>WBZP01006475.1_pt1 | contig 11594 bp, 9 predicted proteins | sample 5204301 | NCBI WGS metagenome assembly WBZP01 (sample SAMN12412401, study PRJNA552823) | activated sludge metagenome | isolation source: activated sludge from nitrification reactor of wastewater treatment plant... | place: USA: Pennsylvania | collected 2017
GTTTGATCCTATTCAACTGCCCCTGGGTCAACATGAACACGTCACTCATAGCCACCTCCCCAGCCAGAGTGAATCACATCTCATGTCCTGAGGGAATGCTAAAAATTAATGAGTCCTGAGCCTAGGTCATAGAGGCAGCAATGCGGCATCCGCATCTCCTACACTTTGCACGATTCAGGACTAGACCTCAATGAATCAAGACCGCAGTCGTTGAAGCCCTGGAGCCAGTCCGCGAATCAGTGCGGACTGGCTCCAGTATGACAACGGCGCCTCGGTGACTGCTAGCGCATCAAGGCCGTGCCTTCTTTATTCCAGTAGTAGTAAATGGACATATTGGGGTAGATGGCGTTGATATCGTTCTGCCCAGCGATCGAAAATAAGCATCCCGCAGCGGCCACCAACGACCCACCAGGGCCGTGGAAGAGGGTGTACTGAATAGAGGGCTCCAGCCCGATCAGGTGATAGCTCGCAGGGTTGATATTGAGACCATGCCCGTCCGCCCGCCAGGGCACGCCATGGATCGAGAGGAACTCCAGGGCCAAGCCGAACCCCCGCTTGTCGTCCACGATCCATTCTGCGATGGCCCGTGTATTGATGATATCCCCATTATACGTGGTCCGGCCTCCCGTGCTGCCAGGGATGGTGTAGGTATAATACACGGCTCCCATGAGCCGGAACGGCTGGATATTCTTTCGCCACATGAGGCCTTCCGTAAACGCGAGCCCTCCGAATCTGGTGGCGGGAAGGCGACCTAGGGGTGCGAATCCACCGGGAACGGGATGTGTGCCGAACGTATCCGTGCCGAACCACTGACTCGTTGGAAGACTGACTCCGTTGTAGAGTGTCCAGGTGCCATGCCACGAGTCCGGGTCCTGTACGCGCAGACGCCACTTCAGAAACAACGTAGTGTCCCCCAAGCCGATATCGTTGGCATGTCCGGATCCTTGTCCTCCGGCCAACGACGGCCCCGTGCCTTTAAAGGAGTTGTACCACAAGAGTTGGGGCGCAACATTGAGCTCGAGGTTGTCCGTGACGCCATACCCAAAGAAAAAAGTGGGGGCGACTGCCCTGAGGTGAACCGATGAGTCGTGATGTCCCAATGTCACGCTATTGCCATACTGTGAGTTCCCGACCTGGCTAAAGACATAGAGCTGGGCCAGAAACTGACCTTTGGGTGAAACATCAGCCGCGTTGGTTAAGATCGGCCCATGGCTGAACGGATTCCAGCTTTTCCGGTACCGCTGAATTTCCTGGGGGGTCGGGAAAAATCTCGTACTCCAATCCGGGGAGGGCCTCCAGAAGGAATACTCCTCATCGCTCGAAGACGCCTTGTTTGCAGTAGTTTGAGCGCTGCTCTCTTCACCCCACGCCCAGTTAGGTGTAAACCCTCCCAGACACCACTGAGAGGAAACTAAGAGCATCAGCACTTGGCACAACGTGGTGCATAGCGCGTTCGGGGTACGGAGTCTCGCGGACAGGCCTATCTTTCTCCATGGTCTCATTATCAGCTCCTGAGTTGAGGAAATTAAGGATTGAATTGATACGCTAGACGTGGGTCATCGAAGATTTCGCTTTGGGGCAACAGGCAATACGGTTGGGTAGAATGAACGGGGCGATCCCCATACTGTCGCGGTGTACCGTCTCACTTGGTCCTCCACGGAAGGTTGATGAACTCTGGTTTTTGCCCAACCCGTTTCAAAACACAGAAGATTCGATTGGTCTGCGGTTGAAACTCCGAATAAATCAGACCTTCCCCAGGGCAATGACCGTGCCTTGTCGTAGAAAAATGGAAACCACCTTGGAAAGATGTAGGTAGGAGAAGCGCTTATTCGAAGTACGGATGTAGCTTTGCGTGAAGCGTCCCGTGAATCCCTTCTTAAGAATGGGACATGAATTCCAAGGTTAGTTTTAGCAAATCAAGATATATCAATGCGTTGCATTGTCTAATTCGTTGGACATCGCTATTTTAAGAGTTGAGGCGTTATGGGGCACATGTGCAGCACCACGCGGCACATGGTCGTTTCATGTTTCATTTGCCTACGCAGGAAGCTACCGCTGTCTCTCCTTCGCTATCGTCTGCTACGGAGGATGGATATGGCGGTAGAGGAAGACGCAGTGAGTACTCTTCGAAGCCTTGGCGTAGGATGGCAGGTTCCGGCAAGTTTTGCCGAAGGAACTAAGGGACCATGGCTGTGAAGCCCTGGGGATCAAATCTTATATTGTGCCTTCTGGATTGCCGGCGCTCGTACTGGCGACTGAAGCCCGAATCTGGTTCAGAAACAAACCGGATATGTATTATGGGGGTGGATGCCTTTAACCGGCACACCTCCTAATCTTTCCGGACGAAGACGATCAACAGTTGCTCATTGGATGTGCAGTATGAGAGCTGGCTTCATTGCTAACGTTAGGGGGGAACCGCTTATTACTGAACTGTCGTGAATCGTGCTTGTTAGGGTGCTTCCGATGCGGAGAGAGAAGGCAGTGTGGTGAGGACCAGGTCAGTGGCTTTGTCATCGGCTTTGAGCAATGGGATGATCTGAGGACGTTGGGTCGTCCCAAACTGTGATTTTGACGCCCAGGCGACTTTTTGCCGCACGAATCCGCTCATCTCTCCAAGCGTGACTTTTCCATCTCGATTCGTATCCGCTTCCCCACGCAGGCCGCGCAGCAGGTAGTAGGTAAAGAGACCGTGACGATGGCTGTCGTCTTCGATTCCGGCTGCGAGCCCCTCGACGGCAATCAATCGAATGGTATTGTCCCCATCCAGGTCCCATCGCGGGGTGGGGGGTGTTTGGGTCTGGTCGACAACCGGAGACGTTTTCCCGTCGAAGATCAAGATAGCCTGCTGCGGATGCAGTCTCGCAAGGACTGACTCCAGTGCGCCTAGTCGATACAGACTGGTTGGAGTCTTGGTCCCGTCATAGGGCACCAGCAGGATTTCCCCTCTTGGCGAAACCATCGCTTGGCCGGAATAGTAGATGATCACGATCCCGTCTTTCGTCGAACGAGTCGGGAGCCATTCGCGCAGGGTTTTTTCGATCCGTGCAGAGGTGGCCTTGCGGTCCGTCAACAAGGCGATATTGGAAGACGGCACGCCTCCGAGCGTTTGGAAATACTTGGCGACGGTTTCCGCATCATGCGCCGCATGTGTACGTGATGGGATCTGCTGCGTGAGAGTGGAGCTGATGCCGATGGCAACGACGGAGATGGCAGGGTGTTGAACAGTGGATGCTTGGGTCGAGACCTGGTCGACATCGTCACCTCTAGTTCCCGTCGGGGCGATTGCGAAGGACAGGGTTTGAGGCGGGGCTGCTGTGCCACTGCGCTCCTCAACGATCACTCGAATCTCGGCCTGTTCCGGCTGCGCGAGCAGGGGCAGGGTGGCGACAAACTCCAACGATCTTGTTTGGCCAGGTTGCAGAGGCGGAATTCTCAAGACGGTCGTGGGAAACTGTTCGAGGGTGAGCTGAGTTCCTGTCAACGAGACCGAGGCGTTCTCCACGAGGGTTGATCCTGTATTGACGACGTCGACGCGGACGCGAATATGTTCGCCACCTTCGAACATGAGATCGCTGTTTTCATCGAGTAACAGCGCCTTGAATCGGAGAGCGGATGACGCCGCAGAGCCATTTGGTTGTTCGGGGCGTATTGGGCTCAAAGTGGGAGGCACGATGAGGCTTTCCGATGGTGGAGCAGTCGGCTCGGTCGAGCTGAGAGCGTCATGGCTCGCGGCAGCTTGTTTTGCGGTGAGGGCGACCCTGGTTGCAAAGTCGATGGTGGTGTCCTGGATGAACGGACCAATGATGTAATCGCAGTTCTTTGAGATCTGTTCGAGTCGTAGACGTTCCTGGCGGGACACGGCAATGTCCGTTTGCCGGAGCAACGTCCCTGTTCGGTCATAGATTCGGGCGATCGCGTTGAGATGGATCAGGGCCGGGGCACGGTCGTAGAGTGCCTCTTTATTGAGATCAAATGACGAGTCGACCAGGTCGACCTGGACGACATGGTCCGGTGGACCGGCACTTTCTGCTCCCTCAGAAACCACACGGTCAAAGGTTCGGTGAAGGCCTTCCTGTAAGGCTTCTTGCAAGCGCCCCCCTAACGGAACTTCCTGGAGCTGCCCGCATGTATCAGTATAGCGAAGCGTGAGGTCCTTGAGGGCGGATGACGTTTCCAGTTTGGCGCTGGCGGAAAGGGGCGTCCCCATTGGAGGGAACTCAAGATGTGTCGCGCAGCCGGCGAGGACGAGCAGTACAGCGCCGATCCAAGCGCCTGCTAGAATGCCTCTATTGCTGAGTCGGTGGTCGTGGGTCACTGCCGAGTCTACTTCTGCTGGTATGATTAAAACTACCCATTTGTCACGGTACTGGAAACCTCACGTGAATGCAACGGGTCTTAAGGAAGCCTGGTCTACAACACAACGGTTTGATGTGGTAGAGACTTGTCATGCGCTTGCCGATCCGTACAGCCTGGTTCCGGTCCTGTCGCCAGGCCTTTTCTCCTTTGAAGCCGATCAAATGAGTAGTGTAAGATGGATTGTTAAACTGATGCGGAGGCTCATTTCCAAATAGGACTCTTGAAGAAGAGTCACATCCTGGAGGACTTTAGATATGTTCATGTGGACTCAGCAAACGACGAACATGCTCATCGGTTGTGGATTGGCCCTGTCCGCGTTTCTTGGAAGCGGGTGCGTGTCACCCGTCTCGGCTTCAGGGGTTCCTCCAGCCTGGGCGCAGGGGTTCTCGGAGATTGTCAAAAAGACGACGCCTGCCGTCGTGAACATTGCCGTCACCGGCGGAGGAGAAGGGAGTCGGAGGCGAGGAGGAGTTCCTCCTAACCCATTCGGAGCCCCACCTCCTGGGGAAGAGCCAGGTGAATCACCGACTCCGCCGACCCCACATGGTGGTCCCCCTACTCCGCACGGCAAGCCTGACCAGAGTGCCGGTTCCGGAGTCATCCTCGATTCCAACGGGTTTATCGTGACCAACAATCACGTTGTAGAAGGGGCGACCCAGATCACTGTGACGTTGAGTGATCGGCGGGAGTTTTCTGCCAAGGTCGTCGGGACCGATCCAAAGACGGACCTGGCGGTGGTGAAGATCGATGCAAAGGATCTCCCGTCACTCAAGTGGGCAGAGTATGAAAAACTTGAGGTCGGAGATCTGGTGTTAGCCGTCGGGAGTCCTTTTGGTCTGAGCTCGACCGTGACGCTCGGCATCATCAGCGCCTTGGGGCGTGGCAATGTCGGGATTGCCGATTATGAAGACTTTATCCAGACCGATGCGGCCATTAACCCAGGAAATTCTGGTGGAGCGCTCATCAATATGAATGGGGATCTGATCGGGATTAACACTGCGATTTTCTCGAGAACGGGCGGATCCGAGGGAATCGGGTTTGCGATTCCCAGCAGCATCGCGCTCGATATCGTCGATAGCCTCCAAAAGACTGGGAAAGTCGTGCGCGGGTGGATGGGTGTGGCGATTCAGGAGATTACGCCGGCCTTGGCGAAATCCTTCAAGCTTCCGGATCAGCGAAAAGGCGTGTTGATCAGCGACGTCAACGAGAATGGCCCCTCGCATGCCGCCGGAATCAAGCGGGGTGACGTGGTGGTGGCCTTCAATGGGAAAGAGGTGCAGACGGTCAGTCAATTGCGTAATCTGGTTGCTCGAACCGTTGTCGGGAAAGACGCTCAGGTGAAGGTCGTCCGGGAAGGGAAGGAGCAGGTCATTGCCGTGAAGGTGGCGGAGCGTCCTTCGGATGAGATCTTGGCGAAGAAGGAGCCGGGGCCACCGAAGGAAGCCGGAGAGCAGATTAAGCCACCGGACAATGTGTTGGCATCGCTTCGTGTTCAGGCGTTGGACAATGCGTTGATGAGTCAATTGAACATCCCTTCCAAAACGACTGGGGTGGTGGTCACTTCGGTGGAGCCTGGTGGACAGGCGGAGGCGGCCGGCTTGCAGCGCGGCGATGTCATCCAAGAAGTCAACCACGAATCCGTCAAGACGCTCAGCGAGTACCAAAAGGCCGCCGAGAAAATTAAAAAAGACGAGCTCGCGGTGTTGCTGGTCAATCGTCAGGGGAACAGCCTCTTCGTGGCGGTCAATCCGAAGTAAGACGCACAGGGGTAGATGTTGATGCGCCGAGCTGCTGGTTGCCAGAAACTCAATCGGCAGATCGTCGGATCAACGGATTCCCGTATGCACGAGGCTCTGTGTTGAACAAACTGAACCAGTGGCTGCAAGATTCGGTTTTCAAGCCGCTGGAGGATAAGAAAATGCCGGTCCTGGAACACCTTGTGGAGTTCCAGGTCCGGCTGACCCGTGCGGTAATCGCATTGGCCGTCGTGTTTATGGGGACCTTCTTCTATGCCGACGCGTTAGTCAAATGGCTGCGCGTTCCGCTTCAGAACATGTTCGTTCCCAGTCAGTTGACCTGGGAACCCACCGATCTCCCGACCGTGCCGTTTGTGTTTCTCGCTCCGGCGGAGGCGCTCTGGCAGAACGTCAAGGTGGCTGGCCTGTGTGCCATTGTGCTCGCCATGCCGTATCTGCTGTACGAGATCTGGCGGTTCGTGGTTCCTGGGCTGCACGCTCAAGAACGGCGGTTTGTCGGGCCGTTTGTGTGTGTGAGTGCGGCGGCGTTTTATGCGGGGGCGGGGTTTTCATTTTTTTTCGTTCTGCCGTTTGCCTTAAATTTTTTGATTTCGTACGGCGTCAACGCGGGATTTGCACCGCAGATTTCTATTGCGCAATATGTCGGCTTCGCTCTCTGGTTTCTCATGGTGTTTGGGTTGATTTTTGAAGTGCCGTTGGCGCTGACGCTCATGGCGAAGCTCGGGTGGGTGGATGCGCCGTTCCTGATTCAATATTGGAAGTGGGCGCTGTTAGGGTCGTTCGTGATTGCTGCGATCCTGACTCCCACGCCTGACCCATTCAATCAAACGCTGATGGCCGGTCCGATGTTTCTGCTCTACTGGGTCGGAATTTTTGGAGCGAAAGTCTTTGGGAAAAAACCCACGGCCGATACCGAGTCCGACCAGCCTTCAGTTCAGACGGTCGCGATGGCGGGGTCAGGAGTTGGAGGGCGTGCTGCCGGCGTAGCGGTGCCGAACTCTTCCACAGGAGAGGATTATGTGGGGGTTCCCGGCGGTCGACAGCGTTAGCATATACAGGCGCAGGATAGCCTGCTTGCCGGAAAGATAGACCATGGCACGTGAACTCAATGTGATCAATACCAGTGGAAGCGGAGATGCCTGCACCTATATGTGGGCCTGCGCCATCTGTGATGAAACGGAACAATGTCAAAAGGATAAGGAAGGACATAGCCGCTGGCTGGTAGCCAAGCGAATGGAGCGGATCGAGTACAAGGTACTCATCATGAGCAACAAGGGTGGTGTGGGGAAGAGTACCTGTACCACGAACATTGCGGTGAGTTTGGCGCTCAAAGGATGGCATGTTGGGATTTGCGATATGGACATCCATGGTCCCAATATTCCCAAGATGGTCGGAGCCGAAGGACAGAAGCTCAAGATCAGCACCTCCGGCGGGATTATTCCTTTTCAGGCTTACAATTTGAAAATTGCCTCCATGTCGTTTCTGTTGCAGAACTCGGATGATCCCATCATCTGGCGAGATGCCTATAAGTATGAATTCATCAATCAGCTTCTGGGTGGAGTCGATTGGCAAGATCTGAATTTTCTCCTGATCGATCTTCCTCCAGGGACGGGCAACGAATCAGTCACCACAATCGATTTGCTCGGCCAGGTCAGTGGGGCCGTCATTGTCACGACTCCTCAGGAAGTGGCCTTGCTTGATTCGCGCAAATCGGTGACGTTTTGTAAGGATAGTGATGTGCCGATCATCGGCATCGTGGAAAACATGAGTGGGCTAGAGTGTCCACACTGCCATACGCATATCGACGTGTTCAGAAGGGGCGGTGGGGAAGCTTCCGCGAACGATATGGGCGTTCCGTTCTTGGGACGAATTCCGCTCGATCCGGACGTGGTCACACAATCGGATGCCGGGGAACCCTTCGCACTCTTCAATTCTGATACACCCACGGCGGAGGCCTACCACCAGATTGCCAATCAGGTCGAAGCGTTCTGTAAGAAAGGGACGTCGCTCCTGAAAGTAGGAAAGCCGACTGCTGGGCCAATGAGAGGATTCAGCCAGTGAAAGCGGCCGATGCCATGAACGGATTGACCCAACTCCATGAAGCGCAACGGATCGTGCTTGATGCGACACCGGTGTTGGGAGTTGAGAAAGTCTCGATTCTGGATGTCTTGGGTCGTGTGCTGGGTGAAGACATCGTGGCAGAGCGAGACAATCCTCCGTGGGACAACTCAGCCATGGATGGGTTTGCGGTGAGGTGGGAGGATATCAAACAGGAGCATGCCATCCAGAAGCCGGTGACTCTTTCGATTATCGAAGATGTTCCAGCCGGGACGATGCCGACGAAAACAGTCGGCCCTGGGCAGGCGATCCGGATCATGACCGGCGCGCCGATGCCCCGAGGGGCAGATACGGTGCTCAAGGTCGAAGACACCGAGCCGACACCGACGTCGGTACGTGTGTTGAAGCCGGAACCAAAGGGTGCCAATATCAGACCGCAAGGTGAGGACGTGAAGAAAGGCGACTGCATCATCGCACAGGGGACCAGAATTCGTCCCGGTGAGGGGGGGATGCTCGCGATTCTTGCCAAGTCCTTGGTATTCGCCTATCAGCGCCCGCGGGTGGCGATCCTGTCGACCGGCGATGAATTGGCTGATCTGGATGAACGGTTCAGTGACGAGAAGATCATCAACTCGAATAGTTATGGGATCGCGTCGGCTGTGCAAGAAGCCGGAGGGGTTCCGCTCTTGCTCGGGATTGCCCGGGACACACCAGCCGCTCTCAAGGAAAAGATTTCGCAGGGGTTGAATGCCGACATCCTGGTACTGTCCGGCGGAGTCTCGATGGGTGACTATGATTTCACCAAAGCCGTCTTCCGGGAGCTCGGAGCCGAGATGAATTTTTGGAAACTTGCGATCAGACCTGGGCAGCCCTTGGCATTCGGTTTGATTCAAGGCAAGCTGGCTTTCGGCCTTCCCGGTAATCCTGTCTCATCCATGGTGACGTTCGAACAGCTCGTGAGACCGGCGCTGCTGAAGATGAGCGGATGCCGGACCTATGGACGACCGGTGCTGCAGGCCCTCTTTCAGGGGACTTTTTCCAAACGCACCGATCGACGGCATTTTTTGCGAGGGATCCTGACACGAGAAGATGGTCTGTTCAAGGTTCGGACAACGGGCGATCAGGGCTCCGGTATTCTGACATCAATGGTCAAAGCCAATTGTCTGATCGATGTGCCGGTGGAAGTCGAGCGGGTGAATCCCGGCGATGAGGTCACGGTCCAGCTGTTGAGCGGTGAGGCCTGGCTATCCAAGGCAGCGCATGGACATTCCGTCGTCCATCGTCCCTCGTGTTGTGAATAGATAGGAAATGAACGGTCACAGCATGTCCATTCCGATCGTGTCTTTTATTGGGCGTTCGAATAGCGGCAAGACCACGTTGATTGAGCGCGTTCTCCCCGAACTCGTGAAGGCGGGCTACCGCGTGGCAACCGTCAAGCATACAGGGCATGGCTTCGATCTTGACACGGAGGGCAAGGATAGTTGGCGTCATAAACGCGCCGGTGCCAGCAGTGTCATCGTCGTCTCGAAGGGGAGTCTGGCCCTTTTTGCCGATGTGTCCGAACAGCTCAAGGTGGAAGAAGTTCGAGACCGTTTCTTGGATCGCTCGTATGATCTCATCATCGCAGAGGGATGGAAGAGCGAGGGCTATCCCAAGATCATTGTGGTGCGCGATCAAGTAGGCGAAATCTCCTACTCATCAGACGGTCTTCTTGCGGTGGTGTCCGATAAGCCGTTCGATCTTCCGGTGCCTGTGTTGCATCTGGATGATGTCGTCGGTGTGGCTGAGCTTCTGATTCGGCAGTTTCCCCTTCGACGCCGGGAGCATGAACTCGACTGCTAGGACCACACTGGTATTGGCCGTCATGGTCGGAGCCGTCGCTCTGGCGGGGATTGCGATTCCATTGACCGATCAGCCTGAGTTCTGTGCCGGATGCCACACCCTAGCGCCTTCTTACCAAAGCTGGGCCAAATCCTCTCACAAAGAGATTAGTTGTGTTGCGTGCCATGTGCGGCCAGGTCTCCAGGGGTGGCTTATGGACAAGGTCTTGGCTGGCGCCAGAGATACGGCTATCACGTTTCTGGGGACTCCAACAGAAGCCCACAATCTCAAAGCGACAGTTGATTCGGGAGTGTGCATGAGCTGTCATCGACACATTCTTCGCGTGTCTGAGATTGCTCCTCGCGATCTTCCGTTACCGGTGAACGATGTGGGGCTGGTCGTGGGCCATCGGCAACATATGGAGGCATTCACCGTTCGTGGACAGGGAGAAGGCTGTACGACCTGCCATGCCGGTGTCGTACATGATGCACCAATCAAAGGCTATCCCATTGTGATCCCACGTGGCCATGTATCTGCCGACAGCAAGCCCTGGTATCCCACCCATCCGGAAGGATCCGCCCTGCGCACCAGAGCCCTCAACGACTGTTTTCGCTGTCATGACGGAACGACTCAGTATAGGGGCAAGGTGTTGAACAGAAAGTGTGACACGTGCCATATCTCCGACAAGATCAGCGGCGCACTATTGTTTAATTGACTGACCTGACTTGATGAGTCCAATGCCGAATCCTGTTTTGAAGGTCTCACAATTGACGAAGCGTTTCGGCGACTTTACGGCTGTGGATGGCGTGTCGTTCGAGATGCATCCGGGGGAGATTCTTGGATTGTTGGGGCCCAATGGAGCCGGCAAGACGACCACGATTCAGATGTTACTGGGATTGGTCACACCGACATCGGGTACGATTGAGGTGTTCGGTCTGGATCTGTCGACGCATCGGGAGGAAATTCTACAGCAGGTCAATTTTTCGTCCACCTACATCTCGATGCCGCAAGCGCTGACGGTCGACGAAAATCTTTGGGTGGTGGCGAGGTTGTATGGTCTATCCGATATGGCGCAGCGGATCGACAACGTGGTCAGAAAACTCGAGATGGAAGAGTTTCGGCGGAAAGTGACCAGGAAGTTGTCATCCGGGCAGATGACGAGACTGGCATTGGCCAAGGCCATTCTCACGCAGCCGCGCGTCCTCTTTCTTGACGAACCGACGGCGAGTTTAGACCCTGATGTGGCGTACAAGATCAGGGCTCTGTTAAAAGATGAGCAACGATCGTCGGGCCTGAGTATTCTGTATACGTCCCACAATATGCGGGAGATGGAAGAAATGTCAGACCGGATTATTTTTCTTCAGCGTGGACGGTTGGTGGCCGAGGGGACGGCGCAGGCCATCGTGGATCGGTTCGGCCAAACAGATCTCGAGGAGGTCTTTTTGAAGTTGGCTCGGGAATCAATGGCTTCGTTGCCATCATGATGCATCCGCTCATCGAGTTCGTTCTGGGGGTGGTCTCGGGAGGATTGGCCGTCAGCACGGCGTGGGGATTGTTTTGGCTGGGGGTCAGCCTGAAGGGACGTGCGCGAGGAACCTGTGG
>WBZP01006477.1_pt1 | contig 11593 bp, 11 predicted proteins | sample 5204301 | NCBI WGS metagenome assembly WBZP01 (sample SAMN12412401, study PRJNA552823) | activated sludge metagenome | isolation source: activated sludge from nitrification reactor of wastewater treatment plant... | place: USA: Pennsylvania | collected 2017
GCTGCCTGCGTACCGAGCACGGTAAACAGCGCCAGCCCGATGGCATCGGGGACCAGCAGCCAGCGGGCGGGGATCGCCTTGCGGCGGAGGATGAAAAACGCGGCGCAGCCAAAGAGGATCGCAGTAATGAGATAGGTCTGGTCAGCGATCCAGAACACGTTGCGGTTGAGCAGCAAGTCCCGGATCGTGCCGCCACCCAGGGCGGTGGCGACAGCGACGAAGGTCGCACCAATGAGGTCGACTTCCTGGCGTTGCGCTTCCATGACTCCCGCCAGCGCACTGACCGCAACCGCCGCCATGCCTACCCAGTAGAGATAATCGACCGTCATCGCAGGCTGTGGTTAACGTTGCCGTTCCTTCAGCAGGCGGCCCTGTTCGCGCTTCCAGTCCTTGTCCTGCTCCGTCGCGCGCTTGTCGTGCTGCTTCTTGCCTTTTGCGAGACCGATCTCCACCTTGACGCGGCCACGCGTGTAGTGAAGATCAACCGGCACCAGGGTATAGCCGGCGCGCTCGACCTTGCCGATCAGCTTGGCGATCTCGCGTTCGTGCAGGAGGAGCTTGCGCGTTCGTACCGGATCGGGATGGACATGTGTGGACGCCTCCGAGAGGGGGGTGATGTGCATGCCCAGAAGCCAGATTTCGCCGTTCTTTACGATGACGTAGGCTTCCTTGATCTGTACCCGGCCGGCGCGAATGGCCTTGACTTCCCATCCTTCGAGCACGATACCGGCCTCGTACTTCTCCTCGACGAAAAAGTCGTGAAAGGCCTTCTTGTTGTTGGTGATGCTCATCTGCCGGCAGCGCCTGTCCCAAATGCGATAAAATGCCGCATTCTACAGGATTGATGAGGGTTTACGGGCGATGGCCCAAGTCGAGAAATCGGTGCTGATCGAGCATTCGGCGCAACAGATGTTCGACCTCGTCGATCGCGTCGAGGACTATCCGCAATTCCTGCCATGGTGCAGCCGGACCGAACTCAAGTTCCGCGATGCGCACAAGACCGCTGCGACGCTCCACATCAACTATCTCAGCGTCAAGTCGCACTTTACGACGGAAAACCAGAAGGAAACCCCGTTCCTGATGAACATCCGTCTCGTGGATGGTCCGTTCCGCCGACTTGAGGGGGTGTGGCGTTTCCGCCCTCTGGCCGAGAATGCGTGCAAGATCGAGTTCCAGCTCGCCTACGAGTTTTCCAGCCGGATGTTCGAGAAAGTCATCGGTCCGGTTTTCAGCAATATCGCCAACACCTTCGTCGACGCGTTCGTCAAGCGCGCCGCTCAGGTCTATGGAGCCAAGGGATGAAAATCGAAGTTGTCTACGCCCTGCCGGAGAAGGCCGAACGGGTCAGTCTGGAACTTCCCGAAGGCTGCACCGTGCTGCAGGCGGTCGAAGGGTCGGGGTTGCTGGAAAAATATCCGGAGATCGACGTCCGGAAGAACAAGTTCGGCATCTACGCCAAACTCGCCAAGGCGGATGCCGTGCTGCGCGACAAGGATCGCGTCGAAATCTACCGGCCACTCATCGCCGACCCGAAGGAAGTCCGCAAGCAGCGGGCGGCTGAAGGCAAGGTCATGAAGAAGGGGGCGGGGGACGACGCGGCCGGTGAGTGATTGGCGGCGAAGTACTGCCGTGTGCTACTTGCAGAGTTCGCTGACCGCTTTTCTGGCGCGCTCTGCTTCTGCTGCGCGCTGATTATCGTCGAGATATACGCGCTCTCCATTTTCGTCGCGTGTGGCGACACGCTCACCCGATTCGAAGATCTGGAGATTTCTGCGAGCCTGCTCACAATCCTCCTTGCGGGCCTGCTTTGTGGTGGTTTCCTTTTCCGCCTTGGCTGCGGCTTCCTGCTGTTCCTTCTGGCGTTTTTTGAAATCCAGCTCGCGGTCGGCGACGCTCTTGGGCGCAGCATTCGCAGTCGATGTGCTTGCAGGCCCGGCGGCCTCCTTTGCGACGGTACGACCCTTGATCACTTGCCCCGTCGGCGGCTGATCCGTATAGACCGTACGCCCTGCAGCATCCTTGTACTCATAGATCTGGGCGGCAGCCGTCAAGGGCAGAAAAAGCGCAGCAGCAAGCAGCAAGCGAGCGTTCATGGTTGTCCATTGGTAATAAGGCTTGCTGTATAATACGTTTTTGTGACCCCGGAACAAAGGCCATGCGTGTCATTCAAAAGGCGTTGACGTTCGATGACGTCCTTCTCGTACCCGCCCACTCGGAAATCCTGCCCCGCGACGTCAGCCTGAAAACGCGCCTGACTCGCAACCTCACCCTGAACCTGCCCTTGGTATCCGCTGCCATGGATACCGTGACCGAAGCCCGTCTGGCCATTGCTCTGGCCCAGGAAGGGGGGATCGGTATCGTTCACAAGAACCTCAAGCCGAAAGCACAAGCTGCCGAAGTTTCCAAGGTCAAGCGTTTCGAATCGGGCGTACTCAAGGATCCGATCACGATCTCGCCGACGATGACCGTGCGCGACGTGCTTGCCCTGACGCGTCAGCACCGGATTTCCGGCCTGCCGGTCCTCGACGGCAAGACCGTCGTCGGTATCGTCACCAACCGCGACCTGCGCTTCGAGACCAACCTCGACCAGCCGGTTTCCAACATCATGACCAAGCGCGATCGCCTGATCACGGTGAAGGAGGGCAGCTCCTCCGAGGAAGCAAAGGCGCTGATGCACAAGAACCGCCTCGAGCGCGTGCTGGTCGTGAACGACGCCTTCGAGCTGCGCGGCCTGATGACCGTGAAGGACATCCTGAAATCGACCGAGCATCCGAACGCAGCCAAGGACAGTCATGGCCGCCTGCTGGTCGGCGCCGCCATCGGTGTCGGCGCCGGCACCGAGGAACGTGCTGAACTGCTCGCCGAAGCCGGCGTCGATGTGATCGTCGTCGATACTGCACACGGCCATTCGCAAGGCGTGCTCGAGCGTGTGCAGTGGGTCAAGCGCAACCTGCCGAACGTTGAAGTCATCGGTGGCAACATCGCCACCGCTGCTGCAGCCAGGGCACTGATGGACATGGGGGCTGATGGCGTCAAGGTCGGCATCGGCCCGGGTTCCATCTGTACTACGCGTATCGTTGCCGGTGTCGGCGTTCCCCAGATCACAGCCGTGAACAACGTCTCGGAAGCGCTCAAGGGCACCGGCGTGCCGCTGATCGCTGATGGCGGCATCCGCTACTCGGGTGATATCGCCAAGGCGATCGCTGCCGGCGGCAATGCCGTCATGCTGGGTGGTTTGCTGGCCGGTACCGAGGAGGCGCCTGGCGAGGTCGAACTGTTCCAGGGCCGTTCGTACAAATCGTATCGTGGCATGGGTTCCATCGGCGCCATGGCTGCCGGAGCTGCCGACCGCTACTTCCAGGACAATACCGCCAACGTGGACAAGCTTGTCCCCGAAGGCATCGAGGGCCGCGTTCCCTACAAGGGCTCGGCGCTGGCGGTGATCCATCAGCTGATGGGCGGCCTGCGCTCCTCAATGGGCTATCTTGGCTGTGCAACGATCGACCAGATGCACGAGCGTGCCGAGTTCGTCGAGATCACTTCGGCCGGTGTGCGCGAGTCGCACGTGCATGATGTCCAGATCACCAAGGAAGCACCGAACTACCACGTGGATTGATCCACGGCAGTCCAACCGGGGCGGCTTCACGGCCGCCCTTGTTCATTCAAGGGTTTGAATATGGCTCACCAGAAGATCCTCATCCTCGATTTCGGCTCCCAGGTTTCCCAACTCATTGCCCGCCGCGTGCGCGAGCATCAGGTCTATTGCGAGCTGCACCCGTTCGATGTCTCCGAGCAGTTCATCCGCGACTTCAACCCGAAAGGCATCATCCTTTCCGGCGGGCCGAACTCGGTCTATGAAGCACAGGACTGGAAGGCGCCGCAGGTGGTGTTCGAGCTGGGCGTGCCGGTGCTCGGCATCTGCTATGGCATGCAGACCATGGCGCAGCAACTGGGTGGCAAGGTCGAGAGCTCGGGCAAGCGCGAATTCGGCTACGCCGAGATCCGTGCCCGCGGCCATTCCGAACTGTTCAAGGGCATCCAGGATCGCTCGAACGAGGAGGGCCATGGCCTGCTCGACGTCTGGATGAGCCACGGCGACAAGGTCACCGAGCTGCCGACCGGGTTCAAGATCATCGCCAGCAGTGACTCCTGCCCGATCGCGGCGATGGCCGACGAGGCGCGCAAGTTCTACGCGGTGCAGTTCCACCCGGAAGTCACGCACACGATCAAGGGCAACGAGATGTTCGCCCGTTTCGTGCATGAGATCTGCGGCTGCGGCCACGACTGGAACATGCCGGATTACGTGAACGAAGCGATCGAGAAGGTTCGTGCCCAGGTCGGCAAGGAGGAGGTGATCCTCGGCCTCTCCGGCGGCGTCGATTCGTCTGTCGTTGCGGCGCTGCTGCATCGCGCCATCGGCGACCAGCTGACCTGCGTCTTCGTGGACAACGGCCTCTTGCGCCTGAACGAGGGCGAGCAGGTGATGCAGACCTTCGCCCGCAATCTCGGCGTCAAGGTCATCCACGTCGATGCCACCGAGCAGTTCATGGGCCACCTGAAGGGCGTTTCCGACCCGGAAGCCAAGCGCAAGATCATCGGTCGCGAGTTCGTCGAGGTCTTCCAGGCCGAAGCCGGCAAGTTGCCGAACGCCCGATGGCTGGCACAGGGCACGATCTACCCGGACGTGATCGAGTCGGCGGGCGCCAAGACTGGCAAGGCGCATGCCATCAAGAGCCACCACAACGTTGGTGGCCTGCCCGAAACGCTGAACCTGAAGCTGCTTGAACCGCTGCGCGAACTGTTCAAGGATGAAGTGCGCGAATTGGGCATCGCCCTCGGCCTGCCGCACGAGATGGTCTACCGCCACCCGTTCCCCGGCCCGGGCCTTGGCGTGCGCATCCTCGGCGAAGTGAAGAAGGAGTTCGCCGACCTGCTGCGTCGTGCCGACGCGATCTTCATTGACGAGCTGCGTGCCGCCGACTGGTACGACAAGACCAGCCAGGCCTTTGCCGTCTTCCTGCCGGTGAAGTCGGTGGGTGTCATGGGCGATGGCCGCACCTACGAATACGTCGTCGCGCTGCGCGCAGTGCAGACCGCGGACTTCATGACCGCGCATTGGGCGGAGTTGCCGCATTCGCTGCTTGGCAAGGTCTCGAACCGGATCATCAACGAAGTGCGTGGCATCAACCGCGTCGTTTATGACATCTCGGGCAAGCCGCCGGCGACGATCGAGTGGGAATGATCATTTAGGGCTGGACATCAGGCGTTTCGGCCCGTAGAATGCGCGCCTTGTGCATTGCAGCAATCGCAATCACATAGCGCGCATCGCGAACCTGAATTAGTACAACGACAAAGCCCCACTGCCCCCTGGCACCGCCAAGCATCAAACGAGCGGAACGCCGCACCGGCACAAAGCTTTCGTGCCGAAATCTCGATCTCTCTGAGTTTTCAAGCAATTTCGTAGGTTGGCGCTGCATTTTCTGCGTCCGTGTCGTCCGCTCTGCGGAATGACGCGTGCGACCATTTTTACGAAAGAAACTGATGACTTTTGAAGAAATCGGCCTGCATCCGGCCATCCTGAAAGCGCTCGCCGATTCGGGCTACACCGAACCGACCCCGGTCCAGGCGCAAGCCATTCCCGCCGCCATCGAAGGCCGCGACCTGCTGGTTTCGTCGCAGACCGGCTCGGGCAAGACTGCCGCCTTCATGCTGCCGTCGATGCACAAGCTGGCCGTTGCTGCCCAGGAAAACCCGCAGCCTGCCTTGAAGACCCCGAACCAGGAGCGCCAGTCGGCGCGTTCCCGTGGTGAGCGTCCGCGCTACGCACCGGCCCAGCCGAAGATGCTGGTGCTGACCCCGACGCGTGAACTGGCGCTGCAGGTCACCACTGCCACCGAAAAATACGGCGCCAACCTGCGCCGCATGAAGGCCGTTTCCATTCTCGGCGGCATGCCGTATCCGAAACAGATGCAGTTGCTGGCGCGCAATCCGGAAATCCTCGTTGCCACGCCGGGCCGCCTGATCGACCACATGAACTCGGGCAAGATCGACTTTTCGCAGCTGCAGATTCTCGTCCTCGACGAAGCCGACCGCATGCTCGACATGGGCTTCATCGATGACATCGAGACCATCATCGCCGCGACGCCGGCCGAACGCCAGACCATGCTGTTCTCGGCAACGCTCGAAGGCGACGTCGGCCGCATGGCCGAGCGCATCACGCGCGAACCGCAGATCATCCGTATCGCCTCTTCGCAGACGAAGCACGAAAACATCGAGCAGAAGGTGCACTTCGTCGATGACCAGTCGCACAAGAACCGCCTGCTCGATCACCTGCTGCGCGATGCAGCCCTGCATCAGGCAGTCATCTTCACCGCCACCAAGCGCGATGCCGACGAGATCGCCGAGCAACTGAACGTCGCCGGTTTTGCGGCGGCTCCGCTGCATGGAGACATGCATCAGGGCGCCCGCAACCGTACGCTCAACGCACTGCGCCACGGCCAGCTGCGCATCCTCGTCGCAACCGACGTTGCCGCCCGCGGCATCGACGTTCCCGGGATCACGCACGTCTTCAACTACGATCTGCCGAAGTTCCCCGAGGACTACGTTCACCGTATCGGCCGTACCGGTCGTGCCGGTCGTAACGGGGTTGCCGTCTCGCTGGTCCATCACGCCGAGGGCATCCACGTGAAGCGCATCGAGCGCTTCACCAAGCAGGCCATTCCGGTTGATGTGGTCCCCGGGCACGAACCGAAGCGCTCGCCTGCACCGCGCAAGCCGAAACCTGCCGGCTGGAAGCCGGGGCAGGGCAAGGGCTTCAACAAGGGGGGTTACGCACGGGACGGGCAGGGCCAGGGACAACGTCGCGAAGGCGGGTATAACCGCGATGGCGAGAAACGTTTCGGAAAGCCGGCTACCCCGACGGAGCGTGGGCACGGAAACTTCGACGGTCCGCGCGGCAATCGCACGGAGCGTCCGGACACCCGCCCCGACAACTTCGGCAATCGTGCCGAGCGTCCCGATCCGCGCCCCGACAACTTCGGCAACCGGGCTGACTATCAGTCACGCAACGGCAAGCCGCAAGGCGATGCACGCGGCGACGGACGCAAGAGCAGCACCAATCGTTTCGACAAGCCGTTTTCGAAGGGTGCTCCGCGTACCGGCGGTCAACCCCGCCGCACCTGGACTGATCGCTGATCAGGGATTTGCCTGAGCGCTGTAGAAGCGCAGGTTGTCGCGTCCGTCGGTCTTGACGCGGTACATCGCGGCATCTGCATGCGCCAGCAGTGAGTCAGCCTCTTCTCCGTCCTCGGGGAAGAGGCTGATGCCAATACTGGGCGTTACGACCAGACTGCTGCTGCCGGTGTTAATCGGGCCATGCAGTGCCTCGCGTATCGTAGAGGCCACCAGTGCAGCATCATCGACGCTGCTGATTTCATTCAGCAGTACGACGAACTCGTCGCCACCGATCCGCGCCAGGAAATCCGAGTCGCGTATCGCTCGCGAGAGCCTGCGACCGGTTTCGATCAGGACCTCATCCCCCGTAGCGTGGCCGAAGGTGTCATTCACCTCCTTGAAGCGATCAAGGTCGACGAAGAGCACCGCAACCTTTGAGCCCTGGCGACGGGCGAGGGCAATCGACTGCGGTAGCACGGCCTCGAGCGAGAAGCGATTGGCCAGTCCGGTCAGCGAATCGTGGTGTGCGAGGAAGCTGATCCGTTCCTCGATCAGCTTGCGTTCGCTGATGTCCGAAAACACGCCGACGTAGTGAGTGACATTGTTGCTGGACGGGTCGCGAATCGCGTCGATATGCATCCAGCAGGGCAGCACCCGTCCATCGCGACAGCGATTCCAGATTTCGCCACGCCAGCAGCCGGTGTCGGCGAGTTGCTTCCAGATCGCGTCGAAAAATACTTGTTCGTGATGGTCCGAGCGCAGGAGCGATGCCCGCATGCCCAATGCCTCATCCCGGGAGAAGCCGGTAATGCACTCGAAAGCCGGGTTCACGTCGATTATTCGCGTCGTGACATCGGTAATCAGGATCGCCTCCGAGATGCTCTGATAGGTCTGCCGCGCAAGACGAAGCAGCGTACGCGTCTCCTCACGCTGCGTGACGTCGTTCACCAGCAGCCAGTAACTGCCCGAATCGGTGCCGGAATCGTCCGCCAGCGCCATCGGCCAATGCCGCAGTGCGAGCGTGCGCCGCTCGCCATCGGCACCGATGAGGCTGGTTTCGTGTGCCTCACCCGGCGGATGGTGCCGGGCGAGAGCCGCCAGTTCGAGTGCCTGCGGCTGCCAGTCCCATTCGCGAACGAGGTGGCCGTCGTTGCTTCCGCCCCCGTCGGAGGCCGTCACCCCGAGAAGGGCAGGCAACCTGGCATTCCATTCGACCAGGTGTCCTGCCTCAGAAACGAGCGCAATGCCGGAAAATGACGATTCGAACAGGCTGCGATAGCGTCTTTCGCGCTCCTCGATCGATCGCTTTGCCTCCTCGATCTGCTGGCGTGTGCGAAAGGTCAGCGCCAGCAATACGAGAGCAACCACGGATGCAACGATTGCCAGAACCAGCAGGGCGCTCACTTGACGTCCTAATGCAGCGTGGTATCCACTTCGTAGGCTTCTTCGAAGTGGCCGTTGTAGCGGCGAAATGCCGAAAGAATGTCAGGGTCGTACTGCGAGGGCTGCGAACGTTCGTCGCCTTCCAGAATGGCACGCAGCGCTTCTTCATGCGTTCTGGCAGCCTTGTACGGACGTTTGCTGCGAATGGCGTCGTAGCGGTCGCAGAGCAGCACGATTCTTCCCGACAATGGAATCCGCTCGCCTGCCATATGGTTCGGGTAGCCGCTGCCATCCCAGCATTCGTGATGGGTTGCGGCGATTTCGGCGCCCATGGCGAGGAAGGGTGAGCCTTCGCTCAACTGGAGGATATCGGCCCCATGCCGGGGGTGCTGGTGCACCAGATTCCACTCCGATGCTGTCAGTTGCCCCGGTTTCAGAAGGATGTCCGACGACACCATGATATTGCCGATGTCATGCATTGCGCTTGCATAGAAGATCGATTCCGCGTAACCCGGCGCCATGCCCAGAAGTTCAGCCATCGTCTTGCTCAGCAGCGCGATGCGGTTGATGTGCTTGGCAGCGTCGCTATCCTTGTGTTCGACCACGCGGGCCAGGGAGAAGATGGTTTCGATGTGCGCGCTGCGCAATTCGGCTGTTTTCTGCCGTACCTGCCGATCGAGCAGTTGATTCATGTTGCTCAGGAAATCGCCGTACTCCTTGAGCCGGATGAGATTGCGCACCCGGATCACCAGCTCCGCCGGGTCGATCGGCTTGGTCAGGAAATCTTCCGCCCCTATCTCGAGACCGCGCAGGCGCGACTCGCGGTCACCGAGAACGGTCACCATGACGATCGGCAGGTGGGCCGTCTGCGGATTTGCCTTCAGGCGGCGCGCCGTTTCGAATCCGTCCATGCCGGCCATGACGAGATCGAGCACGATCAGGTCGGGCCAGCCTTCACCGGCAATGGCGAGCGCTTCAAGGCCGCTGTTGGCCGTGCGGGTATCGTGACCGGCCTTTTGCAGGAGCATCGAGACAAAGCTGCAAATCGACTTTTCGTCATCGACCACCAGCACCCGCCCGCGAATCCTGCCGTCTGCGATGTGCCCGACGTCGCCGGTGTCGGGTTTCTCGGTGGCTTTGTCATGCGGCATGGAACTCCCTCCGGGTCATTGCCCCTTCGTGTGTCGTCCTTGTTCGGTGTTTCATGGCGCAACACTGCAGCCAGTATAGGACAACCGGATATTCCTGCAAGCCTTGGCAGTGTCCGGCGATGCAGTTGATACAATCTGGCTATGAACGACGAATTCTTCATGCGCGAGGCGCTTTCCCTCGCCCGCTCCGCAGAGTGCCTGGGCGAAGTTCCGGTCGGCGCAATCGTCGTGCGCGAGGGGCAGATCATCGGGCGCGGTTTCAATGCGCCCATCGGCGAAAGCGATCCCACGGCGCATGCCGAGATTGCTGCCTTACGGGATGCGGCCCGCAATCTCGGCAACTATCGGCTTCCCGGCTGCAGTCTTTATGTGACGCTTGAACCCTGTGCGATGTGTGCCGGCGCGATCCTGCACGCCCGCATTGCGCGCGTCATTTACGGTGCCCGTGACCCGAAGACCGGCGTGCATGGCAGCGTTGTCGACCTGTTTGCCGTCGATCGACTGAATCATCACACGGAAGTGCTGGGCGGCATTCTGGCGGGCGAGTGCGGTGACATGCTGAGCGCATTCTTTGCGGCGCGACGGAAGGCGCGGGTGCAGTGAAGGTCGAGATTTCCATCCCGGCCCAGGTACTGCGCCTGCTCGACGACGATGGCAGTGAGTTGCGGGCATGGCCGGTATCGACGGCCACCAATGGTGCCGGAGAGAAAAGCGGTAGCTACTGCACGCCGCGTGGCCGCCATGTCATTCGCGCCAAGATCGGCGCCGGGCAGCCGGAAAACACGGTATTCGTCCGACGACGGCCGACGGGAGAGCGCTATTCGCTCGATCTGGCGCAAGCCGGCCCTGCGCGGGACTGGATCCTGACGCGGATTCTGTGGCTTTCCGGGTGCGAACCGGGATTCAACCGGCTCGGCGAAGTGGATACCATGCGCCGCTACATCTACATCCACGGCTGCCCGGACAGCGCAGCCATCGGCCAGCCTGGCTCGCATGGCTGCATCCGCATGCGTAACGCCGATATCATCGAGCTGTTCGATCTTGTCCCGGCGGGAACGGTCGTCGAGATCAGCGATTGCAGCGATATCAGCAGTACGGCTCGCGCCTGACCGTCAGTCGCGACTCTCCGCAGGACCCGGCAGGGCCGAAACTGCGCTCAACGAGGCTGGCGCGTCCGTCAGCCGCGACCAGCAAGAGGGTCGAGGCGCGCGTCCCGTAATCAGGGGAGCGTACGAACACCGCCGACAGCAAGCGCTCCCAGGGCAGCGGCACACCTGTGGCCGGCAGCGCATCGTCGGGAACGATTTCATCGTCGGCAAGCAGCGAAAAGAACGCGGACTCGTCGGGCAACGTCGTCAGGGCCGCTGCGAAACGTTGCTTCGATGCGGACAACTTCGGCCACGGGGTGTCGAGCAGGTGGTTCGAGACGCCGTAGATGCCGGGCGGCAAGGTCCGTGCCGGCGCGCAGCGATTGCTGACGTAGCACAAGGCATTCCCGTCGCTTAGCAGCAGGTTGAAGCCGGCATGGCGCTCCCCCTGGAGTTGTCTGGAATACTCCTCGGCCGACGCGTCACCCACGAGAAAATCGCGCGTCAGATGGCCGCGGGAACGCTCGCCCTGCGGTTTGCCGGGTTCCCGCACATTGGTCACGGCGGCGAAACGGCCACGAGAGGAATAAGCGAGCCAGGTGCCGCCCGCCTCGAGGTCCCGCCCCCCGTGGATGTCGGGGTGATCAGGCCATGGCGCAGCGGCCGCCGTCGGGCGTGAAAAGAATTCGTCGCGGTTGGCCGCGACGACGAGGGGGTATTCCGGATGCTGCTGCCACGCAACCAGGATGAGGCACATGGCGTATCGCGGTCGCGGATTTTCGTCAGCCGGCGACGGCC
>WBZP01006205.1_pt1 | contig 11592 bp, 13 predicted proteins | sample 5204301 | NCBI WGS metagenome assembly WBZP01 (sample SAMN12412401, study PRJNA552823) | activated sludge metagenome | isolation source: activated sludge from nitrification reactor of wastewater treatment plant... | place: USA: Pennsylvania | collected 2017
CGCGTACGTCACCAAGCCGTTCCAATTGGGGGAGATGCGTGAAGTGATCGCCCGATTGCTGGGCAACTCGCCGTCTCGGGGAGACTGACTTTTTCCGATCAGTCGCCGGGCAGACGCGCGGGCAGGATATTCAACGCGAAGATCAGCACGGCGACGGCCAGCACGATGGATCCGACGCCGACCAGTTGATCGCCCGACGACAGACCGTGCGCCTTTGCCGCCAGTCCGGCGGCCATGCCGGCGAGGCCGCAGTTGTGCAGCCGGAACTGCCATTTCGCCAGCGGCCTGGCGCCAAGCTGCGGCAGCTGCTGGTAGATCAGGCCCATCAGGGCGAGCGATACCCAGCCCAGCAGGTTCAGGTGCGAGTGCACCGAGCGCATAGCAAAGTCGCTGTGCGCCCCCATCGTGACGCCGAGCGCGACCGCGATCAGCAGATAGACCACCGCCGCGCGGAACCAGGCCAGGGCGATGTCGCCCCGGCCATCGGCTGCCGCACCCATCACTTCACTACCTTTTCGCTTTCGCCCGCCGCCATCGTCATGGCTGGCGCCTTGTTGTCCCGGCTCAGGGCGAAGACCAGGCGGTCGACACGATGATCGAGCTGGCGCGCCACGGTGACGCCGGTCGGGCCGGCATGGGGCTCGTGTGCGAACGCGCGGGCGAACGAGGAGCCGATCAGCTCATGGTGCGGATCGGCGCCGGCGACGGGCGGGGTCGGGCCGTTGCCCCACACCCTGGCATGGATCAGGACGGCAACCGGATCCTGTTCGCCAAGGGCTACCGTGACCGCGGTGGGGCCGTTGTACGGTGCGTGCTCGATCATGTTGCGGAAGCTGGATTGGATGTTGTTCCAATAGGCGGCATTGTCTTGTTGCGCGTAGATCATCTTGTCGAAGCCGTTGGCGAAGTTGTTCCAGTAGGGCTCTTCGGCGAGGGCGGATTGCGAGGCCAGAACGATCAGGGCGGCGGCGAGTTTCGATTTCATGGCGTTTCTCCTCTAGGGTGACCCCGCCACTTGCGGGGCTTGCCCTGTTCATTGCAGGCGCCGTGCCAGGTATTGAAAATGCATATAAAACAGTTGCTTGCAAACTTCTCCCGGATTCCCGGGCGGGGCAATCTGTTGGCGAATGCCAACATGACACCGGCGTTTTCCGAAAAGCTCATTGGAAACAGGGTGTTGCGGTGTTGGCGATTGGGGACGCCCGGGCCGGGGTCAGCCAGCGGAGCGGCAGGTCTTGAGCAGGTGCTCGATCATCCCGGTCATGTGGCCGACGGCGCTGCGGATGTCGTCGAACAGTTCCTGGCGCTCACTGGCGCTGAAGCGGGGTCCGTAGCAGCTCAGCAGTTCGACCGACGATCGGATGGTGGTGAGCGGGGTGCGCAGCTCGTGGTTGGTCATCGAGATGAAGCGCTGCTTCAGATCGCTGAGTTCGCGCTCCAGGTGCTTGCGTTCGGTGACGTCGCGCGAGACCACCACCACCCGCAGCGGCCCCTGCTCGGCGCCGATCACATTGGACTGGGATTCGAGGAAGCGGATACGGCCCAGCGGGTCGATGACGCGGTATTCGGCGCGGCGGCCCTCTCCGCTGTCGACCACCTGGCGCAGCAATTCGCGCAGGCGAGTCCGGTCCTCGGGGTGCACATCGGCCAGCGAGTCGCTGCCGATCAGCCGCTCGCGGCCGCCGAGCAACCCAGCCAGGGCCGGGTTGACGTAGCGGCGACGGCCATCGGCATCGAGCACCGCGATCATGTCGGTGGCGCTCTCGGCGATGGCCTGGAAGCAGCGTTCGTCCAGCGCCGCGACCGGCGCGTCGGCAGGCCGCAGCATGCGCTTCAGGCCAGGGCGCCGAGGCGCAGCCGGGCGTCGTTGGCCGCCTGCTGCACGACCGGTTCCAGCTCCCATGAAATGACCATCACCCGCGGCGCCTGGCCGGCCTCGCCGGCAACCACGTGCGAGCGGGATTCGATATGGCGGACCGTGCCGCGACGGTCGATGATGCGGTAGCGGGCGCTGCGGCCCAGCCGGTCGGTGAGCACCCGCATGAACAGCTTGCGCACGCGGGAGCGATCGCGCGGGTGGACATGGCCGAAGGAGTCGCTGCCGGAGATGAAGTCGGCGCGGCTCAGCAGCCGCTCGAAGGCCGGATTGGCGTAGAGGCGGCGGCCGGCGGCGTCGAGCACGGCAATCATGTCGGCGCTGCCTTCGGCCACTTCGCGGAAGGCCGGGCTGCGGGTGAAGGCCGGCTCGGGCAGCGGCAGGGGGCGGACGCACCAGGTGGCGGGGGTCATGGCTTGGCTCCTCGTCGCGCCGGCGCTCAGGCCGCCGCCAGCAGTTCGGTCGGCACCATGCCGTAGGTTTCCCGAGAGGCGTCGCGCAGGGTGCCGCTGACCGAGCGGTAGAAGTTATCCCAAGCGCGCCGCGAGGTCCGGTCGAAGGCCTCGTCGAGGACGATCCTCAGGGTCCACAGCATGGCCTGGCCGATCGATTCGAACTGGCTGGAGGTCATGCGCCGGACGGCGGGATGGCGCCCCAGCATGCGCAACAGGGGCTGCAGGATGCGCGGCTGGCTGATGCCATACACGGCGATCCCGATCGCCCGCAGCAGGCGCTGCGACTGTTCCTCGGGGTTGCGCCGGAACAGCGGCCCCAGCGAAGGATCGATCAACAACAGCCTGGAGTAGAACAGGCGGGCGGCGAAACGCGCATTCGGGCGGATCGCTTCCCAGTTGCTGCGGATGGCTTCGAATTCCTGCTTGTTCATGATGCATCTCCTTGCCGGGATGGCGTTGGTTGTTGGTCTGGCCGGAGTAGTGCAACCGCCATGCCAGGAGATTTTCATGAATGAATTCAGATGGATGCCTGTTTAAATCGGTCTGGTTGCGGGAAAACCTGTTGGCAAACGCCAACAGATTCCCCACGAAAAGACAAAGATGCTTAATTATCAGTGTGTTGCGCTGTTGGTGAGCACCAACAGCGAGTGCCACGATTCAGGCCTTGAAGTTGGCCGGATCGATCTGGTGGCGGTTGAGCAGGGTGTAGAAATCGCTGCGGTTGCGCTTGGCGATGCGGGCCGCGTTGGTGACGTTGCCGGCGGTCATTTTCAGCAGTTGGACGAGGTAGTCGCGTTCGAAGCCGCGACGGGCGTCGTCGAAGGAGGCGATGTCGTCGCCTGGCCGGTTCAGCGCCCGTTCGACCAGGGCCAGGGGGACGATCGGGGTGGTGGACAGCGCGACGCATTTCTCGACCACGTTGAAGAGCTGGCGCACGTTACCGGGCCAGCCGGCGCGCAACAGCGCCTCGGTGGCGTCGGCGGCGAAGCCGTTCAGCTTCTTGCGGTACTTGGCGGAGAGCGCGGCGAGGAAATGCCCCGCCAGCAGCGGGATGTCCTCGCGCCGCTCGGCCAGCGGCGGCAGCTTCAGGCTGACGACATTGAGCCGGTAGTAGAGGTCCTCGCGGAAGCGGCCGGCGGCGATCTCGCCGTCGAGATCGCGGTGGGTGGCGGAGATGACCCGCACGTCGACCGGCAGGCTGCGGGCGGCGCCGACCGGGCGCACCTCGCGCTCCTGCAGCACGCGCAGCAGCTTGACCTGCAGCGGCAGCGGCATGTCGCCGACCTCGTCGAGGAACACCGTGCCGCCCTCGGCCTCCTGAAACAGGCCGCGGTGGTCGCGGGTCGCGCCGGTGAAGCTGCCCTTGAGGTGGCCGAACAGCTCGGATTCGAGCAGGTGCTCGGGAATGGCGCCGCAGTTGATGGCGACGAAGGGCGCCGCCCGGCGCGGGCTCCAGTCGTGGATGGTCTGGGCCAGCAGCTCCTTGCCGCTGCCGGTGTCGCCGAGCACCAGCAGGCTGGCGTCGCTGGCGGCGACCAGCCGCGCCTCGTCGAGCACCGACTGCATGGCCGGACTGCGGGTGACGATGGGGCTGTCCTCGCCGGCCTGGCTGGCCGGCGCGATGTGGCCGGCCAGGGCCCGGCGGATTTCGGAGAGCAGGGTCTGCGCCTCGTAGGGCTTGGTAACAAAGCCGAAGACGCCGCGGCGGGTGGCCTCGACCGCCTCCGGGATGGTGCCGTGGGCAGTGAGGATGATCACCGGCAGCAAAGGATAGGTGCGGCGCAGCGCCTCGAACAGCGCCAGGCCGTCCATGCCGCCCATCCTCAGGTCGGTGACGACCAGTTGCGGCTTCTCGGCGGCAAGCAGCGCCAGCGCCTGTTCCGCGCTTTCCGCCGCGAGTACGCGGTAGCCTTCTTCCCGCAGCAGGATGCCGATGAGCTTGAGCAGCATCGGATCGTCGTCTACGGTCAGGATGGTGGCGTCGTTGCGGTTCATTCCCCTCCCCGGGCGGCATCTGCCATGACTGGCGGACATTCTAGACGAGCCGCAGCATCCTGAGGGCGCTCCTCCCGCCCCCCGGCATGGCCGAATCTCAGCCGGGGAGCATCGCCGTCACCTCGATCTCGACCTTGGCGCCGTGTTCGACGAAGCCGGCCACCTGCAGCGCCGTCATGGCCGGGAAGTGGCGGCCGATCAGCTCACGGTAGACGTCGCCGATCTCGGTCAGGCGGGCGTTGTATTCTTCCTTGTCGGCGAGATACCAGTTCATGCGCACGATGTGCTCGGGCCTGGCGCCGGCCTCGGCGAGGATGGCGACGATGTTGGTGAGCGACTGCCGCACCTGGCCGACCAGGTCCTCGGTGCGGAAGGCCTCCTGGCCGTCCCAGCCGACCTGACCGGCCACGAAGACAATGCGGCCGCTGGCGGCGACGGCGTTGGAATAGCCCTTCGGCCGCTTCCAGCCGGGCGGATTGAACATCTGCATCATGTGTCTCTCCTTTGGTGGTTATTGATATCGAGTTGTCCTTGCCGGAAGGCCTGCATCAGATCGCGCAGGTCCTCCGGCAGCGGCCGGGCGCGCTGGGCGTCCAGATCCATGGCGACCAGCACGAATTTGGCGCGCAGGCGCTGCTGGTCCTTGTAGCGGCAGTCGACGGCGAGGCCCAGGGAGCTGCGGCCGAGCGTCTCGAGGCGCAGGCCGAAGGTGATGATTTCGCCGATCTTGGAGGGCGCGACGAAGTCGCATTCCAGCTTGACGATCGGGAAGCCGAGGCGGTGCTCGGTGATGTAGCGGGCGTAGTTCACCCCCAGGCCCTGGTTGAACCAGTCCTCCACCAGGCCGTTGAACATGATGAAGTACTGCGGGTAGAAGACGATGCCGGCCGGGTCGCAGTGCGAGAAGCGCACCAGCCGGTCGCTGTGGAAGGCGTCGCCGAGGATGCGGCTGGTCATGTCGGCTGCCTCAGGCGGAAGCGCTGCAGCTTGCCGGTCTCGGTGCGCGGCAGGGCGGCGACGAATTCGACGGCGCGCGGGTACTTGTAGGGGGCGATGGTCCGTTTGACGAAGTCCTGCAACGCCTTCGTCAGCGCTTCGCCGGGCGTGTAGCCCGGGCGCAGCACGACGACGGCCTTGACGATCTGGCCGCGCTCGGCGTCGGGCACGCCGACCACGCCGCATTCGGCCACCGCCGGATGCGCCAGCAGGGCGCCTTCGACTTCCGGGCCGGCGATGTTGTAGCCGGCCGAGATGATCATGTCGTCGGTGCGCGCCTGGTAATGGAAATAGCCGTCGGCGTCCATCGAGAAGGCGTCGCCGGTGAGGTTCCAGCCGTGCTGCACGTACTGGCTTTGCCGCGGGTCGGCCAGGTAGCGGCAGCCGGTCGGGCCGATCACTGCCAGGCGGCCCACCGTGCCCGGCGGCAGCGGGTTGCCGTCGTCGTCGACGATGAGGGCGGCGTAGCCCGGCACCACGCGGCCGATGGCGCCGCGGCGCACTTCCTCCGGCGGCGAGGAGATGAAGATGTGGATCATCTCGGTGGCGCCGATGCCGTCGATGATCTCGATGCCGCTGGCCTGCTTCCACAGCTGGCGCGTGGCGTCGGGCAGGGCCTCGCCGGCGGAGACGCATTTCGTGAGGCGGCCGATGCCATCCTTCGCCGCCAGCGGGGCCATCAGGCGCCAGAAGGTCGGCGCGGTGAAGCAGATCGTCGCCTTGAAGTCGCGGAGGGTCTGCAGCAGCGTGTCGGGCATCAGCTTCTCCACCAGCACGGTGGACGCGCCGACGCGCAGCGGGAAGCAGAGCAGGCCGCCCAGGCCGAAGGTGAAGGCCAGCGGCGGCGTGCCGCAGAAGATGTCGTCCGGGCCGGGCTTCAGCACCGAGCGCGGGAAGGCGTCGCACATCGCCAGCACGTCGCGGTGGAAGTGCATCGTGCCCTTCGGCTGGCCGGTGGTGCCGGAAGTGAAGGCGATCAGCGCCACGTCGTCGGCCGCGGTGTCGACATTGTCGAAGGTGTCGGGCTTGTCTTCGAGCAGTGCTTCGAGTGAGCCCGAGCCGCCTTCATTGAACGGAGCGATGCGCTTCAGGTCCGGGCAGTCCGGCTTGGCCAGGTCGAGTTCCTCGAGCAGCCGTCCGTCGCAGAGGGCGAGGCTGCAGCGCGCCTTGACGGCGATCTGGGTCAGTTCCTTGGCGCGCAGCAGGGGCATGGTGGCGACGACGATGCCGCCGGCCTTGACGATGCCGAGCCAGCAGGCGGCCATCATCGGGTTGTTCGGCCCGCGCAGCAGCACGCGGTTGCCGGGTACCAGGCCGAGGTCCTCGCGCAGGGCGCGGGCGATGCGGTTGGCGCGGGCCAGCAGCTGGCGGTAGGTGCAGCGTACCGGCTGGCCATTCACCGGCGCCCAGATGGCCGGCCGCTCGCCGTGGCCGGCGGCGACCATCCGGTCGAGCAGCTCGGCGGCGCAGTTGAGGCGCGCCGGGTACTGCAGCTCCGGGCGCGGGAAGACGAACTCGGGCCATTGAGCGCGCGGCGGAAGGTTGTCGCGGGCAAAGGTGTCAACGTGCGCCGTATCAGCCATGATGCTCATGCCTCCTTGCCGCCGGCCTGCTTCAGCTCCTCGCGGGCGATGATGAGTTTCTGCACTTCGCTCGCCCCTTCGTAGATGCGCAGGGCGCGGATCTCGCGGTAGAGGCGCTCGACGGTCTCGCCGCGTTGCACGCCGCGGCCGCCGAACAGCTGCACCGCCGCGTCGATCACCTGCTGCGCCTGCTCGGTGGCGAAGAGCTTGGCCATTGCCGCCTCGCGGGTTACCGGTTGCCCCCGGTCGCGACGCCAGGCGGCGCGGTAGGTGAGCAGCGCCGCGGCGTCGATGGCCAGCGCCATCTCGGCCAGCCTGGCCTGGGTCATCTGGAAATCGGCGAGGTGCTTGCCGAACATCTCGCGCGCCTGGGCGTGGGCCAGCGCCTCGTCGTAGGCGCGCCGGGCGAAGCCCAGCGCCGCCGCCGCCACCGAGGTGCGAAAGACATCGAGGGTCTGCATGGCGATGCGGAAGCCGTCGCCCGCTTCGCCGATGCGCGCGGCAGCGGGCACCCGGCAGCCGGCGAAGCGCAATCGCGCCAGCGGATGCGGCGCCACCACCTCGATGCGCTCGGCGATTTCCAGCCCGGGCGTGTCGGCCGGCACCAGGAAGGCGGAGAGGCCGCGCGTCGGATGGGGGCCGCTGCGGGCGAAGACGACATAGAAGTCGGCGATGCCGCCGTTGGAGATCCAGGTCTTCTCGCCGTCGAGGATGCAGCACTCGCCGTCGCACCGCGCCGTCGTGGCGATGGCGGCGACGTCGGAGCCGGCCTGCGGCTCGGAGAGGGCGAAGGCGGCGATGGCGGAGCCGTCGGCGACGCGCGGCAGCCAGGCGGCCTGCTGCCGGGGAGAGCCGAACAGCGAGAGGGCGCCGCTGCCGAGGCCCTGCATGGCGAAGGCGAAGTCGGCCAGCCCGTCGTGGTAGGCCAGCGTTTCGCGCAGGAGGCAGATGCGCCGTGCCGAGAAGACCGACTTTTCCCCGGGCACGCAGTTCCTGAGCCAGCCCGCCGCGCCGAGCTGCCTGACGAGCGCCTTGCAGGCGGCATCGGCGTCGGCGTGGTCGATGTGGCCGAGTTCGGCGCGGCACCAGGCATCGGCCTCGGCGGCGAGGGCGCGATGATCCTCATCGAGAAATGGCCAGTCGCGTTCCATCAGTCGCCCTGGAACACAGGTTTCTGTTTCGACGCGAAGGCCTCGTAGGCGCGGCGGAAATCCTGCGTCTGCATGCACAGCGCCTGGGCCTGGGCTTCCGCCTCGATGGCCTCATCGACGCCCATCGCCCACTCCTGGTGCAGCATGGCCTTGGTCATGCCGTGGGCGAAGCTCGGCCCGGCGGCGAGTTCCTGCGCCAGCGCCTGCGCCTCGGCCAGCACGGCCTCCGGTTCGCACAGGCGGTTGAAGAAGCCCCAGGCGAGCGCTTCGTCGCCGCTCATGCTGCGGCCGGTATACAACAGGTCGGAGGCGCGGCCCTGGCCGATGAGGCGCGGCAGGATGGTGCAGGCGCCCATGTCGCAGCCGGCCAGGCCGACGCGGGTGAACAGGAAGGCGGTTTTGCTGCGCGCCGTGCCGAGGCGCAGGTCGGAGACCATGGCGAGGATGGCGCCGGCGCCGGCGCAGACGCCGTCGACCGCGGCGACGATCGGCTGCGGGCAGGCGCGCATGGCCTTCACCAGGTCGCCGGTCAGGCGCGTGAAGGCGAGCAGGCCGGCCATGTCCATCCTGGTCAGCGGGCCGATGATTTCGTGCACGTCGCCGCCCGAACAGAAGTTGCCGCCGGCGCCGGTCACCACCACCGCCTTGATGTCGGTGTCGAGGCGCAGGTCGCGGAACAGGTCGCGCAACTCGGCGTAGGAGTCGAAGGTGAGCGGATTCTTGCGCTCGGGCCGGTTGAGCGTGAGGGTGGCGACCTTGCCGTTGACCTGCCAGAGGAAGTGGCGGGCGAGGCGATCCTTCAGGCCGGACATGTCAGCGGTCCGCGCCCAGGCCGCCGACGTGCAGCTTGAGCTGGGCCAGCAGTTCGTAGAGCTGCTTCTTCTCCTTCTCGCCGAGGCCCTCGAACAGGCGGATCACCCAGTCCTCGTGCTCGTCGGCCCACTCGCGGAAGACGCGGCGGCCCTCCTTGGTCAGCTTGACGATGTAGGCGCGGCGGTCCTTCGGATTGTCCTCGCGCACCACCAGGCCCTCGGCTACCAGCTGGTCGGTGATGCCGGTGACGTTGCCGCCGGTGACCATCATGCGCTTGGACAACTCGCCCATCTTGAGGCCTTCGGGGTGGCGCTCCAGCTGGGCCATCAGGTCGAAGCGCGGCAGGGTGGTCTGGAAGCGCAGGCGCAGCTGGCTGCGGATGTGCGATTCGACGAGGTTGGTGCAGGACAGCATGCGCAGCCAGAGGCGCAGCGATTCGTGGTGGTCATCGGTGACCCGGGTCTCGTGGTCCGACCGCTGGGTGGCGGCCTTGCTCGACTTGCTCATTTCCCTCTCCCTGCCATGACGGCGTTCGTTGTCAAAAAAGAAGTCCTCATGCCCTGATCGCCAGCTGCGCGGCGCGCGCCAGGTTGCGCTCGAGCTGCGTCTTGCCGGTCAGGTACTGCCTCGGCCAGGCGATCTCGCCATGGCCGAGTTGCGCCGCCGCGTGCAGGGTCCAGGCCGGGTCGGCAAGATGCGGCCGGGCGATGGCGCACAGATCCGCGCGCCCGGCGGCGATGATGGAATTGACGTGGTCGGCCTCGAAGATGTTGCCGACCGCGATGGTGGCGATGCCGGTCTCGTTGCGGATCTGGTCCGAGAACGGCGTCTGGTACATGCGGCCGTAGACCGGCTGCGCCTCGCGCGTGGTCTGGCCGGAGGAGACGTCGATCATGTCGGCGCCGGCCTCGCGGAAGGCGCGCGCCATGGCTACGGCATCCTCGGCCGTGTTGCCGCCCGGCGCCCAGTCGTGGGCGGAGATGCGCACGGCCATCGGCCTGTCGTCAGGCCAGGCGGCACGCAGGGCGCGGAACACCTCCAGCGGGTAGCGCAGGCGGTTCGCCAGATCGCCGCCGTATTCGTCCGTGCGGCGGTTGGTGAGCGGGCAGAGGAAGCTGGAAAGGAGATAGCCGTGGGCGCAGTGCAATTCCAGCAGGTCGAAGCCGGCTGCCGCGCCGCGCCGCGCCGCGGCGACGAACTGCTCGCGCACGACGTCCATGTCGGCACGCGTCATGGCCTTCGGCACCTGGTTTTGCGGGCCGTAGGGAATCGCGGAAGCGGCGGTCAGCGGCCAGTTGCCCGCGCCCAACGGTTCGTCGATCTGTTCCCATCCGAGCTGGGTCGAGCCCTTCGGCCCGGCATGGCCGAGCTGCAGGCCGATTTTCGCGTCGCTGTGTTGATGCACGAAGTCGACGATGCGTTGCCAGCCCTGCTGTTGCGCCTCGTTCCACAGGCCGGCGCAGCCCGGCGTGATGCGGGCCTCCGGGGCGACGCAGGTCATCTCGGTCATCACCAGGCCGGCGCCGCCCAGCGCCCGGCTGCCGAGATGCACCAGCAGGAAGTCGGACGGCAGTCCGTCGCGGCAGGAATACATGGCCATCGGCGAGACGACGACGCGGTTCTTCAGCGTGAGGCCGCGCAGCGTGAAGGGGGTGAACATCGGCGGCAGCGGCTGCGCCGGCAGGCCGGCTTGCCGGGCGAACCAGGTTTCGACGCTGTCGACATAGGATTTGTCGCGCAGGCGCAGATTCTCGTGGCCGATGCGCTGGCTGCCGGTGAGGAGCGTGTAGGCGAACTGCTCGGGCTCGAGGTGGGCGTAGCGGGCCACGTTCTCGAACCACTCCATGCGGTTGCGCGCCGAGCTCTGCAGCTTGAGGGCCTCGATCTCGCGCTCCTCCTGATAGAGGGCGAGGGCGCGTTCGACATTGCCGGGATTTGCGGTCAGCGTCTTGCTGAGGGCGATGGCATCCTCCATCGCCAGCTTGGTGCCGGAGCCGATGGAGAAGTGGGCAGTGTGGGCGGCGTCGCCGATCAGCACGATGTTGCGGTGGTGCCATTTGCGGCACAACACGCGATTGAAGTTGAGCCAGGCCGAGCCGCGCAGGTGGCGGGCGTTGCTCATCAGACTGTTGCCCTGCAGATGCTTCGCGAAGAGCTTCTCGCAGAAGGCGATGGAGCCGGCCTGGTCGAGCTTGTCCAGCCCGGCGGCGAGCCAGGTTTCCTCGCGGCACTCGACGATGAAGGTGCTGGTGTCGCGGTCGAACTGGTAGGCGTGCACCTGGAACCAGCCCCACTCGGAGGGCTCGGTGATGAAAGTGAAAGCGTTCAGCTTGAGATGGGTGCCGAGCCAGATGTAGCGGCACTTGCGCACATCGATGTCGGGCTGGAAGTGGGAGGCGTACTTGTTGCGCACCTTGCTGTGCACCCCGTCGGCGGCGACGATCAGGTCGGCGCCGGCCAGGCGGGGATCGTCATCGTCGGCGACTTCGGCCTCGAAGACCTGCCTGACGCCGAGCGTCGCGGCGCGCCCCTGCAGGATGTTGAGCAGCTTCTGGCGGCCGATGCCGCAATAGCCGTGGCCGCCCGAGGTGATCCGGCGGCCCTTGAAGAAGACGTCGCAGTCGTCCCAGTGGTGGAAGTTGCGGGTGATCTCTTCGTAGCTTTCCGGGTCGGCAACCTGGAAATTGCCCAGCGTGGCGTCGGAAAAGACGACGCCCCAGCCG
>WBZP01006478.1_pt1 | contig 11592 bp, 8 predicted proteins | sample 5204301 | NCBI WGS metagenome assembly WBZP01 (sample SAMN12412401, study PRJNA552823) | activated sludge metagenome | isolation source: activated sludge from nitrification reactor of wastewater treatment plant... | place: USA: Pennsylvania | collected 2017
TATCTGATGTCCAGCGCAACCCTCCGGCTCCGGCACTCCCGGAGTGAGCGTGGCGCGAAGAGCCACTGTGACGAACGCCGGTTGGAGCAGATGCGGCCCGGCTCGGACGGTGGAACCACCCACCACCCAGAGGTGCCCTATGCCTCCTGCTTTCGCCATCCCCGAAACGCCGCTGCCGCTCCAGCTCAGCGACCTCGACCACGAGCGCCGCAGCCGCTATCGCGAGAACCTCGCCTTCTACGAAGGCCGCCAGTGGCCCGGCCGTGCCCGCCGCGGCGAGCGCCGGCTCACCTTCAACTACGCCAAAGCCTTCGTCGACAAAGTGACCAGCTACCTTCTGAACGGCTCGTCGGTCCAGGTGGAGGGCGGCGAATCGGCCGAGGGCCGGGCCCGGGCCCGCGCCGCCGAACGCGCCCTTCGCGCCATGGAATCGGCGAACGGCCTCGCCCAGCTCGATTACGAGACCGAACTCGATTGCGCCGTGCTCGGCGACGCCTGTTACAAGGTGACCTGGGACGCGGACGCCGCGGGCGTGCGCATCACCGCGCCGGACGTGCAGGGCATCTTCGCCTGGCGCGAGCCCGGCGACCCCTCCCGCGTCACGGCCATCGCCAGCCAGTACCGGCTTCGTGATTCGAACCGGCCCGTTTCGAGCGCTGACGAGACGGTCACCGAGTACTGGACGGCGGAGTTGTTCGAACTCTGGCACGGCACAACACTTACCCTCAGCGAGCCGAACCCGTACGGCTTCATCCCGTTCGTCCTCTTCCCCAACGTGCGCGAACCGAAGCAGCACTGGGGCGCGAGCGACATCCCGCCCCTGGTCGAGTCCAACCGGGAGTTGAACCGCGCGTTCAGCCAGCTCAGCCAGATCCTGGAGCTCTCCGGCAATCCCATCGCCGTCCTCGAAGGCGTGACCGGCTCGCAGGACATCGCCGTTGAGCCGGGCGCGGTCTGGGAAGTGCCGGAGAACGCGAAGGCCTACCTGCTGGACCTGCTCAAGGGCGGCGGAGTGGCCCTCCACAACGACTACATCGACCTCGTCTACCGCGCGATGCACGACCTCGGCGAATCCCCGCGGACGGCCTTCGGCCACAACCCGCAGGGCCTCTCCGGCATCGCCCTGAACACGGAACTCGACCCCATCGCGCGCAAGGTGCTGCGCAAGCAACGCATCCGCACAGCCGTCTACGAACGCCGCGCAACCATGGCGCTCCAGCTCCTGGCGCGCTTCGGCGGGCTCGACAGCGATGGCCTCTGGCCCGTCATGCAGTGGGGCCCAATCCTCCCCATCGACCGCTCCCGCCAGGTCGCCGACGAACGCTCGCTGGTCGAAGCGGGCATCAGCTCCCGGCGCTCGGCGGCCGCCCGCCTCGGCGCCGACGACGTGGAGGCGGAATGGGCGAGGGTGCGGGAGGAGCAATGAGCAATGAGCGGAGTGCACCGCGTACCGAACCGCGCACGAAATAAGCGGATCCCGGGGGCACCACAAGGACACGCGTCAGCATCGCTAGCCAGACCTACTCGATCCCCGAACACGGCACCAACGCTGCACACCGGCGCGGCCGCCCCTGCTCGATAACCCGACGGACATCGCCTCGGGGCTCAGCGCTCGGTCAGACTGCCTACTAGGTATCGCTCGATTGTCGGGGCGACCACTTCCGCGACCTCCCGGGCGGACATCGAAGCGATCGGTTCTAGCTTCGAAACGTAGCGCGTCAGCACCAGCCCGACGATCGTCGCCCCAACAAGGTTCAGACGCAGTGCCCCATGATCGAGGTCGGGGAGGGCCGCCGACCGTGCCTCCAGCTCCGCGGAGAGGAAGTCACCGATCGCCCGCGCGACGTTTGCCTCGCTTGCTGAGGCGAGCACCACCGCCGTCAGCCGCTCGTGCAGCTCCCCCCGTTCAAACAGTTCGAAGAGGAAGCCAGCGATGCGCTCCCTCAGGCCCGCCAGGTCGCCTTCAAACAACCGATCCGCGATATCGGCGGGGTTAAACGGCATGCCCACAGCCGCAATGAAGAGCTGCTGCTTGGTCCCGAAGAAATAGCTGACCAGCCGTTGGTCCACACCTGCATCGGCTGCCACGGCACGCAGAGACGTCCGAGGGTAGCCGTCTGTTGCGAAGCGGCGCGTGGCGGCGGCGAGGATGGCTGACCTGGTATCGCTTGAGCCCGAGCGACGGCCCCTCGGCCGGTCTTTTCGGCCCGTTAGTCCAGACACGCACCCATGCTAGCCGAGATAGTCTGTGGTAGAAATTCCGCATCCGACGAATTAGTAGCCCATCTTGCCTTTGCCATGCCGGTTCGTTGGATAGGAGATATCCACGTGGAACACAGAACAGAACCTTCACTCACCAGACGGCGGCGCATCCTGGTGCTGATCGTCATGTGCGCCGCCCTGGGCGCGGTCGTCAGTGCCGTCTCGTCGCTGAACGTCGCGCTGCCCGGCATCGCGCGAGACCTGCAAGCAACCTCCAGCGAGTTGCAGTGGATCGTCGACGCCTACGCGATGGTCTTCGCCGGCTTGCTCCTGTTGTCGGGCGCTATCGGGGATCGCCTGGGCCGCAGGCCGATCCTGCTCGGCGGACTTGCGCTTTTCGCGGTAGCAGCCGCCGCCGCGACGTTCGTGGACTCGCCCGGCGGGCTCATCGCGGCTCGTTCGGTCATGGGAATTGGGGCGGCGGCGATCATGCCCTCGACGCTGGCAATCATCACCAATGTCTTCCCGGCCGATGAGCGCGACCGCGCCGTTGCAATCTGGGCTGGCGTGGCGGGTGGTAGCGCGCTGCTTGGGCTGCTCGTCTCCGGCCTGCTCCTGGAGTGGTTCGCCTGGCCTTCCGTCTTCGCCTTCAGCAGTGCCTTCGGCTTTGCCGCACTGGTCGCATCTGTCGCCATCGCCCCGAACTCCACCGCCGATGAGACGGGCCTCGACATCGTTGGCGGGGTGGTCTCGGTGCTGGCGCTCTCAACCCTCGTCTACGGGATCATCGAAGCTCCGGAGAGAGGTTGGCTGGATGCGCTTACGCTGGCGAGTCTACTCGGCGCCGCCGTGCTGATTGTGGCATTCGTGCTCTGGGAATTGCGAGTCGAACGACCGTTGCTCGAGCCGCGACTGTTCCGCCTTGCGGGGTTTGCGGCGGGCACAACTTCCATGACCCTCCAGTTCTTCACGTTCTTTGGCTTCGTATTCGTCACACTCCAGTACCTCCAGTTCGTGTTGGACTACTCCCCGCTCGCTGCCGGCTTGGCGCTCTCGCCCATGGCAGTGGTGATGGTCGGGCTCTCGCCCCAAGTGCCGCGCCTCGTCGGTCGTTGGGGGTCCGGGCCGGTCGGCGCTGTCGGGCTGGCAGCGATGGCCGCGGGATTCGCCACGCTCGCCTTTCTGTCGGTCGACTCAAGCTACTGGCACATCTTCGCCGGGCTTATCCCACTTGGCGTTGGCCTTGCTCTTGCCACCGCGCCGGCAACGACCGCGATCGTTTCATCGTTGCCGGCGAGCAAGCAGGGGGTGGCGTCCGCAGTCAATGACGCTGCGAGAGAGGTTGGCGGCGCTCTCGGCATCGCGGTGCTTGGCAGTGTCCTCTCCGGCCAATACCGGTCGGCGATCGCACGCGGCTCGGAGGGGCTCAGCCCCGAGATCGCGGAGCGGGCAAAGGAAGGACTACCCGCTGCACTGGGCATCGCGCAACAGATCGGACCCCGCGGCGCGGCCTACGCGATGGACGCCCGGACAGGTTTCGTCGATGGCCTCGGCCTGGCCATGTACGTTGCCGCGGCCTGTGCCATCGCCGCTGCTGTCTTCGTGTTCATTCGCACGCCGCGCGGCCGTGGAGGACACGCAACCACCGACGATTGAACGGGAGCCAGCGAGGGCCAATTAGACCTCCGCCGCCTCCGCCTCTCCTAGCGCCACGGCGTCCGGCGGCGCGCGGTGCAGCGTCTCCGGCATCAGGAAGAACATCAGCGCGGCCCCCGCCAGCCCGATCCCGCCCATCGTGATCGACGCCGCGCCGAGCGTGGCCAGTCCTGTCACCCCCGCGACGATGAGCGGCCCGCCCGCGGTGCCAAGGTCACCGCAGACCCGCCAGGCCCCGAGGAACTGCGCTCTCCCGGAAATCGGCGAGAAGTCGGCGCCCAGCGTCATGACGATGCCGCTGCCGAGCCCGTTCCCAAACCCGATGAGCAACCCCACCAGCACCATGGAAACGAACCCGGTCGAAAGCGGCAGCAGGAGCATTCCCACGGCCATGATGCCGATGCACGGCAGCGCCACCGCCTTTCGCCCCCACTTGTCCATGACGCTGCCGGCGGGATAGAAGAGCAGCATCTCCATGCCCATGGAGATACCGAAAATCAGGCTGATGGTGCTCTCGTCGAGGCCAACGTGGTCGCCCCAGAGGGGAAGCACGCCCTGGCGGGTGGCCCGCAACGCGCCGATAGCCGTAACCCCGACGCCCGCCGTGAGGAACGTGCGCGCGTGCTCGCGGACGACTTTCGTGAACTGCACGTGCTCGTGTTCGAGAACCGGGGCGGCCGCTTCGCCTCGGATCAGCACGATGAGCAAACCGCAGGCGAGCAGCGCCGTGGTCAGGTGCACGTAGTACGCCCCGTCGATGCCGACCAGCGCGCCAACGCCCGCACCGATGAACGGCCCGAAGAAGTTGCCGACCCGGTTCACGCCGCCCAGCGTGGAGAGCGCCCGCCCGCGGAGGTTCGCCGGCATCACGTCGGTCACGTAACTGAGCCGCGCCAGCAGCCAGACCGCCCAGCCACAGCCCATCAGGAACGTGAACCCCGCGAAGGCGTAGATGCCAGGGCTGAAGGCCGAGCCGATGAGGGCGACGATGACCAGCGCGGTGCCGATCACCATAGCGCGCTGCTCGCCGAACCGGCTGACCAGCCAGCCGGCGGGTACGTCGAACGAGAGGATGCCAATCCCCCGCAGCGCAACGATGAACCCGGCAAAGGCTACGGAGGCGCCCTGGTCCCGCGCCGCCAGCGCCACGATCGGGATGACCGCGCCCTGCCCGACCGCGAACAGGAAGGTCGGGACGTACACGGAGAGACCAAGCGAACGAATGCTCGGGGCGGTGGGCGCGGATGCAGTCACTGGGATCGGCATCCTACCGCCCGCCGCCGAACCGAAAACCGGTCAGGCGAACAGAATTGCGAGGACTATCAGGACCAGGAGGATGCTCCCCCCGGCCAGAAGTCCGCAGCCTTCGAAGCAGCCGAGCGCGTAACCCTGGAGCCGCTCCTCGGTTTCGGTGAACCGAATGGGTTCGCTGCTGAGATCCCGGTCAGTCCGCTCCAGGTCGCTCATCCTGCGCCTCCAGGCCAATCATGGGGATCGGCAATCCTACTGTGTGTATCGGCCACCCGAACCGCGCACGGCAGTAAGCGGGTGGTCGAACGGCACGGACGGCCACGCGCCAGCCCGAACCAACTCCCACCTGGCGTCCTTCGAAGTTCGCCGTTCCCCTGTTCCCTCAGCCCCCGAAGGCCGCGATCCGGTTCGGCTCCTCGTACGGCATCCGGCCGATGTCCGCGATCGCCGCCGCGATGTCGAGCCGCGGCACCGGCTGCGGTTCGCTGCAGTACACGAAGGCCGCGGCGCAATAGTCGTCCACGCGCTCCGCGATGCCGCTGGCGAGTAGCCCCGGTGCGGCGTTCTTCGTCCAGCCGCTCCCGGCAGCCGGGTTCGAGCGATCGTACGCCTCGAACTCCGCCTCTTGCCCCTCTCGGAAGGAGTTGAAGCCGATCTGCTGGATGGTCACCTTCAGGCTCTCCCGGAAGACGATGGGGTCCGGGATGTGCCAGCGATAGAAGCCGATGAAGTCCGGCACGCCTTCGGTACGCTCCTCCGGCCGGGCCTCAAGCGGCGACCCCGCGTAATGGGCGAAGTGCGCGCCCATGCCCCACGCGCTCCCAACGTAGTCCTCCAGCCCCGTGCCGCAGACAGTCGGGAGGTCGCCGTCGCCGTCCAGGAAGACTTTCACTTCGCCCTCGCCGTACCAGCGCGCAGGGTCGATGGTGCGGATGCCCACCGCGCAGCCGAGGAAGCGCCCGGGTCCCCGAAACTCGTCGGCGATGACGAAGTCCCGGTACATCACCGTCGGGTTCTCACGCCGGAAGCTCACGTGCAGATATCCGGCGTCCGCTGGCAGCGCTTTCTCCAGCGTGTAGTCCACCTGGTAGTAAAAGGGCAGCGCGCGGTGCGAGCTGTTCGTGATCACCATCCGCAGCCGCTTCTTGAACGGCATCGGGAAGTAGGCGTTGAAGCCGCGCCCCTCCTGCGCCGAGGCCATCGCTGAGTGGTAGGCTACCGGCCGCCCGCAGGGCAACCCGAAGAAGTCCAGGCATGGCACGGAGATCGAGGGCTCGCTCGCGCCGTCGTAGTACACCTCGAACCAGAGCGCGCGCATCACTTCAGGTCGCGCCGGCGGGAACGTCATCCAGATGTGGCGCACGGTCCCCGGCCCTTCGATGTCCGCGAGCTGCACCGTCTCGCCCGGCTGCAGCACCCGCGAGGGCGCCCCCTTGCGGCCGCCGTGCGACGAACCACCCGCGCCGCGCGCGCCGGTGGGGTTCTCAAACGTGATCGCGCGGGAGTCGAGCGAGAGGTCGATGCGGGAAGGGTCGAGGTCGTGCATCGGCCGGTTCTACCAGAAACGGGACGTGAGGTGAAAGAGGGGTGGGACGTGAGCCGCTTGTTCGGCGCGATGCCGCTGTCGGCTTTCGGATCTTTCCTTCTATCGGCCAGTCACCGCGCGTAGACTCTAGCCTGTGGCGAGGGACCCGGCGCAGTCGACCCCGTTGTTCGGCCGCGGAGAACCTCTCGCCGCGCTTTCCTCCGAGTGGGATCGACTCTCGGCCGGGCAGGGCTGCCTCGCGCTGATCTCGGGCGAGGGCGGGATCGGGAAGACTCGCCTCGTCGAGGAGTTTCTCGCCACCGTCCAACCGGCGGCCGTCCCCTGGGGCCGGTGTTACGAAGGCGACGGAGCACCGCCGTTCTGGCCGTGGATCCAGGTCGCGCGGGAGCTCGCCGGAGGGTCCGGCGCCGACCTGCCGCCCGCCCTCGCCACGCTCATCGATGCCGCCGGTTCGGCGAAAGACGGCGGCCCGCGCTTTGGTGGGAGCGATGAGCGGTTCCGGCTGGCCCAGGCGCTCGACGACTTGCTGCGCCGCCGCGCGCAGGAGGGGCCGTTCGTCATCGTGCTCGATGACCTCCACTGGGCAGACCAGGGTTCGCTCAGTCTCGCGGAGTTCATTGCAAACCAGGGTTGCCTTCGCTCCAGCCCCGTCTTCCTGATCGCGACCTACCGGGACGCCGAACCGGAAGCCCCCGCCATCGTCGGCGAGTCGCTGGTGCGCTTGCGGCGCGCGCCGCGAGTCCTGGAGCTGAAACTGCGGGGGCTCTCCCTCCCGGAAACGGCGGACTTCGCCACGCATCTCCGCGGCGGCGCAGAGGCGCCGGACGATGCGGTCCGCACCCTGCACACCTACACGGAGGGCAACCCGTTCGTCATCGGCGAGACGGTGCGCACGGCCGGCGGCGCCCTCACCGTCGCAGCGATCGAGGCTCTTCCCTGGCGTGACGGCCCGCTTGGCCCCACCTCAATCCGGCTTTCCAGCCTGGACCCGGCCCTGCGGGGACTGCTGGAGGCCGCCGCCGTGCTCGGCCGCGAGTTCCCCACGACACTGCTCACCTCGGTCGCGGGCGTGTCCCAGGAGCCGTTGCTGGAACTCCTGGACGCTGCCGAAGAGGCGCGCGTGATCCAGCCAGTCCCGGCCGCGCCCGGGCGATACCGCTTCGTCCACGCCCTCCTCCGCGAAACGCTCTACGGCGAGATGCTCGCCGGGAAGAAGCAACGCCTCCACTTCCGCGCCGCCGAGGCGCTGGAAGCGATGTCCCGTTACGAGGTGGATCGGAATCTCCCGGACCTTGTCCGCCACTTCACCTTCGGGGCAGCCCTCGGGGGCAGCGACCGGGCGGTGGCCTACGCACTCCAGTTGGGCGAACGCTCGCTCCGCGGATACGCCTACGAATCGGCCGCGGCCACCTATGCCCAGGCGCTCACCCTGCGCGGCACCTGGCCCGGAGACCCCGCCGAGGTCGCCGAACTCCACATCGGCCACGGCGAATCACTCCGCCGCATGGCCAGGCGGGACGACGCACGGGCCGCGTTCGAACAGGCGGCGGCCATCGCCCGGCGTTTGCTCCGTGACGACGGCCCACAGGGTCCGATGCTCCTCGGCAGGGCGGCGTTCGGATACTCCAGGACGGGCTTTGGCTTCGCCGAGCCGGCCACCATCGCGCTTTTGCGAGAAGCGCAGGCGGCGCTGGAGCCTTTGGAGACGCCCCTGCGCGCCATGGTCATGTCCTCTCTCGCCGTCGCGATCGGCTTCGGCGACCTGCGCGCCGAAGCGCCGATCCTCGCCAGCCGCGCGCTCCGCATCGCGCGCACCAGCGGTGACGCGTGGACCCTCGGCTTCACGCTGGACGCCGCCCGTTGTGTCATCACCTCTTCCAACCGGCTGGAGGAGCGCATTGCCCTTTCCCGCGAACTGGCCGCGCTGCCGGACCCGGAGTTCGCCGTCCTTGGCCGGCGGTGGCTGGTCTGCGACCTGATCGAGGCGGGTGATTGGCCCGCCGTCCGGCACGAGATCGACGCGCACGCCGCGCTCGCCGAAAAGCTCCAGCAGCCAACCCACCTCTGGTACGCGGAATTGTTCGAAGCGATGGCCGCGGCGGCGTCAGGGGACTACGAAGCGGCGGAGCGCCGGGCGCAGGCCGCGCTCGGACTCGGCCAGGCGAGCGGCTCTCCCGACACCATGCTGTTCTTCGCCCCGATGCTGCTCCACCTCCGGCGCGAACAGGGCCGCGGCGCGGAGCTGGAACCAATGCTGGCGATGGTGGAGACCGCCTCAGCCCATCTCCCTGCCTGGCGGGAGGTGCTCGCCCTGCTGCGCGCCGAGGCGGGGCGTCACGAGGAAGCACGGCCGCTCTACGAACAGATGATTGCCAACGACTGCGCCGCCCTGCTCGACGACAACTACTGGCTGCTCTCCATGTACGTGCTCTCGGAAACCTGCGCCGAACTCGGCGACGCCGCCAACGCGCCCGCCCTCTACCGCCTGCTGTCGCCGTTTGCGTCGCGCATGGTCCAGGCGGGCAACGGCGTCGTCGTGGCGGCGCCGGTCTCGCAGTCGCTTGGCCTGCTCGCGCTCACCGAAGGGCGGCTGGATGCCAGTGCCGGCCACTTCCGGGATGCCCTGGCGATGGCGGACCGTTGGGGCGCGCCCGCCATGCGCGCACACGCCCTTGCCGGCCTCAGCCGGGCGCTGATGGACTCGGATCCGGCGGCGGCGCGGGCCGCGCACGGCGAAGCCTGCGAACTGGCCACGAAGCACGGGCTCGTCCGGCTGAATGGCCTGCTCCAACGCCATGCGCCGCCAACCTCGCCGGCAGCGGCGCCCGGCGGCCTGAGCGCGCGCGAAGCCGAAGTCCTCGGGCTCCTGGCCGCCGGCTGGAGCAACCAGCGGATCGCCGATGGCCTCGTCCTCAGCCTGAACACCGTCATCCGGCACGTCTCGAACATCTACGGAAAGATCGGCGCTTCGAATCGCGCGGAGGCCACGGCCTGGGCGCTGGCCAACGGGATCCGCCGAGACTGACCCGGCGCGCTCACAAGAACTTGTGAGCGGCCCGCCTTTACCGGCCCGGCTGAAGATGGCAATTCACTGTGAAGTTGAAAGCGGGTCGCTCGGCCCATTCTGCTCCCCGGGATCACCACCAGACCGATCCCGAGGGAACCAATGTTGAAGCGCTCCATCCTCCTCGCCGCTCTCGCCACCATGGCGCTGGCGGCCCTCACTGTCGCCTGTGGCGGCGACGATGACGACGACAAGGGGACAACGTCGTCGTCCGCCTCCACCGCCAGCGACTCAGCGGCCCTGCTCGCGAAGGTGCCACACCCGGACCAATCGGCCGCGGCCGGCAGCAAGGTCTTCGTCGGTCACGACAAGGACAACAAGGCGTCGGTAGGGCTCACCGTCTTCTCCGACTCGACAGCCGTGGGCTACGCCTGCGACGGCAACCAGACCTGGACGTGGTTCACCGGCACGGCGAACGGCAATGAGGTCAGCCTCACCGCCAGCGACGGCAGCAAGCTGACGGCGAAGCTCGATGGCTCGAAGGCGACCGGCAGCACCTCCGGCGGCTCTTCGCTCTCCTTCACGCTCGACGCAGCCACGGCCGACAACCGCGCGGGCCTCTATCGCGGGACCGCGACGGACAACGCCCGGAGTTCCGTGGCTGGCTGGGTCGTTGAGAACGACGGGTTCGTCCGCGGCGGCCTGAACCTGACCGTGAACTCCACCGCCAGCCGCCTCGGCGCGACCTTCGACCCGAAGAAGGCGGCAGACCTGCAGACCGCGCCGGAATTCGGCGAGATCAAGGCGGCCATCCCCGGCTTCCCCACCATCCCGGCTGATGTCACCGTCTTCAGCGTTCGGGGCAATCTCTGTGGCCGGATCGCGGTGAACCTCATGGAACAGACCACGGTCGCGAGCCCCGGCGTCCCTGACACCGCCCTCAACCGGGCGCGGCTGGGACTCCTCGGCCGCCTGGGCTGCAAGCAAGAAGCCCTCTTCGCCCTCGAATAGCAGCCGCAACCCTCCCGCGGCCCATCTGAAAGGCGTCCCCCTCGGGACGCCTTTCGCTTTGCCGCGTAGACTCGCCGCCACATCCAAGCATTCGGAGTACAGCCATGCCCACTCGCGCACTCGTCCTCGGCGGCGGCGGCCCCGTTGGAATCGCCTGGGAAACCGGGTTGGCCGCTGGCCTCGCCGAAGGCGGCGTCAACGTCGCCGAGGCCGACTTCATCATGGGCACGTCCGCCGGCTCCGCGGTCGGCGCGCAATTGGCCATGGGCCGCTCGCCCCAGCAGATGTACGCGGCCATCGCCGCTGACGCGACGAACACTCGCCCCGGGCCCACCCGCGCGAACACCGGCGAAGGCGGCGCTCCACCGAACCTCACGGGGCTCATGGAACTCATGCAGAAGGCTCAGCGCGACGATGTCTCGCCCGAGGAAGTGCGCAAGGAGATCGGCGCCTTCGCCCTCGCCGCCAACACCATGAGCGAAGAGGCATTCATCGCCACCTTCGGGCGCATGCTCGCCAGCGCTGAAAGCTGGCCTTCGAAGCGCTACCTGTGCACCGCCGTCGATGCGCTCACCGGCGAGTTCCAGCCCTGGGACAACGACTCCGGCGTGCCCCTCAGCAGGGCAATCGCATCGAGCTGCAGCGTGCCCGGCGTCTACCCGCCGATCACCATTAACGGCCGCCGCTACATCGACGGCGGCATGCGCTCCGGCACCAACGCGGACCTGGCGAAGGGCTACGACACCGTCATCGTCGTCGCCGTCACCATCGCCGCCGAAGGCCCCATGGCCGAACGCTCGCGCCAGCGGTTCGAGGCCGAACTCGACGTCCTGCGCTCCTCCGGCAGCACAGTCCACGTGCTCGCGCCGGATGCGGCCTCGCAGGCCGCGTTCGGGCTAAACCTGATGGACTTCACCCGCCG
>WBZP01006481.1_pt1 | contig 11587 bp, 12 predicted proteins | sample 5204301 | NCBI WGS metagenome assembly WBZP01 (sample SAMN12412401, study PRJNA552823) | activated sludge metagenome | isolation source: activated sludge from nitrification reactor of wastewater treatment plant... | place: USA: Pennsylvania | collected 2017
GGAGACCTGGTTTAACGACAGCACTTTTAACGTGGTTGCACGCAAATGGCACCTGAGTTATGAAGCAGGATTATATGATTTTGATGTAAATATGGAAGTTGAAATGGGCAAATACCAGGATATGCTGGTGCCGGTGCTGATCAGGTATACAGGTAACTGGAAGGCTCTCTTTAAAAAAAGGGAACGGGGTGTTTTTACGGCCACCCTGTTTGATTTCATTAAATCAGATTGACCTCGTTTATGCCTTTTGGTTAGTTGATCTTTTTGAGCCCCGATAACAGATGCTCTAGCCCGTTGAGCTTGATCTCGTATAACGTCTGCAATTGCATCCCCAATTTACCTTTGGGGAAACCTTTTCGAGCAAACCATTCCAGGTAACTAACGGGCAGTTTATACAGAACCGTGCCTTTATACTTGCCAAATGGCATTTTCATGTCAACCAGTGAAAGAAGTAAGGCCGGATCGGCCATGGGGTTTTCCTGCATCTGTCTGTTTTAAACGGTGTCGTTCCTGAACTGGCTGTAGCGGCGCCATTTATCGATCACCAGCGACATATCTTCCGGCAGTTCACTAACAAACATCATGGGTTGTCGGGTGGTGGGGTGGATGAAGCCCAGTTCTTTCGCATGAAGGGCATGCCTGGGGCAGAGTTTGAAGCAGTTATCAACAAACTGTTTGTATTTGGTGTACACCGTTCCTTTAACGATCTTATCGCCGCCATAAAAGTCGTCATTGAATACCGGGTGCCCTATGTGTTGCATATGCACGCGGATCTGGTGCGTACGGCCTGTTTCCAGTCGGCATTCCACCAGGGATACATAGTTGAAGCGTTCCAGGACCTTGTAATGTGTGATGGCGTCTTTACCATGGTCTCCTTCGGGATATGCCGTAAAAAGTTTGCGGAAACGAAGATGCCTGCCCACATGTGCGATCACGGTGCCTTCATTTTCTTCGAAATTGCCCCATACGAGCGACAGGTACCGGCGGTGTACGGTATGGTCGAAAAACTGTTTGGCGAGTTCCGACATCGCTTTCTGTGTTTTGGCCATTACGATCAGCCCGCTGGTGTTTTTGTCGATACGGTGAACCATACCCAGCCTTGGCAGCGCGTCCTTGTCTGTTCCGTTACCATGGTATTGAAGGTGCCAGGCTACGGCATTCAGCAGGGTGCCGTCGGGGTTTCCGCTTCCCGGATGTACCACTAAACCGGCCGGCTTGTTTATGACAAAAAGGTCATCATCCTCGTAAATGATATTCAGTGCAATTGGCTGCGGTATGATATCATTTGATTCGGGTGATGAACTTTCATAGATCACCAGTTTGTCTCCCGGTTTGATCTTATAATTGCTTTTAACGGGTTTTTCATTCACCAGTACCATATCATTCTCAATGGCCTGCTGGATCTTGTTTCTTGTGGCGCCTTCGATCCTGCTCATCAGAAATTTATCAACACGCAGGGGTTCCTGTCCTTTGTCGATGGTGAGGGATAAGCGCTCATAAAGATCTTCCGATTCGGGGATGTCTTCTTCTATATCTATGTTCATCAGTCTGATATCAAAAGTGAAAAGTCTAAAAGTCAGATGTTATGTATTGTGCCAATAACATCTGCCCTGTTTAACCAATAGTCTTGTTATTGCCACCTCCACTACTGGAATCATTCATGTGGCTATTTGATTTACTTTTGCAAATTACATGAAAGCATCGGATAAGCAGCCAGTGATTTACCGCGACATGGGCCGGATGGGTTACCAGGATGCCTGGGATTACCAGGAATCGCTCCTGGCGCAAAATGTTCGGATCAAATCGGAATACCGTCAATCGGGTCGTGAAATTGATCCGATGTCTTTACCCACCTGTCATTACCTTTTATTTTGCGAACATCCTCCGGTATATACTTTAGGGAAAAGCGGAAAGATGGAACATCTTCTGATGAATGAAGATGAACTGGCAAGTCGCGGCATTCAGTTTGTCAAGACCAACCGTGGGGGTGATATTACCTTTCACGGTTTGCAGCAGTTGGTCGGATACCCCATTCTTGATCTGGAAAAAATGTACACCGATATCGGATTATATCTGCGCAATGTCGAGGAGGTGATCATCAGGGCCATAGCCGAATTTGGTATCGTTGGAGGGAGGAGTAAAGGGGAGACCGGCGTTTGGATAGATGCTGATATACCGGGCAGGGAAAGAAAAATTTGTGCCATTGGTGTACGGTGCAGCCGGTGGGTGACCATGCATGGTTTTGCTTTAAACGTCAATACAGACCTTGATTATTTTACGGGCATTGTACCTTGCGGTATTACAAACAAACAGGTCACTTCCATGCAAAGGGAAACCGGCGCAGAAGTATCATTGGAAATGGTAAAAGACGCTGTTAGGAAACAATTTGAACAGGTTTTCCATGTGGCGTTGATGACCTGATCGGTCCGTGTTTACTTTTTCTTATTGTCCTTTTCTATCTGGAATTTATTCTTCTCAATCAGTTTGTCTCCTTCAAATAATTCAAAAAAGAACCAACCCGTTCGTACAAAATTGACTTTGTCGATGATCAGGTACTCTTCCTGTAATTTATTCAGTTCAAAAAGAAAAACATTGGCGTCATTATAAAATTTAACGCTGTATTTTTTCTGCGGTGCGTCTGGCAGGTAAATGATGATATTGTTATCGCGTGCGGTAAATATGCGTTGGCTGGGATATGTTGGTTCTCTTTTAACGGGAGGCAGGTTAGGCGGTGTTACCAAAGGAGGGGCCTTATGAATGGAATCTTTCACCGGCAGATTTATGGTATTGCCTGAAGAATCGGTGAGAGGTTTGACCTGCCACGGGTACCTGAAATTCAGGATATCTTCTTTCTCTGTTTCCGTAACGGGGGGCTGCTCCTTAACGGGCCTGACAGGTTTACTGATCACGTATTTACCGCCTTCAAAAGTGACGGAAACCCTGTAGTACATCTTATTATACGGCGGATTGGCATCAGCGTAGCCGTTTTCCTTATTCATGGGGTTTAATACAGAACCGATGGTGGAGTATCCTTTCAGGCTGTCATATGACCGCTGGATCAGTATATTGGTGACGGTCATTTGGTAATCATTCAGCCAACTGACTATGATCTTTCCATTGATATTCTTTACGGTAATATCAGGTAGGGTAGACTGTGCCCGCGATCCGGCAGAAAATGCCAGGAAAAGTACGGATAGAAAAAAACATCGGGTTTTAATCATGTCGGGCAGTCGTTCTTTCAACATCGGGTTCAGGAATATCTGGTCAGCAAATATAAAGCCATGTTTAGCTATTAAAAAATCAGGCTGCCTTTCGTTAAGGATCCATTGCCCTGCAATCCGCCTGTATGAATACATAGTATGTGGCTGCCATCGGGGAAATGCCTGTTTAAAATGAGTTCCCTGGTGGCATACATCATTTTTCCCGTATATACGAAATCCGTAGGCAATCCGTAGTCACGGTACAGGATATTCATATAGTCAAGCAGTTCGGGGGTATGTTTGGCATAACCTCCAAAATGGACATGATCAACAATGACCGGTTTTTTTTCTGCGGGCACTTCCAGATATTTTAACCGATCGGGTATGTCGCTCATGTTCTTCAAAACGGGAATGGCTATAACTTCCTGTTTGGCCGAAGAACCACACAGAATACCGGCAAGGGTTGTAGCTGTACCAACCGCAAGTACTATATGTGTGGCAGGAATTTTTCTTAGATACTCCATCATGAGCATTGCGCCGCGGGCTCCATCTGGATGGAATCCGCCTTCCGGTATAAAAAGTTCTTCCTGGTCTGGTTGCGTCTCCTCATCAGGAAGCATGGATCCGCTAACCTGCCGATATCGTTCCCTGCTCAGGAACTCCAGTTCCATACCATACTCCCTGCAATGCCGGAGTGTGTGGGAATAAATGGCCGGTTCTTCACCTCTCACAAATCCTTTGGAGCGAAGCCCTGCCATGCGGCATGCGTAAGCCGTGGCCACCAGGTGGTTCGAAAAAGCTCCGCCAAATGTGGTTATTTGTTTTTTGCCGGATTCCCTGGCCCGAACAAGAAATTCATGCAGTTTGAACAGTTTATTCCCGGAAACGACCGGATGTAGCTGGTCGAACCGGGCCACTTGCCAGGTGATCTGTCCAATCCTGGTAACAGGGTCCGGAATATCTGTTATCCGAATATCTTGGAAAGGGAAAAGCATGATATTATTCAGGATGATTGTGCTATTTTTGCAGCCTCAAAATTCGACTAATTTCTTGACCGATAAACATAGTTATGAGTAAACCTACGCTCTTAATTTTAGCCGCCGGGATGGCAAGCCGTTATGGCAGTATGAAACAGACGGAAGGCTTTGGTCCCAATGGGGAAACCATCATGGATTATTCCATATACGATGCCATACAGGCCGGGTTCGGGAAAGTGGTGTTCATCATCCGCAAAGATTTTGCAGAGGGCTTTCGTGCCGTGTTTGATGTCAAACTGCAAGGCAGGATAGCGGTAGATTACGTTTACCAGGAGCTGACCAGTTTTGTCGATCAGGCGGATATTCCGGCCGAAAGAACCAAGCCGTGGGGTACAGGCCACGCCGTACTGTGTGCCCGTGATGTTGTCAGGGAGCCATTCGCCGTGATCAATGCCGATGATTATTATGGCCGGGATGCTTTTACAAGGGCTGCCCAGTTCCTGAACAATGATTGTAATGAACATACATTTGCCATTATCGGGTATAGGTTAGATACTACCTTAAGCGCACATGGTACTGTGAGTCGTGGCGTATGCCAGGTGGATGCGTCAGGCAACCTGGTTTCTATCAATGAAAGAACCAAGATTTACAGGGAGGGCGACAGGGTTGTGTATGAAGAAGGAGAAACCAAACATGAAGTGGCTGGCCAATCCAGTGTTTCCATGAATTTCTGGTGTTTTCATCCTTCTGTGTTCGATCTCGCTGGTCAGTTGTTCGAAAAATTTGTACCAGCCAACAAGCAAAACCTGAAATCTGAATTTTTCATTCCCATTATAGCGGATCATTTTATCTCTTTACCGGGTAATGTTATTCAGGTCATACCTACACAATCTCAGTGGTTTGGTGTTACGTATAAAGAGGATGCCCCCAGTGTTAAAAAGTCAATTGACGAGTTGATTGACAATCATACCTATCCAGCCAGGCTCTGGCCAGATCCCATGGTGGCCGGATAATGGTCAAATACACGATTTACGGAATAAACCATATAAAAAGGGCTGAATAAACAGCCCTTTCTTATTTCCTTATAATTGAAATTGAATGTGCGGTTGCCTTAATTTCCTTTGATCATAAAAATATAATCCTGTACTTTTTTGATTTGTGCAGTTCGGTCAACACCCCTGAGGGATGGGGATGAATTCAATTTGATTTTTTCCTGTTCGTTGAGCTTATTCACTTCTTCAATGGCCTTGTAGATATTGGAAGATTTGATGGCAAAAACAACCCCTTCGGCATTGGTTTCCATGCTTGAGATAATACCCAGGATTTCACCATTGCGGTTAATGACCGGTGATCCGCTATTGCCCTCATTGGCGGAAGTGCTTAACTGGCAAAAGATGGTATCCATCCTGTAACCGTTACGGGCGCTGACATATCCTTCTCCATATACGATCTCCTGCTTGGGATAACCGAGCATGAAGATCTGTTCGCCTAACTCAGCGCTTGTCTTTTTGATGGAATAGGGCAGCGGTGGCATTTTCCTGAAATCCTTATCGGTAACTTTCAGTATCGCCAGATCGTTTTCATTATTGACATAAACGGCTTTGGCGGCGAACTGCTCCCCTTTGTTATTTTCCACGATCAATTGATTGGGGGCTTCTTTGACAACGTGGGTATTGGTAATGATGTATTGATTGTTGGCATCAATTAAAAAACCGGTAGCTCTGAATTTGGCTTCAACCCTTGGTTTTTCCGGCTGGGTTGCGGTAGAACCGGCGAGTTGTTCTATTTGATTGATCTTCCTTTCCAGGCGGCGGGTCTTATTATCCTGTTCGATCAGTTTATCCACGAGCGGCTTGATATTGGAGGCATCTTTCTTATTGCTGAATACAGAAATGATACTGGCGCTGAGAATGGATACGATGCCTGCTATCGATGCGGCCACGGCGATCGTCCTTTTAGAGCGGTTCCATAAGTAAACGATGCGCGCTTTTCCGGTCAGTGGGGTCTTGTCAATAAAACCTTCCCCAACCAGTTTATTGACCGTTTCCGAGAGGGTATGCCTGAAAGACCGGTTTTGACTGAAATTATCCATTTCATGAAGGAAAAAGATATGTTCAACCACCAGCTGGTCGATTTCGGGATTATTTTTCCTGATCTCTTCAAAATAAGTCCTTTCCTGCTCCGACATTTCGTCTCTCAGGTATCTTTCCGCAGCATCTATCAATAATAAATCATCCATGGTCACTGTGCGTTTTTATATTGTGCAAAAAACAGTTTCTTCAATCTCACCAGGCATTTATATTTCTGGGTTTTTGCATTATCGGCATTTGTATAACCAAAGTCCGTTGCGATCTGGAGCATCGGCTTTTTCAGGATATAGTAGGCTTCAAGCAGGCTTTTACAGGGTTCTCCGATTTTATTCATGGCATTTTCCATCATATAAAAATCGGATTGCTTCTTTTCATGAATCTCGAGGTCTTCTTCAACAGGGATCGTTACTTCCATGTCATCGGACTGCCTGCCAAATCGGTTCATTTGCTGTAACCTCTTGAGCCATAGCCTTTTGCTTACAGAATAGAGGTACGTTTTTATCTGGCAGTTCAGTTCAAATTCGGGTGATTTCGACTTTTCAAACAAAACGATCATGGATTCCTGAAAAATGTCAGCGGCATCATCATGGGTTCCATTGTTAGCCAGGATGAGCGACTGAACCATTTTATAGTTATCCCGATAGATCTTTTCAATGGACTCTTTATCTTCCCGGGCTAACCCTTCCAATAACAGCTTTTCTTGAGATATGTTATCCACTAATCGTTGATTAATACTGTAAACCCTGATTGGTAACCCAAAACAACGAAAATAATATTGTAAAAAAAATTTAGGAAAACGGGTTACCTTTTTACATTTGCCGTATTAATCATCAAATTATAATTTTAACAAACAAAAAAACAAACAATGAAAAAGTTCTTAGCAATTGCTCTGATCGCTGTTTCTTTCGCCGCTTGCAACGAAGGTGAAAAGAAAGCTGAAGAAACCACTCCTGCCGCTGACACAACGGCTCAAGCTCCGGCTGCTCCTGCTGCTGCTGACACAACTGCTCCAGCTCCTGCTGCTGCTGATACAGTTGCTAAAGCTCCGGCTGCTGACACTACTAAGAAATAATTTTATTTCTTATATATCCAAACCGGTACTTGCCGCTGGTTTAACGATCAAATTTTTTTTAATGGCAAGCAATCGTACAAGCCGTCCCGGTTCTCCGGGATGGCTTTTTTATTTTACGTAAGTTATTGTCATTCATTTATTTGCTATATTTATATGAATTAAATATAGATATAGATTTATCCTCCCATGCTATTTTTTCATAGTCCATTCCTGAACAATACTTCATGTTTTAGGTTCTAAATCAGGTAACTTACAGTTGATTTCCAATTATGAATGAACATCTGCATATTCTTTGGGAAAAAAGGCCTTTGATCATCAGCGGCCCTTGTAGTGCGGAAACTGAAAACCAGGTTTTGGAGACTGCCCGGCGCTTAAAAAGAATCGGCAAAATTGATATGCTTCGTGCCGGGATCTGGAAACCCAGAACCAAACCGGGCATGTTTGAGGGCATCGGGGAGCCGGCCTTATCCTGGTTATCGGCTGCAAAAGTTGAAACTGGTTTACCCATTACCGTTGAAGTGGCCAATGCCAGGCATGTGGATATGGCCTTGAAAGGAGGGGTTGATGTCATTTGGATCGGTGCAAGAACAACGGTGAACCCATTCAGCATCCAGGAACTTGCCGATTCTCTCAGGGGGGTGGATGTGCCCGTATTGATAAAGAATCCCCTGAACCCCGACCTTGAATTATGGTGTGGTGCCGTAGAAAGAATATTGCAGTCTGGCATTCGACAGATAGGTCTGATTCACAGGGGTTTTTCCTCTTACGGTAATACGGAATACAGAAATGCGCCCATGTGGCAACTGCCCATTGAAATGAAAAGACGTTACCCAGGGATGATGCTTTTGTGCGACCCCTCCCATATTTGCGGTAACAGGCATATGCTTCAGGGAGTATCTCAAAAGAGCATTGACCTCGATTTTGACGGGCTGATGATCGAAAGCCACATTGATCCGGATCATGCCTGGAGCGATGCCAAACAGCAGGTGACACCGGAAAGGCTAAACGAATTGCTTGATTCTCTCGTCTGGCGGTCAGAAACAGCCCCATCACCTGAAACCATGTCTCATTTATCCCTTCTCCGGTCGCAAATAGACCAGGTTGATGATGAACTTTTGGAGTTGTTCAGCCGCAGGATGAAGCTGGCTGAAGATATCGGATTGTATAAGAAAGAGAATAACATGACCATCCTGCAGGCAAAACGATGGAACGAAATTTTGCAAAGAGCTATTGGTAAAGCTGTGCAACTTGGCCTAAGCCGGGAATTTATCGTACGTTACCTCGATGCCGTTCATATGGAAAGTATACAGCACCAAACGCAGGTAATGAACACAACAGAGCAAACAGAACATCCATGATAACCCCCAGGATATATTCTTTTCCTGATAAGACGGTTTCCATTTACACCGACGAACCATTTGAGGTACTTCGGGAATTGACCGATCCTGCACATACGGTCATCCTCACCGATTATCATATTTATTCGGCACATCATCGCCTGTTTACGGATTATCCTGTCATCAAGATAGCTCCGGGCGAATCACATAAAACACAGGCTACGATAGACCATGTCATTCATGAACTTATAAAACTGGAAGCCGGAAAAGATACGACACTGGTAGGCGTGGGAGGTGGCGTGGTTACTGATCTGGCAGGATTTGCGGCCAGCATTTATAAAAGGGGAACCAGGCTCATACTGGCGCCTACATCCGTTCTTGCGATGGTGGATGCCGCTTTGGGCGGTAAAAACGGCATCAATACCGGGTTGTATAAAAATACAGCAGGAACAATCTATCAGCCAGACAGTATCATCTATGATTTCCGTTTTTTACAGACCCTGCCGGCGGCCGAATGGATCAATGGCTTTGCGGAAGTGATCAAGCATGCCTGCATCAGGGATCGTTTGCTTTTTCAAATGCTGGAACAGTACAGTTTGCATGATATTCAATCAGACTTAAGCCTGGCGGCCTCCATTATTGAAAAAAATATACAGATCAAAATGGATATTGTTACCCGTGATGTGCTGGAAAAGCGGGAAAGGAAATTACTCAACTTCGGACATACCATTGGGCATGCCATCGAGAACCTCCATCAATTGCCACACGGCCATGCGGTCAGTATAGGGATGGTTTCGGCCTGTAACCTGTCTGTTCGGTTGAATTCATTTCCTTTTGATGAAGCGGCCCGTGTGATCAAATTATTGGCAAAATTCCATTTGCCCGTTGATATTGAAACAGACTATGATAAGGTGATCATGGGAATCAGGCAGGATAAAAAACGCTCAGACCAGGATATACACTTCATTATGCTTGACCATATCGGCTCTGCTGCCATCAGGCCAATACCCGTAACCGATTTGTCATCGATCATCAATCATATATTGTGATGGACGCCGTTGTGTTTTCTTCACGAATAAACGGTTCTTTGCTGGCACCGCGTTCCAAAAGTGCCACGCAACGGGCATGTGCATTATCCTTGTTAAACCAGGGCATCACCCAGATCTGGACTCCCGGTTACAGTAGAGACGACCAGGTTGCCATTGAACTGGTCAAGGCCATGGGCGCAGCAGTGCATGTGCATGCCGATCGCCTGGAAATCATCAGTTCCGGCAAGCCTGTTCCCCAGCTAAATCTGCATGCCGGTGAAAGTGGGTTATCGGCCAGGATGTTTACCCCGATCGCAGCAATGTCAGAAAAGCCCTGTGTGTTAACTGGCGAGGGCAGCCTTCTATCCAGGCCCATGCATTTCTTTAATGATGTCTTGCCATTACTTGGTGTCAGGTTCGACTCTCAGGATGGTTATCTTCCATTCCACATTCAGGGCCCGCTGCGGCCTGCGAATATTGAGATCGACGGATCTGCCAGTTCACAATACCTGACCGGATTGTTATTCGCATTGGCTGCTTCCACGGAAGAGCAGGTAATCATAACCGTTAAAGATCTCGTGAGCAGACCATATATCGATCTCAGTTTGGATATCATGAAAAATTTCGGGTATCGGATCGAGCAGGAGGCATACCGGCGATTTGTCATTTATCCCCGGGCCCGCAAGGATAGAAATATTGATTTTCATGTGGAAGCCGATTGGAGCCAGGCTGCAATGTTGCTGGTGGCCGCCGCTACCGCCGGTGAGTCTGTTTCCATACAGGGACTTGATATGAATTCAATGCAGGCCGATAAGGCCATTTTGTCCGTTCTCTCTGATGCTTTTGCTCAATATGTAATCAGGGAGGGGGAGGTCATCGTGGAAGGCGGTCAGCCTTTGGAGGCCTTTCGATTTGATGCAACACATTGCCCGGATCTGTTCCCGCCCCTGGTGGCGCTTGCAGCCGCATGCCGGGGAACCAGTTACATCGAAGGGGCCGGCAGGCTCGTACACAAGGAAAGCAACCGGGCCGAATCACTGATAGATGTATTCAGCAAATTGGGGGTTTCGATACAACAGTCGGGCAATACGCTGGCGGTGACAGGGCAGGAATCGGTCAATGGGGGAACTGTTTCATCACATCATGACCATCGCATTGCCATGGCAGCAACAATTGCAGGCCTTCGTTCTGAGAAGGGTGTCAGGATTTGTCATGCGGAATCGGTGGGAAAGTCATATGCGGAATTTTTCCTGGACCTGCAGTCACTGGGTGCGGGAATCCAACTTGAAGAATAGTAATTTTACAATTATATGAATCGATTCGGAAAGAACATCAGGTTACAGATTTTTGGAGAATCGCATGGTCCATACGTGGGCATTACCATTGATGGTTGCCCTGCCGGGATCAGCTTACAGCCTGATGATTTTGAATCGGACCTACAGAGAAGACGCGGCGGAATGATACCGGGCACGACACCCAGGAGTGAAACAGATACACCCATCATTATTTCCGGATGGTTCAATGGATTTACTACGGGTACACCACTGACGATCCTCTTTGAAAATGCGGATACCCGGAGCCAGGATTATGAAAAACAAAAAAATCTGCCAAGGCCTGGCCATGCCGATTGGGTGTCTGCCGTTAAGTTTAAGGGATACCAGGATTATCGTGGAGGCGGACATTTCTCCGGCCGGCTCACCGCCTGTCTTGTAGCAGGAGGAGTGATCGGTCAAAAAATACTTGATCGGTTGACGGTATCCGGGAAAAGCATTAGCTGCCGGTCACGTATAGTCGAAATAGGTGGGTTGCCTAGTGCCGAAGAAGGGATCAAAAAGGCCATGGAACTGGGCGATTCCGTTGGCGGTATAGTGGAATGTTCAGTA
>WBZP01006482.1_pt1 | contig 11587 bp, 10 predicted proteins | sample 5204301 | NCBI WGS metagenome assembly WBZP01 (sample SAMN12412401, study PRJNA552823) | activated sludge metagenome | isolation source: activated sludge from nitrification reactor of wastewater treatment plant... | place: USA: Pennsylvania | collected 2017
CATCAACCAGGCGTCCGGCCAGGCCGACCCGACCAGCGCCAGCCCGATCAACTTCACCGTCGTCTTCAGCGAGGCCGTCACCGGCTTCGCCACCGGCGACGTGACGTTGAGCGGCACGGCCGGGGCGACGACGGCCACCGTCTCCGGCGGCCCCACGACCTACAACGTGGCCGTCAGCGGCATGACCGGCAGCGGCACGGTGATCGCCACTATTGGCGCGGGCGTGGCCGACGACGCTGCCGGCAACGACAACACCGCCTCGACCTCGACCGACAACCAGGTCACCTACAACGCGCCGCCGCCGGCCGGGGCCATCTACGTCACCGCCGCCGGTGGCAGCGTGGCCGGCATGGGCAGCTACCAGAAGAACGACATCCTGAAGTGGAACGGCAGCGCCTGGTCGGTCTGGTTCGACGGCGCGACGCGGGGCATGTTGGCCACGGCCGACATCATGGCCTTCGACGTGGACAACGATGCCGCCCGCTCGGCCTGGATCGTCATCCGCCAATCGCAGCAGTTGCCCGGCGTGGGCAAGATGGAGCCGCAGCAGGTGGCCTATTACAACGGGACGACCTGGAGCCGCTTCTTCGACGGCCGCGACGTGGGCCTGCTCAGCACTGGCGAGCGCATCAACGGCCTGGAGGTGCTGCCCGGCAGCGCCTCGCCCATCGGATCGGGCTGCCTCTACTACCTGCTCATCAGCACGGTGGCCGGTGGCGGCGTGCCGGTCGGCTCAACCAACGTCAACTTCACCGGCGAGGATGTGCTCGGCTTCTGCATGACCAGCATGGGCACGAACACGGCCGGCACGTGGCACGTCCGCTTCGAGGGGCAGAGCGAGGGGCTACAGAAGAACAACAATCTGGGCCTGAGCGCCAATGCCAACGCCTCGGTGCTCTACTTCACCGTCAAGAGCAACTTCACCGGCGACGGCGGCCTGGTGCGCCCGTCGCAACTGTTCAGCTTCTCGGGCGGGGTCTTCAGCGGCCCGCTGTGGAAGGCCGCCGACCACGGACTGACGCAGCAGGTAGACGGCATTGACGTTGTTGGTTCAATCCCGTAAGGATTAACCTCACGCAAAGACGCAAAGAACGCCAAGCTCAGAATTCTGAGCTTGGCGTTCTTTGCGTCTTTGCGTGGAATATTCTTACTGCCGCGCCAGCGAGCCGCTGATGACCGGGTTGCGCCCGCACAGGAAGGGCAGGCTTAAATCAATCTGCCCGCTCAGGCTGTTGCCGTCGGCCGCCAGATCGCCGCGCAAATTGGCGGTGATGGTGAACCCCTGCACCTCATACCCTGCGCTGACTTCGATGTGGTTGGGATTCGACGGGTCCACCTGCCCGCTGACCGAGCGCGACCCGGCGGGGATGGCCTGCGCGCCGCAGTTGCCACCGTCAATCGTCAGCCCGTCGCCGATGGTGATGTCGCCGGCCACGGTCGTGCCGCTCTGGGTCAGGTTGAGCGACACGGGAGCGGTGCTGCCATCGTCGCTGGTCAGCATGCCGGCAAACGCGCCGGTGTAGCCGCCCGCGGCCCCACCACCGCCAACGGCCGGCAGCGTGGCCGGCGGGGCCACGGTGGGCAGCGCCGCCGGCACGGTCGCCGGCAGCCCGCCGGCCGGCGTGGGCGTGGCGACGCCGGCCTGGGGCGTGGGTAGCAGCGTCGAACTGTTCGGCGACGCCATCCCCCTTACCAACACAAAGCCAATGGCCGCCAGCAGCGCCAGGCCTATCACGAACAAAATAGCAAGGATTCCTTTCATCGTCACTTCCTTCATTGCCCGATGGCCAAAAGCGCCGCCCGGGGCAGGTTCGTAGAACTATAACGACACCTTGCGGCCCAAAGTTCCGCTATTAGGGAAATCCTCACCCACTATGGCCAAAGGTTCTAGGTGAGGAGACAGTGGGTTGAAACCCACTGTTAGCGTGGAAGTGCGATGAATCGCACTGAAGAAACACGCCCTCTCTGGAAGTGCGTTTTAGGAGTTTAACTAATTAATCGGCATAGACACTGTCGGCCTCTCGCGGCGGGTTGAAGAACCCGCCGCTAGCGTGGAAGTGCGTTCAAACGCACTTTCAGAGAGGGACGCGGTTCTTCAGTGCGATTCATCGCACTTCCACGCTAGCGGCGGATTTCAATCCGCCGCGTCTAGTTAGCGCGGTATGGCGATTTATTTGTTAATCTCCTAGAACGCACTTTTGCTCTAGCGGCGGGTTCTTCAACCCGCCGCCAGGGGGGTGGTGAAAGCTAGACGGATATTGTGCCAGCCTCCCATAATGATGTGCCCTACACCTCGGCCCGCAGGAACCACTGACCCTCCGGATGGTCAATGTCTTTGGGGGCGCGGTCGTAGTAGATGTCGAACACGCGGCCGTCGCTCGTGCGCACGCGGAAGCTATAGCGGCCGACGCCCCACGAGCCGCGCTGCGCCGCCCGCCGCGCGTGCTCCGGCTGCATGTTGGCGTTCTGTGAACGCTCCGCCATTCGCCCCCGCCGCCCGAAGTCCGTGTTCTGCCCCAGCACCTCAGCCACGGTGAACGTCTGCCCCTGCCAGATGAAGCGGTCGGGGCAGTGCGGCCGCTTGCTATAGAGCGGTGCGCGGTCGAATTCTACGGTGATGGGGTCGCCGATATACATGGTTAGTGGCTAGTGGCCAGTGGTCAGTGACCAGGAAGTAGTTTGCGGCCCAACCATAGCCCAACCACAATCAAACGCAACCCGTATATTATGCCGGCAAGAAGTGTCCACCGCGGTAGACACTTCTTCCCTAATCCCTAATCCCTAGCCCCTAATCCCTAATTACTTCTTGACATAGCGAACACCCGTTCTATAATAGAGAGATGGACACCCTCATCAAACTCCAGGAGATCGCCGTCCATATGGGGCTGGAGCCGGCCGAAGAGGTCGGGCGTCCTGTTCCCCTGCCATCGGGAGGGGTGGGCCGTCCTGTTCCCCTCCCTGTGGGAGGGGCTAGGGGAGGGTATGGCGCGGTACAAGAAAGCCCTCTCCCTAACCTTCTCCCCCAGGGCGAGGGAACGCTCCCCTGCGGTCTACCCAGCAACCCCACCGAACGCAAAGCCGCCGCCCAAAAGAACGCCCTGGGCATCTTCCACGCCACTCTGCCCGGCGGCGGCACCATCCCCCTGCTGAAGACGCTGCTGACCAGCGCCTGCGAGCGCAACTGCGCCTACTGCCCCTTCCGCGCCGGGCGCAACTACCGCCGCGTCACCTTCTCGCCCGACGAGATGGCCAAGGCGTTCATGGACATGCGCCGCGCCGGCGTGGCCGAGGGGCTGTTCCTCAGCAGCGGCATCATCGGCGGCGGCGTGCGCGCCCAGGACAAGCTGCTCGACACCGTCGAAATCCTGCGCCACAAACACCACTTCGCCGGCTACATCCACCTCAAGATCATGCCCGGCGCCGAGCGCGACCAGGTCTACCGGGCCATGCAACTGTCCGACCGCCTCTCCATCAACCTGGAAGCGCCTACCCCCGCCCGGCTGAGCGTGCTGGCCCCCAAGAAGCAGTTCGTGGAGGAGTTGCTGACGCCTCTGCGCTGGATCGAGCAGATTCGCCGCGAACGGCCGGCGCACGAGGGCTGGCAGGGGCGCTGGCCGTCGTCCACCACCCAGTTCGTCGTCGGCGCGGTGGGCGAGAGCGACCTGGAGTTGCTCAACGTCACCCACTACCTGACCCGCACCGCCGGCCTGAAGCGCGCCTACTTCTCCGCCTTCCGCCCCGTGGCCGACACCCCCCTCAGCGACCAACCGGCCGAGAACCCCTGGCGGCAGCACCGTCTCTATCAGGCCTCGTTCCTCTTCCGCGACTACGGCTTCGACCTGGAGGAGATGCCCTTCGACGACGACGGCCGCCTGCCGCTGGACACCGACCCCAAGCGCGCCTGGGCCGAAGCCAACCTGTGCCAGACGCCGGTCGAGGTCAACCGCGCCGAGCGCGAGGAGTTGTTGCGCGTGCCCGGCATCGGGCCGAAGGGGGCCGCGGCCATCATCGCCGCTCGCCGCCGCGCCCGCCTGCGCTCCGTCGGCGACCTGCGCCAGATCGGTGTGCGGACAAAAGACATTGAGCCGTTCGTCCTGCTCGATGGGCAGCGGCCGACGTACCAGTTGAAGCTCTTCAAGTAAGAGAACATCTCACGCCAAGACGCAAAGAACGCAAAGCTAAGAAACTGTTTTAGCTTTGCGTTCTTTGCATCTTGGCGTGAGATTTCTTATGTTACAATGATGACATGACCACAATGCCCGCGGTTGATGAACGAGTGGCTGTGACCCGCCGGCCTGCCAGCTATGAAGAGTATCTGGCCTGGTCGAGCGAAACCCGCTTCGCCGAGTGGGTAGACGGGGAGATGATTGAGTACATGCCACCGCTGCCTGACCATCAAGAGATAACCTGGTTTCTGTTCCGCCTGCTCAGCGGCTACGTTGAAGCGCTCGACCTGGGTTGGGTCGGCGCGGGGCCGCTGGAGTTCAAACTATGGCCGGGCGGCCCATCGCGCGAGCCGGACGTGTTTTACGTTTCGGCGGCGCGGCGGCATCTGCTGACCCGGCGTCGCTTCGAGGGCGCGCCCGACATCGCCATCGAGGTCATCTCCACCAGTAGCGTTCGCGAAGATCGCATCCGCAAGTTCAGCGAGTACGAGCGGGCCGGCGTGGCCGAGTACTGGCTGTTCGACCCCCGCCCCTACCACACCACGGCCGAGTTCTACCGCCGCGACGAAACCGGCATCTTCCAGCCCATCGAACCGAATGAGGACGGGCGCTATACGTCGGCCGCCCTGCCCGGCTTCTGGCTCGACCTGGGCTGGCTGCAACAGGACATGCTGCCCTCCTACCGCCTAGCGTTGACCGAGATCTTCCGCAGCAACGATGCCTTGCCGCCTGATCTGCGGGCGTTGTAAGAAAACTCACGCACAGGTGCTAAGAAGGCAAAGGCGCCAAGGAAGAAAAGAACCTCTTCTTTGCGTTCTTTGCTCCCTTTGCGCCTTTGCGTGAGCTCTTCCCTCAATAAGGAGACCCAATGTTATCAAAACTAGTTATCCCCGCCCCCGAACCTCCCCAACCCATCGAAGGCTACGGCCTGCCCGACACCCCGCAACTCGACTGGGCCTTCGTTGACGAGCATATGGCCGCCGCCCAGTACTACTGGATCAACACCGCCGACACCGACGACAACAACGCGCCCCAGCCCCACGCCGCGCCGCTGTGGGGCATCTGGCACGGCGACCGCATCCACTTCGACGGCAGCCCCCAGACCCGTTGGGCGCGCAACCTTATCGCCCACCCGGCCATCGCCGTCCACCCGCCCGACGCCGAGAACGTGGTCATCATCGAGGGCGTGGCCCGGCAGTTGGCCGACGACGAACTCAGCGCCGCCGCATGGGCCGAACTGGATGGGCTTTACGCCGCCAAATACGGCATGGAAGGCTCGCCCTACTGGGTGGTCGAGCCGCGCCTGGTGCTGGCCTGGGCCGGGGTCAACCTGGGCACGATGACCCGCTGGCGCTTTGGCTAATTCGAGCCATCCGGTGCGCCCGTCAGAAAGAACACCGCACCCACAAAAAGGACGCAGAGAACACGGGGAGGGAGCCAATTGCACCCGGCGTTCTCTGCGCCCTTCTCTGCCCCGCGACGCCGGCCATCCCTTGAGGCCCGCCGGCGACGAGACACACGTACAACAGGGCCGTTTCACCGTAACCACGGAGTCGCCTTCCAGCCCTGATTCAATTGTCGGCTATGATAAACTGCCCCCAACCCTCTACAGACAGGTTGGCTCCACCCTGAGGGGCAGATTACAATCGCTTGTCGGCGAACAAGTGGGAGTCGCGGCCAGCCGATGCAATCAAACGGCGTGGGACAAGCGACTGAGAGGATGATCACATTATAGGTAGATTGACGCACTGTGTCAATAGGCTTGCCTGCGCGATCAGAACCGTCCGCTATAGAATAATGGCGCATTACAATTGGGATTGCACGCAGATTGTCGCAGCCGGATACATATCATGAAACTGGAACTCATCACCACCGGTCAGGACACCGCCACCCGGCCGACCCCGCTCATCTTCGTCCACGGCGCTTGGCACGGCGCATGGTGCTGGCAGGCGAACTTCATCCCGTTCTTCGCCCGCGCCGGGTTTGCCGTCACCGCCCTCAGCCTGCGTGGCCACGGGGCGAGCGAGGGGCGGGCGAGGCTGCGCCGGCATTCCATCGCCGACTACGTGGCCGACCTGACCAGCGTCGCCGCCGGCCTGCGCCCCGCGCCGGTGCTGGTGGGCCACTCGATGGGCGGGCTGATCGTCCAGAAGTACCTGGAACGCGCCCCGGCGACGGCCGCCGTGCTGCTGGCCTCCGTGCCCACCAGCGGCGCGACGGCCACCGCCCTGCGCGTCCTGCGCCATCACCCGGTGCAGTTCGCCAAAATCAACCTGCGTCTCAGCCTCTACCCGGTGGTCGAGACGCCGGAGTTGGCCCACGAGTACCTCTTCTCGCGCCACACCCCGCCCGAGTTGGTGGCCGCCGTCCACCCCCAGTTGCAGGACGAGTCCTACCGCGCCTTCCTGGACATGATGACCCGCCTGCCGCGGCCCAAGCGGGTGCGCGTCCCCGTGCGCGTGCTGGGCGCGGCCGAGGACGCCATCTTCCACCCCGCCGAAGTGCAGCGCACCGCCCGCGCCTATGGCACGCAGGCCACCATCTACCCGCGCATGGGCCACAATATGATGCTGGAGCCGGGTTGGGAGCAGGTGGCGGGGGACATTCTAGCCTGGCTGGAGGGGGAGGGGATATAGCGTTGCAACACATGATCGGAGATTAACAATTAAATCGGCATATCGCGCTAACTGGCCGCAGCGGATTGAAATCCGCCGCTAGCGCGGAAGTGCGATGAATCGCACTGAAGAAGCACGCCGCCCTCTGGAAGTGCGTTTGAACGCACTTCCATGCTAGCGGCGGGTTCTTCAACCCGCCGCAGAAGCCGGCGGCTGATATGTCGATTATTTTGTTAAACTCCTAAAGTCCCCGCTCTTGACTTAGCTAAGAGGGTTAGCTAACATACTCTCATGCAATTCAATATCCACGAAGCGAAAACCAACCTCTCCAAACTCATCCGCCTGGCCGAGGCGGGCGAGGAAGTGATCATCGCCCGTGACGACGTGCCGATTGTGCGATTGACGCCGGTGGTTGAAGCGCCGCCCCAGCGTCGCGCTGGCGGCGCGGCCGATTTCATCCTCTACATGGCCGACGACTTTGACGCCCCTCTGGATGATTTCGAAGAGTACATGTCATGAGGTTGTTGCTGGACACCCATACATTCCTGTGGTTCATCTATCGGCCACCGACCGGCGAGCGATTCTACGACCTTTGTCTTGATACCAACAACGATCTGTTTCTGAGCGTCGCCAGCTATTGGGAAATCTGCATCAAGGTCAGCCTTGGCAAAATGAAATTGGCTGACGATTGGCAAAAGGTATTCGAGCGCGAGATGGCCATCAACGAAATCCGCTGGCTGCCCATCGAGCCGCACCACTGCCGCGCCGTCATCGCTCTCCCGCACCACCATCGGGACCCGTTCGACCGCCTGCTCATCGCCCAGGCGCAAACGGAAACGCTGACCCTCCTCTCGGCCGACCCCAACTTCGGCGGCTACGACGTGGCCACCATCTGGTAATCCCGCCGTGTCCCCTCTGGCCCGCAAACTTACCCTCATCCTGACTATCGTTCTGCTGGCCGTTCTGCTGCGCGGCTGGGCTGTGGCCCGCCTGCCGGTGGACTTCGACGAGCCGGTCTATGCCCGCGCCGGCCTGGTCTATGCCGCCGCCTTCGGCTCCGGTGACCTGAGCCTGTTGCGCCTCGACCCCGCGCCGGAGCATCCGGGGCTGGTGAAGCTGCTCTATGGCGGCGTCTTCCTCTTGTCCCCCTCCCTTCGGGAGGGGTTAGGGGAGGGGCAAGTCACGGAAGACCCTCTCCCTAGCCCTCTCCCAGGGGGCGAGGGGACGGAAGACCCTCTCCCCAACCCTCTCCCACAAGGCGAGGGGGCCAGGGTGGCTTCGGCCGTCTTTGGCGTCCTCCACGTGCTGCTGCTGGCCCTGGTCAGCCCGGCCGCCGGGGCGCTGCTGGCCGTCCATAGCTACACGGTCAAGTACAGCGCCCAAATCTACCTCGAAGCCCTGCCCATGTTCACCGCCACCGTCTGCGTGCTGAGCTACATGGCGGCAGTAAGAAGCTCACGCAAAGGACGCCAAGGAAGCAAAGAGCGCCAAGAAGACTCTTCTTTGCGCTCTTTGCTCCCTTCGCGTCCTTTGCGTGAGCTCCTTTTCTGGACAATCTCGGCCGTCGCCCTAGGCCTGACCGCGGCCGGGAAGTACATCTACGCCGTGGTCGGGCTGGCCGTGGCCGCCGATGCCCTGTGGCGGCTGGCCGAGGCGCGCCGGCCGCGCGGGCTGCTCGTCCTGCTGGGTTGGGGCGGGCTGGCGCTGTTGGTCTTCTTCGCCGCCAACCCCGTCCTCTGGCCCGACCCGCTGGGCAACCTGCTCGACTCGCTGGCCTTCCACACCGCCTACGCGCAGAGCGCCCACGTGCAGCAGTCGGGCTACCCGTGGTATCAGCCGTTCGTCTGGCTGGTCGCGCCTCTGCCCATCACGTGGCATCCGGGCATCCTCGTCACCCCGCTCGACCCGCTGACGGCGGCGCTGGGCGTCGTCGGGCTGCGCCCGACCTGGCGGTTGCATGACGGCCGGGGGCGGGTGATCGTCCTGTGGTGGGCCATTGGCCTGCTCTTCGCCCTCCTCTGGCCCACCAAATGGCCGCAATATAGCCTCATCATGACCGCGCCCATGTGCCTCTGCGCCGCCGCCGGGCTGGAGAGGGTCGTGGAGTGGATAAAGGAACTCACGCAAAGGACGCCAAGGGAGCAAAGAGCGCCAAACTAACTCTTCTTTGCGCCCTTTGCCCCTTAGTGTCCTTTGCGTGAGCCGTTCTCCCACATACGGTTCGATCCTTCGTTCAACACCTACCGCCGGATGACCGGCGCAAAGACCCGCCCGCGCACCTCGGCCGGCACGTAGACCAGCCGCGCGTCGCCCGTGGCCTCGTCGCGGTAGGCCACGGCCGGGTTGCCGAACGGGTCGAGGGCCAGGGCGTGGTGGGCGCGGGCCGGGCCGAGGGGCAGCGTGCGCCAGCTGGCGGCGTCGCGGCGGCCGTAGACCAGCCCGCCGCCCGCCGCGCTGTTGTAGAGCACGTGGACGCGGCCGAGAGCGTCCACGGCAACACCGGGGTTTCCCTCCGCCAGCCCGCCGCCGCCCAGCCGCCGGTCAATCTGCCACACGCCGGTCGCGCCCGGCGTGGCCACGGCGATGGCCGCGGCGTCGTTGAACACCACCACCGGCCGCCCCGCGCCATCCAGCGCCAGCCCCACGCCGACCGCGCCGCCCAACGCCCCCTCGCTGACCGTCTGGATCGCCCAGCGGCCGTCGGCCTCACGCCGGGCGTAGCGGATGGCAATGCGCCCGCCCTCGGCCGTGGCGGTGTAGGCCACGTGGATGCGCCCCTGCCCGTCGCCCACCATCGCCTGCGCCCCGCCATAGACCCGCGCCGTGGCGTCCACCAGCTCCGTCGCTCCATCGCCCGGCGGCGGCCAGAGGACGAACGCCAGCCCGCCCCCGCCGCAACGGTGCAGCGTGACGCCCGCCCGCCCGCCTGGGCCGATGGCCACGCGGTACGGCCCGCAGCCCTCGCCGGGCAGCGCCGCCCGCTGCCAGCCCGCGCCGTCGCCCTCGGCGTGGGTGAAGCTGACCAGCGGATCGCTGAACTCATAGACCAGGTGGGGCGCGCCATTGGCGGCCACGGCCAGGGCCACGTCGGCCGTCTGCGGCAGCGGGCCGGGCGGCTGCTGGTCCACCACCTCTACCCGCCATGCCGCCGGCCCGCCCGTGGCGTAGAACACCGCCCGGTTCTGCGCGTCGTAATAAGCGGCACGCCACGTCAGCCCGCGGGCCACCAGGGCGATGCCGGAGCCTACATCGCCGCTGCGCTGCAACCGCAACGACGCCCACTGCCCATCGCGCCGCTCCGCCAGGGCCACGCCCAGCCGGTCGCGGTAGACCACGTAGGGCGCGCTGCCGGCCAGCAGCATCGTCCCCTGCCGCGCGTCGGCCTGCCCGTCCACCGTTTCCACCTTCCAGCCGGTCAGCGTGCGCGTGGCGTAGTGCAGCCGGTTGGCCGGCACGTGGGTCGGCCGGGCGGGGGGATATTGGGTGTGGAAGGCGACGTGGGGACGGCCGTCCGCGTCCAGCCGCAGCGACGGCGCGTAGCCGGGCGTGACCGCGGCCGTGGCGGCCACAATCGTCTCCCGCGCCCAACCGGCCGCGTCGCGCCGCAGGTAGAGCAGCCCCTCCTCGGCCCGGTAGACCAGATGCGGCCGGCCGTCGGCGGCGAAGGCCACCACGCAGCCGCTGGTCGGCCGCGTGCCGGCGGGGATTGTCTCCATCTGCCAGGCCGCGCCGTCGTAGCGGGCCAGGGCCAGCGACGCGCTGCCGTTGGGGTAGCACGCTGCCGGGCGGCCGGGCGGATCGAGGGCCAGTGTCACCTCGAAGATGAGGTTGTCGAACGGCCGGGCGGCCGACCAGCCGTTGGCGTCGCGGGTGGCGTAGATATACCCCGCGTCAGTGTGGGCGCTGACGTGGGCGCGGCCGTCGGCGGCCACGGCCATCGCGTAGCGGAACGGGTCGCGCGGCGCGTAGGGCAGCGACTCCAGCCGCCAGCCCTGGGCCGTCTGCCGGGCGTAGCGCAGCGTGGCCACGGGGGCAGTCCCGCCGTCGCCCGGCTCATAGACCGTCTTCAGATAGAGGGCGTGGACGCGCCCGCGGTTGTCAATGCCCACCACCGGGGCGCTGAAGGTCACGTTGGCCGCGCCGGCCGTCTCCAGCGTCTCGACCACGGGCGCGTCGCCGTTGTAGGTCAGGTGGGTGACGCCGTCGCCGCCCAGCACGGCGTGCAGCGCGCCGTCGGGGGCCAGGGCGGCGCTGCGGTTGGACAGCCCGTCCACGCGCGGCAGGCAGTCGAGGCACACGTCCAGCCACGGCGTCGTGAACGGGTCGCCGCCGGGCGCGGCCTCGGCCGCCGGGGCCGCCACCGCCGCCGCCGCCAGCGCGAACAGCAGGCGAACAAGCCGGTACATCATGCCATACTCCGGCGACAGTATAGCATGAAGTGTCAACCGGGGTTGACAGTTTGGTGGGGTGGGGGGAGTGGCAGAGAAAAGAATGGCACGCTGATGGACGCTGATTTTGACGCTGATGAACGCTGCCAGAGCGTCCGGCAGCGATAATCTGCGGGCCATCAGCGTCCATCAGCGTGCTATTCCGGGGCTTTTACATCCGCATCAATCCGCGAGAATCGGTGTTATCCGCGTTCTATTCTTCTGTCGGTAAGGGCAGGACAGCAAGGTTGTTGCGGACGATGCGTGTGTTTGGATGATCCGGCCCCAATTTGGCCGTAAAGATGGCCGGGGCGCGCTCGTAGTACGGCCGCGCCCCGGCCAGGTCGCCCTGCGCTTGCAGCAGGTAGCCCAGGTTGTT
>WBZP01006483.1_pt1 | contig 11585 bp, 7 predicted proteins | sample 5204301 | NCBI WGS metagenome assembly WBZP01 (sample SAMN12412401, study PRJNA552823) | activated sludge metagenome | isolation source: activated sludge from nitrification reactor of wastewater treatment plant... | place: USA: Pennsylvania | collected 2017
GTTGGCCGAGACGCTGGATCTCATTGCGGCAGAAGGCGCTTCGGTGATGTCCACCGGGCAGATCGGCCGGGCCATGGTGGACGACATGGCTGCCCATGGCGGCCTCATCACGCACCGGGATCTGGCGGAGTACACCCCGCTGGTGCGTCCGCCGCTGCGACGCCAGGTGGGGGACTGGGACTTGGCGTTTAATCCGCCGCCCTCGGTGGGTGGCCCGATGCTCGCGGTCATGCTGGGCGAGCTCGGCCGGTATGGCTATTGGCATTGGCCCGACATCATCGCCATCCAACGGGCGGTGCTGTCCTACCGCGTGCAGGTTCATGATTTCGCCCGCGACCTGGAGGCGGCTGGGCACGAGTTGCTGCTGCAGGTGGAGCGGCACGGGTTGGCTGGGCTGCCGACCTCGGCGTCGACGGCCAATATCTCGGTCGTGGACGCGGAGGGCACCGCCTGCGCCATCACCTGCTCCTCGGGATATGCCGCGGGCATCACTATCCCCGGGACCGGGATCATCCTCAACAATGCGTTGGGGGAGATCGAGCTGAACCGGTTGGGTCTGCACGCGCTGGCGCCCGGCACCCGGATGGCCTCCAATATGGCGCCCACGACGGGTCGCACGCGCGATGGCCGCAGCCTGGCGATCGGCTCCCCGGGGGCCGACCGGATCACCACGGCGCTCATGCAGGTGCTGGGGCAGGGCTGTCTGCATGGTGAGGATCTGCAGCACGCGATCGAGGCCGCGCGGGTGCATGTGCGTTTTGACGCGGATGGTGATGCAGTGGCGGAGCACGAGAGCGACCCTGAGATCACGGCCGCGCTGGCGGAGATGGGCTTGCCGGGGACCGATCACGGGCCGCTGTCGATGTATTTCGGTGGCGTGGGTGCGGCCTATCGGCGCGTGGATGGTGGGCTCCAGGCCGCCGGTGACCCGCGCCGCGAGGCGGCCGTGGACGTCATCAGCCTGTAACCGTCTTTAGGCGGCGTGGCCAAGGCGCATCCACCGGTCCGTTCGCGCCCGCAGCCAGAGGACGGCCGCCCGAACGGACATGAGCGCGGTGAACGCTAGCCACAGCCAGAGGATGCCATTGGACTGACCGGTCACCGAGGTGGGATCGTCGCCGACCAGGACGGGGCGCACCCAGCGGATGCCTAGGGCGATCGGGACGTATGCCGCGAGCAGGGCCACCATGGACCACGCCAGCCAGCGGGTGTCGCCGGCGCCGATGAGAACCCCATCCAGGACGCAGAAGATGGCCGTCGCCGGCATAGTCAGCGCGACCACACTCAGGGCGGTGGCGAGCACGGTCTGGACGTTCTCGTCGGGGGTGAACAGGGCCGGCAACCACGGCCTGACCAGGATGATCAGGATCAGCGCGACGCCACCGGCGATCATCCCCCAGCGGACCATGAGTGTGGTGGCGTCGCGGGCCGCGCGGGCGTCCCCGGCGCCGAGCGACTGACCTGTCAGAGCCTGTGCCGCAATAGCAATCGCGTCGAAGGCGAAGGTCACGAAGATCCAGACGGTGAGCGCGACCTGGTGTGCGGCGAGGGTCACTTCGCCGAGTCCGGTGGCGACCCAGGCCGTGAGCACGAGGATGGCGCGCAGGGCCACGGTGCGAATCAGCAGCGGTATGCCGGAGACGGCGGCCGCCAGGACCCTGGCCGGGCGGGTGCGCAGCGGCACCCGCAGGCGGGCGGCATACCGGATGACGACGGTCGCGAGGGCGGCCGCCATGAGCCATTGGGCGACCACCGTGCCCCACGCCGATCCGGCGATGCCCCAGCCCAGGCCGTAGACGAGGGCGTAGTTGAGTGCCGCGTTGACCGAGAAGCCGACGACCGAGACGGCCAGCGGGGTGCGGGTGTCCAGCATGCCGCGCAGCACGCCCGTGGCGGCGAGGACGATGAGCATGGCCGGTATGCCGGCCGCAGACACCCGCAGATAGGTCACCGCCTGCTCCAGCACCTGAGGGGTGGGACCAAAGGCCGCGGCGAGCGGTCGGGCGCCGACGCCGACGAGGGTGCCGATGAGCGTTCCGAGGATGAGGGCCAGCCAGGAGCCGTCGATACCGGCCGTGATGGCCCCGGCACGGTCACCAGCCCCGATCTGTCGGGCGACGACGGCCGTCGTTCCATAGGCCAGGAAGACGCAGATGCCCACGGCTGTCACCAGGATGGTGCTCGCGATGGCCAGGCCGGCCAGCGGGGTCGCGCCGAGATGTCCGACGATCGCGGAGTCCACGAGCAGGAAGGCCGGCTCCGCGACCAGGGCAAAGAACGCGGGGACGGCAAGGCGGACCACCTCACGAGGGGTGGAGCCTTCCGACGCCCGGGACGTGGCCATGGTCTGAGTCTGCCGGTCTGTGCTGTCCACATGTTGTTGCATTCGGCTTCGTGGACAGCACGCGGCGCGTATGGTGACTATCGCGTCCGTGAGGGTGGCCTTCATCGGCCCCTGACATGGCGCCCACGAGCACCCCAGGGGTGGGGTGGATAAAGGGGCCGGTCACCGTTCGCGGTGACCGGCCCTGATCCATGTGCGGGGACGGGGACGCCCACGTCGCTCAGAGGTGTTTAAGCGCCTCGCGTCGAGACAGGCCGGGGAGGCGGTCCTCATGCGCGGCGACAAAGGCGCGGACCCAGTCCGGGTCGGTGCGGGCGTGTTGGCGCAGCGCCCACCCGATGGCCTTGCGGATCCAAAAGGTCGAGCCGTGCAGGGTGCCTTCGAGATTGGCCTCGATGGCGTCGGTGAGCAAGGCCAGGTCGGTGTCGGTGTGATGCCCGAGCTGGCAGATGATCGAGGTGCGCCGCAGCCACAGGTCGTCATGGATCATCCAGCCGCGGATGGTCGGCGTGGTCGCGGCGCGGTAATCACCCAGGATGGCGCCGACATGGTGGCCGGAGAGATCGTCGACGTGATCCCACCATGCTCCCGTGGTGATCAGGTGCTCAAACAGGGGCAGCAGCGCCGGATCCTGCCAGGTGCGATAGCTGCGGTGGCCGAGCAGTGCCTGGGCGGCATACCGCTGCTCTCGATGAGTGGCGTTGTCCCACAGCGCTGTTGCGGTGTCCTCCCAGTCGGCGCGCTCGGAGAAGCGCCACCTTCCGCCGGTGAGATAAGGCCGCAGCAGGCGGCGCAACTCCCCGCTGGTGATGCCGTGGTAGGGCATCGATGACTTCATGTACCGCTGTTGGCCGAGGGCTCGCTCGGGGTCGCCATGGGAGGCGAGCTCACGGCATACGTTGTCGATGAACTCCTGGTGGACAGCCATGGGCGGGTATGCCGGTTAGGCGAGCCCGAGCTCGCGGGCTTCTTCCCAGAGCTCCTCGCGGACATCGGGGTGGGCGGCGTCGCGGATGATGTGCCGCGCCTGGGCCTGCTGGGTGTATCCGAAGAGTTCGGCCGTGCCTTGCTCGGTGACGATCGCGGTCTGCTGGAAGGAGGTCACCGGCTCGTCGACCAGGGGGACGATGGTGGAGACATTGGCCTTGGGGTGCCAGGAGCGCAGCGCGATGAAGGACTGGCCGCCGGGGCAGTGCAGCGCACCGACGATGAAGTCGGTCTGTCCGCCGAAGCCGGAGTGGATGCGGGCGTTGATCCGGCTGGCGTTGGCCTGACCGAAGAGGTCGACTTCCAGGGCGGTGTTGACGCTCACCATGAGGTTTTGCTGGGCGATCAGGCCCGGGTCGTTGGTGTGCTCGGTGCGCATCATCCGGACCCGGTGGTTGCCATCGAGCCAGTCGTAGAGCTCCTGCGAGCCAAAGATGAAGGAGGCGGTCAGCGGGTGGTGCGGATCGAGCGCCCCCGCGCGGTCCAGGTCCAGCACGCCGTCGGAGAACATCTCGGTCCAGATCCGCAGCCCACTGCGCTCGGTGAGGGCGGCCAGTGTGGCGTCGGGGACCGCGCCGATGCCCATTTGCAGGGTGGAGCCATCGCCCACGCGGGCCGCGACGCGCGCGCCGATCTCCGCGCTCGCGGCGTCGGGTGCGCCAGCGGCGTGCGAGGGGAGCGGGGTGGAGACCTCGATGGCATAGTCCACCGCATCGACCGGGATCTGGGCGTCCCCGAAGGTGTAGGGCATCTTGTCGTTGATGACGGCGATGATCCGGCCGGAGCGACGGCGGCAGCCTTCGATGGCGGCGGGTAGGACGTTGACCTCGATGCCGAGGCTGAGCATGCCATTGCGTGGGGGCGCGCACTGGACGATCACGGCGTCGGCCGGGATGGTGCGCTCGAGCAGCGGCGGCACCAGGGAGAGCCGGCTGGGGATGTAGGCGAGGTTCGGGTGCTTGCGCATGCCGGCGCCGACGAAGCAGGTCTCGGCGGTCACGCCCTCACGGGTGGGGATGCCGGGCGGGGCGTTGAGCGCGTGGATCGTGTACTCGTCCAGGGCGGCGTCCAGGGCCTTGACGCCCTCCCACGGGACGGCGACATTGCCGGAGACAACCACGCGGGGGCCATTGCCATTGGCGTGGGCCTCGGGATTGCTGTGGGCCTGGGCTTGACCGTGGAGGTCGGCGAGCCGTCGGGTGAGCTCCTCGGTGGTGATGACGCGCATGGCTCCATTGTTGTCCTGTTGGCGACGCGCGGCAGGTGAGGCAAGCCTTGTTCACCGGGTGGGGGTTCGCGGCAGGGTTGAATGGGCCCATGCATCGGTATGCCGCGTGGGGACTGGCCTTGGCGTGTGGTCTGGTCGGGCTCTCGACGGCGGGTTGCACGACCGAATCGGGGGATGGGGTCAAGACGACCACGGCCTCACCCACGGCGAGCCGGAAGCCAACGGCTAAGTCCTCGGCGTCGGGTCCGGTCGCCGCCGGATCGGTGAAGAAGTATGGGCCGAGCTCGCCGCAGTGCCTGGCCGCCCAGAAAGTGATGGAGGGTGCTGCGCGGGTGGGCCTGCGTGGTGCGGTGGGGAAGGTCACCGCCAGCGATGTCTCCAACACCTGGACTGAGGCGGTGGCTAAGGATCTGCCCGCGGCGGCGGCCGCGCTCTCGGACGATGTGCGGGCGCTCGCCGACGGACTGGTCGGCAAAGACTCGGCCGCCGCCAAGCCGCAGTTGGCGGCATACACCAGTGCGCTGGGGCGGTTCACTGAGGCGGCGACGACGATGTGCCTGGCGCCGCCCCCACCCCCGAAACCCTCCACGACGCCGACCGTGAAGAGCACGGGCAAGGCCACGGCCACGCCGTCGGCGTCTGCCACGAAGTAGGGCACCTCTGGCGATTGTGCGAGGAAGCGCCTACGGTCGAAGGATGTGCCGCAACATTCGCCAGCTCCACAACTTCGCCCCGCCAGCGACCTCTGAGGAGGTGCAGGCTGCGGCGCTGCAATACGTCCGCAAGGTCAGCGGTGCGACCAAGCCGTCGCGGGCCAATGAGGAGGCCTTTGCACACGCCGTGGAGGAGGTTGCGCAGGCGACCCAGCGGCTGCTGGATGCCTTGGTGACCACGGCGCCCTCGCGCGATCGTGAGGTGGAGGCGGCCAAGGCGCGAGAGCGGGCGAGGCTGCGCTACGGCAGCTGATTGTGGCGGGTGTGGCGTTGAGCACAGCGCCGCCGCGACACGCCCGAAAACTTCTGATGTGCACCTGGTGTGCACGGCATATGCGCTGGTCAACGGCTTGTTGATGGGCTGGCCGCAGCGTCGTCCACACGGTTATCCACCGGATGTGCACAGCAGGGTCGGGCGTTTCCCACAGTGCGTCCCCTCGGGGTCCACAGGCCACTTTGCGGCCGGGGTCCCGGCTTCCTAACGTGTGCGCAGGGTTCTGTCGGTGGCCCCTGGGATGCTGCCGTCAACGGGTCGGTGGCGAGGGAAGGAGTGCCGGTGTCGATCGGCGATCTCGAGGCTCAGTTCGCGATGCCGGCCGGGCCGCGTGATGACCGCACCCCGCCCCAGGACATCCACGCCGAGGAGTCCGTGCTGGGCTCGATGCTCATCAACAAGGACGCCATCGCGGACAGCCTTGAGGTGGTGCGGGCGCACGACTTCTATCGGCCGGCGCACGAGCTGATCTTTGATGCGATCCTCGACATATTTGGGCGCGGCGAGCCTGCCGATGCGATCACCGTCGCCGATGAGCTGACCAAGCGGGGAGACCTGGCCAAGGTGGGCGGGTCGGCATACCTGCACCAGCTGGTGCAGACCGTGCCGACCGCGGCCAATGCCGGGTATTACGCGGAGATCGTGCACGAGCGTGCGGTGTTGCGGCGGCTGGTCGAGGCCGGCACCCGGATCGTGCAGATGGGGTACGGGCAGGGGGAGGGCGATGTCGATGACATCGTCAACCGGGCGCAGGCCGAGGTCTACGCCGTGGCCGACAAGCGCGGCGGCGAGGACTATGCGGCGTTGGGGGAGATCCTCGGATCGACCCTGGAGGAGATCGAGGCGGCCTCGGGACGCACCGACGAGATGATCGGGGTGCCGACGGGGTTCATCGAGTTGGATGACCTGACGCACGGTTTGCACCCGGGTCAGATGATCGTCGTGGCGGCGAGGCCGGCCGTCGGAAAAGCGCTCGCGCTCGACACTCCGCTGCCTACGCCGACGGGGTGGACGACGATGGGATCGGTCGCGGTCGGTGACTTGCTGATCGATGCGTCCGGGCAGCCCACCAAGGTGGTGGCCGCAACGGAGGTGATGCAGGACCGGCCGTGCTACGAGGTCGAGTTCTCGGACGGCTCGGTCATCGTGGCCGATGCTGAACATCAGTGGCTCACCGACACCCGCGCGTCTCGGCGCTCGGCGCAGGCCGCCCGGGACGGGCGCAATCGCATCCGGAACCAGCGAACCTTTGCCGAAGTCCGGACCACGCGGGAGATCGCGCAGACGCTTCGCACGACCAATGGCGATCGCCGACTCAACCACTCAGTTCGCCTTGCTAGCCCCCTGGCGCTGCCCGAGGCCGATCTGCTGCTTTCGCCGTATGTCTTGGGGGCCTGGCTGGGGGACGGTACGTCGGCCGCGGCTCAGATCACGACGGCCGACCCAGAGATCGTGATGCTTCTTGAGGCAGAGGGCCTCGTCGTCACGCCGACAGCCGCCCCAATGCGGTACTCGCTGACCTTGCCCGTCGCAGAGCGTGCGGCCCGCGTCTGCGTGGTGTGTGGAGATTCCTTCGTCCCGCGAACCAGTCAGGTCAAGACGTGCGGGCGCTCCTGCGGCGGACGATCTCGGGGCACTGAACGCCTGGAGCCTCGTTGTGTCGACTGCGGTGCCTTGTGCACAGGGCTTCGTCAGTGCCAGACGTGCCGCGACGATCACGGCACGGTGGTGGCGTTGCTGCGCAAGATCGGCGTGCTCCGCAACAAGCACATCCCGGCGGCGTATTTGCGGGCGAGTGAGGACCAACGGCGGGCGCTGTTGGCTGGCCTGCTCGATACCGACGGCACGGTGACATCGGGAGGTTGTGCGCAGTTCACCTCGACCGACGAGCGACTCATATCAGACGTCTGTGAGTTGGTCGTGGGCCTGGGGTACCGGTACGGACTGAGTCGCAAAGCCGTGCGCGGTCGGACGGCCGCGTCGTCCACCGCCTACACGCTCACCTTCAGCGCAGATGAGGACGTGTTCCTCCTGCCGCGTAAGGCTATTCGTCACAAGGAGTTGCGCTCGCGCGCGTTCCAGCGCCGCAATTCTCGATTCATCGTGGATGTGCGCGAGATCGCGTCAGTGCCGGTGCGCTGCGTCGAAGTCGACAACGCTGACCACTTGTACCTCGCTGGTCGCTCGATGATCCCGACGCACAATTCCACGCTGGGGATCGATATCGCTCGGGCGGCGGCGATCAAGCACAAGCTGGCGACCGCCGTGTTCTCCCTCGAAATGTCGCGCACCGAGATCACCATGCGCATCCTGTCGGCGGAGGCGACGCTGCCGCTGCAGGACATCCGGCGCGGCCTGAAGGGTCAGGAGCAGTGGAACCAGATCGCCCGCGTGGTCGGCAAGATCTCGGATTCGCCTCTGTTCATTGATGATTCGCCGAATATGTCGCTGATGGAGATCCGGGCGAAGTGTCGCCGGCTCAAGCAGCAGCACAACCTCAAAATGGTGATCATCGACTACCTCCAGCTGATGTCTTCCGGCAAGAAGGTCGAGTCACGTCAGCAGGAGGTTGCCGAGTTCTCGCGGGCGCTGAAGTTGCTCGCCAAGGAGCTCGAGGTTCCGGTGATCGCGATTTCGCAGCTGAACCGTGGTCCGGAGCAGCGCACCGACAAGCGCCCACAGATGTCCGACCTTCGTGAGTCGGGCAGTATCGAGCAAGATGCGGACGTCGTGATCCTGCTCCACCGCGACCGCTCGGATCCTGAGCGTGAGGGGGAGGCGGACGTCATCGTGGCCAAGCACCGTAATGGGCCGACCAAGGATTTGGTGCTGGCCTTCCAGGGTCACTACAGCCGGTTCAACAACATGGCTAAGGACTTCTAGGGGGTTTGTCGAGATGGGGGGGATCAAAGTCAGTCGAGTGTCGCAACCGGCGGTGTCGAGATGCACTGAATCTTGTAAGAACGGCCATCGATTCTAAGAATTACCCGACGTTATGCATCTCGGGAGTGTCGCTGCTTCTGTGTTATGGATGGTGACGGAGACTAGCGGGGACCTTGCCCGCTCTCGCGGTGTGGCTTCTCGACATGTGTGTCAATGAGGAAGCCGGCGATGGCGAAACCGGCGTTAACAGCAAGTTTGGCGTGACGGGGAGCTGGTCGGACAGCTCCCTTGCCCCGGCCGTGCGCATCACTGAGTGAGTTCCTGAGGGCTCCGATGCCGATGACGACCGTCGTGACTCCAGACAGGATTTGCTTGATCACCTGTTCACTGTGCTGGTCGGGAGCGATCTCCATAGCGGCGGCGGCGGCTTTGTAGAGCCGGCTCAGATCCCAACTGTTCTCATAGGGCACCCCACGCTCGTCGCAGATGTGCTTGCAAGTGCTCTCCAGAAGGGTTCGGGTCGCCGTGATGGCACCCTCTGGGTCGGAGTGGATCTTGTCGAGAGCCTGACGCCAAGATTCCTCAACCGCCTTCCAGTCAGGAAGTGTCGCAAGACGAGCTGCAGCGGCGTCCGCACCAGGTGCACTCTGGCCCAGCAGGAGTGCTCGCAGCCTCGCGATGTCCTCGTCCGCCGGACGGCCATGCTTGATGTAGCCGTCGTACTCACAGAGGTTGAGGAGGAAACGCACCTGCTGGTCGCGGGTCAGCAGACGAAGGCCACGCTGGAAGATCTGCCAGCGTGACTCCGCTCCGCCCCCCCATCCGGTGTACTCGCCAAGGTCATCGGTGTAGTCGGCGTACAGACGGTGCAGGTCGGGGCCGCTGAAGCCCGTCTCGCGCGCGAACATCGCTGTCGCCAGTTCGACCACTCGCATGGGCAAGCGGTTACTGTCCTCGACCACGTAGGCGCCCTGTCGTATTGCCATGGTTGGCCGGATCTTGCATCTTGACGAACTGCTCGAACAGGGCCTGCTGTCGTCCGCTTTCGTTGCGCTCCTCTATGCGGAGCCCAAACAGTTCGTCAACGACTCGATCCAGCCTCTCGTGTGCGGCTGCAACCTCCCCGGGAAGTCGCTGCGGCTCGTACAAGTCGGCTAGGGAACGCTCGGGGTAGCGAGAGCGTGCCTGAATGATGGCGTCGCCAGCCTCGATCATGGCGGTGCGGACCGGGTCGTCGACCGGTGGCAGCGGCAGGTTGTTCCAGACGATGGTCCCAGAGAAGTTGTACCGAGACTCCAACCTTCCGCCTACGGTCTTCTGCCAAGTCAGGAACATGGCGCTGCTGATAATCGCAAAACCGAAGCCATCGGGGTCGGGGCAGGTGTACACGCGGTTGTTGGCGATGACGTCCCGATCGAGCCTTGCCGCGGTGACCCACTGCCGGTTCTCGGAAAACACCTGTGGGACGCAGAGGTATGCCGTTGAGGGCTGATTGATGAACCAGAACAGGTGGGGGGTCGCAGCACGCTGAACTGTGTCGGGATTCCTGCTCGCCAGTCGCGTCGCCCTCACTGCCTCGATGCGAGATCGGAGCAGCCACGATCGTTCCACATCTGCTGGGTCCATATCCACCAGCCATAGGCACCACCTTTCGACGCCATGGATCAACTCCGAAGCGCCGACGTATCGCCGGAGGTACTTTGCAACGATCGGATCGTGCGACGCTTCAGCCGCGGCCGCACCATCGAAGATGAGGTGGCCACCATCATTTGGCATCGACCCATACTCCATCACTGGCAGGTGGGGTGCGAGTGGCTTGCCCGTGCGTTTCCGAACAAAGATCGACGGACCGTCGACCAGGTATGGATTGATCGCGTCCACTACGGGTACCTCAAGGGGTTCTGAGGTCGGAGTGTCGTAGGTGAAGAGACGCGGCTTGTCGGCCGTCTGTTGAGTGAACCCGAGGATGACGCAGTGGACCGTTGCTTTCCCGGTAGCCTCCGAAGTCCAAGCGAAGGTGCGATGCGCGAATTTGATGCGCCACCCTGCATTCAAGATTGTTGGGAACATGAGGGCGACCGGCTCTCCCTGTGTGACCGAATTGGTCGACACGAAAGCGAATACACCCTGAGTGTCGCTCAGGTAGCGACTTGCGATCGCGTGCCAGCCGGTTACGTAGTCCAGGTGTCCAGCGTTTTTCGTCTGCCAAGCGTTGGCCAGATCAGCGGCCTGTTCCTTGCTCCTCGTGTGCCGCCCGGAGAAGGGTGGGTTGCCGGCGACCACCACTGCGCTGCTGGCAGGGAGCACGTCCTCCCAACGAATCTTCAATGCATTGCCTACAACGATCGTCGCCTCACGCCGGAGAGGTAGCCGTTCAGGGGCTTGACCGAAGCGCTCCCGAAGCTTGAGGTCGCACTGTCGGTCCATCATGAACATCGCGGTCTCGGCGATACGCGCCGGCCACTCGTCAATCTCGATGCCGTAAAAGTGGTCGAGGGTGACTTTGAGGTCGGATTTCGCGTCGAGCGAGAGTTGGTGCTTGTCGCGGAGGTCGTAGAGGGCTTCCATGACTTGGAGCTCAATGGCTCGTAGCTCTCGGTAGGCGACGATGATGAAGTTGCCGCATCCGCAGGCAGGATCCATGAAGCGGATGGCGCCCAAGCGGTCCCACAGCTTGTTGAGCGAGTTGACCTTCTTCTGAGTGGTGTCGCGCGCAAGGGCGGCGGCCAGCTCGTCCCTGAGCTCGTCCAGGAAGAGAGGGTTGAGCGTCTTGAGGATGTTCTCTTCCGACGTGTAGTGCTCCCCGAGGGCGCGGCGGGTCTCCGCGTCGCGGACCGACTGGAACATCGAGCCGAAGATCGCGGGGCTGATGCCGGACCAGTCGACGGCGCACGCGTCGAGGATGGCGCCGCGGAAGTCCTTGCCCAGTGCTGGCAGTTTGATCTTGTCGTTGAAGATGCCGCCGTTGACGTACTTGAAGCCCTCGAAGCCGGTCGGCACGTGGTCGGGCTGGGCTGTGTCGAGGAAGGTGAAGAGCTCGTTGAGCACGCGGGCAAGGTCGGAGCCGTCGGATCGGGTCTCGTGCTGGATCACGTTCCGGAAGGCGTCGGTCTGCCACATCTCGGTGTCATCGCCGAACATGAGAAAGAGGATCCG
>WBZP01006484.1_pt1 | contig 11581 bp, 11 predicted proteins | sample 5204301 | NCBI WGS metagenome assembly WBZP01 (sample SAMN12412401, study PRJNA552823) | activated sludge metagenome | isolation source: activated sludge from nitrification reactor of wastewater treatment plant... | place: USA: Pennsylvania | collected 2017
AAAAACAAGGATAATTTATCATCTATCTGTGTGGTGTCCTTTATAACTATTCTTAAAATATCTTCCTTTTTCATTTTAGTCCTTTAAGACGAATTCTGACTGAGATTGTCTCTGTAAAATTTAGATTAATGTCCATTATAGATTTACGAGTACTATTGGCAATATTGTAATTTAGACACTTTGTGTGTCGTGATTATTTTTAAACTAATAGGCTGTCTGAAAATGTAAAAAATAAATATTCTTCAAACGCACAATTGAAAACAAAAAATGCTGTAGCAAATTTAAAAATATTTTTATCTTTTTTTATAAAATAGATAATTTTATGTTATTATTACCCCACAATTATGGCGAAAAAAAACAAAAACAGTGACAAAAATGTGGTCGGCAAAGAAACCAGAAACGGCATCATCTCTCTTTGTCTATTTTTAATATCGATCATACTCGTCCTGGCATCCTTAGGAAAAGCGGGACCAGTTGGAGACTACACATTTTTATTTCTAAAAAAATTACTAGGAGTTGGTTATTTCTTGCTTCCCATTGCCAGTTTAATGCTTGGAATATCGTTTTTAAAAAATTTTGGAGAACACAGATTCCCAATTCCAAAAATCATTGGCTCTCTTATATTCTTTTTCTCCGGTTTAGGGTTAATTGATATTGTGCTGTACGACGGAGGAGTAATTGGAAAATACACTGCTCTACCTTTTGTAAAATTTTTTGATGTATACGCGAGTTTAATAATTCTTGGCGCCATGCTCATCATGGCAATAATGATTGTTTTCGAAACCAGACTAACAATCGCTCCAATAATTACAATCTGGAATTTTTTAACAAACTTAGTTAAAAGAAAAAAAATAGAACAAGAGGAGGAAGATGAAAAGGATGATTATGATCCGAAAGAGGACGCTGAAAAAGAAACTGTCGAAGAAATCACTCCCAAAATTGAACCTCCAGTCAAAAAATCACCAGAAGAAATAGCGAGGAAAGAAAATAAAAAAAATGCTACGGAAAACTTCGAGGAAGAAGATGAAAGTAAGTTTGCTGGTTTCCGCCCAACATTTGGAAAACCATACTCCCCTCCACCTCTTACACTACTAGAAAGAGACAGCGGGAGACCCGTGGCTGGCGACATAAAAGCAAGCGCGAATATTATAAAACGCACTTTGCAAAATTTTGGTATTTCTGTAGAAATGGATGAGGTTTCAATCGGTCCATCAGTAACAAGATATGCAATAAAGCCAGCAGAAGGTGTAAAACTGTCAAAAATTGTGGCCTTAAATGATAACTTAGCTTACGCCTTGGCTGCCCACCCTATCAGAATTGAAGCTCCAATACCCGGAAAATCACTGGTTGGCATTGAAGTACCAAATAATACTAAATCCACTGTTGGTCTGGCCTCAACTTTTAGCAGTGAAGAATTTCAACATTCGGAAAAATCGCTTCTAATTTCACTTGGAAAAACCATTTCTGGGAAAAGCCAGTTTGGCAATCTCGGGAAAATGCCTCATTTGCTTATTGCCGGCGCCACAGGAAGTGGAAAATCAGTCACTATTCATACCATCATCAATTCTTTAATCTTCAGAAACTCGCCCGACAGTCTAAAATTTATCATGATAGATCCAAAAAGGGTTGAGTTGACTCTTTACAATAAAATACCCCACCTACTGACTCCAGTTATTACGGAAGCAAAAAAAGCGATTCTGTCTCTTAAGTGGGCAGCGAAGGAGATGGATCGACGTTATGAAATTTTGGAAAATAATTCGGTAAGAGATATTGATTCATATCATAAAAACGTTTTACCTTCTGCCCTAAAAAAAGCCAGTGAGGAATCTGGAGAGGAAAAAAAAGTGCCGGATATGATGCCTTACATAGTAATCATTATTGATGAATTGGCAGATATAATGACAAGCTACCCAAGAGAATTAGAGGCCGCTGTGGTTCGTCTTGCTCAAATGAGTAGGGCGGTTGGTATTCATCTAGTATTGTCCACTCAACGACCATCAGTAAACGTGATCACTGGACTCATAAAAGCAAACGTGCCCGCCCGTATTGCTCTACAAGTCTCTTCACAAATAGATTCGCGAACCATTCTTGATGCTGGTGGCGCAGAAAAACTTTTGGGGGCCGGAGACATGCTATATTTGGGAGGTGATATGGCAAAGCCATTACGTATCCAATCGGCTTATGTAAGTGAAACAGAAGTCAAAAAAGTTGTTAAATATCTCCGAGAAACATACGCGGACGAAATACCAAACGAAATTACTCTAACGGGTGAAGCGGTGACAGAAACCGGACCATCAATTTTTGATTCCACTTTTGACGATGCGGACACGGAAATTGATGACGACCTGTACGAATCAGCACGAGAAGAAGTTATAAAAGCAGGAAAAGCATCCACTTCTTACATTCAACGAAGATTGAGAGTGGGATACGCCAGAGCAGCAAGACTAATGGATGTGCTTGAAGAACGAGGTATAATTGGTCCGGCTGACGGCTCAAAACCGCGCGAGGTATTAAATCCGGGTAGAGTCGAAGAAACTACACCAGAAGAACCAAGCGCTCAATGAAATCACAACCAAAACTAATTATAACTATTACTATTGCTACACTGCTCGGCGCTTTGATTTTTGTTTATATTTTTACACAAAGTAAGGACTATTTGGCGGGTCCGCTTATAACAGTGGACTACCCAATTCCGGGAAGCACTGTTTATGGACCGTCTGTAGAAATTAGAGGAACGGCAAAAAGAATTACTTCAATATCATTAAATGAGGGGGCTATTTTAACAGATCAAAATGGCAACTTTAAAGAGAAATTGATACTACCAGCAGGCTATAATATAATGAAATTTGAGGCTAAAGACCGTTTTGGCAAGAGAACAGAACGGTTGTTAGAGTTCATGGTCACCAGTACCTCCGAAGAGATAAATTTATAAAGTTTAAAAACTAATAACATGGCATTCAAAAAAGAAAAAAAAGAAAAGCCGGAAAGGTCTGAACAAAATAATCGCGAAATTGAAGACGCGATTTCGGCAATTAAAACAAAGTTCGGCGATGAAGCAATAATGAAGCTCGGAGAAAAACCACGAGTCGGAATTGACGCAATTCCAACCGGCTCAATTGGACTGGACGCGGCCCTTGGTGTCGGTGGTCTCCCCCGAGGAAGAATAATTGAGATCTTTGGACCTGAATCATCAGGCAAAACTACATTAGCACTTCATGTTGTAGCAGAAGCCCAAAAAAAAGGTGGTATTTGCGCTTTTATTGATGCTGAACACGCCATGGACCCCGAATACTCAAAAAAAATCGGGGTTAAAATTGACGATCTTTTAATTTCTCAACCAGACACAGGTGAACAAGCACTTGAAATTTGTGAATCATTAGTACGATCCGGAAAGTTAGATGTGATAGTTGTTGATTCCGTTGCTGCCCTAACGCCCAAAGACGAAATCGAGGGTGATATGGGCGCCCAACACGTCGGCAAACAAGCGCGCCTTATGTCCCAAGCCCTCCGCAAATTGACCGCCATTGTGGCTCGTTCAAAAACCATTGTCATATTTATTAACCAAATACGCATGCAAATTGGTGTAATGTTTGGCAACCCAGAAACAACTCCGGGTGGAAAAGCTTTGAAATTCTACACATCCGTTCGACTTGATATCCGTCGTATTGCCCAGATCAAAAAAGGTGAAGACGTGGTGGGTGGACGTGTGCGAGTCAAAGTGGTTAAAAACAAAGTTGCAGCTCCTTTTAAACAAACAGAGTTCGATTTAATGTATAACGAGGGGATCTCAAGAGAAGGTGAAGTTATTGCTCTGGGTGAAAAATTTGGCTTGATCAAAAAAGCCGGACAGTCATACGAATTCCATTCTCAAGATGAAAAAAGTGAACCTTTGAAACTTGGTCGCGGTTACGACGCTACACGTCAATTCCTCAAAGAAAACACAAAAATAGAAAATGATATTTTGAAATTAATTAGAGAAAAGTTGAAAGAAGTATAGTTTGCAAAATGCATTAACGCAATTTTGGGGAAACTTTACAAACTTCAATCTATCCGCTAAACTCTCCCCTATCTTTATTAGATATTAACCCCAGAAGCTAATAAGCTAATCGCGAAAAAGCTGTTTCTTTATGTCTTTAATCAACTACAACGAAATAACTGTTCACAAACTTATTGAGTACGAAGGCGAACCTTGGGAAGTTCTTGATTCTCGTGTTTTCCGTATGCAACAGAGAAAACCAGTTAATCAGACAAAACTCCGCAATTTGATTTCCGGCCGTGTGTCCGAAACGACCTTCCACCAATCAGATAAAGTCCCAGAAGCAGAGATTGACACCCGAGAGATAAAATATTTGTACAACAATCGTGGAGAATGGTGGTTTTGTGAAGTTAATGACCCATCAAAAAGATTCAAGATGACCGAGGAACAGGTTGGAAATGGAGCAAAATTTATCAAGCCGAACACCCTACTTACCCTTATGTCTTGGAAAGATAAGCAAATTGGCTTAAAACTTCCAATAAAAGTTGAGCTCAAGGTAGTTGAGGCACCTCCGGCCGTCCGTGGCGACACTTCGAAAGGAGGTTCTAAACAAATAAAATTAGAAACCGGAGCAACAATAAATGCCCCATTGTTTGTAAATGAAGGTGAAATGATAAGAGTAAACACAGAAACGGGAGAATACGTGGAGAGAGTAAACTAGATTTGAACCTTCTAAAACTTATAAAATAATCAACAAAAAATTTCCACCCGAAGTGGAAATTTTTTGTTCTCTTGTAACTTTAATCTTTCAACTATTTACTAATGTACGGCAAAAGCCCCATAAAACGGGCTCTTTTTATGGCCAGAGCTAATTTGCGTTGGTATTTCGAAGAAACACCAGAACGTTTCCTTGCCATAACGTTGCCTTGTGGACCCAAAAACTTTTTCAAAAGTTCAAGATCTTTGTAATCCACATGCTTAATATTATTCTGTTTGAAGTAACATTGTTTCTTTAACATCTTTTTTTCTTAACTCTTAAAATTATTTTCAAAATTTCTAAAATGGAATATCTTCCGGATTTATTTCTTCAGTTGGATATTGAATCGCTTCCTCTTCTTTATTATCAGTTTTGGCTGATTGTGAAGATTTTTCCGATCCTCCTCCGTAACTTCCACTATTCCCTCCCCCTCTCGGACCAAACTGGATTCTGTCGGCAACAACTTCAGTCCGATATTTTTTTTGCCCATCTTTATCGTCCCAACTCCTCGTCTGCATTCTACCTTCTACAAGCAAACTTGATCCTTTCTTTAGATATTGGGAAACTAACTCCGCCTGCTTCCCAAACACAACAATGTTGTGAAAATCTGCTTGTTCTTGTTTAACTCCATTTTTGTCCTTATAGACACGGTTAGTAGCAATACTGAAAGAGGCCACTTGAATACCTGACGGCAAAGAACGCAATTCTGGATCTCTCGTTAAATTACCGTATAAAATTGCCTTGTTTAGATACATGATTATGTTGAATTAAGTTATTAATTTATTTTGCCTTAATCCATTATAACCCTTCCTGTGTTTTCTTTCTTGCTATTCTTTATTTCCCATTTCGAACCCCCCTTATTCATTATTCTTCTCATTCTTCATCCCAGAAATTTTAACTATTCCGCAATGGCAGCATCTATTGCCTTATCAAGCTCGGCTTCAAGAACTGGCGGCTTTTCGGCCTGATCTTCGCTCTTTTTTTCTTCAAACTTAGGAGCTTCTCCGCCATTACCCTTGCGATAAGAAGGTATTCGAGGGACTGTCATCGTATTTTCACGAACAGTCTTAATCAACAAATACCTCAAAACAACTGGGCTCACTTTGAAAGCTTTTTCAATCTCCAAAATTTGAGATGCCGGCACCTCAAATTTTACCCAACCGAAATAGGCCGATGTATATTTCTGATACTTACCAGCCGACTCCTTACGCATCTCATAAGAAAGAGTGCGCATTTTGGGCAATTCTTCGCTTATAATAGTTGCGCCGTTTTTTTCTAAAACATCCTTTAACGACGTCACTTCCGCTCCCAATTTGTCCTCCGGCACCGATGGGACAACGTGGTAGCCAATCTCGTAGATTTTACTCTCCGAATCGGCTTCAGTGCCAATATTCTCTTCTTCCATTATTTATTTTTATTAACTATTAATACCTTACGGCAAAGAAAGACTAGCACAAAAGACTACAAAATGTCAAAAACCTAAAAATTGAAAAACTGTGAGGCGTTTTGAAAAATAGTTTCTCTGACTTTTTCAAAATCCTCGCCACGAATTTCAGCAATTTTTTTTACTATTTCAACCACATACAAAGACTCGTTTCGGGTGCCTCGATGTGGTACAGGTGTTAAATAAGGGCAATCAGTTTCAGTCAAAATCCTATCCTTTGGAAGATAACGAATTACTTCATAATAATCCTGCGAAAAAGTAATAATGCCGTTGAAAGAAAAGAATGAGCCTAAATCCAAAAGTTTTTTGGCAAGCCCAATATCACGCACAAAAGAATGGCTATTAAAAGAAACCCGCCCTAAACTAGATTTTAATATTAGCACCAAGTCATCAAAAGCTTTTCCCGTGCCAGATTTTTTGCCATCACGACAATGAATCATGAGGGGTTTCTTCACTTCTTCTGCCAACTTGATCTGCCTTACAAAAACTTCTTTCTGTTTTTTTTCTTCCAATTCATAATTCATAATTCCTAATTCATTATTCATCCTGTAGTAGTCCAAACCGCATTCGCCTATCGCAACAACTCTCGAACTCTCTGCCAATTTTTTGTAATAATCATAATCAAACTCTTCACCTCGTGACGTAAACTCTTTACCCTCATCCCCCAACTCCTCTTTGTCATGATATGACTTATCGGTATGAATCGGATGAAGACCGATTGTGGCATAAACCCCCTCTGGATACTTTTCTGCCAAAACTACAGCATCTTTTGATGTATCTTTTTGTGTCCCCACAACATTCACCCAAACACCAGCGTCCAAAGCACGCTGAATAACATCAGCCCTATCATCTTTATAAGCAACAAAATTAAGATGTCCATGCGCGTCAAAAAACTTTGGAACAGGTTCAAGATTCATGATTCAAGATTAAAGAATAATGATTAAGAATAACGAATTACGTTTTCTTTTTCAAGGATTTTTTCTGTACACTAGATTAGTTTTCCAAATATAAAAATCCCGCAACCACCGAAGTTGCGGGACAAGAAATTACCATGGAAAGGACTACTTGCGGGGACGAACCCCCACAAACCAGTAGGACCGATCCCAGGCAGTTGAGTCAAAAAGATCGAGATCAAGATCGTGATTCGCCTCGCCGTGTTTTACGACGAGCACTCGTGGACGGCGCCCGGAAGCGATCCAAGGGTTGTGTAGAAAAACAAAGACCCCCTTCTCATTCTGATGCATCTCGTCAAACCTAAGCGCGTCCTCGTAATCTGGTCGCACCAATCCACGGCGTTTTAACTCCTGCCCAACCTCCCTCGAGCTCGGATCGTGGTCCCAGACCGCCCATCCCTGAAACGCTACCAATTCGCAATTCTCCTCCAACCCTGGGAACAAGGGAAAATTCGTGGAATTGATGTTGGAGTCGGTGTAGGTGTGAACCGTGGCACCGACAACATCTTCGGTCGTGCGGTTACCACCACGTTTGATGAGGAAGACTTTTCCGATCCGACCCTGCGCCATCACCAACACCTCCACCATCTTGATGGCCATTTGGTCGAGGACTTCCTCGACCCCCTCCTTCTGGGTGGAGAGCCAGTGGAGCATGTCGACAACCCCCTTGCCTTCCGCATGTCTCATCAACCCTTGAATGATGGACAAACCGAGCCCCATCCCGCTCACTATCATGTTCTTCATAGCTGTTTATAGTTGTGACCGCCCCCCATCCACCGAATAGCGGATTCTCAGGCAAGTCAACTTTATTGATACCGCCCCGTGAAGTTTTTTCCACAGAGCAGTTTGTTATTTTCAGCGAAAAAACAACAAACTGCTCTGTGTCAATTTTTAATGTGCGTGGAAACTACTAAAACTCTAGCACACAAAAAAAATCTATGTCAATGATCAAATGGTCGCTTCATTGAAACATAAATTTTAGAATCTTGTTATACATTTCTATAAGTGCCTCATCGCCGTTTTTGGCTACAAAATTGGCAAAACCGGGTTCAGAATTTATTTCCAATAAATATTTTTCACCCGTCTCCGAAACAATAATGTCCAAACCAGCAAAATCAATTGGCAAAATCGAAAAAATAGGTTTTATAAATTCTTTAATTTCATTGATAATTTTTTCATCACTGATCAATGTTTTGCGTGTGTAAATAAACATCATTTCATTTTTAAAAACAATCGCTCTATATTCCGCTTCGGCTCTTACATATTCTTGCGCCAAGGCCAGATAATCATAGTCTTTGTTCTTTGCAAAAATTTTGCCAAAAGCATTCATTATTTCTTCTTTTGAAGAACAGAGGGAAAAATTCTTGCCTCCGTGCAGAGAATTTGGTTTCAAAACAATTGGGAAATTAAATTCTTGGATAATTTTATTAATATAATTTTCTAAAGTATTTGGCTCTGGTCTAATTTCCCCGCCTTCATCATAATTTGGATCAACAAAAGCCAAAGTCTTGGGCATTTTAACTACCTCATTCAAGAGAAAGCTGGTAAATTCCTTGTCGCGAGTTATTTTGCAAAAACTATTTGTATTAAAAGGGGTCGAATAATTAGCAAAATCTAAATTTTTATTACCAACTTTCACCCGCAAAAAATTGCCATTCTTATCAAAAATATCACACGACAAACCAAGCCTTTTAGTAGCCTCGATTAAACACCTAGTATTTGTAGTCTGTTGATTCATTACGTGAGATTATTCTTTCCTCGGGAATAGAATATCCGGTTTTTTGTTTTCGGCAATAGCTTTTTTTATTTTCTCAGCAGTTTCCGGCATAAAGGGCAAAAGCATATCAGCAATACCTGAAAGTTCTGAAACTAGTTCTACAATAATCTGCTTTGCTTTTTCCGGCTCAGTCTTAACCAACTTAAACGGCTGATCTTTTTGAATTCTCTGATCCAGCTCGGCAATCACTTCCCAAATAATATTCATCCCTTTTTGTAAATTATATTCTCCCATCACCATCTCCAATTCTTTTTTCCTCTTATCTCCATTTCCATTATTGATTCTTAAATCCCGAACATTAATCCCATTCTGTTCCGCCATTTGTATCACTCTTGCCGTCAAATTTCCGAGCCCGTTCGCCAAATTTCCGTTGTAAGCCTTTTTAAATCCATCCGTTGTAAAATCACTGTCCTCAAAAGGATGGAGTTCCCGGGCAACGTAATACCTCAAAGCATCCATGCCATATTCTTTTACCAAATCAACCGGATTAATCACGTTCCCAAGTGATTTTGACATTTTTTGTCCCCCACTTGTTATAAAACCATCAATAACAATTGTCTTTGATGGCGGTAGTTGAACTGCCATAAGCATTGCTTGCCACATGGCCGACTGCTGTCTTAAATTGTCTTTGCCACAGTATTGAACCATTCCACCAGTTTCCTCCGCCCACTTTTTAAAATTCTTCATATCATGAGGCCAACCAATCGCAGAAATATAATTCACCAACGCATCAAACCAAACATACATCACGTGTTCGCTGTCATCCGGCACTTCTATCCCCCATGACATCTTTGATTTAAGTCTAGAAATACTGAAATCTTGTAATCCTCTTTCTACAAAGGCTTTTATTTCGTTAAAACGAAAACTGGGAACGACAAAATCAGGATTTTTTGCATATAAATCAAGAAGGGGCTTTTGAAAATCCGAAAACTTAAAAAAGTAATTTTCTTCGTCAATTGTTTCTAGTCCCAAGTTTGGATGGATTGAACATTTGCCATTTTCAAGCTCTGATTCAGTTTTTTCCAACTCACAGCCAACACAATATTTTATTTTATAATTTTTTTTATAAATATACCCTCTGTCGTTACAAATTTTCCAAAATTCCTGTGCCGACAGAATATGATGTGGATCAGTTGTCCGAATAAAATTTAAGTCTGAAGAAAGGCCGAGCAAATCCTTTAAATTTTTAAATTTTTCGGCACATTCGTCGACATAATTTTGGACCGGCACACCAAGTTCTTTGGCTTTTTGCCAAATCTTTGCTCCATGCTCGTCGGTCCCTGTATTAAAAAAAACTTCATGACCTTGTTGTTTTTTATACCTCGCTATAATATCCGCCCGAATTATTTCCATAGCAAAACCAATATGCGGTTCGGCATTTACATAAGGAAGAGTAGTGGTGATGTAGAAAGGTTTTAACATAGCTGGTAGCTTATTAGCTTGTAGAAAGAGAACCCGATTTAAGGTAAAGAAAATAATAAACCAGTAATTCCCCCTCTCATCCAATACCTGCCTTGCCGGCAAGCAGGCGACCAATTTTTCCAAAATTTCATTTTCTTAAATCTTGAATCTTAATTCTTAAATCTAGCTAGGCGGACTTGCTTAGCTTGCTCTTCTCCAAATCATTGAAATACTCCATAAGCATAGTCGCAACTGGTACCGACAAAAGCAAACCTAAAAATCCGGCCAATTTAGCCCCTATAATTAAAGCCAAAATAACTATTATCGGCGGAACGCCTATAATCTTTTTTACAACCAATGGATAAAAGAGGTGATTTTCAAACTGATGAATAACTACGTAACTACAAGCAATAACGAGAGCTTTTGGCATCCCACCGTCAGTGTAAGCAATAGCAATGGCTGGAATAGCCGACAAAATCGGACCAAAAAGAGGAATGATTTCAAAAGAGGCGGCGATAACAGCAAGAAACAAGGCGTTACTAATACCAAAAATAGCCAAGACTAAATAAACCAAAACACCGACCAAAAGACCTAGAAGAAGTTGGCCCTGAATCCAATAACCAATTTTCATTTCTGTTCTCTTCCAAAGACCGACGGCATACTCTTCATACTTTCTGGGCAAAATAACACGCAAAAAATTGCCCAGCCCATTTTCTTGAACAGCAAGATAAAAAGACAAAACTATTATTAGTATAAAACTCAAAATACCACCGAAAACAGCACTCAAAATCTTAAACACTCCTTCAGAAACATTGGAAAAAGCAGACGATAAGTCGTCAAAGAATTTTTTTACAGAAAAACCGCTCGATATTGTTTCTACCGCCCTTGTGCCTTCTGACAAACCTTGAGAAATTGCTGTTGCTTTTTCTTTCTGGACACTAAAATCTTGGTTTAGCGGATTCCAAAGCGCCACCGTATCAATATATTTCGGCACCGCGCCAAGAAAACTTGACGTATCTTTTATGAAAGAAGGTATGAAAAAATAAAGTAATGACGAGGCAAAAAGCGCTAAGGTAAGGTAGGTAATAATAACAGCCGGCAACCGCCTAATTCCATTTTTCTTCATCCAAACTACCAGTGGCTCTATCGAGGAGGCGAGCACAATTGCTGTTAAAACCACCAAAACCAAATCCTTAATTACAAAAAGAAAAACTACGAGTAATACTATAACAATCGCCTTAAATATTGTTCCAGCATTAATTGATATATTTAT
>WBZP01002437.1_pt1 | contig 11577 bp, 11 predicted proteins | sample 5204301 | NCBI WGS metagenome assembly WBZP01 (sample SAMN12412401, study PRJNA552823) | activated sludge metagenome | isolation source: activated sludge from nitrification reactor of wastewater treatment plant... | place: USA: Pennsylvania | collected 2017
ACATCTCGTGCGCCGCCGTCACCTCTACAACACCGTTCAGCCTTGCGTCGGCAACATCAAACAAATATATGCCTGTGTCGTTACTCTTGTAACACCCGAGCACAACCGTCTTTTCTGCGCCAGCCGGGCATTTGGTGGCAAAACCCTTTGCGTCCAGAACCTGCGGTCGGTTCACGTAGAACAGTTTCCGGCCACCGTTGGTCATAGTTGTTGTGTCGGCAATAGCAGACACACGTGCCGGCGCCTGATAGCCGTACAAGCGAATAAAATCATGGATGTCTTGAAACTTCCAAAGTGCTATTGACACGCTAAGAACAGAGGCGACAATGAGCGCCAAACCAATGTAATGCGAGCGACTACGCGTTGCTGTAGGTGCCATATACCGCTATTATACCCCCGTACAAGCTCGAATATACAGCTTATTCTTTAGCAACCGTGTATGTAAGGCCTTTTTTGTCCGCCCCAATCTGGAGAATGGTGCCCTTTTCATAGTTGCCTTCTAGTAGTTTGGTAGCAATGTGATCTTCGAGTGTGTCCTGCACGAGCCGTCGCATAGGACGTACGCCATTAAGAGCGTCATAGCCTCCTTCGAGCAAAAAGTCTTTGGCCGGCTTTGTAACCTGTATGTCCACACCTTTTTTCACCAGTCGTTGTCGAAGTTCATCGACTTGTAGGTCGATAATCTTGTAAATTTCTTTGCGCGTCAGAGCGCGGAAAACTAGTACCTTATCAATTCGGTTCAAAAGCTCAGGCCGCAGAGCCTTTTTCAGCTTATCGAGCACCTTGTCTTTGTTCTGTTTGTGCAGTTCCTCTAGGTCATCAAAGTCCGAACGCGCCGTTGCCTGGAACCCAAATCCGGCTTCTTTCTGCAGCTCACTGGCCCCAATATTGCTCGTCATAATCACGATGGTATTCGTAAAGTCAATTCGTCGGCCTTTGGCATCTGTTATATAGCCGTCTTCGAGCATTTGTAAGAGCATGTTGAACACGTCGGGGTGAGCCTTCTCAATCTCATCAAACAGCACCAAACTATAGGGCTGGCGTCGGATTTTGTCGGTCAGTTGACCGCCATCGTCATAACCTACATAACCGGCTGGTGCACCAACTAGACGCGACACGTTGTGGTGTTCGCCAAATTCACTCATATCTATCTTTACCAGTGCTTGGTCGCTACCGAAAAACTCTTTGGCCAGCACACGCGCCAACTCGGTTTTCCCGACCCCTGTCGGGCCAAGGAAAATGAACGAGCCGATTGGTCGCTTACCAGAGCTTACGCCACTTCGATTACGACGAATAGCCCGCGAAACGGCCTCGATCGCCTCGGCCTGACCAATCACTTGTTTGCCAAGCTTTTTCTCGAGATCAAGCAAGTATTTGGCCTCGCTCTTTATAACCTTACTCACTGGTACACCCGTCGCGCGCGCGACAACCGTGGCTACATCTTCACTCGTCAAAGCATGCGCTTTTGCACCTTTGCTACCTTGTAGCTCGTGAAGTTTTTTCTTGAGTTGTTCGAGCCTGGTTTTGCTCCGAGCCGCTCGTTCGTAGTCCTCACCGTCAACGGCCTCGTCAATCTGAACCGTCAAGAGCTTTATTTCCTTCTGGATCTGACGTGCTTCTGGGCTCGTGCGTTTGCGACTTACGCGGACATGCGCGGCGGCCTCGTCAATAAGGTCGATCGCCTTGTCGGGCATAAACCGATCTTGAATATAGCGCGCAGCAAAGTGCACAGCATCGTCAATAACTTCGTCCGAAATCTCAACCCCATGAAATTCTTCGTAGTGTTTTCTCAGCCCCTTTAAGATTGCAATGGTTTCTGGAATTGTCGATTCTGGAACCTGAACGGGTTGGAAACGTCGCTCAAGCGCCGCGTCCTTTTCGACATGTTTGGTGTATTCCGAAGTCGTCGTTGCACCAATAACCTGGATTTTGCCCCGAGCGAGCGCTGGCTTTAGAATATTGCCAGCGTCCATCGAGCCTTCAGCCGCCCCAGCCCCAACAATCAGATGCATTTCGTCAATAAATACCACCGTCCGACGATCTTTCTCAAGCTCGGCCATGACTTTCTTGAGGCGTTCTTCGAACTCACCACGATATTTTGTGCCGGCAATCATAGCCGCCAAGTCTAGCATGACTATTTTCTTTTCGAGCAAGCTGTCTGGCACTTCTTCGGCCACAATTCGCTGGGCCAAGCCTTCGACAATTGCCGTTTTACCAACACCCGGTTCGCCTATCAAGACTGGGTTATTCTTCGTTCTACGGTTCAAAATGGTAATAATGCGTTGAATCTGCGCCTCGCGCCCAACCACCGGGTCAAGCTTGCCACTCCTCGCCTGAGCAGTAATGTCCGTCCCGAACTCCTCAAGTGCGGTTTTAGCCTTGGTGCGGGTACGTGTTTTTGTCTGGCCCTCTAAGCCCCTGCTTCCGTCGTCGTATTGACGTTGCAAGAACATATCAAGCTCGCGAGACAAGAGGTCGGTGTTTACATTCAAACTTCGTAGCAGGACGGTGGCACGAGCATTTTTCTGGCTCAGTATGCTAGAAAGAATGTGCTCTGTACCACAATAATCCTGGTTGTAATCAAGCGCAATGTCGTAGGCCATGCGTAGCGTCAGTTTGGCAGTCTCGCTGTAGCCTCTCATGTCAGCGCTTTGCTTTTCAGAGTCTTCACGCATATTGAGCGCAATTCGCGCCTTATCGATAGTCAGGCCAGAGCTTGTCAGCAAACGATTTGCCATACTGTCTTCCTGGGCCATTAAGCCAAGCAGTATGTGTTCTGTGCCCACATACGCACTGCCAAAACCCTTAGCGATCACATTGGCATGCGCCAGGCTCTGGCGGGCATTTTCCGTCAGAGAGCTCGAAAATTCTTGGTAGTCTGGTGAGTTTGGCTTCATACTTAGGGCCTCCTTATTCGTTACGCCGGCCACGTCTGTCTATGCGCGCTGTAGCACCATGGTAGCAAAATTAGCACTCACTAGTCAAGAGTGCTAAAACCAAAAGAGGGCTTTTGAGCCCTCCTCTGTTATTTGCGTACAGTTTACACTTATTCGCCGTGTTCTTCGATGGCTTCGAGCAAGCTACTTTCGAGCTGCTCTTTCTTCTTCAGCCTTGGTTGCTTTGGAAGCTCTACCGTAAGAACTTCGCCTTCAACTACTGGTGCTGCTTCGGCCTCTATGTCTAGTTCGTAGCCTACCAGTTTACTGGCAAGACGCACGTTTTGACCACCACGACCGATTGCAATGCTCAGCTGATCTTCGGGCACGTACACTTTGGCGCGCTTGGCTTCTTCGTCGATAACCACACGATTAACCTTAGTTGGGCTCAGCGCCTGCATAATGTACTGTTCAGCTTCGTCGCTGTAGACCACAATGTCAATCTTTTCCTGCTCACCAATCTCACCCACAACTGCGTTCACACGCGTACCATGGCCACCCACGAAGGTGCCTACCGGGTCGACACCCTGTACAGCGCTGGCTACTGCCACCTTACTGCGTACGCCAGCTTCACGGGCAATGTTCTTGATCTCGACTGCGCCACTGTCCATTTCGGGGACCTCAGCACGGAAAAGTAGTTCCATAAACTCTTTATTCCCCCGGCTCAAAACGAGTTGTGGGCCACGCGGACCACGCTCGACGTCCTTCAGGTACGCCTTAATTCGCTGGCTCGGGTAGTAACGCTCACCTTGGATCTGTTCGCTACGAGGCATAATCCCTTGTGCCTTACCAAGCTCCAAGCGGATAATGTTACCCTCAACCCTTGAAACCATAGCGTTTACAATGGTGCCGATCTTGTCCTCGTACTCAGCGAGTACGATTTCGCGCTCGGCTTCACGCAAACGTTGCAAAATAACTTGCTTGGCAGTTTGTGCGGCCACACGCCCAAAGCTCTCGACCTTTTCGTGAATTTCGATAATATCGCCAATAGCGGCGTCCTTTTTCATTACTTTAGCCTGGGCCAAACTAATCTCAAACGCATCATCGCCGACCTTCTCGACAACCTCTTTGCTAACGTAAGCGTCTACCTCACCAGTGTTGAGGTTCATGTTTACGCGAACTTCCTGTTCGCGGTCACCGTAATCACGTCGGTAGGCAGCGGCCAAAGCCTGCTCTACAACTTCTTTTACCGTGTCTTCTGGGAGGTTTTTTTCCTCTGCGATTGCCTGGATGGCAGTTGCTAGTTGTTTAAAATCCATATCCATAATTGTTTACTCCTATTCTTAATTGGCAATTTCAATGACCAATTGTTTTTTCTTTATGACTGCTCGGTATGAAAAAAGCCGACCTGCCGGCCGACCTGAACATACTACATTATAGGTCATTTTAAATTCTGGTCAAGCGAAAAGTGTCGCTCCATCTAGCTCGCACTTTCAAGCCACAGCTTTACACAGAGAACTTTTTGTGTAATCATACAGTATATTGACTATGCGAGTACCAAGAATTCTATATCACACGCCCGAAGTTCTTTTGACCGTGAACCGCGATGACCAAACACACACGCTCGAGTTTGCGAAACAGATCTTACCTGACTTTGTCGAACTTGATACAAAGGATTGGGGGATGTTTACAGGCGTAACGGATAAGGCAATTCTTCGTCGGAGAGACACTGATCCCGCCGCGTATACGATAGCAGGAATTTTTGGACGTCAAGATGGCATAGACGTCGTGTCAATTGCCGGAGCGCATGTCGTTCTTCAGGGCGTGGATATTCGGGCAGGGAGCCTTCGAAGGCCCATTAATGCTGCAAATCGTGCCCTCTTTGGAGGCCTAATTGTACGTTCGAATATAGTTGTGAGTCCAAGCGTATAATTACTGAGTATTATCTTCATGCTACACTGGTTGCATGAAATCAGTGACGAGACTTTTTGGCTCCTTTAGCCCAGAACATTACGACTTGGCTCTACATATCGACGAAGAAAATATGACCTTTTCTGGTCAGGTGGTCGTACACGGTCGCAAGACCGGACGGCCCAGCAAACGCCTCACCTTTCACGCCAATGGGCTGAAGGTCACCTCTGGCAAAATAGTCGTCCGAGACAAAAAAGGCGAACGCGAAGTCGCGGTTTCACGCATCAATCACCAAAAAACGCTGAACGAGGTTCGCCTCCATACTGCAGACATGCTATTTCCGAGCGCCTACGAGGTCACCATGGCATTCGAAGGCAAGATAACTGATGGCATGACCGGTATATACCCATGTTATTTCAAAGACGGCGAAACCGAAAAGAAGCTCTTCGCTACTCAGTTCGAAAGCCACCACGCCCGTGAAGCCTTTCCGTGCATCGACGAGCCAGAAGCCAAAGCAACCTTCCAACTCACCCTAAGTACGCAAGCGGGAGTAACCGTACTAAGTAACACCCCGATAGAGTCACAAGATGAGGACGCTTCAGCGTCCGAACCGGTGCGTAGCGCCGGCGACGAGCAAAGCGAGTCGGGGGAAGGCGGGCTGAAAGCGAGCGACAGCGAGATTTCACCCGAGAAGGGGCGAGCCCCTTCTCATCACAAAAGAATGCGCACGACCTTCGAACCAACCCCTAAAATGTCAACCTACCTACTCGCTTTTGCCTACGGCGACATTCACTGCAAAGAAGCTATCACCACATCAGGCGTAACCGTACGTTCATGGGCCACAAGTGCCCAACCGGCCGACGCGCTCGATTTCTCCCTCGACGTTGCAGTCAAATCCATCGAATTTTTCGAGGAGTACTTCGGCGTACCTTACCCGCTTGCCAAAGCCGACCACATTGCCCTGCCAGACTTTAGCAGTGGCGCCATGGAAAACTGGGGCCTTATTACGTACCGTGAACGCGTCTTCCTGGATTACCCCGGCCAAACCAGTCAATCCACCCGAGAATACATTGCGCTCGTCATCGCCCACGAAACCAGTCACCAGTGGTTTGGCAACCTCGTCACCATGCAGTGGTGGAACAACCTGTGGCTAAACGAAAGCTTTGCCAACATGATGGAATACCAGTGCGTCGACGCACTCTTCCCCGAGTGGAAGGTGTGGGACACCTTTGTGGCCTCCGAAGGCTTAGCCGCTTTTCGTCGCGATGCCCTCGACGGCGTGCAGTCAGTACAAACCGACGTGCACCACCCAGACGAAATCAGCTCACTCTTCGACGGTTCAATCGTATACGCCAAAGGTGGCCGCCTACTCTATATGCTCAAAAACTACATTGGCGACGAAGCCTTCCGCAAGGGCCTTAGCGCCTACTTTACCAAACACGCCTATGGCAATACGTCTGGCGACGACCTGTGGCAAGCTCTCAGTGAAGCCAGTGGCAAAGATTGCAAAGCATTTATGGACCCTTGGATTATGCGTCCCGGCTTCCCGGTCGTTCACGTCGTGCAAAACGGCAAACGTACCACGCTCACCCAGGAGCACTTCTGCGAAAACCGTGCCAAGGCCGACAGCACCAAAGCCTGGCCCATTCCAACTTTTTCCAACCAACAAGTCGCAGAAGTCTTCGAAAAGCCACAACTTCAGTCCACACACCCCTCGGCAGACGCCACGCTCCTGAACACCGGTGGTCGTGGCCACTACCTTGTCGATTATCGCTCGGATATGGCGCAAACCGTGGTACGCCAAAACATTGTCGACAAAACCTTCAGTGAGGCCGATCGCCTGCTCATTCTCAACGGCTCCAGCATGCTCGCTCGTGCCGGCTACACCACCTACGGCGACACTCTGGAACTCTTGCAGGCATACGAAAACGAAGATAGCGAACCGGTGTGGGACATCATCGCTATGATACTTGGCGAAACGCGTCGCTTCGTCGACCTCGACAGCCAGCTCGAGCCCAAAATTAAAGCCCTCAGCGCCAAGTTAGCCCAGAAGCAACTAGCCCGTTTGGGCTGGGAGCCCAAAGACAGTGAGTCAAATGCCGACACGAAACTCCGTGCACTGGTTATCGGCCTGAGCGCCTATGGCGAGGACGAGGACGTTACCAAAACCTGCCTACAGATGTTCCAAGACTACCTCCAGGGCGCCGAACTACCAGCCGAACTCCGTTCTACCATTATGGCCGTCGCGGTAAAGCGCGCCGTCCCCGGAGCACTCGAGCACCTACTGAAAGCGCACGACCAGACCAGTAGTAGCGAACTCAAAAGCGACCTCTGCGACGCACTAACCGCCACGCAAGATATCGAGCAAGCTCGCACTCTGCTCGCCCGCCTTAAAGACAAATCACTGGTAAAACCCCAGGATGTCGACCGCTGGCTGGTGTACTTGCTTCGCAACCGCCACGCCCGCGCAACCGCCTGGCAATGGATGGTTGATGAATGGCCATGGCTCCAAAAAACGTTCGAACACGACAAGTCCTACGACTACTTACCCCGCTACGCCGCCAGTTGCGTAAACACACCAGAATACGAAGTAAAATACTGCGAACAATTTGCCGACAAGGTCGACCAACCGCTCCTAAAGCGCAACATCCAACTCGGCTTCGAGGAAATAGCTAACCGCGTCGCCTGGCTCACCCGCGACCTCCCCACCATCCAAAAGTTTTTCAAATAGTCACTCTGACGATTCGGAAAATCCCGCCCAAACCTAAGTGGCACCTGTGAAACGTGCCTGACAAGGCGCGTTTCAGCCGAACGCTTTATGTAGCATCCTGTGAATGCTACATGAAAAAGTGTGTTCCGCGTGGTTTTGGCGGGATTTTAGAAAAGCAGCTACAGTTCGTCGAGGACGGCTGATACTTCGTAGTTTTCGCCGGTTAGTTCTATGGCACCAAGCGAATATTCGCCCTTGTAGCCATGCATATGCACCCATAGCTGAGTGGCAAACTGCATTTGGTTGAACTTGGCAGGTGTAATGTAGTCAAGTCCACTGCCTTGCCACCCGCTTTTGCGGTGCTTGACCTCAAAAAACACCAGGCGATCGTCCTTTTGAGCCACAATGTCTATTTCGGCCGACTTGGCCTTCCAGTTTACATCCAGCACTTTGTAGCGCAAGACGCGTAAATGCTCCACTGCTACCTGCTCGGCGTAGTGCCCGCTCGCGTAGTTTGTCATGCTTACAGAGTACCAGGCGTTCTGCGCCGTGTCATCTCGACATTCGCAGTTTCAGGTCGACAGGATTGCCTGGATGGGTTTGTAGCTTTTGCGATGCTCATTTGTCACGCCATGCTCCTTTAGGGCCCGCACGTGTGCTTGCGTGCCGTACCCGACATGCGTTTCAAATCCATAGGCTGGAAATTCGTTAGCCAGCCTCGCCATATACTCATCACGCGCCACCTTGGCCAATATACTCGCTGCGCTTACGGCCGGCACGCTATCGTCCGCCTTCACCACCGCCCTCACCCTGTGACAGGTCCGACCTGTCACACTTTCTGGGTCTGGGGTGGGATGACGGAAGGTTAGACCTTGTACACCTTGGAAGTAGTTTATGTTACCGTCTATGATAATCTCGTCGTAGGTCTCGCCCGACTCTTGCAAACGCTTCATAGCTCGAAGCATCGCTAACTGCACTGCCTTAGTTAGTCCCATTTCGTCTACTTCATTGGCAGTCACCCAGCCAACACCGTACGCTTTCGCCTCATTTCGGATGACTTCTGCTAGGGCTTCTCGGCGCTTTTTACTGAGTTTTTTGCTATCACGGAGGCCCTCAATGGGTTTTTCGAGCAAAACCGCTCCGGCAACCACCGGCCCAGCCCAACACCCCCGCCCCACTTCATCCAAACCAACTACGAGCGTGGCCATACTTTGTAAACTACATAAGCCATCAGGGCACCTAGCGTGTTGGCGAGGAGGTCCCAGGAAGTGTCGGCAACCGTTTCCATAATGTGCAGTTTGTATAGAGCCAGTTCGAAGAGCTCATTGGCAACACCCAAGGCTGAAACAAGTGCGTACAGTGCTACTAGCTCCACATACCAGGGCGCCCTCCATACGGTCGTACGCTGTATGTACAGGCCCAGCAGGCCGCAAAATACCCCACCGCCCAAGAAATGCGTCGTAAATGATGTGTCTTTGCCCTCTATGAGTGGTGATGGCAAATACCACGAAACGAACATAAGCAAACAGGCTAGCAGTAGCATCTTCTTGTGCTTGCGTTCGTCATATCCATAGTGTTTGAGCGCCCGTGGCGCCACCAGCCAAACCGCACTCGGAAAAACTAGTGAAATTATGAAAACGTGTAGCATGTCCATGTCGTTCTAGTATAGCAAAACGCCCGGTGTAATGCCGGGCGCTTTATGTATATAGCCTGAAAATTATTCTTCTGTTTTTTCGGCTTCTTCTGCCTTTGGCTCTTCGGCAGGTGCTTCTGCTTCGGCCTCTGCTGGTGCTTCCTCTGCAGGAGCTTCGGCTGGAGCCTCTTCGACAACTTCGTCTTTAGGCTCTTCTACTTTTTCTTCCTTGGGCTGGTTACGACGAAGCTTTTCTGGATTGCGCAACTTACCTTCTTGCTTGGCAGGTAGCTTGACCCATTTTGGCAACTTGACGCCGTCTTTTTTGAGCAGAACCGCTACGCGATCACTTGGCTGTGCGCCGTGGTCGAGATAGTGCTGAGCACGCTCTTTGTCGATGTTTAGCTCTTTGGTATGTGGGTTGTATGTACCGAGCAAAGCAACTACTTTGCCACTGGTAGGGGTCCGGCGACTGTCCTGTACGACAACGCGGAATTGTGCGTGACCTTTACGGCCTGTACGCTGCAAACGAATAACGAGCATTGTTTGTAACTCCCTTAAATTATTATTCACGTTCAGAATAACAGATTACCACCCCTGTTGTCAAGAGTACTTCTCGAGGGCGGACTGGGCGGCAGAGACTTGGGCATTTTGTTTGCTGGGACCGGTGCCTTCGCCAATCTTCTTCTCGCCTACAAACACACCAACGGTGAAGATCTTTTCGTGGTCGGGGCCGTCTTCGTTCAGAACCCTGTAGGTCGGTGTGACGCCATCGTTGCTCTGTATGACTTCCTGCAAGCGTGACTTTGGATCCATCCAGGAGCCAGTTTTGAGGATTTCGTCGAAAGTGCTGAGGATATTGTCTTCTACCACCTTCTTGGCTGCTTCGTAGCCCTTGTCTAGATAGAGCGCGCCCAGGACTGCTTCGAATGTATTGGCCAATATTTGCGCGCGGGCACGGTCAGTGCCACGCTTTTCACCACGGCTTAGGCGCAAAAGGTCTTCGTAGCCCAGGCGCGCTGCGGCCGCACCAATGCTCTCGGTACGCACCAGGCTACTGCGCCAGTTGGTAAGTATGCCCTCTGGTTCACTAAAGTTCGCGTAGAGGTGTTCCGTAACGACCAGCTCTAGGACGGCGTCACCCAAAAACTCCAGTCGTTCATTGTGCTCGCTGGCGGACTTTTTGTGCTCGTTTAGGTACGAGCGGTGCGTAAACGCCGTAATTAGCAGGTCGAGGTTGGCGAACTTGACCCCGAGTACGTTGCTTGCAAAATCCTGATATTTTCCTACATCCATAGTTGTTTCGCAGTTAGAAGTTCGTAGTTGATCGTTAGGCTTCCTAAATACCAAATACTAATCTCTAAATACTCCTTTCTATACTTTTCCTTCCCTTATTTTCTTCATGCCGAGTAGCATAAGTTTGCCAATATCTTCGTAGGCAATAGCGTCGATGGCCTCGTGCGCCGGTAGCCACTGGATGTCACTGAGCCAATCTTCTGGGTGTAGGCGATTGGTGTTGCCCAGGCCTTGCACCAAATAAATATGCATGGTCATCAGCACCAACGTGTGGTTACGCCGGTAGCGGAAGTTCACTTTGCCCAGCCAGCTTTGTACCTGCATTTCCTGTAGGCCAGTTTCTTCGCGAATTTCGCGAGCCGCCGTTTCTTTGGGCTCTTCGCCTTCTTCGACATGACCTTTTGGAATGGTCCAGCGGTTTTTAGCGTCTTTTATAAGCAAAATCTCGACCTGGCCCTTGTCGTTCTTGCGGTACACCATGCCACCAGAGGTAATCTCATGTACAACCTCCTCAATGGACGGTCGGCGCGTCACAAACTTCCGAAGGCCCTCGATGGGTTTCGGGTAGTGGTGTTTCTTCGACTTGTCTTTGTCGGCCATTACTTATCCGAGCTGCTTGTGCTCTTAGCTTTCTTCTTAGGTTTGGTGGGTTTTTTGGTGGTTTTGGTGGTTTCTTCGTCTTCTTCTGTGGCGTTCTGATCGGCACTGGCGTCATCAGTCTGAGTAGCGTCGGATCCTTTTAGGGCCGAACCGAGTACGCCGTTTATGAACTTGCTGGAATTATCGCCACCAAAGGCCTTGGCCAGTTCGACAGCTTCGTTTATAGCAACCTTAGGCGGAATATCTTTGCCGTGACGTAGTTCGTATAGCCCCATGCGCAAAACCACACGGTCCATGCGAGCAATCTGGCTCAAAGGCCACTCTGGGGCCAGCGGAGTCAGTTCTTCGTCGAGGTGATGTGTGTACTTTGAAACGCCCCGGGTCAGTTCCTCCACAAAGAACACATCATCGAGAGTATCTTGGTAGCGCGCAATATTACGCTTCAGCACACTAGCAAGGTCAAATGTATCATCGCCTGCTTCTGTGCGAAAATCTTGCTCATACAGGGTCTGTAGAGCGACGATGCGACCAAGGTGTCTGTTGCTTGCCAT
>WBZP01006486.1_pt1 | contig 11576 bp, 5 predicted proteins | sample 5204301 | NCBI WGS metagenome assembly WBZP01 (sample SAMN12412401, study PRJNA552823) | activated sludge metagenome | isolation source: activated sludge from nitrification reactor of wastewater treatment plant... | place: USA: Pennsylvania | collected 2017
GTCAATCGGCTCAGGACTTCTACATAGCATGTCCTAATGTTTGGGTTAGGGATGGCTAATTAGCCGGGTAGGTGGCAGGTGGCAGGTGGCGAGTGACCAACGACCAATAGCGGAGTTCGCATCCTCAGATGCGAACGGGACAAGGCGAACGCGCATCTGAGGATGCGCACTCCGCGGGTGGCGGGTGGCAGGTGGCAGGTGGCGAGTGGCCAACGGCCAATGGCGGAGTTCGCATCCTCAGATGCGAACGGGACAAGGCGAACGCGCATCTGAGGATGCGCACTCCGCGGGGTGGCGGGGTGGCGGGTGGCGGGCGGCAGCGGCAATGGTACACTTGGGCCGGTAATCGAGCCTTGCTAGTGGAGTCAGTTATGGAACAGGCGTTGACGGTGATCGAGCAGAAGGAAGTGGAGTTCTACGGCGATACGATCATCGCCGTGCGCGGGGGCGACGGCGGGGTATACGTGCCCATCCGCCCCATCTGCGATCTGCTGGGCGTAGACTGGTCGGCCCAGCGCCAACGGCTGCGGCGCGACGCGGTCTTGAGCGATCTGACGATGTCCGTGGTCGTAACAACCACAGACATCGCCGCCGATAGCCGCCGGCCGCGCAGCAGCGAAGTGCTGGCCCTGCCGTTGGACTACATCTCCGGCTTTCTCTTCGGCATCAACGCCGACCGCGTGAAGCCCGAAGTGCGCGCGCGGCTGATCCAGTATCAGCGCGAGTGCTATCGCGTTCTGGCCGAGGCGTTTACGGAGGGGCGGCTGACGGCCGAGCCGTCGTTTGATGACCTGTTGAGCGGGGCCAGTCCGGAGACGGCGCAGGCCTACCAGGTGGCGCGGGCGGTGCTGCAACTGGCGCGCAATCAGGTGCTGCTGGAGGCGCGGTTGCGGGGGGTGCTGGAGAGTCACGAGCAGCGGCTGGAGGCGGTCGAGGCCCAGTTGCGGCTGGACAGCGCCCGCTACCTGACCGAGGAGCAGGCCAGCCAGATCAGCCAGGCGGTGAAGGCCGTGGCCGTGGCGCTGGGCAAGAAGAGCGGGCGCAATGAGTTCGGCGGGGTGTATGGCGAGATGTACCGCAAGTTCGGCATCTCCGGCTACAAGATGTTGCCCGCGCGGCGGTTCGAGGAGGCCATGCGCTGGCTGGCCGGTTGGCTGGGCGAGGTGACGGGGCAGGAGGGGCTGCCGTTTTAGAACTACGAACTACGAACTACGAACTACGAATGAAGAGCGCGACCAACGACCGCCGACCACCGACCACCGACCGCCGACCACTGACCGCCGACCACAGACGACTGACCCACTGACCTACTGACAACTGACCCACTGACCCACTGACCCACTGACCATGAACCACAACGACACCCAACTCTCCCCCGCCGTCGCCCGTCTGCGCGAGGGGCTGGCGGCAGTGAACGCGGACGACGAACTGGCGGCCATTGACGTGGCCCGCGACGCGGTGATCGCCCGCTTCGGCGGCAGCTTCGCCCCGCAGAATCTGGCGGCGCTGACGGCCGACGAGTATGTCGCCTTTCTGCGCTTCGACACCAACCGCCACTGGTCGGGCATTCACCGCTACGGCCCGCGCACGACGCGCGACATGGACGCGCTGCGGCGGGCGCTGGCCACGCTGCTGGACGAGAGCCGGCCGTTGGCCGAACGGTACGACGAGGCCACCGGCGGCCTGGTGGTCGGGCTGGGGCGGGCCGTGGCCACGCCCATCCTGCACGTGGTCTACCCGGAGCGCTATGGCGTCTGGAACGGCAAGAGCGAGGCGGGGTTGCGGGCGCTGGGCCTCTACCCGACGCTGGGCCGCCGCGCGACGGACGGCGAGATGTATGCCGCCGTCAACAAGGTGTTGTTGCGGCTGGCGGCCGAGTTGGGGGTGCATCTGTGGACGGTGGATACGTTGTGGGAGTGGTTGGGGCGGCAGGAGTCGTTGGCCGCGCCCTTCAACGCCATCTTCGCCGACCGGGCGCAGGCGGAGTGGGCGTTTGACCTGTTCGCCGAGACGGTGCAGCGGTTGGGCGGCGGGCCGGAGGACAGGCGGTTTGCGCTGACGCTGGCCAACAATAAGAAGATGCTGCGCCTTAACTTCGGCCAGTGGCTGGTGATTGACTTCTCCGCGCCGCTGGGGCGATTTGCGCTCGCCCTGCCCATCGCACCAGTGGAGGCCCTGGGCTTTACACAGCGCGACCTGCCCTTCGAGGCCGATCCCAACTTCGCGGTGTTCCATCTACCTATTGAAGCGGTGCGCCCTATGTCGCCCGAAATGAGGCAGATCTATGAAGCCAGTATGGATCATATCGGCCGGCTGTTTCAAAGCTGGGCCGGCTCTCCGTTTCGGCGCGCCCACCAGCCCGAGATCTTTGCCGCCTTGTTCGACGTGGACAAGCGACGGGAGTTACTGGATAACGGTCTCGGAGCAAAACCAACGGTAGAGCAAGTTATGAACGTGACACTCCCGCCCATACCCAACGTCCCAACCATCGCCCGCGAATTCAAGGGCTTCAGCGCCGACGCCTTCGCCTTCCTGACCGAGTTGCGGGCCAACAACAACGCGGAGTGGATGAATGCTAATCAGACGCGCTGGCAAGACTCTGTCCGTGAGCCAATGCGCGCCCTTTTTACCGATCTAGGCCCAATCCTCAAGGCAAAGTTCGATCCTTACCTTGCTCCCGATGAATTGGCGATCGAGCCTAAGTTTGGCAAAACGCTGGCGACAATCAAGAAACGTTGGCCAGACGATGACGGCCCTTATCATGACTACTACTGGGGCGCATTCTACCGTGTGGGACTTGCCAAACAGTCAGATGCGCAACTGTTTATTATCGTTGCCCCGCAAGAATTGCGTTGTGGGTTCTACCTCGGGCAGCGAGCGGACAAAATAGTTTCGCATTTTCGCAACCAGGTATTGTCGGCCCCAACGCGCTTCCTTGAACTGATCAGCGAACTTGGCCTAACCAACGACTTTGAGTTCGTTCGTGAACATACCGTAGCACAGCCTGAAGCAGTCGCAATCAATTCGCCGCAAGACCTAAATAGCTGGATGGAGACGGGTAACTTCGATCTGTTGTGCCCTATACCGGCAAACGAGGCGATCACGCGCGATCGAGCATTGGCTGATTGGATTGTCGAGACTTTCCGCCGTGTCTTCCCGGTCTACCTGTGGGCGGTGCTAGACGACCCCGCCCCGGTGGTCGAGCGCTACCTGGCGGCCGAATTCCCGACCGACGAGTTGGAAGACGACGAGATCGAGCCGCCGCCCCCGCCCTACACCTTCGCCGACTTCACCGCCGCCACCCACCTGAGCGACGAAGCGGCCGAGGAGCTGGGCGACATGCTGCGCGAGAAGCGGCAGGTCATCTTCTACGGCCCGCCGGGCACGGGCAAGACCTACGTCGCCCAGGCATTGGCCCGGCTGATGACCGGGCTGGCCGAGCCGCCGGCCGAGCGGCTGGCCATCGTCCAGTTCCACCCCGCCTACGGCTATGAGGAGTTCATCGAGGGCATTCGGCCGGAGAGCGTGGAGCGCGGCGACGGCCACTCGGCCATCAGCTACCCGGCCCGGCCGGGCGTCTTCGTCGAGTTCTGTCGCGCCGCGGCCCAGATCGGCGCGCCGTGCGTTTTCATCGTGGACGAGATCAACCGTGGCAACATCCCGCGCATCTTCGGCGAACTGATGCTGCTGCTGGAGTATCGCGGGCTGGAGGTGCGGCTGCCCTACTCCGGCAAGCCGTTCCGCATTCCGCCCAACGTCTACCTGATCGGCACAATGAACACCGCCGACCGCTCCATCGCCCTGGTGGACTTCGCCCTGCGGCGGCGCTTCCACTTCGCCCACTTCACGGCCGACGCCGACCTGTTCGACCGCTGGCTGGAAGGCCAACCCGACCCCCTACCCTACCTGGGGGCGCTCTACCGCCGCCTGGCCGAAGAGGCCATCGAGGACGCCAACTTCGCCATTGGCCCCAGCGCCTTCATGCGGCCGGGGCTGGACGAAGGTGGGCTGCGGCGCGTCTGGCAGCGCAGCGTCATGCCCTATCTGGAGGAGTACTACCTCGACCAGCCGGCCAGGGCCACGCGCTGGCAGTGGGACGGCGAGCTGTTGCGCGGGCTGCGCGGGGAGTGGTCATGAGCGTGGGCCGGGCCGGCGCGCCGGTTGTCCTGGAACTGTCCGAGTACGGCACGCTGACGACCGACGCGCTGACGCCGGCCCAGCGCGCCCGCTTGCAGAGCGACTTCGGCCACGCCATCCAGGTTGCGCCGAGCTGGCTGGCCGGCCACACCGAACTGACGGCCGGTGATTTCGTCGGCGTCATCGCCCTGGACGGGTTGCAGCTTCACATCCGCCCCAAAGTGCCGCTGAGCAACCTGTTCTACATGCTGACCTACGCCTATGACCTGGCCCAGTTCCGCAACAGCCCGACGACGCTGGCCGAGAGCGATGACCTGTTCGCCTTCCTGGTGGAGATCTTCGTCAAGCAGGTTGACCGGCTGGTGCGTGACGGCATCGCCCGCGGCTACGTGGCGAGCGACGACGACCCGGCCTATCTGCGCGGGCGGCTGCGGCCGATGGAGCATCTGCGGCGCAGCGCCACCCGCCCCGGCCGCTTCCCGCAGGAGGTCAACGAGTTCACCGCCGACCTGCTGACCAACCGCATTCTCAAGTTCACCTTGTGGCAGTTGGCGCGGGCCGGCGCGGGAACCGACACCGCCCGCCGCGGCCTGCGCCGCACGCTGTCGGCCTTCTCCGAAGTGAGCCTGGTGGCCATCACGCCGGCCGATTGCCAGCGCGTCGTCTATACCCGCCTCAACGAGGCCTACCGCACGCCGATCAACCTGGCGCGGCTGTTCCTGCAACACCTGTCGCTGGAGGGGCACGCCGGGGCAGCGCCGTTCATGAGCTACCTGGTGCCCATGCCGCGCGTGTTCGAGTTGTTCGTCGGCCGCTACTTGCAAGAGACCTACGCCAACCACCCGCGGCTGAGCGTGGCCCTGCAGGAGACGATCTGGCTGGACGAGGCCCAGTGGGCGCAGGGGCGACTGGACATCATGTTGCGGCGCGACGGGCGGCCGTGGCTCATCCTGGACACGAAGTACAAGCGCTTCGGCGGCCGGCCCAGCGCCGACGACCGCCAGCAGATGTACACCTACTGCGGCACGATGGGGATTGACCGGGCGCTGCTGGTCTACGCCGATGCCTGGGCGGGCACGTACCGCGAGGTGTTGAAGCACGCCCAGGTGCCGGTCGTGCTGACGGCGCAATCGCTGGCGCTGGATGGGGCGTTGGGCGACTTTCGGGCGCGTTGCGCGGTGTGGGCCGCCGGCTTCGGGTCAGGTATGTAGCCCAGGATTCTTAGCCTGTGCTCTGCGCCGATTGAGAAGAGCACAGGCTAAGAATCCTGTGCCACCGACAAAGCTTGCCACCTATAGACCAGTCACTATAATCCTCGCCATGACCAAGCGTGACGAGATTATAGAGGCCACCGGCCGCCTGCTGGAGCTTCAGGGCTATCGCGCCACGGGGATGAACGAGATCGTCCGCGAGAGCGGCGCGCCCAAAGGCTCGCTATACCACTACTTTCCGGAGGGCAAAGACGAACTGGCCGCTGCGGTCATCGCCCACGCGGCGGGCACGATCACGGCCAACATTGAGGGCGTGTTGGCGGCCCACGACGACGCGGCGGCAGCCGTTGTCTCTTTCGTCCGCCAGTTGGCCGGGCACGTGTCCGCGTCGGGCTACCGGCAGGGCGGGCCGATCACCGCCGTAGCCCTGGAGGCGGCCAGCACCAACGAGCGGCTGCGACAGGCCTGCCGCGACGCCTACCGCGCCTGGCGGCGGCCGTTCGCCGACAAGCTGCGGCCGGCCTATGGCGACCGCGCCGACCGGCTGGCGATGCTCATCATCGCCGCCATCGAGGGCGGCATCGTCCTGTCCCGCAGCGAGCAGAGCGAGCAGCCGTTGCTGGATGTGGCTGATGAGATTGAGAGACTGCTAGAGAGTGGGCAATAGGGGCCAGGGGCCAGGTTCCAGGGGCCAGGGAAAGAGCGCCCTGGCCCCTGGAACCTGGCCCCTGGCCCCTCAATGAAGAGAATCACGCATGGACACCATCCTAGTCACCGGCGCCACAGGCAACGTCGGCCGCGAAGTGGTGCGGGCGCTGTTGGCCCGCGGCGCGCGCGTGCGCGTCACCGTCACCGACGCGGCCGAGGCCCGTCGCGAGGCTTCCGGCGTGACCGAGGTGGCCCCGTTCGACTTCACCGCGCCGCAGACCTACGCCGCGGCCTTCGCCGGGGTTGCGCGCCTGTTCCTGATGCGCCCGCCGGCCATCAGCAACGTCGAGCGCGACATGCAGCCGGCCATCGCCGCCGCCGTGGCCGCTGGGGTGGAACACATCGTCTTCCTGTCGCTGGTCGGCGCGCGGCGCAACCCCGTCGTCCCCCACGCCCGGCTCGAGAAGCTGCTGCGCCACTCCGGCGCGGCCTGGACGATGCTGCGTTGCGGCTTCTTCATGCAGAATCTCGACACCACCCACTGCGCCGACATTGTCGAATATGACGACATCTTCATCCCCGCCGGCCGGGGGCGCACTTCCTTCATTGACGTGCGCGACATCGGCGACGTGGCCGCGCGGGCGCTGACCGAGCCGGGGCACGAAAACGCCGCCTACCCGCTGACGGGCAGCCAGGCGCTGACCTACGGCGAGGTGGCCCGCATTATGACCGAAGAGCTGGGGCGGCCGATCACCTACAGCAACCCGTCGCCGCTGGCCTTTGATCGCCGCATGCGCCGGCGCGGCTATGAGCGCGGCTTCATCAACGTCATGAACGGCATCTATCTGACCACGCGGTTGGGCCTGGCCGCCGCCGTCTATCCGCAAGCCGGGGAGCTGCTCGGCCGCCCGCCGATTACGATGCGGGAGTATGTGCGGGATTACGCCGGGGCCTTTGGGAAGGATGAGGGATGAGGGATGAAGGATGACTTCATCTTTCACCCTTCATCCTTCATCCTTCATCCCTCATCCCTAAATAGGGGCCAGGTGCGCCGCCGGCCTACACCCGCTAAGCAGCCCATCATTTGGCTACGTCAAAAACCTAAACCTGGTAAGCAATATGACTGGAAAGTCATAAACAGAGCGTGAAAAGGACGTGGCCAGGAGTAACATCCCGGCCCAGCCTATTGACAAGGCCCATCTGCCTATGCTATCGTATGACGAAAGTACTAGCCTACTGTAACGGTTTCTACCGAAATTGTTGCCGGCTCCGGGACAGAGTCGTAGGTTGGTCGGGGGAACACCCACTTCATTTCAAAGGCGGTTTTCCGCCGCGCTTTCGTTTGGGAACAAACGTTTCCTAATACGAGGCGCTTCTTGCATATCTAGTGGTGGCCAGGTCATGATTGACCAGGGCTGGCGCTTGGGCAACACGGCTGAGAGACCGGGTTGCCCTTTCGCGCCTCCCACTTGAGAGGAGGGTTAATATCGGGGGATGATAGTCAAAGCACCGTCTGCTTCAGAATGATCGCGCCGGGCGGACAGTAGGGTCACCCACGCCTTCATGCTTCTGTCGCGAATCGGTTCTCCTGGGAGGGACACCTTTTCTTCGACCGGAGCCGTTCCCAATACTCGAAAGATCAGCCTGCGCCTCGTCGCCCTGGCGGCCGAATGTGGCTTAGGTAGGTAACCCGCGCGGTGGGTTGGCCTACCCACGCCCGTTGGCTGCCCTGTCCCCGTCTCCATCGGACGACGTTTAGCGCTGTTCTGATCGCGCGCCTCCAGTCGGCCGCGGACGCCGCGCGTCCGCCGAACACCAACACTGTTCGCTCATCATCGGTAACGTTAAAGCTTTACAAGGTCGCAAGGTGAAAGAGTGACTACCAACTTAGCCCACAGAAAAACTAGACTGCTATCCCGGATCGTGCCCGTTTTGTTGTTGGGCGTGATCCTCTTCGCGTTAACTGTCAGCCAAACGGCCGCGGCCAACCCCGCGCCGGTTATGGTCTTCCATCTGACTGAGCCGGAAGACGACATGCTGGACGCGATGAACGTCATCAACAGCGCCGCCAATTCGCCGATGGTAACGAAGGTTTCCATCGCCATCAGTGCCAACAACACGCTGGTCTATTACGACCACTGGGAAGACGGCTTCGCCGACGACATCGCCAATCCGACACCGTCCGAAATCTATAGCGCCGGCAATCTCGACGGCGTACAGATCTGGGGCAACAACCTGGCCACCGACGGCTGCGCCCCCCAAATTGGGAACACGCTGGTGACCTGCACCAATGCCAACGACGTGCTCAACAAGGGCAACGTTATCATCCTGGATGACGACACCATCGTTGTTCCCAACCTGAGCAGCACCATTGACTGGGACGGCAAAGACAAGATCGGCGGCAGCAACGCCATCGCCGTCACCCGTTCCCTGTGGGCCAGCGACAGCAACTCGCTGTTCGCCTGGGCCAATGCCATGTATCCCACCACGGAGTGGGGCCAGGTATACACCACCCCCGTCGGTTGCGACACCATCAACGTCGCGGCCGACATGTTTGAATACTCCGCCTTCACCATCACCGCCGCCTACGACGGCACGGTGATCCAGACCGACCCCGAAGGCGACGGCACGTGGGAAGCGAACGTGACGCTGAATGAGGGGCAGACCTATTTCGAGTCCACCTCCAGCGGCGGCGCGTGCAGCTACGTCAAGCAGGGCGGCCAGGTGCGCTCCAACGACCCGGCCAAGCCGATCCAGGTTGTGCTGGTGACCGGCGACATCGCCGGTTCGCCCGGCTATGGCTCCCGCGATCTCAACCTCGTCCCGGACGCGCAACTCAGCTCCAGCTACTGGATGCCGGTCGGCAACAACACCGGCAACGGCGTCGACAGCCAGACCCCCGGAACGGTGCGCCTGTACATCTACAACCCGGAAGCCACGACGATGTACGTCCGCTGCGAGAAGCCGGGGCCGTCGTCAACCGTGTACACCATCGCTGCCGACAGCGTGAACACCAGTTTCACCCTGTCCAACGACCAGGCCGGCCATTGCTTTGCCGTGACGGGTGCCAGCAGCACCACCCCCGACACCAGCCGCAAGTTCACCGGCGTGGCCGCCGTAGACAACGATGGCACGATCTGGGACTGGGGCGTGCCTTTCGTCCCCGAAGACCGTCTGTCGAACCAGGCCCTGGTCGGCCTGGGCGCCGGCCGCGACTGGACCTCCAACACGAACCTGAATCAGAACGGCAGCCCCCTCTGGGTGACGCCCATCTGCCAGACGTGGTTCTACGTGGACTGGAACAACAACGGCACGCCCGACCTGGTTGACTTCAACGGTGACAACGACACAACCGATACCAACGTCAACGGCCTGAACGAGACGACCTCTAACAATGGTTTCCAGGTCTCGCTGCTGCAGTCGGTGCGCCTGTTCGACGCCTCTGACCGCGACCAGACCGGGGCCTACATCTTCACCAAGACGGTGGCCAACAACGGCGGCGTCGGCGGCTGTAACTTCGCCGCCGCCTGGGGCGAAGACCCGCGCGTGGCCTCCGCCGCCGCCCCCGGCCTCGACGCGGGCACGATCATCGTCGCCCTGCGCTCGGTCGAAACCAGCAAGGACTCCGTCCTGCTGACCGACGCCGACAGCAGCGGCTCGCTCACCCCCGGCGACACCCTGCGCTACGTCATCACTGTGGAGAACACCGGCCTGGCGCCGGTCAACGTGACGGTTGAGGATACCATCCCCACCAACACGACCTACGTGCTCAACTCGACGGCGAAGGACGTTGGCAGCGGCTTTGTGGCCATCCCCGACGCCGGCAGCGGCACGCCCTTCCCGCTGGACAACGGCGGCGTGGCCCTGGGCAGCCTGCCCGTGGGCAGCACGTGGCAGGTGCGCTTCAGCGTGACCATCAACAGCCTGCCCGCCGGGCAGACGGTGGACATCTCCAACTGCGCCGAGATCAGCTACGACTCGTCGCTGGTGGAGACGTGCAAGGTCAACCCGGTCACCGTTCCGGCTGTGCCGGCCCTGACGCTGGACAAGACGACGACGACGGCCAACTTCGACGCCGTCGGCGACACGATCAGCTACAGCTACAAGGTCACCAACAGCGGCAACGTGCCCCTGACGCCGCCCTACGCCGTCAGCGACAACAAGGCCACGGTCAACTGCCCGCAGACGCCCAACCCGTTGGCCATCGGCGCGTTCATCACTTGCACGGCGACCTACGTCGTGACCCAGGCCGACGTCAACGCCGGCCAGGTGGTCAACGTCGCCACGGCCTCGGCCCAGTACAACGGCAACCCGGTCAACTCCAACCAGGACACGGTGACGGTTCCGTTGGCGGCGCTGAACGTGGTCAAGAGTTCGACGACGACGCTCATCACCACCGTCGGCCAGTCTGTGCCCTACACCTTCACGGTGACCAACACCGGCAACGTGGCCCTGACCGGCGTGACGGTCAGCGACCCGAAATGCACCTCGGCCATCAGCGGGCCGACGGGCGACACCAACAACGACGGCAAGCTGGACAAGACCGAGACGTGGGTCTATAGCTGCACCCACACCGTCACGCTGGCCGAGTTGAACGCCGGCGGCAATCTGGTCAACACCGTCACGGCCGACTCGGCTGAGACCGGCCCCGACACCGACGACCACACCATCCCCATCAACCAGGACCCGAAACTGTCGCTGGACAAGACGACGACGACGGGTGGCTTCGACACCGTCGGCGACACGATCAGCTACAGCTACAAGGTGACCAACAGCGGCAACGTCTCGCTGATTCCGCCGTATGCGGTCACGGACAACAAGATCGTCGCGCCGAACACGGTCGTGTGCCAGCAGACGCCGAACCCGCTGAACCCGGGCGACTTCTTCACCTGCACGGCGACGTACACCATCACCCAGGCCGACCTGACCGCCGGCTCGGTGACCAACATCGCCTCCGGCACGGCCAAGCACGGCGCCAACACCGTCACGTCCAACACTGACACGGTGACCGTGACCGGAACGCAGGAGCCGGAGCTGACGCTGGACAAGACGACGACCACGGCCAACTATGACCAGGTCGGCGACACGATCAGCTACAGCTACAAGCTGACCAACAGCGGCAACGTGCCCCTGACGCCGCCGTATGCGGTTAGTGACAACAAGATCGTCGCGCCGAACGCGGTGAGCTGCCCGCAGACGCCGAACCCGCTCAATCCGGGCCAGTTCATCACCTGCACGGCGACCTACACCGTGACCCAGGCTGACCTTGACGCCGGCTCGGTGGTCAACATCGCCACGGCCACGGCCAAGTACGGCAACGACACGGTGACCTCCAACCAGGACACCGTGACCGTCCCCGCCGTGCAGACCCCGGCTCTGTCGCTGGACAAGGACACGCCGACGATCAACTACGCCCATGTCGGCGACGTCATCCAGTACACCTACAAGGTGACCAACAGCGGCAACGTCACCCTGACGCCGCCCTACGCGGTCGCCGACAACAAGGCGACGGTGACGTGCAACCAGACGCCGAACCCGCTGAACCCGGGCGACTTCTTCACCTGCACGGCCACCTACACC
>WBZP01006487.1_pt1 | contig 11572 bp, 9 predicted proteins | sample 5204301 | NCBI WGS metagenome assembly WBZP01 (sample SAMN12412401, study PRJNA552823) | activated sludge metagenome | isolation source: activated sludge from nitrification reactor of wastewater treatment plant... | place: USA: Pennsylvania | collected 2017
ACCAGCGACATCTGCAGCGTCCGCGGGATGGGCGTGGCCGAAAGGACCAGGCTGTCGACCTCCGAGCGCATTTGTTTCAGCCGTTCCTTGTGCGACACGCCGAAACGCTGCTCCTCGTCGATCACGACGAGGCCGAGGTCTTTGAACGCGACATCCTTCTGCACCAGGCGGTGGGTGCCGATGGCGATGTCCACCTCGCCGGAGGCGATGCCCTGGACGATTTCGCGCTGTTGTTGCTCGTTGCGGAAGCGCGAGAGCACTTCAACCCGTACGGGGAAACCGGCTGTGCGTTCGCGGAAGGTGTTGCCGTGCTGCTCCGCCAGGACGGTCGTGGGGACGAGCACGGCGACCTGCTTCCCGCCCATGACCGCCTTGAACGCGGCGCGAACGGCCACTTCTGTCTTGCCGTAGCCAACGTCTCCGCAAATCAGGCGGTCCATGGGCCTGGCGTTCTCCATGTCGGCTTTCACTTCCGCGATGGCTTCGAGCTGGTCCTGGGTCTCGACGAACGGGAACGCCGCTTCCATCTCCATCTGCCAGGCGTTGTCCGCCTGGAAGGCGAAGCCGCGGGACATTTCCCTGCGCGCGTAAAGGTCGAGCAATTCCTGCGCGAGCTCGACGACTGCCTGCTTCACGCGGCGCTTCGCCCGCCCCCAGTCCTGCGATCCGAGACGCGTCAGCGAGGGAGGGTGGTCCGTGGGCCCGACATAACGCGAAACCGACTCAAGCTGGTCCGCCGGGACGTAGAGCTTGTCGTTTTCGGCGTACTGAAGCTCGAGGTACTCGCGCTCCACGCCCTCGACCGAACGGCGGACGAGGCCGGCGTAGCGAGCGATGCCATGGTCGGCGTGCACGAGGTAGTCTCCGACTTCCAGCGTCGAAACCAGGTCACTGCGGATGCCCTGGCGGGTCCGTGTCGGGCGGCGGCGCTTGCGAAAGCCGAAGACCTCCGAATCCGTGACGACCGTGAGGCCGTCGCCCAGCGTGAAGCCACCGCTTACCGCGAGCGGGAGGAGGAGGATTTCTCCGGGCCGCGGTGGCGTACCGAGCGACCGGAGCTTGGTCGCTGTAGTCCCTTCTTCGTCCAACAGTTCGGCGAGCCGGAGCGCCTGCTGAGAAACGATGACCACGGCCTTGCCCTGCTTCGCCCAGGCGCCGGCCTGTTGCGCCAGTGTGCGGAGCTTCCCGGCGAAGCTGGGGGAGGCGCCGAGGGGGAGGCGCTTCGCACCCAACTCCTCGGTGCCGAAGCGCTGGAGTTCCACGCCCGGCCGGCGTTCCAGCTTGACCCGGAGCGATTCCGGGTCGGTCCGCAGCCCGGGCAGCCCGTGTGGGATCGCTCCGCGCTGCTCAAGTTCCCGGCGGGTGCGGGCTTCGTGTTCCATCGCGGTTTCCAGGGCCGTGGCCCCATCGTCGGGCTCGTCAAGGACGACGACGGCATTGCCCGGCAGGTGCAGGGTGGCATCCGTGGTGTAGAGCAGGGGTTCGAAGAAGCCGGCGAAGTCGCTGCGATAGCCGTCAGCCAGCAGTTCGAGCTGTTCTACGACTGCTTCCGCGGCCTCGCCCGCGGCCGACGTCGTATCAGCGAGCTTCCGCGCCGCTACCCGGGCGCCTTCGGAGTTCGAAGCCGCGGGCGGGAGATGAAGGTGATCGAGCCGCGCGACGCTGCGCTGACTGCCGAGGTCGAGCTCGCGGATGCTCTCGATTTCGTCTCCGAAGAACTCGATGCGGAACGGGCGTTCGGCGGTAGCGGGAAACACATCGATGATGCCACCGCGCCGGGCCGCTGTGCCCGGTGCGTCGGCGAGCGGTTCGACGGCGTAGCCCTCCGCCTCGAGGGTTGCCATAACGCTCGCCGGGTTCATCGAGCTGCCTGCGCGAAGGGTGAGGCCTTCGCCTTCGACTTCTGGTCCCGCGCAGTGCTCCGAGAGCGCGGCCCATGAGGCGACGACGAGGCACGGCACGCTCGACCGCAGCAAGCCGAGCGCGCGACTGCGGTCGATGGCCAGCGATTGATCGTCGCGCGTGAACTCGTAGGGCAACGATTCGCGCTCCGGCAGGCGCGCGAGGGGAATGTCCGGGCGCAGGAACATGCCGAGTTCTTCGTGCATCGCGAGTGATTTCGCGGGCGTCGCGACCAGCAGGAGGACCGGGCCTTCGGCGGTACGGGCGATGGCTGCCGCCACGGGCGCGCGGCCCGGTTCCGGGAGCCCAAGGCGCAGCGATCCCTCCCCGATACGCAGGAGGGGCTGGATTTCATCGGCGATGGCGGCCGTCAGGCCGGCAAGTTCTCCGGACAGGCCGGTAAACCCTCAACCGGGCAACTCTGCGTTTGCCCGAGCACAGACTGTAGCATTCGCCCGCTCTGCTAGCATGGGATGGTGCACGCACACCCTGAGCAGGCGCGCCGGGCCCTGATCGCAGGCCTCCTCGTCACGGCTTCGTTCGTGATCGTGGAGGCAGTCGCGGGATTCCTCACAAACTCCCTCGCGCTCGTTTCCGATGCGGGCCACATGCTCGCGGACTCGGGCGGGCTCGTGCTCGCGCTTGGCGCGGCCACGCTCGCACGACGCCCGGCAACGGGCCGGCACACCTACGGCTTCGCGCGGTTCGAAGTGCTGGTGGTGCCGCTCCACGTGGTCCTCCTGATGTTCATCGCCGGGTACATCGCTTTCGAATCCATCGACCACCTGCGGAACACACCCGCTGTCGACACCACGCCGGTGATCCTGGTGGGCGCGGCTGGCCTCGCGGTGAACCTGGCTGTTGTCCGGCTGCTCCACAGCCATGGGAGTCACAACCTCAACGTGCGCGCGGCGACGTTGGAGGCCACCGTGGACGCGTTCGGCTCTGTAGCAGTCATCGGCTCCGCCGGGGTCATTGCCCTCGGAGGCTGGGAGGGCATCGACGCGATCGCCGGGTTGCTGATCGCCGCACTCGTTGTGCCCCGGGCGCTGAGCCTGCTCAAGGTCGCCGGCGAAATCCTTCTCGAAAGCGCCCCCGCCGGAGTCGAGCCAGCGGCTATCGAGGCGGCTGCGCGCGACGTGGAAGGTGTGGTCGCGCTACACGATGTCCACGTCTGGTCAATCGCGCCATCGTTCCCGGCGCTCAGCGCCCATGTCGAACTGAAGGACGTGAACTGCACCGAGCACATCCTGACCGACCTTGCCTCGCTCTTCCGCGAGCGCTTCGGCATTGGCCATGTGACGTTGCAACCCGAGACGCCCGCGCTGCATGAAGCGATGGAATGCTGCCTCAGCCCGGACGCTTCACTTTTCCAGGACGAACACGCCCACCTGCCGGCTTCACCGCGGTGAACCGGCGCGTCTCGCGGCGGGCATTCCTCGGAGGCAGCGCCGCGGCCGTCGCGGTGGCGGGCGCCGGAGCCGCCGGCATCGTCCTCCGGCACGACGAGACCGAAACCCCGGCGTCCCTGGAATTCGCTCCCACTCCCGAGCCAACGGCCGTGCCGACGCCCACGGCGCCGAAGCCCGGCGGATCGCAGACCATCACCGCGCCCGGCAGCTTCAATTTCGACACGTTCGACGCTCAACTGACCGGAGAGTCCGGTGTCGTCGAAGTCCTGGGGCGCACGCATTCCCGGCTCGTCCAGTGGTCCGGCGGGGCCATCGCGGGAGACCTCGCGCAGCGTTGGGAGACGCCGGACGCGCAGACGCTGGTGTTGCACCTCGATCCGGCGGCGCGCTGGCAACCTCGGGCGCCCCTGAATGGCCGGGCGGTCACCGCCGGCGATGTCGTGGCCCATCTCAAGAGGAGCCTCGAAGTCGCCAGCGGCGGGAAGGCGCCACTCGCACAGCGCTACCACGCCTACGCCTCAGTGGCTTCAGTCGATAGTCCTGCGGCGGGACAGGTGCGAATCCGGTTGCATGCCCCCGACGAATTCATGCTCGACACGCTGGCTTCTGAGTTCGCGCTGATCCAGGCGTCCGAAGCCGTGGCGGCGTTTGCGGGCCTGTGGTCGAAGCTCGATTCGGACCATGTCATCGGAAGCGGGCCGTGGCTTTTCGACTGGGCTGACGACGGCGTGAAGTTCACGGCCTGGCGGGATGGCCACCGCAAACCACTGCTGGACGAACTCCATGTGGTGGAGCCGGCGGACGCGGCGAAACGGTTCGCGGACGGCTCACTCGACGAGGCGATGGTCTTTGACCGGCGTGACGCGACGAAGCTGCGCGCGGAAGCGTCCGGGAGCGCCGTTGCCCCTTTCCGCGCGCGGCGTGACCTCATCATCAGCTCGTTCTTCATTGGCGCGCCGCCATGGAATAACCCCGAGCTCGTGACGGCGCTCAGCGTGGCCCTGAACCGCCACCCAATCCTGACGGACTTGCTCGGCGGCCGGGCCATCGCCCCGGGCCCTATCCCGGGAATGCTCGCGAACGGATCAGTCAGCGAGAAGGAACTGACCGGCCTCCCCGGGTACGGCCCCTGGGACGACGCTGCGGCGAAGGATGCGGCGTCGCGCTGGCAGGCGGCGGGCGGGCCGGGCCTCGGGACGATCACCATCGACTTCCCGAGCGTCTTCGACCCGCTCTACAGCGCGAGCTCCACCGTCATCGGCCAGCTCAATAGCGTCCTTGGCGCCCAGTTCCGCCCGGCGGTCGAGACGTACCCGACCATCAGCAAGCGCGTTGTCGATGGGTACTACGGCAACGCGCGAGCGGCGTTCTGGTTGGGCTGGGGCGCGCCGATCGCGTCGCCTGATGCCCGGAGGTTCGCGACGGAGACGTACGGCCCTGGCTCTCCTGGCCAGCGCACCGTAGGCGGAAGCGGCGTAGCCGAACCAACCGATGCGGCAGCGATTGCGAAGGCGGGCTTCGCAGGCTTCCTGCACTGGGCGCAGCCGTACAACGAGGTCTTCCGAAAGCGCGGCATAACGGCGCCGGAGCCTTCCCCGTTCTGGAACCAGCACCTGGACTACCTGCGCGCCAACGCGTGACCGCGCGCCCGCTACTCTCGCGCGGCTTCGTCCAGGACTTCCATCAGGTGCATCACCCGGGCTTCGATGCCGGCTTCGCGCACAGCGGCTTCGTACTGCAGTTGGCAACCGGGATTAGCCGTGACCACTACGTCCGGTTTGACGGCCGCGAACTGGTCCGCCTTCCGTTGGCGCAGCCGCGCCGACATCTCCGGCTGCACGAGCGAATAGATGCCGGCCGCGCCGCAACAGACATCGTCGCCCGCGGTTTGGATCATTGAGCAACCGTCGAGGCTCGCCAGCAGCCGGCGCGGTTGTTCCCGGATGCGCTGGGCGTGCGCAAGGTGGCAGGCGTCCTGGTAGGCAATGGCGCCTTCGAACCGCCCGCCGGGAAGGTCCTCCAACAGCTCCGACGAGTCTTTCACTCGCGCGGAGAACGCGGCGGCACGAGCGGCCCAGCGTTTGTCCTTCGCCAGCAGGTCGCCGTATTCCTTCATGGCGGCGCCGCACCCGGCGGAGTTCACCACGATTGGCCCGGTCGTCGTTTCGAGAGCGGCGATGTTCTTTCGCGCCAGCTTTCGCGCGAACTTCAGGTCGCCGTCGTGGGCGTGCAGCGCTCCGCAACAGCCCTGGCCCGGCGTCGCCTGCAGCGGTATTCCGGCACGCTGGTAAACGCGCTCCGTCGCACGGTGCACGTTCCCGAACAGCTCGCCCATGATGCACCCCGTAAAGAGCACACCCGCCGGTCCGCCTGTCTCCCCTGTGCCCGTAGCGTCGGGAGCGTGGGGCGGGCCTGGCCGGTACGGCTTCCCCACCGTTCGCGGCAGTTGCGCCTCCATCGGCTTCAACCGGCCCCGAAGCAGCCCGCTCCTGCGCACAAGGCCGCGGACGAACGAGTTGGCATACCAGCGGGCCGGCGCGACGGCCGCGGCCAACACGCGAGGACGCGCCACGACGTTACGCAACACGAACCGCCGCAGACGCCGCTGTCCGCGTCCTGACGGCGCGGCGTGGTCAAGCTGCGCGCGCGCCTGCTCCTGGATGCGGCCGTACGGCACGCCGCTCGGACAAACGGCCTCGCAGGCGCGGCACTGGAGGCAGAGTTCCCAGTGATCCTGGATCGAGGGCGTCAGCTCGCTGCGACCCTCCGCGATGAGCTTCGCCATGTGGATACGGCCGCGTGGCGACTCCACTTCGAGCCCCGTTACGAGGTACGTGGGACAGGCATTCACGCAGAGCCCGCAGTGCACGCAGCGCCCGAGGTCCTCGCCGGCCGGCGCTTCGCCCAGCAGCGGCCAGAGCGGTCCGCTAGATGCCACCGACGAACCTCCCGCGGTTCAGCCGCCCGTCCGGGTCGTAGGCCTCTTTCATGCGCCGCATTAGCTCGAATGATGCCGGCGGCTCGCCCCACGGGTCGAGGACCTCGCGGAACCTTTCGGGCATGCGCTCGATGATGACCGACCCGCCGGACGGCGCGACATCGCGTCGCAGATTCGCGACCAGGCCGCCAAGCTCGCGCGTGCTGGGCGCCGCGCCGGCCTTCCAGCTCGCGCGCAGGAACGCGCCCGCCGGCCGCGCGACGATAGCGGCGGGACCGAGATTGTCCAGAGCGTGGACACACGCCGCCATCGCTGAAGGCAGCACCGCCACCCTCAGCGCGAGCGCGTCGTCGTCCTCGAAGCCGGTGTCGCGCAGCAGTTCGTAGCTGCCGGGCCGCGCCGGGGCGAGGCTGCGCCCCGCGCCAGCCGCTCGCGCGGCGTCCAGCGCATTCGCCGGGACGCGCAGGCAGAGGCGGTAGTGGCCGTCAGCCTCGAACACGTCCAGGTACTCCGGGCGGATGTCCGCGGCGATGAACCGGTCGGCCAGGGCGAGACCTGCCTCGATGTCCGGCACCTCGCACTCCAGGTCCACGGCTTCGGGCAGGGGCAACACCCGGACCGACACCGACGTGATGATCCCGAGTGTCCCCAGCGAGCCGGTCCAGGCCCGCATCAGGTCGTAGCCCGTCACGTTCTTCACCACGCGCCCGCCCGCATGCACCAGTTCGCCGTCGGCGCGCAGGACCGTCATCCCGAGGACGAGGTCGCGCGGGAGGCCATGGCGGCTGCGCAGCGGCCCACCCACGCCCACCGCGAGCGCGCCGCCTATCGTTGCCGCGGGTGCGCAGGGCGGGTCCAGCGGCAGGTGCTGGCCGCTGGCGCGCAGGGCCTCATTCACAGCTCCGAGCGCCATGCCCGCGGGAATGACTGCGGTGAGGTCCTCCGGTGCGTGCTCAATGGGCCCGGCGAGCGCATCCGCGACTTCAACGACGGCGAACCGCCCCTCCGGCGCCGCCCCGAGGCTCCGCTGGGTGCCGCCACCGACCGGCACCAGCGTCAGGCTGTCGCGCTGCCGCACGAGCGTTCGTAGCTCGTCGAGCGTCGCGGGGTGGAAAACGGCCTCAGGTTCCCGCCCGGCGATGCTGTGGGTGGCGGCGGGAGCTTCAGACATAGGCATCCGGCCCGGCCGCGGCGACGGCCGCCGCCTGGTGCGCCATTTCGCCGCAGCCTGTGCCCGTTGGCAACAGCTTGCACGGGTTGAACGCGCCCGTGTTTCCGAAGACGGTCCGCAGGCGCTCCATGTTCTCGACATCGGTCTCGTTGTACAGCCAGGGCATGAACATGCGCTTCTCAGCGCCGATGCCGTGTTCTCCGCTCAGGGCCCCGCCCGCATCGACGCACGCCTTCATGATTTCGCTGCCCGCTTCGAGCACGCGCGCGGTGGCGCCGGGAGTCCTTTCGTCGAAGAGAACGAGCGGGTGGAGGTTGCCGTCGCCGGCGTGGAAGACGTTGGCGATGGGGATGCCATAGCGTTCGGAGACTTCTGAGACGGTTTCCATGACTTCGACGAGCTTCGAGCGCGGCACAACCCCGTCAAGGATGTAGTAGTTCGGGGCGAGCCGGCCGAGCGACGGGATCGCGCCCTTGCGGCCCTTCCAGAGCATCTCACGCTCCTTCTGGCTCGAAGCCAGCCGGACCTCCTTCGCGCCACGTTCCAGGCACTCCGCCCGTACGCGCGTCGCCTGCGATTCGATCACGTCGTGCAGTCCGTCCAGCTCCACCAGCAGGACCGCCCCGGCGTCGGGCGGATAGCCACAGTGGAGCCCGGCTTCCGCGGCCTGGAGGCAGAGCTGGTCCATCATCTCCATGGCCGCCGGGATCATCCCGGCGGAGATGATGCTCGAAACGGTCTCGCTCGCCTGCTGCACGGTGTCGAAGACCGCCAGCAGCGTGATGATGTGCGCGGGAGCTGGGACCAGCCGGACGACGACTTTGGTGGCGATGCCGAGCGTACCCTCACTGCCGATGAAGGCTCCGCGGAGGTCAAAGCCGAAGGCGTCGGGCACGCGCCCGCCGAGCCAGGTGACCTCGCCCGCGGCTGTGACGACTTCGATGCCCAGCACGTGGTTCTGGGTGACGCCCAGCGCGAGGCAGTGCGGGCCTCCCGCGTTCTCAGCCACGTTGCCGCCGATGGTGCAGGCTTGCTGTGAGCTCGGGTCGGGCGCGTAGAACAGACCGTGCGGCGCGGCCGCCTTCGAGAGATCGAGGTTCGGGACGCCTGGTTCGACCACGGCGATGCGGTTCACGGGGTCGATCTCCAGGATGCGCCGCATGCGTGCGGTGGCGATGACGACGCCACGCTTCGCGGGGACGCTGCCGCCGCTCAGGCCCGTGCCGGCGCCGCGAGGGGTGATGGGGATGCCGAAGCGGTTGCAGGCGCGCACCGCCGCGGCCGTTTCTTCGGCGTCAGCGGGGAACACGACCGCGTGGGGCGTCGACTTCTCGATCGTGCCGTCAAACTCATAGACGGCGAGGTCTTCGGGCCGCCAGAGGACGTTGGCCTCGCCGACGGCCTCGTTTAGCGCGCGGATCAGCTCACGACACGTCGGCATCGGCGCTCTCCGCCAACTGGCAACCGCGGCACAGGCCGAAAATTGCGAAGTGGTGCATGTCCGGCGCGAAACCGAAGTCCTTGCGGACGCTCGCTTCGAGGTCGACGAGGTAGCGATGTTCGATTTCAACCACGTGGCCGCAGGCCGAGCAAATGAGGTGATGGTGCGGCTCTTCCGGCGCCCATTCCCAGACCACGTCTCCGGCGCCCATGTCTGTGGATGTCGCGAGGCGCATCCGCTTGAGCACATCGAGCGTGCGGTAGACGGTGCTGACATCGACGAAGGGGTAGCTCTCGCGCACCTGGTCCGCGATTTGCGCCGCGTTGATATGCCCGCCGGCATGCCGCAGCGCGCGGACGATAAGCAGCCGCTGGGGGGTCATCTTGTGGCCGGCACGGCGGAGCAACTCAGCGGTTTCGTCTTCGCAGGACATTCACCGATCAGTCTACAGATAGACCACGAGTCGGCCATCAAGGCCGAGGGACCACTGGGCGCCGTCGACCCAGAGTTGGAAACGCGGCCGGGACCCATCCGTTGTGGAAACTCGGACGGTTGTTCCCTCCCGGTCAAAACGCGTCTTCTCGTCGAGTGTTTCGAGGCGGAGGATAACGACTCGGTCGCGCACCTTGGTTGTGAGTGTCAGTTCGCCCGTGGTCCGACGTTGAACCGTCCACTCCGTCAGTCCCGCTGTCTCAATGGTCGACGGCTCGACAAGCTGCACGATTTGGCGACCATCTCCGTCATACGACAGAGAGTCGACGGCCGACACTCCGTCTGCTGTGAACAACGAGCCTAACTCCCACGCCGCGGCACGAGGAAGTGGTGAGGTCTGCGGGAGTGCGATAACCCCGGAACGCAGGAGCCTAAGCAGTTCTTCGAAGTCGCCTGACGTGAAACTGTCGTCCGCGCCCGATGGAAGATCGTCGGCTGGTCGAACTACTGATTGGTCGCTCGCTCGTTCGACTCTGTCTGATTGCTCGTCCCGCACCACCCAGCCCACGCCCACACCAATCGCCAGGGCGCAGACGACTGCCAGCACCGCGTTGTGGACGGACATCATCCGCGGCTGCCGCTCGAAGGGCGGTGCGTCGGAGGCTGGCGGTTCCTGTTCCGGTTTGGGCGGCGTGATGAAGTCGCTGCGCTCGTGGAGGCCGCCCTGGGCGAGCAAGCGTTCGATGCGCGCTTTGACGTCGGCGGTGCTGATGAAGAGCCGCGACGCGATTTCGGCGTCGTAGCGGCCTTCGCGGATCATCTCGATGATGGCCGCGTCGGTGGGGGAGAGTTCGTTGCCGCCCGGGCCCGCTTCTTCCGTCATATGTTTAGATTCGGCGGGACATGGACGCGCCAACACCGCCCCGGGCTCACAAGTCCACGCCGATAACCTCAAAGCCCAGCACACGGGCGGCGATTCAACGTTGGTCGCGGTCTTCCCGGAGCAGCGCCACAACATCGACCGGCACCCTGGCCGGCACACCGTTGAGCCTGAGCACATCCGACGGTGGGTGCGTCGCCGGGCGGATGGGGAGGTCAGCGCTCAGCGGCCGCAGTTCGGCGATTGCGGTCGCCCGGTCGCAAACGAGAATCCGCTCGCCAGCCCTCACTCGTTTCAGGTATTCACTGAGGTGGGCTTTCAAATCGGCGATCCCAACCCTCGCACTCATAGTCATGATCGTGACTACTTCATAGTCATGTTGTCGACGTCCGCGTGGGCTTCTTGGCGCCGCCCATCCCGCCGAAGATCAGATCGTGGCTATCAGCGACGAACAGTGGATTGCCGCGGCGCGCGCTCGCGCCGCCGCCGGGAACTGGGAGCGGGACGCGGACACGGTGTTCGCTGAAATCCGGGCCAGCGCACCGCAGCACCACCCGGACGAAGCGTTGCTGCGCTGTCCCTACTGCAACGACCACCCGCCGCTCGCCATCCTCGATCGTTACGAGCAGCGAACCGCTTCGCCGCTGCGCTACTGCAACACGTGTTACGGCTTCTGGGCGGTTGGCGACGCGTTGACGGCCGGTGTGGCTTCACCGGCGGATGAGCACCCGGCTCTCTTCGCCGCTCGCGGGCCGAAACGCTGCCGCGCCTGCTTTGGGCACCTCAAGCCGGACGGATTGTGCGCGAAGTGCGGCAAGCCGCTCCCGCCGCTGGACTGCCCCTCGTGCGGGGAAACCATGGAGCGCGTGGACCGCGCCGGCGTGGCGCTGGACCAGTGCGCGAAATGCATGGGCGTCTGGTTCGACACCGGGGAGATCGCGACGGTGTTCAAGCTCGCCCCGCCGCAGGGATTGGCTGCCAGTCAGGTCGACGAACACGCGAACGACGGCGAGCGGCCGGATTGGCTCACCGCGGCGATGATCGTCGGCCGGATCGCGGTCCCGTTCCTGCCGCTTTAGGACGGGTCGATCGGTCGCCGTTGGTAACGGTCGTTGGCGCGTGGCGCCGGGCGGGGACGAGCCCCGCAACTACGCACTACCAGATGCCGAGCTGCATGCGGACGTCTTCGCTGGCCATCGTGCGCGGGTCCCAGGGCGGGTTCCAGACGATCTGCACATCGACATCCTTCACGCCGGGAAGCTCGCGCAGTTTCGCGTACGCCTCACCGCGAATGATCGGCCCGAGCGGGCAGCCGGGGCTCGTCAGGGTCATCGTCACCATCACGTCCCCGTTGTCGTACTGCACGTCATAGATCAGCCCAAGGTCGACGATGCTG
>WBZP01006488.1_pt1 | contig 11571 bp, 12 predicted proteins | sample 5204301 | NCBI WGS metagenome assembly WBZP01 (sample SAMN12412401, study PRJNA552823) | activated sludge metagenome | isolation source: activated sludge from nitrification reactor of wastewater treatment plant... | place: USA: Pennsylvania | collected 2017
CGAGATCGCGATGTGGGCGTATCAGACCAAGCGGGTTTGACGCCGGGCCCTGTGCCCGGCGAGGTGGCGGTGAGATTGGTCTTGGCATCGACCTCCTGAGCCGTCGGCTCGGTGACCACATCTTCGGGTCGGGTTGCTGCCGTCCCCAGGTAATTGGGCTAGCGACTTGCGCACGGTTGCAAGCCAACGCAGCCCGAGTCTTCCGTCGTCGAAGACGCATGGCCGCCCACGCGTGCGGGGAGGGACCGCAAACATGAAAACGTCAGTTCGATCCGTTACCGCGACTGTGGCGTTGGTGCTGGCCGCGGTGCTAGTTCCGATCCTGGCCGACCCGCTTTCGCTGCGCCTCTATCCCGCCCAATAGGTGACGGTGTCGATGACGGTGTCGCGCAATTGGTCGGCCTGCTTGATGGTGCCCTTGCCGCCGACAAAGACAGCATTGGTAGGGCCGAAGTCATTGAGTTCGCCGGCAGCACTCCCACTGGTGGGAGTCGCCCCGTAGACGACTGGGGCGGGCGGCGGATCGACGGGCGGCATGCCGTCCTCGATTAGCTCTGTCACCGTGAGTGTCAGCACACCGCTGACCCGCTTGCACCGCAACTTGAAGGTCCTGCCGACCGGGAGCGCGGAGTCGGTCTTCGCGATGGCTAGGGCACCTCCGTCCACTCTGATCACGCACGAGGCGACCCCCCCGTCCAACTGCAGTTTCCACATGTCCGGATTGCCAGATCGTCCCTTTTGGACCACGTTCATGCCGGTGCCGGTTGGCAATGCATTCAACCTGACACTTGCGCCCCATTCGAAGTTCTGGGTGTGAGGACTGAAGATCCCTGTCGTATCGGGAATGCTGACGTGGCCTAGTTGCGTGCAGCCAGCATCCGTACAACTGGTGGTGCCGAACTTCAGGGCCTGACCAAAACTCGACACCGGGTTTGTCACTTGGGTGAGGAAACCCGGGGCCGTCCCCAACAGTTGCACGGTGCCATCCTGATTGGGCGCGACACCATCGAAAATCACTTGTCCTTGCGCGTAGGCGCCACCGACCACCGTCTCACTGAACTTGAGTCTCAAGATCTCTGTCGATGCCCCAAATGCTGGGCCCGCCCCGAGAACGAAGATCGCCAGCGAAACTACAACGAATTTCCACCCCGATATTCTCTGCATGCCCCTAGACCCTACTGGGGGAAGTGAGTGCTGTCACGACCCCTGAGCGCCGAAAGTGCCTCAGGCGGGGGCTATCCCACTCAGCCGCTCAATAATCCGACGAGCCAACTCCAGTTGATGCCGGACGACCGCATCTCCCCAGAGGTTCTCGGTCGTGACATCGAGGGAGGCCGTCATCCCCGAGTAGCGGATGACGACGCCATCGCGGTGCAGATTGCTGCGCTGCTGCGTTGGCGCCGGCCAGGCACGGCAGGCGTCGAGCAGTTCGGGCACCATGACGCCAGCCTCGTCATTGACCCGCAGGTCAGCGTGAACCCCGGCGGTATCAGGCCCTTGACGGCCAAGATCACCCGCAGCCGTTTCCTTGCGACGACCGAAGAGTGATCGGGCCAGTGAGAAGACGACCGGGATCAGGTCGGCTTCGGTACCGCTCGCCGTACCGCCCCGGCCACCCCAGGTCACCGTAAAACTCGGTCCCGGAGGCGCTTGAGCGTGCAGTCGGGTTGTGCACGCGTAGTCGGTGTCGAGCGGGCCATCGAGTTGGAGCTGCCATGGGTATGCGCCGAAGCTCCCAGCCAGGCGTGCTTGATAGTCGTTGCCGCGCCAGCCGCCATCGAATGACGCGGCATACGAGGTCGCGACATCAGGCACCCACGCCGTGGGCACGCGCGACTCGGGGTCACGGGCCATGCGCGAAGCCTAGAACCTCCTCGCCTAGAGCGCACCCCCCCGCTATGACCCGCCCTGAACGTGGACGCGGGTGCCGGCACGGTTGAAGAGGCTGAGGATCTGGGCTCGAGATCGACCGGTGCCACCGAACCAGTGCGGGGTCTGGGTGTCGAACTCGGCCGCCTCGCCCGCCCGCAGGACCAGATCCTGGCTGCCCAGGATGAGCCGCAGCTCCCCACTGAGTACGTACAACCATTCCGAGCCGTCATGGCTGCGCACGTCGGGCTTCTCCGCCCTGGCCGGTATGCCGATCTGCCACGCCTGCGTGGTGCCGCTCCGACTGAGCGGGACGACCGTCCGGCCACCGACCCGACGCGGCTCGAGGCGGATCCGGGGGTCGAGGTCATCGGGCAACCCCACGAGATCATCGAGCGGCACGCGATGGGCGCGGGCGATGGCCAGCAAGAGCTCGAGGGTCGGCCGACGCTGACCGTTCTCCAGCCGCGACATCGTGCTGATCGATATGCCGGTTGCCGCGGCCACGTCGGCCAGGGTCGCCCCGCGCTCCTGGCGTACCCGGCGCAGCTGCGCGCCGACCCCGTCGAGCACTCTGGTATCGCTCTCGTGGTTCGTCACCATGCTCGATGTGACCACGGGTTCCCGGTTTTAGCAATCTCATTTGCGGGACGCCCGCGCGGTCCAGGAGCATCCCGGGCATGCCTCAGGCCCGTCTCGCGCTCCCCGCCCTCACCGCCGGAACACTGGTCGCTGCCCTGGGGTCCAGCATCGCGACCGTCTCCGTGCCGGCGATCGTCGCCGACTTCGACACCTCCCTCGGGTACGCGCAGTGGGTGACCCTGGCCTACCTTCTCGTCAGCACCGTGGTCGTCCTCCCCATGGGCCCGCTTGGCGACCGCATCGGACGACGGCTGCTGCTCGTCTGGGGACTCGCGGCATACCTCCTCGCGGCCATCGTGGCTGTGACCGCCCCGAGCCTGGCCATCCTGGTGATCGCGCGCGGCATTCAGGGCGCGGCCGCGGCCGCCATCGCCGCCATGGCCCTGGCCCTCGTGCGCGACGTCGTGCCCGGCGCGCGCGTCGGCCGAGCCATGGGCCTCCTGGGGGTCGCGACCGCGTCGGGGATGGCCCTCGGTCCGGCGGTCGGCGGGACCTTGCTGGGGGCCGGAGGGTGGCGGGCGGCTTTCGTCCTTCTGGTCATCCTGCCCGCGGTGGCGTGGGGCCTGGCGATCGTCGGGCTGCCCGTTGACGAAGCCACGCGCCCGAGATCGGCTCCCGGGGGGAGCCTGCGACTACACCTCGATCTGCCCGGCACCAGCATGCTCACCGCGACCCTGGTGGCCTACGCCATCGCCATGACTCTGCACTCGGGTGGGCCTGCGGGGACCATCGCGCTGCTCGTGCTGAGCATTGTCGGAGCGGCTATCTTTATGCGCCTCGAGCGCAGCGCGACGTACCCCTTGGTCGCGCTCGCGCACTTGCGCCGCCTCGGGATCCTCCCTCAGCTCAGCTCGGCCTTTGTCACGGCGATGGTGATGATCGCGTATGCCGTCCTGGCGCCGGTGCTGCTTGCCATTGGCTTCGGCTTGGACCCGTGGGCCATGGGCCTGGTCCTCGCGGTGAGTCCGGTGGCAGCGATGGCAACCGGTTGGCCCGCCGGGCGGCTGGTTGACCGGCACGGTGCCGACTGGGCCGCCCGGGTGGGCATGGTCGCGATCGCCGCGGGAGCGATTGCTCTCGTCGTGCTGCCTGGGCCGCTCGGGGTCGCGGGCGTCGTGCTCGGCGGGCTCATCCTCGCGCCCGGCAATCAGCTCTTCATGGCCGGCAATGCCACCGCGGTCATGACCGCCACCTCCGCAGCCGAGCAAGGCGTCGCCGCTGGCTTGGTCACTCTGGCTCGCAACGTGGGCTCGGTCACCGGCGCGTCCGTCATGGTGGGTGTCTTCGCTTGGGTCTCCGATGCCGTTGGAAGCGCGCCAGCAGCTGCCGCCGCCAGTGGATTCGCGGCGGCTATGGGCATCGGTGCGGTGCTCGTTTTGGGGCTCGCGGTCAGTTCGCGGCGATCCCCGAGGCACTCTGTGTCTCAGGGGTGAGCCGATCCAGTCGGGATCGGTGGCGATGGAATAGCGCCCAGGGAGCCCTGGTTGGACCGCCCATGACAACCAACCCCGCAGTGGTAGCAACCGCCTATGGCGAACCCGACGTCCTGACTCTGATCGATACTGACCGACCTGCGCCCGGCGCCGGGCAGGTGCTCATCGAGGTGCGCGCGGCCGGGATCAACCCGCTCGACTACAAGCTGTACAGCGGCGCCTTCGGCACCGATCCGGATGGCCTGCCGATGCGCCTGGGCCTCGAGGTGAGCGGCGTCATTGCCGAGATCGGCCCGGGCCAGGCCGATGGCGATGCGCTCGCGGTCGGTGATCCGGTCCTCTCCTATGCCGTCACTGGCGGGTATGCCGCCTACGTCGTCGCGGACCGAGCCGACGTCTTCGCCAAGCCCGAGTCGATCTCCTTTGAAGAGGCCAGCGGTCTCCTCCTCACGGGAGCCACCGCGGTCGATCTGCTCGCCTCCACCCGGGTCGGCGCGGGGGACACGGTGCTCGTCCACGGCGCGTCCGGCTCGGTCGGATCGATGGTCGTCCAGCTCGCGACCGCTCGCGGGGCTCGGGTCATCGGGACTGCCAGCGCGCAACGCCAGGAGGAGCTTCGGGCCATGGGCGCGGAGCCCGTGGTCTACGGCCCCGGACTAACGGGTCGGGTCCGCGCGCTCGCACCGGGCGGAATCGATGTCGCGCTCGACACCGTGGGCACCGACGAGGCCATCGACACCTCGGCAGAGCTCGTTGCTGACCGCTCTCGAATCGCCACGATCGCGAACTTCGCCAAGGCCCCCGCGCTCGGCATTCAGGTGCTCACCGGAGGCGGCCCGACCGCCGAACTGCGGGCACGCTCGCGCGCCGAGCTCGTCGAACTGGCCGGTCAGGGCAAGCTCACAGTCAAGGTCGACCGGACCTTCCCGCTGGGCGAGGCCGCGGCGGCGCACGCCTACCTCAAGGGCGGCCAAGCCAAGGGCAAACTCGCGCTGATCCCCTGAGCCGCAGCGGGGCTCGCACCGACGTCGGCCATTCCGATCGCGACTCGGGGATATTTGTGCCCGCGATCTCCCCCTCGGGCGGTGTTCGGGTCTAGTCTTCGGTGCACAGCACGGCAGGGAGGCCGGTCTCCGGTCCCAACCCGCGTCGCCGATTCGACCCGGAGGCACTTGTGGCACCAGCGGCACAGCACTTGAATCGATCTCTCGGCCTCTGGGCCATCGTGGGACTCGGCTTGGGATATATGACCCCGACCGTCGTCTTCGACACCTTTGGCATCGTGTCCGAAGAGACCAATCACGTCGTCCCGCTGGCATACCTGCTGGCCATGGTGGCGATGGGGCTGACCGCGATCAGTTATGGCCGCATGGTGCGCGTGTACCCGTCGGCTGGGTCCGCGTATACCTACGCATCCGAGACGATTCATCCCAATGTCGGTTTCGTCATTGGCTGGTCCTCGCTGCTCGACTACCTCCTGCTTCCCCTGGTCAATGCGTTGATCCTGCGCAGCTACATGGAGGCGTTCTTCCCGGACGTGACTCCCGCACTCTGGGTCTTCGTGGTCGTGACTGCGGTGACGTCCATGGTCCTGTTCAGCATGAGCAACACCTCCAGGCTCAACGGCGTGTTGGTGGCCTTCTCGATCGTGCTCATCATCGTCTTCGTGTATCTGGCGTGGAAGGCCCTCGCGAGCGGTGAGGGCAATGGCACGCCGTTCTCGACCCGCCCGCTATGGCACGAAGGCACCACTCTTGGCCCGGTGATCACAGGTGCGACTATCGTCTGCTTCTCCTTCATCGGCTTCGACGCCATCACGATGTACACGGAGGAAGCAAAGGACGAGACCATCGTCCCCAGGGCCATCATCATCACCCTGCTGATCGGCGGCTTCATCTTCCTCACGGCGGGCTGGTTCGCCCAGTCCCTCTTCCCGGACGTCAGTGCGCTCTCGGAGGATGCCCTCGAGAACAGCGCGCTGCCGGAGATGGCCGAGATCGTCGGCGGCAGCCTGTTCAAGGCATTCCTGACCGCAGCAGCTTTTGCGGCCACGCTGGCCTCAGGCCTGGCCTCGCACGCCTCGGTGTCCCGGATGCTCTATGTCATGGGGCGCAACGGCCGGGGCCCGGTGTCGCGGATCTTCTCCTTCATCCACCCGCGCTACCAGACGCCCGCGCTCGCCGTGCTCTTCGTCGGCGCGGTCTCGCTGCTGGCCATCCCCCTCAACCTTGACTTCGTTGCATCGCTCATCAACTTCGGTGCGCTCATGGCCTTCACCTTCGTCAACATCACCGTCATCGTGCATTTCGCCATGCGGCACAAGCAGATTCGGACGCCAAAGGAAATCTTCACCAATATCGTCTTGCCCGCGCTCGGCGTGCTGGCCACCTTGATCCTCTGGTCCAACCTGTCGCCGGAGTCGTTCAACTACGGCGCCATCTGGATGGGAGCCGGCATCGCGGTGATGTTGGTCTTGACTCGCTTCTGGACCAAGCCGCTGCGGATCACCATGGAAGAGGACGACATGCCCTCCCTGGAGGACGTCCGCTAGAGCTCCATCGGCAACGTAGGGTCCGCAGCCCACTCCTGCAGGGAGGCGGCATACACGGCCAGGTTGTCGACGCCTGCCCTGGTCATGGCCAGCGCGTAGGCCGAGGCCGCGATGCCACCTCCGCAGTAGGCAATCGTTCGACCGCCCTTGCCGGCCTGTTCGATGACTGCTTCAGGAGTGAGTGCGCGGAAGCAGCCGGCGTCGTCGAAGAGCTCCGAGAAGGGGCGGTTGACAGCTCCGGGAATGTGCCCCGGGCGGGGATACATCGCGTGACGACCGGCGAAATGGTCGGCGTCGAGGACGTCGACCAAGGTGACCCTCGGATCCCCGAGCGCGGCCAATACCTCGTCGCGGTCGGCGATCAGGTCAGCTCGTAGGTCCGGGGTCACCGTGCGCCGGAGCGGGCGCTCGGTCTGCGTGGAAACCGGCAGCCCTGCCCGCATCCAGGCGGCATACCCGCCGTCGAGCACCCGGGCACGGTCGAAGCCGATCCATCGCAGCATCCACCAGACGCGTGCGGCGAAGAGTCCGGCAATTGGGCCCGATGGTGTCTCGAAGGCGTCGTCGTAGATCACAACGTCGGATGAATCGCCGACACCAAGCACGCCGAGGGCCTCAGCGAATCGCTGAGCGGTCGGCATCGCGAATGCCATCGGCACATCCGGATCGCAGAGGTGTCCCGGCACATCTGCGTAGATCGCACCTGGGAGGTGGCCGGCGGCATACGCCTCGCGATCCCCGAGAGGCCCGCTGCGCATGAGCAGGACACGGGCATCGAGGACCACCAGGTCCTCGGCATCGAGTGCTCTGGCCAGGGAGGCGGGCGACACCAAGGGGTCTGCGTACGGTGTACGTGGAATCATGTGGCGAGAATAGACGTACGCTGTATGTATGGCAACCGGCGATCAGGCGATCCGGCCCCGACTAACCCGCGAGCGCATCCTTGCAGCGGCCGTCGAGGTCGCTGACGGGCAGGGACTCGACGGTCTGAGCATGCGCAAACTGGCCACCGCCGTGGGCTTTGAGGTGATGTCGCTCTACAACCACATCTCGAGCAAGCACGACCTGCTCGAGGGCATGCTGGAGCTCGTGGCAGCCGAGATTCGGCTGCCCGAGCCGAGCGCGGCTGGCTGGAAGGCCGAGCTGCGCGCACTAGCGGTCGACCAGCACGCCCTGCTCTTGCGCCATCGCTGGGCCGGGCCGATCTGGTTGGCCTACTTCCCCGGACCCGCCCGCAAGGCCGTGATGGAGATGATGCTCGAATTGTTGGCCCTCGGTGGTGTCGAGCCCGATCTGCGCGACGTGGGCTACCACGCGATCACCCTGCACATCGGTGGCTTCACCTCGCAGGAGCTTGCGTATGCCGCGCAAGAGGCACGCGCGCAAGAGCTGGCTGGCAGGGCGTCGGCGGAGTTCCCCGAGGACACCTTCCCTCGGATGGCCCAGCATCTGCGGTATCACCTCGAGCACGATGGGGCAGCCGGAGACGAGCTGGACGGCTTTGGCTTTGTCCTCGATCTCATCCTCGACGGCCTTGAGCGGCGAACCCACGCGCGCTGAGCGGTGCTAGCCTCGGCCGACGCGGGCCCGAGAAGCCGAGGCGTGAGAATGCCGTGCCTGCCTTCAGCGCACACCGCCGCCACAGCCATCGTCCCGCCCAGCCTGGGCCGGACGCTGCGAGTCGCGGGCACCCGGCTGGTCGAGGTTGCGCTCGTCGTCCTCGGGGCTCAGCGCGGTCATTGCCATCGTCGTTAACGTGTTGAGCAGCTGATCGTCAGGTCATGCAGGCTTCGGTAGGACGGTCAGCGACGGCCAGATGGCTCGGTTCCGAGGTGTGGATCGATGATCGTGATTCCCGTGACCGTGGCCTGGTCGAACGTGGCTAGCCGCGCGGCGGCCTCGGCAAGTGAGATCACACCGGCCACCAGGCGCTGAGGTTGCAGGGCGCCACTCTCGATGAGCGCCATCATCGCCGGGTAGTCGGATGCCGCCATGCCGTGGCTCCCCAGCAGATCCAGCTCCCAGCCAATCACTCGCGACATCGGCAATCGGGGATGCCCCATCACTGGCGGGAGTAGCCCGATCTGGGCGAGCCGACCACGGCGGCGGAGGCTGAGAATCGCCCTCGCACAGGTTGATTCGCTGCCCACGGCATCGATAGCAATATGACTGCCACCAGGCACCAGATCATGCACGGCCGCCGGCACATCAATCCCATCGGCCACCAACGTATGCCGCGCCCCGAGTTCGGCCGCGGCCGTGAGCGCTTCGGGGTTGCGGTCGACCGCGATCACCTGCGCACCCAGGGCCGCGGCGATCATCACCGAACTCAACCCGACACCGCCAGCCCCGATAACCGTGACCCACTCGCCTTCACGCACGGCCGCGCGCCCCACAAGTGCCCGGTATGCCGTGGCGAACCGGCATCCCAGGCTCGCCGCCGTCGCAAAGCCCACGTCATCCGGTAAGGCAACCAGGTTGGCATCTGCGGCATACAGCGCGACGTATTCGGCAAATGACCCCCAGTGGGTGAACCCCGGTTGCTGCTGCTCGGGACAGACCTGGGCGTCGCCAGCCAGACACCACTCGCAATGGCCGCACCCACACACAAAGGGCACGGTGACCCGATCCCCGACCCGCCACCGGGTGACGCCGGCCCCCACCTCGACCACCTCGCCGGCCAATTCATGCCCCGGCACGTGCGGGAACGCGATGTCATCGTCATGCCCCGCCCAGCCGTGCCAATCGCTGCGGCATATCCCGGTCGCCTCGACGCGCACCACGACCCCACCCGCCGGTGCGGACGGGTCCGGCATCTGCCGGACTTGTGGCTGGGATCGGGCTGCATCGATCACGACGGCGCGCATACGGACATCCTGGCTGAGAGCGGCTAGGCAAGACTGGCGAGTTCGCGATCATCGGCATTCCCACCGCTGACGATGACCCCGATGGGTCCGCGCGCTTCGGCGCGCGCGTCCCGCCGCGCAAGCGCACCGGCCAACGCCGCCGCCCCGGCACCCTCGGCCAGGGTGTGCGCGTGCGTGGCGAGCAGGCGGCGAGCCCGGTCGATGTCATCGTCATCCACGAGTAGGAAGTCGTCGAGCCGCGCGCCCAAGATGCGCTGAGTCATCGCAAATGATGCGGCCGTGGCCAGACCACTGGACCGGGTCTCGCAAGGCGCGGTCGCGGGCTCGCCGGACGACCACGCCCGGTATGCCGCGGGCGCCTGTCGGGATTGCACGCCGATGATGGCGCACTCGGGCGCCAGGGCATCCCGGACCAGGCATGCGCCCGCAGCCCCCGTCCCGCTGCCGATAGGGACGTAGACCGCGGTGAGATCCGGTCGTGCCCGGAGCAGCTCGAGGGTCGCGGTGGCATGTCCATGAAGGATTGCCGGCTCATTGCCCGGGTCCACAAATCGCCAACCATGTTGCGCTGCAAGGCGTTCAGCGTGGGCGACGGCCTCGGTCATAGTGGCGCCAGCCGTGATGACGGTCGCGCCCAGGGCCTGCGTCGCCGAGACCTTATTCTCGGGAGCGCTGGTGGGCATGACGATCGTCGCCTGCCGGCCCGAAGCCGCGGCGGCATACGCGATGGACTGAGCATGGTTACCCGTGGACGCTGTCACCAGGTGCGTCTCCGCCGCGGCGAGTGTCGCCGCGAGTGCCAGACCGCCCCGCACCTTGAAGGCGCCTGTGGGCTGGGCGTTCTCATGCTTGAGGACGACTTCCCGTCCGGCCACGGCATTGAGGGAGGGGTAACTCCAGGCCGGGGTGACGGGGAGGAGCGGCGCGATCGCTTCGGCTGCGGCGAGCACGCCGGCCAGCGATGGCGCCTCGCTGAGCGGTGATGAGGGGGAGTCAACCGTGGCCATGACGCCCAGTCTTGCAGTGCTCCAAGTGTGAGAATGCTCGACATGTCATCTGCGTCTACCGCCGCCCATGTCCCCGACCCCGAGCTCACGTCGGCCAGCACGCGCCGGACGATTCGGGTGGCCGCTACTCGCCTCGTCGAGGTAGCACTTGTCATCCTCGGGGTCGACATCATCATGACCGAGGACAGCAGCACCTTCCTCGAGCGATCGGCATTATGGGTGATCCCGGCCGTGGCCTACCTGACCGTTGCGTTCTTCATCGTTCGCCGGGCGAGACGGAGCCCGGTGAGCCAGCCTGTGCCCATTGGGCGCGTTCGGTGGCGATTCCTCGAGGACCCTCGAACGCACGTGGCTTTTAGCACGATGGCGAGTTTGGTCGGCATGACGGCCGGGCTCTTCGTGGTCACCGCGATCGACGCCAGTGACCCGGACGAAGCACTCGTCGTGAAAGCGGTCAGCCTCTTGGTCGTGGTGCTGTCGTGGCTCCTGCTGCACACGGGGTATTCGCGCTTCTACAGCGGAATGCTTGCCACGAAGGACCCGGGAGCCCTGGTGTTCCCGGAGTGTCCGTGGCCAGGGCCGGTTGAGTTCGCCTATTTCAGTTTCACGGTTGGAGTGACTTTTGCCGTGAGTGACGTAGAAATCGTGAGCCGACGGATGCGGTGGCATGTGCTCATCCACTCGGTGTTGTCCTTCGTCTTCAACTCCGCGGTCATCGCCATCGTCGTCAACGTGGTCAGCAACTAGGGGACGTCACCGCTCACAGTGCTGGCTGTTGCTGCGTGCTGCAGTGAATGCCGCCGCCGCCCGCCGCGATCCCATCGATATTGACCTGGACGACTTTCCGGCCCGGGAAGAGCTCCTGCAAGGTGTCATATGCCGCCTGATCAGCCTCGGAGTCGCCAAATTCGGGCGCGATGACCCCGCCGTTGACGAGGTAGAAGTTGATATACCCGGCCGCGAAGTCCTCGGTGGGATTCTCGGCGCGCAGCGTCTTCGGCGCGGTCAGGGTCGTCACTGCGAGGGGCCGCCCCTTGGCGTCGCTGGCCGTGCGCAGGATCTCCAGATGCCGCTTAGTCACATCGTGGTCGTAGGACTCGGGATCCTCGTCAAGCGCAGCGACGACGTGGCCAGGTGCGACGAATCGAGCGTAGAAGTCGGTATGCCCGTCCGTGATGTCGCGGCCCGCAATCCCCGGCAGC
>WBZP01006489.1_pt1 | contig 11571 bp, 8 predicted proteins | sample 5204301 | NCBI WGS metagenome assembly WBZP01 (sample SAMN12412401, study PRJNA552823) | activated sludge metagenome | isolation source: activated sludge from nitrification reactor of wastewater treatment plant... | place: USA: Pennsylvania | collected 2017
GTCTATGACGCCGACATCCCTGAATACGCGGCGGCATTGGATGTCTACGAAGACTGGTTGCACTTGCAGGAATACGCCCCACCCGCCGATATCGATCCGGCCAAGGCCGAACGCCGATGGCGCGAACTTGCCGCCATCGTCCCCGAGGTCATGGGGATCCCGCCCGAGCGACTGTTTCTCAAGCGGCGGCAACGCCAGAAGGGGGCGGCCCAGTATCAGAAGCAGGCGGATCTCGGACTGTTTCACCAGGTTCATGAAGGCAAAGCCGTCTTCTGGGTCAATTTCACCGACTATCTCGATACCGGACTCTTCCTCGACCACCGCCTCACCCGCGGTTGGCTCCATGGCTGGGCGGCCGGCAAGCACTTTCTCAACCTCTTCTGCTATACCGGCACCGCGACCGTGCAGGCGGCTCTGGGCGGGGCCGCCAGCACCACCAGCGTCGATCTCTCGGCGGTCTATCTCGACTGGGCGGAACGCAACCTCGAGCTCAACCGCCTGCCGGAGCGCCGCCATCGGCTGATCCAGGCCGACTGCCGGGAATGGATCCAGGCGGAGCGCTCGACCTACGACATCATCTTTCTCGATCCTCCGACCTTTTCCAATTCCAAACGCATGGAGGGGACCTTCGACGTCCAACGCGACCAGGTCCCCCTACTCCAGGACTGTCTCGCCCGCCTCGCCCCGGGAGGGAGCCTGATCTTTTCCACCAATGCCCGACGTTTTCAGCTCGATAGCGCCGCCTTTGCTGGGGTCGAGATCCAGGACCTGAGTGCCGCCAGCCTGCCCGAGGATTTCAAGCGCCATCCCAGGATCCATCGCTGCTGGAAATTCAGGCTGGGGGGATAGCGATTGGATTCTCGCTGGGGGATGCCCGCTAGATCGGCTTCTCTGGTTCAGGCGAGTAGGCGAGTCTGGGTCGGCCATGGCTTTCTCGCCCAGAGAGTCGACAGGCAACAACCTCTTGGAACAAGTTGAGCCGGGTATGCCGTGGCTTTCCGATCACCATGTCCGTGACGAGGTGTTTTCCGAACAGATCGACCTTGTCTATCGGCTCGGTACCTTCGGTGCGATCGCCAGTTGGTTTACTTCGAGCCTGTATGCGTTCGTGGTTTTCCCGTCCGCCGAACCCCTGTCGGTGGTGGGTTGGTATCTCGCCATCAACGCCATGGGCGTGGCACGAATACTCGGGGCACGGCTATGGCGGCAACGTGGCGATAAGCCGGATTTGCTCCCCTGGGTCTACCGTTGTCTCGTCTTTGCGAGTCTTTCCGGTCTGTTCTGGGGTTACGCGGCCACCGGCCTGTTTCCCTTCGAGCATCACGAAATCTACTTCATCAGCGCCTTCATCCTGATCGGCATGCCGTCCGGGGCCATCGGCAGCTTCGGGGCCTGGTTCCCGGCCTTTGCCTGCTACTTGTTGGGTGCCGTCGTCCCTTTCGCCATCGTCATCGGGTTGCGTTTGCCGTGGTATGGCTGGCTCACCGCCTTGATGGCCGGCGTGTTCATCGGTTTTCTGGCCCAGGTCGGGCGCAATACCGAAAAGACCATCAAAAGCAACATTTCCCAGCGGATCGCCCTGGCCCAATTGACCGACCGCCTGGTCGAGGCCCGTGATGCGGCCCAGGCCGCCAACCGGGCCAAATCCAGTTTTCTCGCCAACATGAGCCACGAGATCCGCACCCCCCTCAATGCGGTGATCGGGATCTCGGATCTGTTGCTTGACAGTCTCGAAAAGCCGGTACACCGCGTCTACGCCTCGACGATCAGGCAGTCGGCAGGATCCTTGTTGGAAATCATCAATGACGTGCTCGATCTCAGCCGGATCGAGGCCGGTCGGCTCAGTCTGCGCGAAGAGGATTTCGCCTTGCGTCCGCTACTCGGGGATCTGCTGAATATGTTTCAGCCCAGCGCGGCGCAGAAAAAGCTCGGCTTCGGCATCGAAGTCCAGCCGGAGGTGCCCGATTTCTTGCACGGCGATCCGACGCGATTGCGACAGATTCTGGTCAACCTCATCGGCAACGCCTTCAAATTTACCGAGCAAGGCCGAATCCAGGTGCGCAGCCAAGTTGAAAGTCTGGCTGAGGGATCCTGCTTGCTCCGCTTCAGCATTGAGGACACGGGTATCGGGATCGCCGCCACGGATCGAGACCTCCTATTCCAGCCGTTCTCCCAAATCGAGACTTCGTCCGCACGCCGTTATCATGGCGTCGGACTGGGGCTGCGGATATCGGCCGAACTCGCCTCCCGGATGGGTGGCCACATCGGGGTCGACAGTGAACCCGGCCAAGGTTCGAGGTTCTGGTTCTGCGTGAGAATGGGTCTGGGAATGCCGCCGTCAGCGGCGGCCCCTGCCGTTCCCGTTTCCCCACCGAGCCTCGCCGGCCGGCGGGTTCTCCTGGTCGAGGACAATGAGGTCAACCGCCTGATCGCCAAGGTCATGCTGGAGTCCATCGGCTGCGAGGTGGTCACCGCAGGCCATGGTCGGGAGGCCCTGGAAAGGATGGAGCCGGGTCGTTTCGACCTGGTGCTGATGGATTGCCGCATGCCCGAGATGGATGGTTTCGAGGCCACCCGCCTCTGGCGTGTCCGTGAGACGGCGCTCAGCCTGCCACGCTTACCCATAGTGGCCGTGACCGCCAATGCCCTTGAAGGCGATCGGGAGCAGTGTCTCCAATCGGGTATGGACGATTATCTGGCCAAGCCTTTCGTGCGCGCTCAGTTGGTAGGGATCTTGGCGCGTTGGATGAAGCCTGGTGGATCTGACGACCCTGGCGAGCCGCCCCAGGATTCCTTGCCTTAGAAGCTGTTTGGAAAGTCTTGTTACAGCTTCCGCGCCTCGGGGCCGAGGTCTGTTCTTGCGATCATTGTTCTTATTAAGAGAATAATGTAGGCCTTATTTCTTTATTTGTTGCTAATAAGAGAACTAAATCGGGACTTTCCGCTCGATGCCCGGGAGGCGAGACTTTCCAAACCGTTTCTCAGGTGATTTCTGACCGATCTCGTGCCACGCCGCAGGAACACAAGGGTGGATAAGGTGCTCGGCGCCGCATCCACCAATCATCTGGGCCGAGACTCGCTCCACAGCCGCCGCCTTCCCATCAAATCCGCTAGTATTCATGCGTACGGCCCCAGCCTCTAGCCTATCTGAAGGAGACCACCATGAAATCCGCACACTGGTTCTTTGTCGCCATGCTCGCCTGGGGGGCTACCGCCCAGGCCGGCAATCTGGCGGACCTCTCGATTGTCAGCCGGGACGATCAGCGTCCCCTGGAAACCTACCATCACCGGGGCAAGACCTATGTGACGGGGGAACCGGGGATGTATTACCAGGTGCGTATCAGTAACCGGAGCGGGCGGCGGTTGCTGGCGGTGCTCTCGGTGGACGGGGTGAATGCCGTCAGCGGCGAGACCGCCGCGCCCGAACAAGGCGGCTATGTGCTGGAGCCCTGGGCCAGCACCGAGATCTCGGGTTGGCGCAAGAGCTCGGCCGAGGTGGCCGGTTTCTACTTCACCAGACTGCCGGACTCCTATGCCGCCCGCACCGATCGCCCCGCCAATGTGGGCGTCATCGGCGTCGCCCTGTTCCGCGAGTACCAGGACTCCAGACCGCCGCCGATCTCCCCGGAGCCCTACCGCGATCGGCAGGGAGCCCGTCCTTCCGCGCCATACCAGAGCGAAACCGCCCGTCCCTACGGGGAGACCCCGCCATCCGCCGCCGCCGCCGAGGCCGAAGGCTATTCCAGGCCCGAGTCGGCGGACAAAGGCCAGTCCTTCAGGCGGGAGTCGAAGGAGTCGTCACGCCTGGGCACCGGTCATGGCGAACGGGAATATGCCCCCATCAGCTATACCAACTTTCGCCGCGCCAGCTCCAATCCCGACGAGGTGATCAGTCTCTATTACGATTCCTACTCCAACCTGAGGGCTGCCGGCGTCATTCCGCGTCGATCGCACTATCCCCGGCCCCATGAGCCGCAGCCCTTCCCAGGGGGATTTGTGCCGGATCCGCCCCCCAGGTGGTGAGGCTGATAGCCAGGTGCGGTGATCCGACCCTCAGCCCGGCCCTCCCGACCTGGGTCCGGAGGCGAGGCGATGGGCCAGACGGCTGGTTTCCGGCAGGCGAAAGCGGGGGGCGCAGGCGAGCAGCCGTTGGATTCCCGTCTCCAGGCCGATCCGGTGACCTACCGAGAGAAACAGTGGTTGCACCCCGGTGCGGGTGCGTACCACGGCGCCGATTGGCTCTCCCTTATCCAGCAAGGGGACCCAGGAACCCCGGCCCGGCGGGAGGGGATCGAAGTCGCCGATGAGCCTGGACTTGGCCACCCCCAGGCTGGGCCGGTCACAGAGCACCCCGAGATGACAGGCCAGACCGAAGCGACGCGGGTGGGCCAGTCCCTGACCATCGCAGAGCAGCAGATCCGGCAGGACGCTGAGCTGATCCAGCGCCGCCAGAATGGCCGGCACCTCGCGGAAGGAAAGCAGTCCGGGGAGGTAGGGAAAACGGGTAGGGACCTCCGCCAGACTTTGTTCCAACAACTGCAATTCCGGAAAGCTCAGTACCACGACCGCCGCCCGCGCCACCTCTCCGCCGCCGGGAAAACCGACATCGATGCCGGCAATCCGCTTCGGCTCGCCCAGACTGTCTTGAGTAATGACCAGATGGCGCAGACGCTCCTGTACCGCCCGGGCCTCCTCGGGCGAACAGTCCCAGGGGTGGAGGTGTTGGAGCCTGAGGGCCAAGGCGTCGGCTAGCCACTCGCCCAGAGCTGGCGGCGGGCCATCACCCGGGCGAGCAACTCGGGCGCGACCCTGAGGTCGTAATCCGCCTCCAGCCGGTCGGCCGCCTCGGCAAGGGAACCTGGGACCGGCTCCATGGCGTTGAGAAACCCGGCCAGATCCTCGAACAACGCCCAGGGATAGACGATCCAGTACCAGTCGCGGAGATATTCGGCGCAATAGTCGGCGGACACCCTGGTGGTCGCCTTCTCGTGCATCACCGCGGTGCGGATCTCCAGCGGCGAGAAACCCCGCAGATGCGCCAGGGCGGCGAGGAGGGTATCGCCGGAATCGTTGACATCGTCCACCAGCAGCACCCGCTTGCCTTCGAGGCCGCCGCTGAGGGAAAAGAGGACGCGGGCCTCCCGGGTCTGACGGGCCCCCGAGGCATAGTGTTCGATCTTGAGACTGGTCATCGCCAGCAGGCCGAGATAATCGCAGAGATAGCGCGCCGGCACGAAGCCACCCCGGGAGACGGCCACCACTACCTCGGGTCGATAGCCCGAGGTCAGGATGATCTCCCCCAGTCGCCAGCAGAGATCCAGTACCGCCGCCTGGTCGATCAGTTCGCAACGAAAGCGATTGGCCATCTTGATTGGGTCCTCGTTCTCAGACGCGATCCAATAAAAAAGCCCGCTTGGGGAGGCGGGCTTTTCGACGCAGGGAAAGGATAAGGATTTGGGAACCGGGGACCTTTCCCCCGGGCCGGTGTCAGCGAACCGACCCCGTGATCTGATGGGCCAAGTCTACTACCCGCATGGCCATGTCCCGGTATTCCTGACGGTAGTTGGCGAGCAGCCCATCGGTGGAGGCCCAGTAATCCTTGCCGGTGACACCCTGTCGATGTTCGAGATCAATGAACTGCTTTTGCATCTCGAGCATTTTGTTGATCAATTCCCTTTTCTCTTGGATCAATGCTTCTTTGTCGCTCATGCTCACGTCTCCGTTTTCGGTTGGCCTGGAACATTGCCGAATCAGTTGATGTCGATAGGCTAATATATCATGTTCGCCGAAGGGGATAATATCTCCAAAGGATAAGTAGTCGCTTTCCCCTCTCCCGGCAGGGGGAGGAGAAGCTGGATGTCGGCCCCTATCCTTCCCCAGAGCCCCGTGTTTCCCGAGCCTTCGTCCGCCGACGGTCAAGAACCGCGAGGCGTTGGAAGGGGTGCGGCACGTTCTCCGCACGGGCACGCCGTGGCGGGATTGGCCGAACGCCTACGGCCCTTGGCACAGGATCTACATGCGCTGGCAACGCTGGATCGAGCCTGGGGTCTGGGAAGAGATCTTGAATCTCCTAGTGGGTTACGGCCTTGCGGCCTGATCCAGCCTATCAACTATGTCCTTGAGCTTCAATCGGCTTTGCATCCGTTCCAGAGAGATATAGATCACCGGGGTGATGTAGAGAGTGAGGATCTGGGACACCAGTAATCCGCCCACCACCGCCAATCCCAGGGGTTGCCGCGCCTCCGCCCCCGCGCCGAGCCCCAGGGCGATAGGCAGACTGCCCATGAGCGCCGCCATGGTGGTCATCATGATGGGACGAAAGCGCACCAGGGCCGCCTCATAGATGGCCTGACCGGCCTCGGCGCCGCGCCGGCGGGCCTCGATGGCGAAGTCGATCATCATGATGGCGTTTTTCTTGACGATGCCCACCAGCATGATGAGGCCGACAAAGCCGAGCATGTTGAGGTCGAGCTTGAACCAGAGCAGGGTGAGGAGGGCGCCGAGCCCGGCGGTCGGCAAACCGGAGAGCACGGTGATGGGATGGAAGAAACTCTCGTAGAGGATGCCCAGCAGGATATAGATGACCAGGATCGCCATCAGCAGCAACATCCCCATCCCCGCCATGGAGGCCTGGAAGGCCTGGGCGGCGCCCTGGAAGCTGGCGGAGAGGGTGAGCGGCGGGCGTAATTCGTTGACGGCCGTCTGGATCTGTTGCACCGCTTCACCGAGGGAGACGCCGGGTTTCAGATCGAAGGAGAGGGTGACCGACGGCAACTGGCCGATGTGATTGACACTCAGGGGGCCGACGCTGGAATGCATCTTCGCCAGACTGTTGAGGGGCACCAATTGGCCGCTTGCACTGCGGACATAGAGCAGCGACAAGGCCGTGGCGTCCCGCCGATAGTGCGGATCCAGTTCCAGGATCACCGCGTATTGGTTGCTCGGGGCGTAGATGGTGGAGACCTGACGGGCGCCGAAGGCGCTGTAGAGGGCGTTCTCGATCTGTTGGGGACTGACGCCGAGCGTCGCCGCCTTGTCGCGGTCGATCTCCACCCGCAGCTTGGGCGTGGCGATCTGCAGGTCCGAGGAGACATCCAGCAGGCCGGAGATGGCCTTGAGTCTGGCCTCGATGCGCGGCGCCCATTCCAGTAGCTCGTCGATATCGCTGCTCCGCAGCGAATATTGATACTGGCTCTTGGTGAGCATACCGCCGATACGGATGGGCGGCAGGTTGTTGAGGTAGGCCTTGATGCCTGGCACCGTGGCCAGTTTGGGACGCAGGGACTGCACCACCTGGTCCGCCGACAGCGGGCGCTCGTTCCGTGGCTTCAGCATGAGGAACATACGCCCCAGATTGATCGACTGGCTGCTGCCGGTGACGCCGACGAAGGACATGACATCGCGCACATTGGGGTCCTGACGGGCGATCTCCACCAGGGCGCGCTGCTTCTCGGTCATGGCCTCGAAGGAGATGTCCTGACCGCCCTCGGTGAAGCAGAGCAGTTGGCCCACGTCCTCGCTGGGCAGAAAGCCCTTGGGACTCACCGCAAAGAGATGGATGGTTCCCACCAGGATGCCGAAAAACGCCAGCAGCGTCAGCCGTGGATGGCGCAGCACCCCCCGCAGGCTCAGATCGTACAACCACCTCATGCCCTCGAAGACCGCCTCGCTGGCCCGGTAGAACCAGCCATGGGAGGACCCTTGCCGTTCTATCCGCAGCATCCGGCTGCACAACATGGGCGTCAGGCTGAGGGAGACCACCCCGGAGATGAGCACCGCCGCCATGATGGTGATGGCGAATTCGTGCAGCAGTCGCCCCAGGATGCCGCCCATGAACAAGACGGGCAGGAACACCACCGCCAGGGACAGGGTCATGGACACCACGGTGAAGCTGATTTCCCGGGAGCCGTCGAGGGTGGCTTGGAGCCTGGATTTACCCTGTTCCATGTGACGGCTGATGTTTTCCAGCACCACGATGGCGTCATCCACCACAAACCCGACGCAGAGGGTGAGCGCCATGAGGGAGAGGTTGTTGAGGCTGAAGCCATAGGCATACATGACGGCAAAGGTGCCGACGATGGAGACCGGCAGCGCCAGGCTGGGAATCAGGGTGGCCGAGGCATTGCGGAGGAAAAGGAAGATCACCGCCACCACCAGCACCAGGGCCAGCACCAGGGATAATTGCACGTCATGGACCGAGTCGCGGATGGCCTGGGTGCGATCGAACAACAGATTCAGCTTGAGGTTGTCCGGCAGTTCCGCCCGCATTCCGGGCAGGAGTTGCTTCACTGAGTCCACCACCGCCACCGTGTTGCTGCCGGGCTGTCGGTACACCGCCAGCACGATCCCCCGGGTTTCGTTGTGCCAGGCGGCCAGACGATCGTCCTCGACGCTGTCGATCACCTGTCCCAGTTCCCCCAGCCGCACCGGCGATCCCTGGCGATAGGCCACTACCAGCGGGCGATACGCCTCGGCGTTGAGCAACTGACCGCTGGCCTCGATGGTCATCGCCTTATGACGGCCATGCAGGATCCCGGTCGGCAGATTGACGTTGCCGCGGGCGATGGCGTCCTGCACCTCGTCGAGGCCGATGCCCCGCGCCGCCAGTCGGCTGGGATCGACCTGGACCCGCACGGCGAATTTCTGTGCCCCGAAGATGTTCACCTGGGCGACGCCCTCCAGCATGGAGCAACGCCGGGCGATGGAATCGGCATATTCATTGATGGTCGAGAGCGGCAGCAGCTCCGAGGTCAGCGATAGGGTATAGACCGAGATCTCCGCCGGATTCACCTTGCGGAAGGTGGGTGGGGTCGGCATGTCGGGCGGCAGATTGCGCGCCGCCGCGGCGATGGCGGTCTGCACGTCCTGGGCGGCAGCGTCGATGTCGCGCTCCAGGGCAAACTGCAAGGTGATCTGGGTGATGCCCTGGGTGCTGGTGGAATTGAGCGAGTCCAGACCGGAGATGGCGGTGAATTGTTTCTCCAGCGGCGTGGCCACGGCGGAGGCCATGGTCTCTGGGGCGGCCCCCGGCAGATTGGCGGTCACCGAGATGGTGGGGAAGTCCACCGTGGGCAGGGAGTTCACCGGCAGCCGTTTATAGCCCATGAGGCCGAAGAGGATCAGGGCCAGCATCAGCAGGCTGGTCATCACCGGACGGCGGACGAAGGGTTCGGCCAGGTTCATGGCTGGATCGGAGACGGCCCGGCGTTCTTGATCTTCACCTTGGAGCCATTGGCCAGACGCGACTGGCCTTCGAGAATCAGGCGCTCGCCGGCCTGCAACCCTTGGGCGATGACCGCCTCGCTCTCGTCGGTGCGATCGACCCGCACCTCGCGCAAGGCCACCGAATCCTCGTCCTTGAGCACGAAGACGAAGTGACCCTTGGGGCCGGTCTGCAAGGCGGAGGCAGGGATCACCAGGGCCTCGGGCTGTTCGTAGAGGGTCAGGGTCACGGCGACGAACTGGCCCGGCCAGAGGAGCTGTTGCTCGTTGCGAAACTGTGCCTTGAGGCGGATGGTGCCGGTGCTGTCATCCACGGCATTGTCGATAAAGGAGAGTTGCCCTTGGAGCGGGGGCTGGTCGGTCTGGGGGAGGCTCGCTTCCACCAGCAAGGGGCCTTGAGACTGGCGCGACTTGATGGTGCCCAGATAGGGCTCGGGGACGGCAAAGCCGACGTCGATGGGAGTGATCTGGTTGATCACCAGCAGGGCGGTGTCGTTCGCCTTCACCAGATTGCCCTGGTGGGTGAGCAGGCTGCCGACCCGGCCGCGGATGGGGGAGGTGATGCGGCAATATTCCAGTTGCAGTTTCGCCTGCTCCAGCATCGCCTCGTCGGCGCGTAGCGTCGCCTCCGCCGCCTGGCGCTCGGTGCGGATCTGCTCGTATTGCTCCTGGGATACCAGCTTCTGCCGTACCAACTCCTGTTGCCGACGCTCTTCCTGGCGGGCGTTGTCCAGCTTGGCCCGGTCGCGGGCGAGATTGGCCTCGGCCTGGCGCTCCAGGATCTCGAAGGGGCGGGGGTCCAGCTCGAACAAGGGGGTCCCGACCTCGACCTCCTGTCCCTCCCGCACCTGTACCTTGCGGATAGGACCATCCACCCGCGCCTTCACCGTCACCGTCGCCTGGGCTTCGACATGGCCGAAAACCCGGAGCCGCACCGGCATGGTCTTTGGCTGCACCACCCCGGCGACCACGGGCACCGGGGGCGGGGTGGGCTTTTCCGGGACGGTGGATTTTCCTTCGCAACCGATCAGAAGGATACAGAGCCACCAGGCCCGGGGCGGGCAACGGAGGGGGTTATGGTAATTTCTTGTTTTTCTTATGTATCTCATAAGATCATGCCATAGTTGGCCGTGGTCCATGGAAGTTTCGGGCCCTTGGATGGAGGGCAGCATACCCAATGCCCGCTCAAGGCGCATCAGCCCGACCGGCCAGCTCGGCGGGAGCCTCTGGGCTGATCTTCAAGGGGTCGGCGCGGAAAAGGACGGACCCATTCCCCGCCGGAAGACTCTCGCTGACGACTGGGAGAACGGCACCGTGCGCCGGAACCACTCTGGGGCCAGGGGACGAGAATCAGTCAAAACAACGACTGCACCTTGGCGCTCGCGGCGGCGACAAAATTTTTAGCTTGGACGGGATCGCGCAGGTTTTTGGCGAGGAGTTTGAGGATCTCCGAGGAATGGGCCGAGTTGATCCGGATGGGAAAGTCGGCTAGGACATCATCCAGCATCAGATCGGCGATGGGTCCGAAATATTGCCGGGCCAGGGAGAGAATCAGCGCGGCATATTTTTCCTTGTCCACGCCGGGGCTTCGCTCCGGGACTGGATCCATCCTCGGCTGAGGGGCGGGGGTCAGACCGATCTCCATCGCCTTGGGCAGGGCGGCGGCCTGGGCCGGGAGTTCGGTCTGCAGGATGGCGAACACCTCCCGTGTATCCGGCAGGGAGGGATTGATCTGTTGCCGCGGCGGCCAGAAAAGGACCCGATCTCCGGCGCCGATCTCTTTGAGCAGGGGCACCGCCGCCTGGCCTTCGGCCGCTCCGCATTGCAGGAAAACCAGTCGGCCCTCAAGCAGACCAATGCCAACAAAGGGGCCGGTCCGGCGCAATACCTGCAAATAGGTACTGCTCCCCTCGGCGACCAAATCCGCCAGCAGCCCGCCAAGATCTTTCAATTCATTGAGAGTGACTGGTTTCATGTCTTTTACCGCCATTATCACCGGGTCGGATGGGGTCCCCTTCTCTTTATTATGGGCGGCTCCCTGAAGACCGGAGCCTGGTGCCCTGTCTGTCGCCGTCGCGTTGACGGCAAAACCGCGAGACAGGATAGGGAAAGTCGCCGCTTCCAGCGGCCGGGGACGCTTTGGACACCGAATATAACATAGGCAAGTCAGCCGATGATTGGCTCGATCCTTGCGGCTCACCACCTATCAGTTTTAGGTAAACTTTGACGCTGATGCGACTTTACGCTGAAAAGAACCATGGGAACCGTAAGAACACTAGCTGACGAAGTGGAAAGGGGGCTTGGCGAGGCGCATCCGCGACTGCGCCAGACGGTGGTCAAGAAACTGGC
>WBZP01000590.1_pt4 | contig 11567 bp, 8 predicted proteins | sample 5204301 | NCBI WGS metagenome assembly WBZP01 (sample SAMN12412401, study PRJNA552823) | activated sludge metagenome | isolation source: activated sludge from nitrification reactor of wastewater treatment plant... | place: USA: Pennsylvania | collected 2017
CGGGTCGGCGACGATCGCTCGGGCGATCGCGACGCGCTGCTCCTGGCCGCCCGAGAGCTGGCGCGGGAAGTGGTGCATGCGCTCCTGGAGGCCCACGATCCGCAGCGCCGCCTCGACGTGCCCGCGCCGCTCGGCGCGGGAGAGGGGAGTCAGCAGAAGCGGCAGCTCGACGTTGCGGTAGGCCGAGAGCACGGGGATCAGGTTGTAGGCCTGGAACACGAAGCCGACGTGCCGCGCCCGCCAGGCCGTCAGCTTGCGCCGGGACATCGACGTGACCTCGTCCCCGGCCACCGTCACCGTTCCGGCCGTAGGCACGTCCAGCCCGCCCAGGAGGTTCAGGATCGTCGTCTTGCCCGAACCGCTCGGGCCCATGAAGGCGATGAACTCGCCCGCGTCGACGTCGAGGTTCAGGCCCTGGAGGACGTGGATCTCCTCGCCGCCGCGGCGGTAGCTCTTGTCGAGGCCCCGTACGCGGATGAGACCGTTGCCGTTTCCGTTTCCGTCGACTCTGACCATGCCGCAGCCCCCTCGGTGCCCGGCCGGCTCCCGCGCGGCCGAAGGCGCCATCTTGCGCCTCGGGAGGAGCTACGGCCAGCGCGCCTCGGCGTTCCCCGGCAACCGGCGAAGGGCCGGCGCCCGCCGGCGGACGGGGGAAGGCGGACTAGCCTTCGTCGCGGAGGGCAAAGGCGGCGAGCTGGGCCGCCTCGACCTGCTCCGGGTTCGGCCGGGCGGCCGGGCGGCGGGACATCAGGAAGTCGAGGGCCGCCTCGGCCGGGGCCGCGCGGAAGGGACCGGCGAGGAGGTGCGCCAGCACGAGCGTCGACGACCGGCCGACGCCCGCCTGGCAGGCGACGACCACCGGCAGGCGCGCCTCTTCGCATTCGCGCAGGAACGCGAGGCCGAGGCGCAGGTGGACCTGGCTCGGCGGCTCGTGGTCGGGGGTCGGCAGCCACAGGAACGCCTCGAACGCCCACGGGTCCGCGCCCTCGCGCTTCATGTCGACGCAGGCGCGGACGCCCTGCTCCCGCAGGCGATGGAAGTCGTCGGCGCTGTTGATCCGCGAACCGAGCCACACGAGCTCGGTCACGCGGTCGAAAGACGTCGTCTCAGGCGAGAGGATCACGGAAGCGCTCGCACAGGTCGACCAGCGTCTTCACGCCGAAGCCGATCGCGCCGGCGTCGTAGTACTTCCACTCCTTGTCCTTGAACATCGGGCCGGCGATGTCGAGGTGGGCCCACGCCGCGCCGTTCGGCACGAACTCGCGGAGGAAGAGGCCGGCCGTGATGGCGCCGGCGAGCCCCCCCGCCGCGATGTTGTTGAGGTCGGCGTAGGGCGTCCGCAGCGCCTCGCGGTACTCCTCGACGAGCGGCAGCTCCCAGAAGGGCTCCCCGTGGTTCTCGCCGGAGCGCACGACCCGGCGCACGAGCTCGCGGTCGGTGCCCATCACTCCGGCGACGCTCGGCCCGAGGGCGCGGACGACGGCCCCGGTCAGGGTCGCCACGTCGATGACGTGCGTCGCGCCTTCCTCGCCGGCGCGGGCGAGCCCGTCGATCAGCACCAGACGCCCCTCGGCGTCGGTGTTGTCGACCATCACCGACTTGCCGTTCTTCGCGGTGAAGATGTCCCCTGGGCGCTGGGCGTTCGCGTCGGGCAGGTTCTCGGCGCAGCAGAGGATGCCGACGACCTTCACGTCGGGCCGGATCTTGCCGATCGCGCGCATCGCGGCGAGGACGGCGGCCGCTCCGGCCATGTCGCCCTTCATCTCCCACATCTTGTCGCCCGGCTTCAGGCTGATGCCGCCGGAGTCGAAGGTGATGCCCTTGCCGACGAGGGCGATCGTCTCCGCCGAGGCCCGGCGCGGCACGTGGCGCAGGACGACCATCCGGCCCGGGTGGGAGCTGCCGGCCCCCACCCGCAGGATTCCCTGGTAACCCCGGGCCCGCAGCGCCGCCGGGTCGAGCACCTCGACCTCGAGCTCCACCTCGCGCCCGACCTCCCCGGCGTCGGCCGCGAGCGACTCCGGCGTGACGACGCTGCCCGGCTCGTTGATGAGGTCGCGCGCGCGGTTCACGTTCTCGGAGACCCAGGCGTAGCGCGCCTTGCGCGCCTCGGCGTCGGCCTCGTGCTCGGGGTGGGCGAGGATCGTGAGCGACGCCTCCTTCGCGAGGAAGTCGTCCTTCTCCTGGCGGTAGCGGTCGAAGACGTAGGTCCCGAGGACCGCGCCCTCGACGGCCTTGCCCACGTAGGGCGCCGCCTCCGCGTGGTTGAGGACGAGGCCGACCCGGGCGAAGCGGTAGTCGCGGGCCAGCCGCAGGGCCCGCGCGGCGAACGTCTTCACGTTCTCCCACAGGTTCCACGCCCGCAGCTGCGGGCTCCAGTAGACGACGATCGCCTTCGCCGGGGCGCCCTCCGGCAGGGTCGCGTAGTACTCGCGCTTGAGCGTCTTCCCCCGGAAGGACTCGAGCGCCCGCCGCACGTGGGCGTCGAGCGCCGGGTCGTCGACGACGTGGAGGGTCTTCTCGTCGTCGAGCACCACCGCGAGGAGGTCGACGGGGTTCTTCGAGACAGGGGTGAAGGCGAGCTTGACGTTCATGGGACCTCGCGGGGAAGGGACGTCGTTCGCGGAGAGCGATTATACGACGGGCGACCGGCGGCCTCAGCCCGAGCGGGCGAGCTCCCGGCGTCCGCGGCGCACCACCGCCCACAGCCCGAGCGCGAGGAGCACCACCGCGAGCACGACCGCGCCGACGAACAGCATCACCGTCGAGAAGAGGATGCTCCGCTCGTCCATCTCGGCCCCGAGCTCGAGCCGCCCGCCCGCGAGGCCGGCCGAGACCTCCTGCCGCCAGCCGACGATGTTGCCGCGCTCGACCCCGTCGGCCGCCCGGCGGTGCGAGTAGACCTTGCTCGGCATGTGGAAGCGCACCGCGAGGAGCCCCTCGCGCGGGAGGCGGGCCGGGTCCTGCGCCTCGAGCGGTCGCTGCCAGCTCCCGTCCACTTCCAGCCGTCCCCCCTCCCGCCGGAGGCCGATCCGCAGGTCCGGGAACGCGGGCGAGTAGGACAGCCGGTTCACGTCGTCGAAGTCGGCCGAGACGAAGAGGTAGCGGTGGCCGCGGCGGCTCACCACCGTGACCCGCCGGACCCTGAGCCCCGAGCGCTCGAACAGCTCGCGCGCCTGCTGCTTCAGCGTGTCGGCGTCGGTCGAGTCGTCGACCGGAAGCCCCTTGAACGCGCTCCACAGCTCCGGCCGGCCGGTCACGTTGATGGAGCCCGAGCCGTCGACCCGCAGCCAGATCTCGTGCTCGTACTCGTAGGTGAGGCACCCGTGCAGCGCCGTCGCGAGCAGCAGCGCGACGGCGAGGCGGGGGATCATGGCGCGGGGATTCTATAAGATTCGGCCCATGCCTCGCCCCCGCACGGTGCACCTCGTGGACGGCAGCGGCCAGTTCCACCGCGCCTACCACGCGATCCGCGGCCTCGCCACGAGCCGCGGGCTGCCCACGAACGCGACCTACGGCTTCACGACCATGCTGCGGAAGCTGCTCCAGGACGAGCAGCCGGACCACGTCGCCGTCCTCTTCGACCCCCCGGGGAAGACCTTCCGCCACGAGCAGTTCGCCGAGTACAAGGCGAACCGCCCGCCGATGGAGAGCGACCTCGCGGTGCAGCTGCCCTACATCCGCCGGGTCTGCGAGGCCTTCCGGCTGCCCGTCGTCGAGGTCACGGGGTTCGAGGCCGACGACGTCATCGCGACGCTCGCGGACCAGGCGGTGGCCGCCGGCTTCCGGGTCGTGGTGGTGACCGCCGACAAGGACCTCCTCCAGCTCGTGAGCGACGACGTCGTGGTCCTGAACCCCGGGCGCGAGGGCACAGGAGCGACCCGCCTCGACCGTAGGGCCGTCGAGGAGAAGTGGGGCGTCCCGCCCGAGCGGGTCGTCGACGTGCTCGCCCTCGTCGGCGACTCCGTCGACAACGTGCCCGGGGTGCCGGGCATCGGCGACAAGGGCGCGCGCGACCTCGTCCGCGAGTACGGCCGCGTCGAAGACGTGATCGCGAACGCGGACAAGCTCAAGCGCGCGGCCTACCGCGAGGGCCTGAGGGCCCACGTCGCGGAGGCTCTCCTCTCGAAGAAGCTCGTCACCCTGCGGCGCGACGTTCCGGTCGGCCTCGACCTCGACGCGATCGTGAGGCGCGAGCCGGACCGCGCCGCGTGCCACGCCCTCTTCAAGGAGCTCGAGTTCCAGGTCCTCGCGAAGGAGTACGCGCCGGAGAAGACGGCCGCCGCGGCGGACCACCGGCTCCTCCTCGACGCCGCGTCCGTGCGCGCGGCGGCCGCCGAGGCCCGCGCGGCCGGCTGCGTCGCGCTCGCCGCGGTCGCGACGCCGGAGCCGGCCATGCGGGCCCGCCTCCTCGGCGTCGCTCTCTCCTGGGCCGCGGGGCGCTCGGCCTACGTGCCCTTCGGCCACGACGGGCTCGAGGCCCAGGAGGCACTCGGCGAGCGGGACGCGCTCGAGGCCCTGCGCCCGCTGCTCGAGGACCCCGGGGTGAGGAAGGCCTCGGCCCGCACGAAGCGCGACCTCGTCCTCCTCGGCGGGCGGGGCGTCGAGCTGCGGGGGACGGGCTTCGACGCCCTCCTCGTCTCGTACCTGCTCGACCCGGGGCGCCGGGGCTACGCGCTCGAGGACCTCGCGTTCGAGCACCTCGACGAGCGCCGCCCGGCGGGAGGCGACGGCTCCGCGGCCGCCTTTGCCCCGGCGAGCGTCGTCGGGCCCGTGGCCGGCGCCGACGCGGAGCTCGTGCTCCGGCTGGAGGCGCCGATGACCGCCCGCCTGCGCGAGGAGGGCCTTCTCGACATCTACGAGAGCATGGAGCGGCCCCTCGTCTCGGTCCTCGCCGGCATGGAGCGGGCCGGCGTGAAGGTCGACGTGGCCCTCCTGCGGGCGATGAGCCGCGAGATGGACGAGGAGCTCCGCTCGCTCACCGTGCGCATCCACGAGCAGGCGAAGGGCGAGTTCAACATCAACTCGCCCGTCCAGCTGCGCGAGGTCCTCTTCGAGCGGCTGTCGCTGCGCAGCGCGAAGAAGACGGCCAAGACCCGGGCGGCCTCGACCGCGGAGGACGTCCTCGAGGAGCTCGCCCTCGTCCACGAGCTGCCGCGGCTCGTCCTGCAGTACCGCCAGGTCCAGAAGCTCAAGTCGACCTACGTCGACGCGCTCCCGGAGCTCGTCGACCCGCGGACCGGCCGCGTCCACGCGACCTTCAACCAGACGGTGGCGGCCACCGGCCGCCTCTCGGCGACCGACCCGAACCTCCAGAACATCCCGATCCGCACCCCGGAAGGGCGCCGGATCCGCGAGGCGTTCGTGGCCGAGCCGGGCCACCTCCTCCTCTCCGCCGACTACAGCCAGATCGAGCTGCGCGTCCTCGCCCACCTGTCGAAGGACCGGACGCTCATCGACACCTTCGTCAAGGGCGAGGACGTCCACGACCGAACGGCCCGCGAGATCTTCGGCCCGCTGTCGGTCGTCGCGCCGGACGAGCAGCGCCGGATCGCGAAGATGGTCAACTACGCGCTCCTCTACGGGAAGAGCGCCTTCAGCCTGGCCAAGGACCTCGGCATCGAGCGCAGGCAAGCCGAGTCGTTCATCGAGGCGTACTTCTCGCGCTACCCCGACGTGCGCGGCTTCATCCAGGAGACGATCGCCTCCGCGCGGGAGACGGGCTCGGTCCGCACCCTCCTCGGGCGGCTGCGCCGGCTGCCGGACCTGCGGGCCAAGAACTTCCAGGTCCGGGCCGAGGCCGAGCGCCAGGCCATGAACACGCCGGTCCAGGGCTCGGCCGCCGACCTCATCAAGCGGGCGATGATCGACCTCGACGGGGAGCTGCGCTCGCGGGGGATGGCGTCGCGGCTCATCCTGCAGATCCACGACGAGCTGCTGCTCGAGGTGCCCGAAGCCGAGGCCGAGGACGCCCGCGCCCTCGTCCAGAGAGTGATGGAGGGCGCCCTGAAGCTCGACGTCCCGCTGGTCGCCGACGCCCGGCTAGGCCGGAACTGGGCGGAGGTGCACTAGCCCCGTTTCCCTCTAGTCCGTTGTCCGTCTCGAGCAGAAAAGGCCAGGCCGTCGGTCCGTTGTCCCGGCCCGGCTGGAGGCGGATTCCGTGGCGGCGTTACTTCTTGTCGCCCCCGCCCGAGGAGCTCGTCGACGAGCCCGACGAAGAGTTGCCGCTGTCGCTGCTCGAGGTCGAGCTCGACTTCGACTCCTTGGCCTCGGACTTCTTGCCCCCGCCGCCGTCCGTGCTGCCCTTGCGGGCGTAATCGGTCACGTACCAGCCGGAGCCCTTGAACTGGATCGCCGGGGCGGAGAGCAGCTTCTCGACGGGTCCGCCGCACTTGGGGCACGCCGCGAGGGGCGGGTCGGAGAACTTCTGCATCTGCTCGAAGGCCCCGTCCTTCGGACACTCGTACTCGTAGAGCGGCACGGCGGCAGACCTCCCAAAAGACCTTTGTAGCACCGCCGGCGCGGGCCGGTCAAAGAGGCCGAGGCCCCGGCGCGCGGGGCGGGCCGGGCCTAGAGATGCAGCGTCTTCAGGTACTCCCGGAACGGGCCGCCGAGGTCGTCGCGCTTGAGGGCGAACTCCACCGTCGCCTTCAGGAAGCCGAGCTTGTTGCCGGCGTCGTGGCGCGTCCCCTCGAACTGGTAGCCGTAGAGCGTCCGGCGGGCCTTCAGCCGCCGCAGGCCGTCGGTGAGCTGGATCTCGCCGATGGCCCCCCGCGGCGTGTTCTCGAGCTCCTCGAAGATGTCGGGGGTCAGGATGTAGCGGCCGATGATCGCGAGGTCGCTCGGCGCGGCGTCCGCCTTCGGCTTCTCGACCATGTCGCGCAGGCGGTACAGCCGGCCGCTGTCCCCCTCGGGCATGCCGTCGATGACACCGTAGGCCGAGATCTCCTCCCGGGGGACCTTCTGCACCGCGACCACGGGTCCGCCGTAGCTCTCGTAGACGTCCACCATCTGCTTCATGCAGGGAACCTGGCTGTCGATGATGTCGTCGCCGAGCATGACCGCGAACGGCTCGTCGCCGACGAGGTCCTTCGCCATCAGCACCGCGTGGCCGAGCCCGAGCTGCTCGCCCTGGCGGACGTAGGACACCTGGATGTTCGCGATCTGCCGCACCTGCTCGAGCAGCTCCTTCTGGCCGCGGGCGGCGAGGTGCCGCTCGAGCTCGTAGGAGACGTCGAAGTGGTCCTCGATCGCGTTCTTGCCCTTGCCGGTGACGATGATGATCGAGGTGAGCCCCGAGGCGATCGCCTCCTCGATCACGTACTGGATGATCGGCTTGTCGACGAGGGGCAGCATCTCCTTGGGCTGCGCCTTGGTCGCGGGCAGGAAGCGTGTCCCGAGGCCCGCGGCCGGGAAGACGGCCTTGCGAATCTTCCGGGTGGTCACCATGCCCGGGATGCTAACACGCGCGAGGAGGGGCCTCCGTGGCGCGTGCTATCCTCGCCGGCGACCATGCTCGACCTGAAGTACGTCGTGGAAAACCGCGAGGCCGTCCTCGCCATGCTGCGCAGCCGCGGCACGGACCTCGCCCAGGTGCAGGCCTTCCCCGGGCTCGAGGGTGTCGACCCGTGGGCGCTCGACGCCGAGCGCCGCGCCCTCATCCAGGAGGTCGAGGAGCTGCGCCACCGCCAGCGCGTCGTGGGCGAGGAGATCGCGCGGCGGGGAAAGGCGAAGGAGGACGCCTCGGAGCTCAAGGCCGAGATGAAGGGCGTCGCCGAGCGGATCAAGGCGGGCGACGCGCGGCTCGAGGCGGTGAAGCACCAGATCGAGCGCTTCCTGATGGTCGTCCCGAACGCGCCCGACGCGAGCGTCCCCCCGGGCCGCGACGAGACGGCGAACGTCGAGGTCCGCCGGGTCGGGACGCCGCGCGCGCTCGACTTCGCCCCGAAGGCGCACTGGGACCTCGGCCCGGAGCTCGGGATCCTCGACTTCGAGCGGGCCGCCGCGATCTCGGGGGCGCGCTTCGCGGTGCTGTGGGACGCGGGCGCGCGGCTCGAGCGCGCGCTCATCCAGTTCATGCTGGACCTCCACACCTCCCGCGGCTACCGCGAGGTCATCCCGCCGTACCTCGTCACCGCGGAGGCCCTGACCGGCACCGGGCAGCTGCCGAAGTTCGAGGGCGACCTCTTCAAGACGGCGGCGGGCGAGCGCACCCTCTATCTCATCCCGACGGCCGAGGTCCCCGTCACGAACCTCCATCGGGGCGAGATCCTCGACGCGGCCACGCTGCCGAGGAAGTACGCGGCCTTCACCCCGTGCTTCCGCTCGGAGGCGGGCTCGTACGGCAAGGACGTGCGCGGCCTCATCCGCCAGCACCAGTTCCACAAGGTCGAGCTCGTGAAGCTCGCGACGCCCGAGACCTCGATGGACGAGCTCGAAGGCATGGTCGCCGACGCCGAGGAGGTGCTGAAGCGCCTCTCTCTGCCGTACCGCGTGCTGGTCCTCTCGACCGGCGACATGGGCTTCTCCGCGGCCAAGACCTTCGACATCGAGGTCTGGCTGCCGGGGCAGCAGGCCTATCGCGAAATCTCGTCCTGCTCGAACTGCACGGACTTCCAGGCCCGCCGCGCGGGGCTGCGTTACCGCCCCGAGCCCGGGGCGAAGCCGCGGTTCCTGCACACGCTCAACGGCAGCGGCCTCGCCGTCGGACGCACCCTCGTCGCCGTGCTGGAGAACTACCAGCAGGCGGACGGGACCGTCGCGGTGCCCGACGTCCTCCGCCCGTACATGGGCGGGCTCGAGCGCATCGAAAAGCGCTAGGGCGAGCCCTCGGCCGCGGCGAGGCCCGGAGCGAACCGCGGCGCGCCGCCCGGGCGCGCCCACCGGTCGACGCCGGTCGCGACCGCGAGGGAGAGAAGGAGCGGGAGCGCGAGCCCGCCGAACCACCGGTTCACCCGCTCGCTCCTCAGGGCGGCCGCGTCGAGGGCGAGGAGCGCCCCGATCGCCCCGACCCACAGGCCCATCACGGCGGCCTCGCTGGCCGGCGGCTCCCAGGGCGGCGCGACCGAGCCGGCCCGCGAGCTGGGGAACGGCAGGTAGCGCGACAGCGGAACGTCCCCCGCGAGCGCGTCGAAGACCGCCGGCGGCGCGTTGCGGTTGTTGACCATGCGCATCTCGCCCGGGTCGTGGAACGTGAAGAGCGCGAGGGCGGCGCCAAGGGCGAGGAGCGCGCCGCGCCAGCGGGCGAGGCCGCGGTCGGGCGCGTCAGTGACCCGCAGCGCGAGGGCCACCGCCAGGATCGGGAGGAGCGGGATCGTGAAGCGGGCCGGGGGCGAGGCGCCCCACCAGTTGCGCCACGCCAGCACCGGCAGGAGGACGGCCACGAACGCGACGCCGAGGCCGGCCGCCGCGCGCCACGGCGCCGCGGCGAGCCGCCGCGCGCCGGCGAGGCCGAGGAGGTACGCCGGCGCGTAGGGCAGCAGGCCGTACGAGCCGTCGACGAAGAGGCCGACGAGCGTCCGCAGCGGCGTGCGCCGCGCCATCGGCGTCGGCACGTTGCCGCCGTAGCGGGCGAGCGGGGAGACGCTCCCGAACACGTGGTGGTGGTAGCCGAGATACGCGGCGGCCATCGCGGCGGCCACCGCGAGGAAAGCGAGGCGCGCGCGGCCGCGCAGCACGGCGAGCGCGAAGAGCCCCGTCGCCGCGGCGAGGAGGGTCATCCGCACGTGCAGCCACGGCAGGGCGGCGAGGCACGCCGCGGCGGCCGCCGCCCCGGCCGGCGTGGGCCGGGCGAGGAGGAGCCACAGCGCGGTGGCGAAGGCGAGCGTGGCGACGACCTCGGTGTAGAGGAACGACGTGTAGAAGAAGACCGGCGGGCCGACCATCGCCGCCCACGCGGCGAGCGCCGCCCCTTCGTCCGCGCCCGCACGCAGGGCGAGCGCCCGCGTGAAGAGGCCGAGGAGCGAGGCGGCGACGGCGAGGAGCCAGAGGCAGGCGAGACGCCCGCCGAGGGCGTAGACCGGGGCGACGAGGAGCGACAGCCCGGGGCTGTGGGTCGGAATGGAGCGGCCGTCCGCGCGCCGCGCGCCCCCCGGCATGTGGTCGTAGCCGCTCAGGTACTCGTTGAAGTCGCCGCGGGCGAAGTTGTCGCGCAGGTCGAGGTCGTGCTCGCGCCAGAGGCTCTGCGCCATCATCAGGTAGTCGATCTCGTCGCCCGACGGCTGCACCGCGCGGGTGTAGTGCCAGGCCGCGGCCGACGCGACGAGCAGCGGGACGAGGAAGAGGACGAGCGGCCGCGGCCGCAGCCGGGGGGGCCGCGCCCCGCCGCGCGAGAGGGCGACGCCCGCGGCGAGCAGCGCGAGGACGCCGCCGAGCGGCCCCGTCAGGAGGCCGAGCGCGGGCAGGGCGGCGCGGGCCGCCGGCCACCGGGCGAGGGCGAGGAGAACGGCCGCCTGCGCGAGCGGGGCCGCGAGGTGGAGGGCCCTCCTCAAGCGGTGGCCGGCCCTCAGGCCCGCGGGAACGCCCGCGAGGCGGCGTGGCGCCAGGCGACCGCCGCCCGCGACGCGAACGCCTCCATCAGGCGGTCGTCGGGCGACTCGCCGTTCGGGTCGAGGAGCACGAGACAGCCCGTGTACGCGTCGACGGTGACGAGGGGCACGAGGAGCGTGGGCTGCGCCGGGAGCACGACGCCGAGCGCCTCGGCGACCTCGAGCATCCGCTCGGCCGCGAGCCGCCGGGCGGTGGTGGGCACGAGCTCGGCCGGCGCGTCGCGGCCGACCGCGGCCCCGAAGCCCTCGCCGGTCGTGGCCGCCACCCGCGGGCCGCGCGGGCTCTGCACGACGAGCATCCCCGCGCGGTAGCGGCCCACCCGGCACGCGCTCTCGAGGAGAGCCTGGCCGACCGCCTCCGGCGTGTCTCCGCGGAAGACCCGCTGCGCGAGCTCGACGACCTGCTCGAGGAGGGCCGCGTAGCGCCGCAGCTGGGCGAGCTTCTGGCCGCGGGACAGCACGGCCGCCGCCGCGATCGCGATCGGCTTCGCGCGCTGGAGCTCCTCGGCCGTGAACGGCGAGGCCGCGCGTCGGCCGGCGACGAGGAGCCCCGCCACCTCCCCCTCCTGCAGGAGGGGGAGCAGCGCCCACGCCCGAAGCGGCCGCGGCAGCCCCAGCGGGCACGGACGGCCCTCGGCCTCCGCGTCGGCCACCGTCGTCGGCTGGCGCGCCTCGGCGAGGGCCGGGAGCCGCTCGTCCGAGAGGAGCGTGTCGAGAAGGCCCTCCGCGTCCTCGCCGTGCGCCGCGAGCACGCGGAAGCCCGTCCCCGGCTCGAGCCCGGCCACGATCGCCTCGTCGGGGGGGACGACGCGGGAGAGCTGGCGGAGGGCCTCGGCGAGGCCTTCCTCCATCCCGGCCGGCCGGCCGATCGCCTCGACCGCCTCGCGCATCTCCTCGGCGGCGAGCCTCCGCTCGCGCTCCGACTCGACGGTGACCGAGGGGTCGAGCCGGCGCCGCTCGCGACCGATGGCCTCGCGAATCGCGTCGCGGACGTCGTCGCGGACGGCCGCCTCGAGGTGG
>WBZP01002137.1_pt2 | contig 11567 bp, 10 predicted proteins | sample 5204301 | NCBI WGS metagenome assembly WBZP01 (sample SAMN12412401, study PRJNA552823) | activated sludge metagenome | isolation source: activated sludge from nitrification reactor of wastewater treatment plant... | place: USA: Pennsylvania | collected 2017
GCGGCTTACATGTCGGCAGCAGGGCATGAAGTACATGTGTTTGAAAAAAATAGTTCAGCAGGCGGAAGAGCAAGGCAACTAAAAACAGATTCGGGATATTTATTTGATATGGGCCCAAGTTGGTATATGATGCCAGACGTTTTTGATGATTTTTTTGCCGATTTTGGCACGTCACACTCGCAGTATTACCGTATTAAAAAACTCGTACCTTCTTATAGGGTGTATAACAGCACCTCGTTTCATGACGTCAAGCCGGTTGATGAAGGTGGACTAAGTTTATTTGATGATTTAGAGCCTGGCTCGGCAGATAATGTGAAGCTACTGCTTAAAAAAACAAGTAAAGAATATCGTCATATTCGTGATCACCTACTTGAAAAAGACTATATTTCACCAATTGACGCGATTGACAGTAAGGCATTATCGATGCTTGCCAACCCGGAATTATTTCGATCGTACCATTCACGTATTAAAAAGACATCCCAAAACGAAGACATCCAAAAAATACTCGAATTCATGACTGTTTTTATGGGCGGCAGCCCGCAAAATATTCCTGGAGTTTATAGCTTGCTGAGCCATGTTGATTTTGGATTAGGCATTTGGTATCCGATGGGTGGTTTTGGTTCAGTGGCGCGTGCATTCGAATCGGTTGCAAAACAGCAGGGCGCACAGTTTGTCTATAATGCAGAAATAACAAAAATACATACCACGCAACATATGGCATCACACATAGAAGTGAACGGTGAACGACTTGCTTTTGATGCGGTTGTTGCAAATGCAGACTATCATCATGTTGAAACGAAACTTGTGCCTAAAAATTATCAGGTGTATCCTGAGCGATATTGGCGAAAAAAGGTACTTTCACCATCAGCGATGTTGGTGTATTTGGGAGTTTCAAAAAAAGTACCGGGGCTTTTGCATCATACGATGTTTTTTGACGCTGACTGGCATGGACATTTCGACCAAGTGTTTAAAAAGAAAGAATGGTCATCACGGCCACTATTTTATGTTGCAAATCCAAGTAAAACTGATACAACCATTGCTCCAAAAGGGTATGAAAACATTGTGTTACTTGCACCGCTTGCGAATGATTTACATCCATCTCCTGCTCAGGTTGATGAACTTGTTGAAAGCCTTATTGCTCGGCTTGAATCTCACACGAAGACAACCATCAATGATGCATTAGTAGTAAAAAAAGTTGTCATGATGGACTTCTTTGCAGACACATTTAACTCGTATAAAGGGAATGCCTTTGGACTTGCACATACATTAGGGCAAAGTGCGTTGTTTCGGCCACGGATGCAAAGCAGGAAGTTGCGCAATCTTTTTTATGTCGGGCAATATACAAATCCCGGCACTGGTGTGCCAATGGTTATCTTATCTGGAAAAATAGCAGCGCGAGTGGTGGGTGAAAGGATCCACTAGTGAGCAGAGAAAAACAGATATTTAAAGCCGGTAGCACGACATATTATTGGAGTAGCATATTCTTCCCGGAGCAGACTCGTGAAGACGTTTTTAAGCTATATAGTTTTGTGCGGGTCGCTGACGATTTTGTCGATGCTACCCCACAAGATAAAAAATCATTTATGCAACTAAAGAAGGCGTGGTTCAAAATAGCCAAAGACGGCAAAGCACCCTCTAAAAAATTGAGTTCAGACATTCGATTAGTCGTGCAAAATATGTACGAGGTGTATACAAAATTTGCATTTTCACCTGATTGGATTAAGGCTTTTCTTATTGCCATGGAAGATGATTTAAGTAAGAAAAAGTACCTAAATCTAAAAGAAACCCAAGCTTATATGTATGGATCTGCCGAAGTCATAGGGCTTATGATGGCTAAAATAATTGGCGTTCCAGAAAAGGGCTACGAAGCAGCGCAGTTGCAAGGTCGTGCGATGCAATACATTAACTTTATACGTGATGTTGCTGAAGATACCGTACTTGGCAGACAATACATACCGACGTCTGAGCTTAAAAAATATGGGTTACCATCGCTTTCTGCCGCTGATGCATATCGTCACCCAGCTGCTTTTCGTGAATGTATAGAAGCTCAGATAGCTCATTATCAAAAATGGCAACAACAAGCACAGGCTGGTTTTAAATATATTCCTCGTTCACAGCGTATAGCTCTTAGAACAGCGGTTGATATGTATAATTGGACAGCACAAACTATTGCAAAAAACCCATTTATAGTGTTTGATAAAAAGATAAAACCAAGTAAAAGCCGTGTGGTGGCGCGCGCATTAGTGAGGTCAATCCATGCGTGAATTTACGTATTACATCTTTAATCTACTAGTCTTTTTACCGGTACTTATTTTAAGTTTTTTAACAGATGTGAAACCACACAGGCATATACGAGGGCTACTTGCTAGCTATTTGCTTGTAAGCCTACCATTTATATTATGGGATATCTGGGCGGTATCAGCAGGCCACTGGGGCTTTAACGATACCTATGTTACTGGGCCCTATTTATTCAATGTTCCTCTTGAAGAATATCTTTTCTTTTTGACTGTTCCATTTGCTCTCATATATGTATGGGGGGTGATTAAAAAATTCGTCGTCGATCGCTCGATGGCAGGGATAGTACCACTATTGTTGTTTGGTACGGCTGCGGGCGTATCGGTGTGGATGTTAATTAACTACTGGAGCAATGGCTATACTCGTTCGGCAGCGATTGCCACGCTTATTGCTGTGCTAGTTGCAGTTGTGTCACGTATTGCGTATACGTGGCGCTTTTGGACGTTTCAGTTGGTACTATTAGGATTATTCTTGGTGTTTAACTCAATCCTTACTATGCTGCCAATAATAACGTACGGTCCAGATGCGATTATTGGCTTTAGAATCGGCGATATTCCAATAGAAGACTTCTTCTTTAATTTTGCCTTCGCTAACCTCTTCTTGATTGTCTATACCACTATCGATCAACCCCGTCTTATAAAAACGTTAAATATTCAAAAATAGACAAATAAGCAAAATTAATATATAATATACCTAAATAAGGAGTTATTTATGACTGAACATAACATAGAAGAGTTGCAAACTTGGGGTGTTGTATATGAATCGACGGATTCAGGTGTGCCTTCAGAAGTTGTAATGAGCTTACATGCAAATGAAGAAGCTGCACGCAAAATGGCTGAACAACTAAACGAAGAAGATGGTAACATATGCAAGCCTTTCGAAGGCGCTGGTGATGTTGCATTTTACAGGGCGCTACCACTTGGAGCCGAAGCTGTTGCCGCGTTTTTAAGTTCGCAGCAATCACGCCAAACGCAAGTAGAATCCGTAAAGGATGATTTGACTAATATTTGTGATAATTGTGGCGCACCAAAAGATAGCTTATATTGTTGCGGCCAGGAATACTAAACAAGTGTTCATATTGACTTTGCAGCTTAATATTTATTGTTGTACAAGTTGCTATGAGGATAACTATGAAGTATTGCTCCGAGACAAATAATTGCCTTAAATAAGTATTAAATATCAAATTGGATAAAAGAGAACGAAAGGATAGTTATGACACAACACAACCAAGAACGTGCACCATTTCACGAAGATGACCCAATGCAATATATTCAATTTGCAGAATTTGACATTACTCAGCATACAATCGACCAAATTGCAGGTATTAATGGTCCGATTGTCGATGAGCTTGCCGTAACTTTTGGGGTTGAAAAGCCACAAACAGGCTGGGACGCTACTTCTTTGAAGGAGCTCATTACAATTATAGGACCCGCTAAGACACTTCAAGACAACATACCAGCAATAGAAGCATTGCTACCAGAAGCAGACGATAAGCAGATTGCTATAGAGTGGATCGAGCAGTCTGGTTTGCTTGATGCTGTATTTCGTAATTTTGACAGCCCTGAACAAATGCTACCACGTAATTTTGATACAGCTGTTATTACGGGCGGAGTACGGAACTGGATGATGCGTCGAGCACAGGTACTAATTGATACAATTCAAAATGGTACGACGGTGTCTGAAATTAAACTTGTCGCTGGAACTCGGCAAATGCGAACCGCAGAGGGTGATGATGTCATAGAAGGTGACACAGAAGCATCTTATATGCAGCGAGTCATCAAGCCACTGTTAGAGGCAGAAGTAGAGTGTCGGGTGGCCGTTGTTTCAACAGATACAGACAAGGGCAATGAAATAGCTGAAGTAGTAGCCAACGAAACTCAAGACGCAGCATCGGTACTTGTTGCGTGTAATGCTGGTAACTGGATACAGAATGGTGGGCAAATACGCCGAGCAATTGGCGATGACAGAGTTTTTGTAGTCAGTAATCCATTTCCTATTGCAAAGAATAACGAGCCGCCAGCACTTGGTCAAAACTATCTAACGGCCCTTGGCATCATTGCTCGTAATCTACAAGAACTTGCACGCCATACATAGTACACTAATTGTATAAAATAAGGACTTATAATGGCGAAAAAAACAGCTAGTTTATCGAGCGCACACTTTATAAAGTTTGTATAAATACTCTTATTGCAAGCGAGGGGTTTATTATGGTAGCAGCGATTGCTTATGCTATATCGGCTTAAAATACTATCAGTGCCTTGTATACCACCTGTCGGATGACGATGTGTAATGGCGACTAACTACAGCAATATTTGACGCGTTTTGGAGAAAATACGAACAATTTAGAAATCACCAGTATTGTATTTACCGTCTTTATATTTATAGCAACAGCCTTTGCATGGTTAATTAGTAAAAAATCACTTCTATCACCAAACTCAGTTATTGTGGCTTCTATAGCACTGTTCTTTGTGTTGGTCACACTGAATGCAGAGCCGCTTTACATCAAAATGATTTTACAATAATAAAAACTTAAAATTGACAAAAAAATAAATTAATGTTACTATATTGATATAATAACTAAAGAAATTATCTATGACACCAGAAAGCATTTCAAACAATCAATACATACCACTACGACCACCAGTTGACCGAATCCAGGTAATATCTGGTTTGCTTGAAAAAGTGCTTGTAAATGAGGATGATCCAGATGCTGGCATTAGTTTTGACCCCGAAAAACTTTCTCATTACACAATTGACGTACAAGACCCAACAAAGCGAGAAAAGGTATTTACTACCTACTACGAAATTACTGGTGAGCAGTTAGAAGATTCAGTTAAAACACCAGAAACAGCTATAGCGATTGTTAATTGGTTGAAAACAGAATTACAAAATGACCTAAAAGCACATGAGAAAGCCATGTTTGCTACTGAAGCATTACGAAACCGCTAATACATAGTATATTCAAATATTGACATATATTAAATTAAGCATTACTATTACGTTATAAAAGCGTAAAACTAAAACGCTCGCACAAAAGAACACCAAGACAAAATGTAAAAAGAGGTACATTCGTGGACAATCCGCACTTGAGTCCACGGCTGTCTGCATACCCACGCACTTTTGCTCAGTCCGCACTGAGTGGAAATTCGCATGCGTCGGTTGTTGCTGATATGCCAGTGGTTCCACAGCGCCCCTATAGGGCACCGGTCGACTTTGCCGCTCGTGCAAAATCGTATCGTCGATCACAAATCAAAAGAAAAGCACTTAAGGGTATGCTTATATTTGGTATTGTTGTCATGCTTATAATTGCGGCACTTGGCGCAGTTGGGTACGTATTGAATGAAAGATACGCAGGGCGAGCACTCCCGTACACTTATGTAGGGGATATTTCTATTGGTGGACTCACGCAACCAGAAATCAAAGCAGTATTAGATGCGCGTACAGAAGAGATAAGAGTTACCTTAAAAGAAGGTGGGTTAACGCGTGAAGTGCCCGTACAAGCGTTTGGTGCGCAATTTGATACGCAAAAAGCGAGCGAACAGGCAATAACAGGCTTTAACCCATTTCGCTATCTTACAAAGCGCGCTTTTGCTGTTTCGGTGACGGTGAATGAACGATATGTTGATGGGTACTTGCGTATGCATGTTGCCAACATGCAAACAGATGCTGAAAATGCAGAAATAGTTAAATCTAAAAAACAGCTAGTTATAGTACCAGAAACGTATGGTTTTAGAACTAATACCGCCTATGTAACAGAACAGTTGAACAAACAACTTGTCACGCTTGAAAATCCAACAGTCAACTTGAGTGCAGTAACGGATAGGCCGGCCATTACGCAAGCTGATTTGCAGGATGACATAGAAATAGCGCGCCGATTAATTGCGACAAACGTTGGCGTACAGGCGTATAAAACTGTCATTCGTCCATCGGATGATCAGAAGTTATCATGGCTTGATATTCAACAAGTTCCAGGTACGAACCAAGTGCAACTACAGTTTTCACAAGCAAAAGTTCGTGAATACGTGTTTGAGATAGCCAAAAAATATAACACCGAGTCAGTAGCAGAGCAATTAACTACCAATCCTGATGGCACTCAGACGGTGCAAGCAGGTAAAGCAGGAACTACGGTGGCAAATGTTGATGATGTTGCAAATGCGCTGTATAAAGCGCTATCAAATCAGCAGTCACAAGTGATTGCTTTTACGATTAACCCAGTTGATTATCAAAAAGTTGATAGATCTCAAGTACAGATGACGCAGACAACAACTGCGGCAGCCACCACCACAAACCAGTCTGGTTCGCTTAGTCAAGCTCCTGCACAACAGGCAATAGCCGGAGTTAACTAAACTAGCACCTCTGTTCATTCAGTGCATCTACGCGTATACTCGTAGATATACCAAGAGTGAGGTGTTATGGCAGAGAAGTCCATCCGAAAACGTTTTGTAATAATTGACGGGAAAAGTGTTTTTTATCGTGGTTATTATGCCATGCCAAACCTAAGCACAAAAGACGGCATACCAACTGGTGGCGTTTTTGGATTTGCGACATTGAGCCTTGAAGTGATTAAACGGTTGCAGCCCGATTATGTGGCGGTTGCCTGGGATAAGCCAAAGACGAACATACGCAAGCGACTTGATCTGTATCCTGAATACAAAGCTGGGCGTAAGCCTGCTCCGGCGGATTTTTATGCGCAAATACCTATTTTGCATGAGTTACTTGATGCACTTGGTTGGCCACTCTATGAACTCGATGATTACGAAGCAGATGACATTATGGCTGGTTTGGCAAAAAAAGCTTCAGAGCAGGGGATAGAAACGGTCTTAGTAACGAGTGATTTAGATGCACTGCAATGTGTTGATGAGCTAGTTAAAGTGTATGTGCTTAAAAAAGGCCTGAGTAATATAGAAGAATACCACCCAGAAAGTTTTACGGCTAAATATGGTATTCGCACTGATCAGTTCTTAGACTTAAAGGCACTCAAGGGCGACTCTTCCGATAATATTCCTGGTGTACCTGGGGTGGGTGAAAAGACAGCTCTTATGTTACTTCAAAAATATGATTCGCTTGAAGGAGTGTATGACAATATAGACCTTATTAGTGGCAGTGTGCATGATAAACTTGTGAAAGGTAAAGAGAGTGCTTATTTAAGTAAAGAACTTGCTCGTTTGTACATAGACGCTCCCGTCGCGCTTGATTTACACGCGACAGATGTCAAAAAATTTGATGGACCTCATTTAAAAGGTATGCTCGAAAAGCTTGAATTTCGTTCGTTATTGCGGAGCATGCCCGAACTTGCTAATGTGCAATCCGATAACCCGACGGCAGTCGTTGATATTCCGCGTATACCACTTGTAAACACCCGTGATTTTCAGTGGCAAAAGCAGCTGCTTATTTTAGGCTTTTTTAACGATAGCCATAATACATCTGCTCAAGGATTTGTAGTATCGAATGGCAAACAGATAACGCTTATAGATTCTCCGGATAAACAAATTGATGAGTTACGCCTTCATTTTGATGACATACTTATCACAGGGTACGACACGAAAAGGGTTGTCGGATACTTTTTGCACCACGACATACAGGTAACTGTCAGCCATGACGTCAAGGTTGCTGCATTTTTGCTAAACTCTCTTCATAAATCATTTGATTTAGATGTTATTGTTCAACAAGAATTAGGAGTCACACTACCACCCTTATCTGACATTCCACCAGAAGATATTGGAGTGTATGCAGAAGAGCTTGTTGGCGCAGTGCAGCTTATGACAACGCGGCAACGCGAACAGCTTGCAAACACTGGCCGACTACAAGCAGTTGCAACAGATATGGAGTGGCCAATTATTCCAGTATTGGCAGCGATGGAGCGTACTGGCATTGAGCTTGATGTTGTTTATCTGCGTACGATGCAGCGTGAGCTTGAAGACAGTATTAGCGATCTTGAACAGACTATTTATGGGTTTGCTGGCAAAGAATTTAATATCAGCAGTCCGCAGCAACTGGCAGAGGTACTATTTACCGACTTAGGGTTACCGTCGCACGGCATCAAAAAAGGTAAAACTGGTTTTAGCACAGCCGCGAGCGAGCTTGCAAAACTTGTTTCGTATCATCCAATTATTCCAATTATTAGTGAATACCGTGAATACACAAAGCTTAAAAGTACCTATGTCGATACGCTGCCGAATCAAGTTGGTCCCGATGGCAGGGTTCATACCACTTTTAACCTCACGATAGCTCAAACAGGACGGCTTTCGAGTACTGATCCAAACTTGCAAAACATACCGGTTCGTACAGAAATTGGCAAAAAGATTCGTCATGCTTTTGTTGCAAAAAAAGGGCATAGTTTTGTGAGTGCCGACTACAGTCAGTTTGAGCTACGATTAGCTGCAGTATTGGCGGGTGATATTGACATGATAGAAGCGTTTAACAGCGGTGCCGATATACACACTCGGACGGCTGCAGAAGTATACGGTGTTGCACTCGATGACGTGACACCACAAATGCGAAGTAATGCCAAAACAATCAACTTTGGAGTCTTGTACGGCATGAGCCCGCATGGGTTGAGTGTTGCAACCGGTATGACTATGGGCGATGCAAAAGATTTTATTGACAAATATTTTGCTGCCAGAAAACCACTAGTTACCTACATAGAGAATCTAAAAGAACAGGCAAAAGAGCAGGGGTATGTCGAAACGTTATTTGGCCGTCGGCGCCCCACGCCAGATGTAAAATCGAGCAATTTTATTGTTCGCATGAGCGCAGAACGACAAGCAGTGAACATGCCTATTCAGGGTACAGAAGCCGATTTAATGAAGCTTGCTATGATTCGGCTTGAGGATGCGCTGCCCGCCAGCGCGTCACAGCTGCTGCAGATACACGATAGCATTTTAGTCGAAGTGCTTGATAGTGATGTTGGCATGGTAGCAGAACGTATGAAACACACGATGGAAACTATCTATCCAGACCTGGGGATACACTTAAAAGTAGACGTAAAAACCGGCAAACACTGGGGTGAACTTTAATTTTTTTGCATAGCATATAATTTATTCCATACTGCATATGCTTGCTTTGACTTAATAGCGGTGTACACTAATATCTTATGAAAACATTTGTTACTGGGGTTGCAGAAGAGCCATTTTTTCCAGAACAAGATTTAGATGAAGATAATGCGCGGTTGCTTGCCGTTATGCTCGCCGACAAGCGAATACTTGAACCATACCATCAAATGGCAGAGAGCGTTAGTAGACTATTCGAGGTGAGTCATCCAGCAGTCCGTCAGTCAGTTCGTGTCGTGTTTGACGACGTCAGTAGAGAAAAAGCAGCAAGTTTTGGTGCTGCAGTTTACGAAGTTATTTCTGGCTTAGTGATGCCACGACAGCAACTATATGACTCAGAACATATTTTACGGGTAAACCGGTTTCCGATTGAACATCGTAATGCGATTGGTGATGCGCTTGTGCAGAGTTATGATGATTTTCGTCACTCTATGCCGAATACTGTTGATGTCGTTGAATCGGCCGCAGAGGCCAATGGTACAACTCAAAGTACTTACGCTGTGCTTGGTGCTGCAGTTTCACGATTATTTGAACTGCAACTGGGTACGATACAATAGAATGATGCAGCACCCAAATGCGTTATTTTTAAATCATAATGAAATTACTGCTCTTGCAAAAAAGCATTCAACACCATTTTATGTGTATAGCAGTGACGTATTAACGTATTATGCTCAGCAGTCGCTATTATTTAGTGGACCATACGGTACAACCGTGCGGTATGCCGTTAAGGCAAATCCACACAAAAAAATAATTCAACTTTTTGATAGTCTTGGTTTACATTTTGATGCGAGTAGCGGTGGGGAGGTTGCATTACTTATGAGCCATGGGGTGCAGCCATCACACATTGCACTCAATTCACAAGAGTTACTAATAAACGTAAAAGAACTTGTGACGGCAGGTGTATTGTTTACGGCTACTTCATTGCATCAGCTCGAAACGTATTGCACGCAGTTTCCAGGCGGGCGGATTGGTGTACGTCTTAATCCAGGAGTAGGTAGTGGTGAATCAAATAAAGTAACAACGGGCGGCAAGAGCGCTGGTTTTGGTATATGGCACGAGTATATACCAAAAGTTAAAGCTATTGCTGCAGAACATAATGTAACAATCGACACACTGCACACTCATATTGGGGCAGGTACAGACCCAATAATATGGCAGCAAGTCGCAAAAATAACTTTGGGTCTGGCAGAACAAATTCAAACAGTTACGACTGTTTCTTTAGGCGGTGGGTTCAAAGTGGCTAGAATGGCTGACGAATCATCTGCAGATGTACCAAAGATAGGCGAAGCAATCGCGACGTTACTAAAAGATTTTGCCAATCGAACGCACAGGCAGCTACATATTGAAATCGAGCCAGGCACCTACTTAACGGCACTGAGTGGTCTTTTGGTCGCATCAGTAATTGATATCACAGATACTGGTGCCGATGGCTTTACATTTCTGCGTATTAATACCGGAATGAACGATATACTACGACCGTCATTGTACGGTGCTCAACATCCAATTTGGCTTATTCCTCAAAAAACAACGGATGAAGCGATGCAAGAATACGTTATCATTGGGCATAACTGCGAATCAGGTGATGTCTTAACTCCAGAAAAAGGTAATCCAGAAGCTCTTGCACCGCGGAGCTTGTCGCGCGCCAGTATTGGGGATATTGTGGTGATTGGTGGTGCGGGTGCTTATTGCGCAAGCATGCGCGCACATGGCTATAATTCGTACGCTTCTGCAAAAGAAGTCTACATAGAAACGAATAATTGCAATTGATATAAAAAAGTTATATAATATTTTTTGATATGGAGCAAACCACAATAATTAGAATTATTCGTATTGTACTTATTGTTATAGTACTTGGTTTGTTTATTTGGTTTGTTATTTGGCTGTTTAGCCCAAAACAATCATCCGCTCCAGAAGAACCAGCCGCCGAAACTACCACTCAACAGGAACAATTTGATAATGTTCGATTTGTCCAGGACGGCGAAATTACTGCTCCAGAACAACACTATACGATTGCTATAACAATTAATGCTACGAGTCGTCGGATAGATATCTACCAAGGCTATAACACTGCTTCTATTCGATCAGAAAGTTATACAAATTCGAGTGCTTCGTATGATGCACTCTATGCTGCACTTAATAACGTTGGATTTTTTTCAACGCGTGATGACCCAAATAATCTTGATAGAACTAGTTATTGCCCTCTAGGAATACGGTATTCGTACC
>WBZP01006493.1_pt1 | contig 11567 bp, 5 predicted proteins | sample 5204301 | NCBI WGS metagenome assembly WBZP01 (sample SAMN12412401, study PRJNA552823) | activated sludge metagenome | isolation source: activated sludge from nitrification reactor of wastewater treatment plant... | place: USA: Pennsylvania | collected 2017
GTGGCAGCGGGCGATGATATCATCCGTGATCCGCTCGCCGAGGCGTTCATCAAACACAAAGTTTTTACCGATAAAACGACTGGGCAGTCCGCCGGCCTTCACCTGGCGCGCATACTGAATGATGCCACCCTCCAGGTGAAAAACATTTTTAAACCCGTTGTGCAGCATCCAGGCACTGGCCTTTTCACAGCGGATGCCACCGGTGCAGTACATGATGATGTTCCGGTCTTTATTTTCCTGCATCATATCCACCGCCATGGGCAGCTGTTCGCGGAAGGTGTCACTGGGAATTTCTATGGCGCCTTCAAAATGCCCCACTTCATATTCATAATGGTTGCGCATATCAATGACCACGGTATCCTTTTCTTCCAGCAAACGGTTCATTTCAGCCGCGTTTACATAACGCCCTTTGTTCTCCATGCTGAATGCGGGATCTGTAATGCCATCCGCCACAATTTTCTCCCGCACCTTGATGCGCAGCACCCAGAAGGATTTGCCATCATCATCTACCGCGATATTCAGCCGCAGGCCGTTCAGAGGTGGTATACTGTAGAGATAATCCCGGAAAGCATCGAAATGATGTTCAGGCACACTGATCTGTGCATTGATGCCTTCCTGGGCAATATAAATACGGCCGAAAACCTTCAGCCCGTTCAGTGCCTGGTAAAGTTCGTCCCTGAACTGTTTCGGATCAGGTACCGGAAAGTACTGGTAAAAGGAAATAGTAGTGCGCAGGAAGCTTTCCTCATGCAGCCGCTGGCGGAGTTCCTCATTGGAAACCCGGTTGTGAAGTATTGCCATAGTTTTTCAATTTGATCCCGGCTTTCCGGGAAATCACACAGGCTGCGGATACAAAAACGGATCCGTGCCGTTGATTGGATGCTTGCAGGGCAAACCAAATTGTGCAGCGCAAAGATATCAATTTTAGGGGAGCCGTTCAACAATCTGCTGCTCAGAAGCGGAAGGAGACAGAGCCATCGCGGCGGTTGATGCTCATATTACCGCCGATCAATCCTCCAAAACCCAGCCGGATAGCCTGCCCGGTGTACTTCCCCCGGTCGAAGCCGGCTACCCAGTCGATCCGGAAAATTTTCAGGATATTCTCCAACCCGACGAATAGTTCCACATGGTTATTTTCAGGGGTAACATAAAACGTGTTGGTGCCGGCCACCAGGTGCCAGTTGAGATTCCGGAAGCCGGGTATTTTATTGGTGAGCAGTCCATTGAAATGATGTTCCAGGTGCGCCTGTACAAAGAAGGGTTCCGTGTTGCTGAAAGCGTAATAACTCACCAGCTGAAAGCTGTTCACGTAATCACTGGCGGCCACGGTGAGGTTTCCGTTGAAATGCTGGTAATCCTGCATGAACACCTGCCGGTCGTTGAGAAAACCACCCAGTACCAGTTTGTATTTGAGCAGGCCGCCAAGGCGGAGGTTCAGATCATCGTACACGCTGAATTTCCATTTATCAAAATCCACATCACTGCCGAGCAGTTTACTGAACCCGCGGGTATAACTGAATGCCAGCGTGGGATATTTGGATCCCAGCGGCAGCTTACTGTCAGGAAACTGGATATACCGCTGACCGGGTTTAAAACTGATATCAAATCCCAGCATAAGCGCCTGGTGCGGTGTAAACTGGGCGGGAAAGCGTTCCACCGGGTAATTGGGTGTAATGAAAATGCTGTCCTTGCGGGAAAACGTGAATTTGGTCGTATTGTGCAATGGCCGGCGGTCTTCATATAAAGCGTGTACACTTAACCGTAACCCACTCTCGTAACGTTTGCTGAAACCTACCGTTCCAAACCAGTTCTCATAAGTCTTCATCAGGTTATCGCCGTATACAAGGGTACTGATGGAGTTGATCAGCGGTGTGATGGGGCTTTCGCTGTTGAACTGGGTAACACGCCGGCCACCTGCAAAAGTCCATGTTTCCCTGCGGAGCTTTCCCTGTGGCTCCACATCCCGGGTACGCAGGGTAAGCTCCAGCGCCCCGTTGAGATGCCGGTTACTGAATCCATAGCGCAGATTGGGTTTCAGGGAAAGATTGGTACGGGCTTTCCGCAGGTAGCGGCTGATGGTGGCTTCGGCGTTGAGTACGAGCCCTTCGGCCGGATTATACTCCATATCACGGAGCAGGGGGCGGAACCCAACCGTGGTGGAACCGGTGGTGGTATAATGGGTACGCCGCACCCCTTTCCATAATACATCCGCCACTCCCACCCTTCCCTGGCGTGCATTCAGCAGGTCGGCTGCCAGCTGGCTCTTGGAAGAATCTTTGTTTACATCCAGCATGCTGTCTTTCACCACATAATCCCGCGCTTCTTCCCTTTCCAGCGGTACCGGCCGGGCAGTATCCCAGTATGCGCGGGGGCGCTTGTTCACGGCGCTGTCGTATTTGATGATCACATTGTCGAAAAAGCCTTTGCGGAACTGGGGCTGCAGGTTATAGGCGGAATATACACTCAGGAAATTACCCAGTGCATCAATCCCGAACCGGCTGAAGGAAAAGTGAATCAGCTGGTTCTTCACGCGCCAGGTTTCAGCCGTTACCGGCACATGCAACTGGGTGATGCGCAGGGTATCGATAATTTCGAGTTGAGATTGTTTGCTCAGTACCAGGTCAAGACTATGGATTCTCCAGTCGTTTTCCGTGATATTGATGATGCCGGAAAATAAGGGCTCAAAAGCGCGGCGGGGTGTAACCCGGATACTGTTGATTTCCTTACCGTCTTCCCAGAAACTACCGAGGTATTGATAGCGGTAATAGTGCAGGGCATTGTCAGAAACCGGTGACACAAAACCGCGGGGATTCAGTTTCTGCGTAAAGAGGATGACATTGTTATCATAGAGGTTGATAAACGTGGGAAAAGTGAAGCCAAAACCATCGCTGCCGCTTACCCGGCTGCTGTTCACCTGCATTTTGAATTTATCCGGTTTTTGGGAGGCCACGGAAGCCATGGACTCCGACAGATAGATGATGCCCGCCCCGGAAGTATCCAGCAGCAGATCCCGGCGGTCTTCCTCCGGAATGGTTTGACCGAATATTTTTTTGGGCAACCGGCGCAGCCGGATCATATCTTTCGTGTACAGATCACAGGTAAATGCATCCACGGCCTTATTATACTGAGGACGCCGCTGAATGGCCGACCGTATGATGGCATAGGCCGGATCTTCTCCCCGCTGAATCACCACTTCTTTCATTTCCAGTTTCTGTTCTTTCAGCACAAAAAGCAGCTCTTCATCCTCCTCCCGAACGGTGACCGTTTTTTCCAGGGCAGCATAGCCGATATGCTGGCACACCACGGTGTATTTCCCGGGCTCCACATGCAGGGCATAGCGTCCACGGTTATTCGCACTGGCGCCGCGGGTGGTTCCTTTAATGGTGAGGGAAGCGTAGGGCAGGATATCTCCCTGTTCATTAAATACCATCCCGTGAATCACCTGGGCAATGCCCTGCAGGGATAAAAAGCAGCTGAACAGCAGCAGGAGTTTTTTCATACCAGCGGTTAACAATATGCGAAAGCAGCGGAATGCGGCGCTGCAGTCGTGAATACAAAATAAAGTGCAGGGATGTTCAAAGCAGACAAAAACTGTTTTATGCTTTCCGCACATAACTGCCGGCAAGGGCAGCCAGTCCGCCCACGAGCGCCCCGATCAGGGCGGTGATCAGCACCAGCATCATGGGCTGATCGGATTTGAGGATCAGCATCGACATTTTGTGGGCAAGCAGGTGTCCGTTCCGGCTGCTCAGCATCCAGCTCAGCCCGCCCCACAGGAGGAACAAACCGGTAAAGCCCGACAGAAAAGCCACCCAGGGCTTTTGCGGGATCGCCACGGACACCAGAAAAGCCGCAGGTGCAATACTCCACCAGGGCAGAAAAAGACAGGCAGCCGCACTCAGCAAAGCAACCAGCACAGCAGCCGATATAAATTTTATCATGGAATCTGATTTGAATACTGATGTACAATCCGGGATGCAAACACGGTTAACTCCCTGAAAAATGCATGGTCCATTGAATTCTTTTATCACCGGCCTCGCCCTTTTTCATCATCCACAGGCGGTAATATTTGCCAGCGGCCCACTGATCTACAAACTGATCATAGTAACGGCTGCCGGGATTCCCCTGCTGTCCTCCCGGAAACACGCCATAGGCTTCTGTTTCGGGGGTAAGACTAACAATCATCCGCCAGCTGGGACCATGCGTTTCCTTGGTGGCATTGATAATATGCGTGCCTCCACCAATGGGCAGCTCGAGCCGGCTGAAAGGTTCCAGTTTTGTCAGGTGGTTCACCCGCGTGGCCTTGTACCTGGCCCATTCCAGTTTACCGGCCGCTTCGGCCGTTTTCAGTTCCATGCAGGCTGCTTTAAACGCTGCAGTCATCATCATAGGCAGGGTTTCCCTTTCCGGTGTTTCCAGCTGGTCGATGAATTTGTAAGCAGAGTCCCTGTTCAGTGCATCGGCCAGGGTACTCTCAAAGGGACGCATGATGGCGGCAGGCGCGTTTTTAAATTCATCATCATACACCTGGCTGTATAACTTTTTCCAGCAAACTGAAAAAACAGTGGCACCTTTTTCACCGGGATCATTCCGCAGATTCCAGCTCTGCAGCAAACCATAGAATACCGATTGTTCGGTATCGAGTTCGGCGGGATTGATGTTGCGGAGCATAAGGGGCAGGATGGTTTCCGCGAACACATTGTAATTATCTGTCTGCAGCTGCATCATATCCTGCGGGGTAATGGCCTGCATCTTCCCGAGCAGGCGGTTGATGATCAGGCCGCGGTAAACAGGGTAATCGTACCCGATATAGTAGGGATAGGTGGAATCGGCGGGATGCTGGTTCGCACTGCTTACAAAACCCCGTTCGGGATTATACTGGTAAGGTGTTTCATTCATCGGGATAAAACCCTGCCACATAAAGCTGCTGTCGGTACCGGGCATCACAAAATCCCCCTGCCCTTTCCACTTGGCCGGCCAGTTACCCTGGGTACGCAGGGCAATATCCCCGCTCTTGCAGGCAAAAACACAGTTCTGCCCGGGTGTACGCAGGTGCTGTGCGGCTTCCTGGTAATCGGCATAATTTTTTGCCCGGTCGAGCAGGTAAAATAATTTCAGTTCGTTACTGGGGTCATGGGCAGTCCAGCGGAGGGCCAGGCACTGCTTGTTCGTTTGCAGTCCGCCGGTGAAATGCTGATCATACATAACGGGACCGAATACCGTATATGCCACGGAATCCACCACCACCGCGCTGTCTTTCACTTTGATATTTTCCACCCTGAACTCGGTGGCCTTCCATTCATTATTAAACCAGTATTCCCTGCGGGAGTCATCTTTAAACCGGATATGGTAATAATCTTTCACGTCTCTCCCACCATTGGTAAATCCGAATGCGCAGGAATCATTGTAGCCGATGATGATGGCGGGGGCACCCGGAAAACTTACGCCGTAGGCATTGAAAGCGGGCGTACTGATCTGCATTTCGTACCAGAGGGATGGCAGGTTGAGCCCTAGGTGCGGGTCATTGCAGAGAATGGGCGCACCGCTTTGTGTACGTGAACCGGCAACCGCCCAGTTATTGCTGCCATTATCCCGGTCAGGCTGGGTTGACTGCATGGCCAGCAGATCCTGCTGTCCAAAGTAGAGGGAATCCGCCAGTGCGGGCACCTGCAGTTTTACCGCGGGTGTATCATACTGGGTACCCCGGGGAATGATGGGATCCAATGAATCCTGACGGCCCGGGTACAGGAGGTCAAAATCCTCTTTACTGAAGTAAGCCCGGGCGGTGGTCATGAGCAGGTCGTTGTCATGCCCGGCCAGGTCGTACGACATATACTTCAGGAATAAAGCCGTTTTCAGGTTACTCCAGGGCTCGGGTTCATAGCCGATGAGTTTGTATTCAATCGGGAGCTGCGCAGGACTGAGTGATTCGATATAAGCATTGACACCATTTGTATAGGCGTCACACATGGCCTTGGTGGCTGGATCGGCTTCCATGGCTTTGAGCGATTGTTCGGCCGCATAGCCCATTCCCAGCCTGCGGAACTCGCGGTCGTGCTGCAAGGCCGCGCTGCCTATGATTTCGCTGGCTCTTCCGGCGGCTGCATGCGTCTGCAGTTCCATCTGCCAGAGCCGGAAACGGGCATGCAGGTATCCCTGCACGAAATAGGCATCATTTTCCTGTTCCGCGAATACATGAGGCACCAGCCGTTCATCAAAATACACCTCCACTTTGCCCTTCAGTCCGGAAAAACGCAGATCGGCATTATAGCCAGAAGCGCTGTCTTCCGCGTTTTGCCAGATACCGTGTTGGGGACTGAGCAGGCGGCCCAGCGGAGCGGGTAAAACAGCGCGCGTGTGGAGGAGGAAAACCAGTCCGGCAGTGAGCGCCGAAACCAGCAGCAGTGGCAAGATTCTCATACAGACAATTATGCCGTAAATTAAGCAAAAGCCCCGGCACAAAACCATCCCGAAGATTTATTTTTGCGGTATGAGCGCCGAAAGCATTGATGTTAAAAATATCCTGGGCCTGCAATTACCCACGGATCCCCGTTGGGTGAACCTGGCTGAAATGCAGCTGGAAGAAATACTCACCGACCATGCCTACTGTGAGCAGAAGGCAGCCACCACCTGTATCTCGCTGATTCAGCGGTATCCTGACAGGGTGGAACTGGTGGAAGAACTTTCCCCGATTGTTACTGAGGAATGGGGCCATTTCAGGATGGTGCTGGCAGAATTAAAGAAACGTAACCTGCAGCTGGGCAAACAGCGGAAAGATGAATATGTAAACAAACTGCTGGAGTTTCAGAAAAAAGACGGCAGTGTGGAAGAAAGGCTGCTCGACCGGCTGCTGACGATGGCCCTGATTGAAGCGCGCAGCTGCGAGCGTTTCAAACGACTGAGCGAACACCTGGATGATGCTTACATGCGTAAGTTCTACCGCACCTTCATGGAAAGCGAGGCCGGTCACTATACCCTTTTCATTACCCTTGCTGAACGATACCTTCCCCGGGAAAAAGTACGCAGCCGCTGGAAAGAATGGCTGGCATACGAAAAGGGACTGATGGATGAAATGGCGCTGCGTGGCGACCGGATTCACTGATCAGTTCTGTACCTGCAGGTTGCCGGTAATCCGGAAACGCTTTCCGGCATTGACCATGATCAGCTGTTTGTTGGCTACCCGCTGCTGTACATTCAGTACACACTCCCCTCCCGGTTGCGGATTAATGAAAATACTTCCCTGGGTGAGATCGGCAGGAGGGATCAGTCCGTTTACCCAGTTTCCCGGCAGGTTCCAGTTGCCGTTTCCTGAAAATATATAGACCGGATCTTTCCCGTCTGCAATCACGATATCATCCACATAACCGCGGAAGTCGCCGGTTTCAGAACCCCGGTCATAACTCACCAGGATACGCTCGATTGTTTTTCCGTTCAGCCACATACCGATATCCGAACGCACCCGGTTCCAGGTGTTCACCACGCCACGGGGGCTGGAGGCCTGCATGGGTATCCCGGCGGTATCGAGCGCCCCGCTGGTACGCAGGCTGCTGCCATCGCTCATTACCAGGTCAATGGTTACATACCGTGCCAGGTTGTTCTGAGGATAGGTATGATAGCTTAGCTGTGTCCGCGGGTTAACAGGTATGTTCACGTGGAAAACACGAAAGGCAATCCGCGATGTGGCAGCAGAAGCATCACGACCGGCGTACCGCAGGGCCCAGTCACCTGTGTATACTGTTTCCGGCACGGCGCTGCACTCGGGTGGCGAGGCGCTGCCGGCATAGCCGGAAATACCAGCAACCGGGATGGAAGGATCGGGATCATCCACCCAGTTGGGAAGCGCGTCATATTCATTTTCAAAACTGGTGCGGAACCAGACCGGCCCTGCTGAAGCAGGCACCGGCATCTCCGCCGTCAACGGATCGTCTCCCCGGATAACGCGTGTAGCCTTTCCAGTTAGCCGCAGGTAATAATCGGAAGAACGATACTGCCCGTCGGCGCTACTGGTGAGAAAATACTGATCGGAGGGCACATCAAAATAACTGTCGGCCATACGGGTGACCGCGGTGCCTTCATCATACTCATCAAACATGGCTACAAAAGCATTGCTGATACCAGCCTGCCGGATATTGTACACCTGCCGCCACATGAAATTTCCGCCTGCCCTGGCAATCGCATTGCGGGGGCCTCCGTTCCAGTTGCTCCAGGCGAAACCCGGAAAGATGACAGGCTGATACAGTATCCCATTGGTATTGCAGAAAGCGGCATCCGGCACCAGTACGTTATCCCGGTACAGATCCGCTTCGGTATTATTGCCAAAGCGGCCCACCGTCCAGGGAGAGAGCATATCAAATGCCTGGTATACGCTGAGAAAACCTGGCTGGGAATCACCGGTACCTGTACGCCAGTAAGCCGGCACGCCGCCCACCACGAAACATCCCTGGCTTTTAAACCAGTTGATCAGGTCAAGGTATTGGGTGGAGGTACCGGGGCGATCAATAAAACCTGCACCCCATATCGCCACTACGGGTTTATTGTTGTGGTGAAGATAATAGGGCGAATTCGTGAGCTGGAGCCTGGCAACCATATTATGCTGCCAGTCTGACTTCACGGAATCAAACCTGGCCGCATCGAGCCCGCTCATATCATACATCAGGTAAAAAACACGCTGGTGCGTTTCGGCCGAACGCCTCACTCTTGCCGCCACGCTGTCGCGGTTGGTTTTGAAAACGCCATCAAAGGTTTCGGCGATGAAGCGTTGCAGCGCGATACCATCGATGCCCGCGTCTTTCATCCAGCGAAAGTGCAGGTCAATTACTTCCGGTTTCCAGGAAGAGAAGAGCCGCGCAGGCGTGCCGCTGTTCAGGTTTCCCAGGCCGGTTTGAAAGAGTGTGGAAGCAGGATAGTCGGTCAGATCTGGATATGCCTCAAAAGTGATATTGCCGGGAGCAGGCGCGCCGCTGTTGCTCTGGTAAACGCCCCTGGACCAATGCACCCACCTTTCTACCGGCGAACCATCCCCAAAAGCATTGAACCAGCCCTGGTAACCGCAGATGACCTTGCCGGTTATGGACTGTGCAGGGGCAGCGGGCTGACAGAGGAGCGCACCCACCCTGAGTAATAAACAGCAGCTTATCAGTATTTTCATATCCGGTGATACCGGAACCAATTTACAACAGGAAATGAATAAAACGTAACTGGAAAACAACGTATGACGGAGTAATGTCTAAGCGACATCCAACAATTACTTGGTCCTGTAACTGTTTCTTGTAAATGTCTTGATTCAGGCCACTCCCCGGTAAATGGTTCTCAAGACTCCACTGCTGCAGCTGGCGTGCCCGAAGCATCGAACCATCAGCCGGCCGGCAGGGATACCTGTCTGTTAAAACTTGCAGGTATAGCCCGCCCGCACAACCTGGGTTTCGTAATAGTCGGCAGTACTGTAGATGAATCCATTCCCCCGGATATCCTTGTTGATGAGCAGGGTGTTAAACAGATCGGTGGCATTGAGAAACCATTCCCCTTTTCCATCCCTGACCGTTTTTCTGAAGCCCAGATCCAACGTAAACCTATGAGCAATTCTGCCCTGCGGGATGATATCGGGCGCCAGGTATACCGCGGTTACCTGTACATCCACCTTTCCGGGCAAACGCAGGTTATTATTGAGCTTCACATTCCCGGAATAAGCGGTTTGCGCATCCGCTGAAAATGTATTGGGAACAGGATACAGGTTATTCACCGTAAAGGCATCGATCCGGTTGTAATACAGATTGGTATTGAGGCTGAAGGTATACCATTTGGCAAGCCGCTGGCTGAATACCATTTCAAGACCAGTACTCTGACTTTTTCCTGCATTCTGGAAAATGGCATAAATCAGGTTGCTGCCCGGAGCGACCACAGATATCCGGGTGATGTTTGCCTGCGTAAACCTGTAATACCCTGCCCCATACAGACTGCCGCCCGACCAGTTTGTTTTATAGCCCAGTTCAAAGGAGTTGGTGAACTGCGGACGTAAAGCGGGATTTCCGACTTTGATAATCTCGGCATCATCATATTTGGGAAAAATCCGGATATCCACTTCATTGGGCCGGTCAACCCGCCGGTTATAAAAAAGCGATAATTTGTTCCGGTCATTGATTTTATAGGCAAGCCGGAAATTCGGGAAAGGCTCTGAATAATCATAGCCGTCACTGGTATAGGTATTGTGATCAGGATTCACCTCATACCTGATCTTTACATGCTCCAGCCTTAATCCCAGTTCAGCTTCCCACCGGGCGTTTTCAAACACATAATTACCATAGATGGCCGGTATGGTTTCCCGGTAGGTAGCCCATCCGCCTGCACCAGTATCCAGTACCGAATTGACACCCGGAATAAAGTTCATATCCGTAGGAATATTCCGGTAGCGGAATTTCAATCCGGTTTCAAAACGGCCATACCGCAGGGGCCGGATATAATCCAGGTTCAGATCATACACCTGTTCATCTGAGAGCAGTTTAAACGCGTCGGTGCCGGTTGACTGGGGCAGATAATTATCATAGAAATACTTTTCGTCTTCCCGGTGAAACGTATAATTGAATCCTGCATTCAGCAGATGGCCCGCCTGCGAAAACTTATGCTGATAGGACGCCGAAGCCATCACCGTGGTTTTCAATTCATCTTCCAGGAACTGCCAGAGGCGGAGTCTTTTTGATAAGTCATCATTAAAAAACGGCTGGTCGCCCCGGTCGATGATTTTTTCACTGCCGAACAAACCGGATACAGTCAGGGAATTCCGATCATCGATATACCAGTCGATACCCGCCTTCGATGTAAAGTAGTTCGTGTTCCGGTTCCTTTTTAACTGTTGCCGGATAATGGTTCCATCGGTATAAGTACGGGTAACAAATTCGTTCTTATTCAGTGTATGGGTGAATAAATGATCCGCCTGCAGAAAAGCATTCAGTTTGCTGTTCCTGTAATTGAGTGAAAGCGTTGGGTTGACTTTGGGCGTGAAGGTGTACTGCGGCCGGATGGAAGGCAGATTGTCCCTGCGCACCCACAAGGCACCTGCGCCGGTACTGATACCCACTTTCCCGTTGAATCCTTTTTGCCGGCTTTTCTTCATCACGATATTGATGATACCGGCATTCCCGGCGGCATCGTATTTAGCCGGCGGGTTGGTCATGATCTCGATTTGTTCGAGTTGATTCGCATTCATGTTGCGGAGCATATTCGCCAGGTCCTGGCCGCTTAAGTAACTGGGTCTTCCATCAATATAGATCACCACACCCGATTTACCTTTCAGACTCACATTCCCGTCTTTGTCAACAGAAACGCCGGGGGCTTTTTCCAGTACTTCCAGGGCGGTATTGCCGGCATTGGTTACCGAAGCTTCTACATTAACGATGGTCCTGTCCAGTTTTCTTTCTATGAGGGGCTTCTTGGAACTTACTGATACTTCCTGCAGGTTCTTGCTGACCGGCACCAGTTGCAGCACGTTCAACGCAATGGTTTGCTGCGAGGCCGAAACGGCAAAGGCAGCACTATAGGCCTTGGCGTGTCCTGCAGATGTGGCCATTACCAGG
>WBZP01004466.1_pt3 | contig 11566 bp, 14 predicted proteins | sample 5204301 | NCBI WGS metagenome assembly WBZP01 (sample SAMN12412401, study PRJNA552823) | activated sludge metagenome | isolation source: activated sludge from nitrification reactor of wastewater treatment plant... | place: USA: Pennsylvania | collected 2017
AACGCGCCAAGCCGGTAATTTTGGAACCTATTGTAAAAGTTGAAGTCGTAACGCCGGAGAAGTTTTTGGGCGATGTAACTGGGCATCTTTCTTCAAAGCGTGGACAGATTCAGAGTGTGGACGAAAGAGGGATGAATAAAGTAATCAACGCCGAGGTTCCTCTTTCAGAAATGTTTGGTTATATCACCTCACTTCGTTCAATGACTGAAGGACGAGCTAGCTACACAATGGAATTCTTGAGATACGAAATTGTGCCAAGCAATGTGGCACAGACAATAATTGAAGCTAGGAAATAACGCGACACTGATACGCGAATAACACAAAAAGGATTTTAAACTAACCCTTCGATGTTTTGATTTTTTTTCTTGCTTTATACAAGTATTACAACAATAAACTAAATTTATCCCCACTCCCGCTTGACTTTTGTGGTCAAATATGATAAGCTACTCCGTACAACTGGGGAGGGACATTTTCCCTCCTTTCAGACTTATAAATAAAGTGAAATAATTATTTCATGAAAAAATTATCTACTGTTATTTTGTCTCTAGGCCTTTTGGTCGCCTTTGGCGTTCCGGCTTTTTCTCATGCATTGCCAAGTCCGACTGTTGCTGATGTCGATCCAAATGGTGACGCCACATCAAATAGTTGCGTTACGCTTTCAAGCGCAGATTTAAGATATCGTGCCACTGATTATGTAACCGGTGGAGAAGTTTCCCTTCTTCAAGACTTTTTGATTTCAAAAGGTTTTTTGAGTGGTCAGCCTACTGGTTTTTTTGGCAACATGACTCTTTCCGCAGTCAAAAGTTTTCAAAAATCAGCTGGTTTTGTATCCACTGGTTATGTTGGAAATTTAACAAAAGCTAAAATAAAGGAATTAAGCTGTGGTGGCGCAACTGCTTTGCCTGTTAATACAACTAACGTTACAACGGGCGTTGGTGTTCCCTCAGTTTCTTTGATTAACGAAACCAATTATAGCGACATTGGTAACAATGGCGGCGCTTTTGTAAGGCTCTCTATAAAAGGTTACCCAACAAATAAACAGGTTGATCACTGGGTGTTGGGCTATACTTGTCAGTCGGGAGTAACGCTTGATACAGGGAGTGATTCTGGTAAACCGCTCCTTTGTAATGGGACTGAAGAAGGGAAAGACGCTCGGAGTTTTTATTCCAGAAATATGTTTGATCCAACAGCCGATTATCTGATGATAACAGCAGTTGCTCAGAACAAAAATCTTTTTTCTTCACAAATAAAGTTTACTCTCGACGCACGCGATGCCAACGATAATTCGCTTGGTAGTGCTGACAGTAAAATAATTAAGTTAAGCGGGTACCAGGCGCCCTGCCCATCTGGCCAAACATGGAACGGCTCTGCGTGTGCGATTGTTACTAAGCCCATCCCTTATATCACATCAGTCGCTGGTTTGGCCGCCGGTAACGGCGAAATTTATGCTGGCGGTAAAGTTGGAATTCAAGGAACTAATCTGGCTGGTTACAAAGATGCCACAAATATTTATATTGGCGGTAAGGTTTGTACAATAACTCAATTAGGAAATGATTTAATTTATTGCACAGCCCCATCGGATCTCATGATTGGAAATATATATGACCTTTATATTAACACCGCTGGAATTGGTGGTGATAAAGTCACAAGTAATATTGTTCAAGTCAAAGTGTTGAGCAAATTTTCAACAACTCAACCTTCAATCACAGTCTTGAGCCCGAACGGGGGAGAGAGTTTTGTGCGAGGTAATAATCTAACAGGATCGTTCACGACATCTAATATCTCTTACGGTACATTTTGTGAGGTAGCTATATTTGGTAAAAAACCAGATGGAAATTTTGTGGATACAACCATATCAACTTTGAACACCTCAGCGACTGATAAACAAGTTTATTTTGGAAAAATTCCGTCGGATCTTGTTCCGGCCGGAAGTTACAAAATTAGAGTTGATTGTGGTGGAGGGAAATTAATTGCTCAAGATCAGAGTGATTCTTATTTCACTATTACAAACCCCGTCACTCCTACCCCAACCCCTCTCACCGTCCTCACCCCTGTCAATCCTACAACCCACGGAGACACATTCTCAACCGGAGAAACTGTACCTCTAGCATGGTCTTCTAAAGAATTTGGTGTAAACAGAATATACCTTCTTTCAGAAACTGGGAATAAAATTGCTACAATTTTAGCGACCAATGACAACGGCGTATTTCCTTACACCGGCAGTACCTATTCTTGGAAGATTCCAGAAAATATTCCAACTGGCACTTACAAAGTTAGAGTTATTATTGGCATTGAAGGATTCAGTAGCAGTCCAGTTGGTGACAGTGGGACGTTTAGGATCAGAAATACCAGTGCCACTATTCCGGTGCAACTTCCTTCAACAACAACTCAAATTCCAGCGCACATTATCACTGTTTACAGTCCACAAGGTGGCGAGCAGTTGGCGACTGGTCAGGTTTATAGGATCAGGTGGAACAATTCAGTGGGCGTAAATAAGGTGACCATTAATCTAAGAGGCGAAGATGGGAAGATCGTCACTATAGCCGCGCTTCCCAACAATCCTAACTTCTACGATTGGACTCCGACGACAGTTATGGGTGGTGGCAAGTACAAGATTGAGGTTGTAGAAGTAGGCGATACTTCAACCAACAGTCGCGCAGTCAGTGTTTCTGGATCAAGTGCCACTTATTTCTCAGTGGCAGGAGAGTCGATGACCGCCTTGCCTTCAATCCATTTGCTTCAGCCAGTTGGCGGTGAGACATTCACTGCTCCTGGTACGATGCAGGTTCGCTGGGAAGCTTTCAATCTCCCTGCTAATACGACCATTGATAGTTTGAGCTTCTCTCTAGTTACGAGCGCAGGGACAATCATTCCTGTGTCCGTGACAAAGGATTCGCAGTTCGCTCCTGGTTTTAATGGGATGTGGAATACGACTGGGCGCGGAGCAGTGACAGCTATGAAGATACCGGCTTCTGTTGAGACTGGAAGTTATAAGCTAAGAGTATCCTGTCCTTTTTGTGGAGCAAATGTTAATAGTTTAAGCAATGCTTTTAACATTACAGGTCAAACAGCACCTGCTGCCCCAACAAACATGACTTCAAACTTGCTTGATGGTTTGAAATTAATCAACCCTTCTCTTTATAGGTAATTTCGCTAGATAACAAACAAAAAACTAGTCGGTTTTTAAAAAGATCGGCTAGTTTTTTGTTTGTTGTTGTTTGTAATTATTATAAACCTTTTTTGGTAAGGTTTAATCTTAATATAACTAATTTCTATATGCTTATTTTTTCCACCTTCTTTTTACTCATTAGGACAGGCAAGTGTTTGACTTTGGTACGCTATTTCTGATACAATGGCCGGAATAGCGTTTTGACGCATTTTTCGTATTACTTGTCCGAATGGCTAGGTCGCTTAGTTCGGGCGGGTTAACAAAGTTATTAAAAAAAATATTATTAATTAAAAATAAAATTCTCGAATTGACATCGTTTAATTATCCGTTTGAATGGATGATAATACGAAAAAAATTCGCGGAAACAAAAATATGGCAGAATTTAATCGCACAAAACCGCACATAAACGTCGGCACAATTGGTCACATTGACCATGGTAAGTCCACTTTGACTGCTGCTATTTTGGCCGTTCAAGCAAATAAAGGATTGGCAAAGACAAAAGCTTATGCCGATATCACAAAGGGAGGTACAGTAAGAGACGCAACAAAGACAGTTACTATTTCTCTATCACACGTAGAATATGAATCAGCTACTCGTCACTACGCTCACATAGACTGTCCGGGACACGCTGACTTTATAAAGAACATGATCACTGGAGCAGCTCAAATGGATGGTGCTATCTTGGTTGTTTCAGCAACAGATGGAGTTATGCCTCAGACAAGAGAGCACGTTTTGCTCGCTCGTCAGGTTGGTGTACCTAGAATCATAGTTTTTCTTAACAAGTGTGATTTAGTTCCGGAAACTGATCTTATCGATTTGGTCGAAGAAGAAATTCGTGAACTTTTGACCAAAAATCAGTTTGATGGCAAGGCTGCTCCAGTTATTCGTGGTTCAGCTTCAAACGCTTTGAATGGTGATGCCACATGGTCAACAAAGATTGATGAACTTATGAATGCCTTAGACACTTTCATTCCTGAACCAGTGAGAGAGGTTGATAAACCATTTCTTATGCCTATCGAAGACATTTTCTCCATTGAAGGCCGTGGCACAGTTGTGACTGGTCGTGTTGAGAGAGGAAAGGTTAAGGTTGGTGATGAAGTAGAGATCGTTGGTTTTACTCCAACCTCAAAGACAACAATCACCGGTATAGAAATGTTCAATAAATCCTTGTCAGAAGGAATCGCAGGAGATAATGCCGGAGTACTTCTTCGTGGCACCAAGAAAGAAGATGTACATCGTGGACAAGTTTTGGCCAAGACTGGTTCTGTTACCCCCCATACTGATTTTGAGTCAGAAGTTTACATTTTGAAGAAGGAAGAAGGGGGTAGACACACACCGTTTTTCACAGGTTATAAGCCACAGTTTTATATTAGAACAACTGATGTTACTGGAGAAGTGACTTTGCAGGAAAAGGTTGAAATGGTTATGCCGGGAGACACTGTCACATTCAAGGTCAAATTAGTTGCTCCAGTTGCACTTGAAGAAAAACAAAGATTTGCTATCAGAGAGGGAGGTAAAACAGTTGGAGCGGGTGTAGTTACGAAGATTGTTGCATAAATGAACTAATAGCCAGTATGTCTACAAAATCAACAATAGAAAAAGTTGCAAAGAAGCCGGTGGCAACGAAACGTCTTCCGTCGAAGGTTTCAACAAAGGATGATGTTGTTCAGAAGCTTAGGATAAGAGTCAGGGCTTATGAGCATAAAATTCTCGATGCGTCAGTTAAACAGATTATTGATACAGCTTTACGTTATGACGCAAAAATTGTTGGGCCAGTGCCTCTTCCGACGGAGATAAAAAAATACACTGTAAACCGAGCCTCTTTTGTTTACAAGAATGCTCGTGAACAATTTGAGATGAGAGTCCATAGGCGCTTGATTGATATAATCAATCCAACAGCCAAACTTATTGAAGCCTTGACCAATATGTCTCTTCCGTCTGGAGTAAACATAGACGTGAAGATGATGTAAATAGTTTGGTAGAATATAGAAATAAATAATTAACCGGCCCTGAATCTGCAAAACAGATCAGGGTCGGTTAATTTTTAAGGGTTGTTTTGTACTATACGATATATCGTATAGTTTGATTTGTTCTTTGAATTTTACCAGATATATTCTAGGACAATATCTATTGTTTTTACGACGGATAGCGAGGAAAAGATTTTTGTTTGACTTTTTGTTTCGTTTTTGTTACCCTTCTTCAAATTGAATTGAGTCTCCGGACTCTTTGTGTGGGGGCGAGTTATTGATTTTTAGGAAAATTTACCTCTGATCAAAACGCTAATAGATTTAAAGAAAGAGTTAACATGAAAAAGTTTATAATCGGTAAAAAACTTAATATGACTCAGAATTTCCGTGAAGACGGAACGGTTGTTCCTGTTACTGCAGTTTTTGCACCGGCAATAGTTGTTACCCAAGTTAAGACCAAAGAAACTGACGGCTATAACGCTGTTCAGGTTGGTTTTGCCCCGACGAAAGAATCAAGAGTAAATAAGGCTCAATTGGGGCATGTAAAAGGCGCCGGTAGTTTGGCCAGGTTCAAAGAGTTTCGTTTGGCTGATGTGTCTGCTTTCAAAGTTGGTGACAAAATTGACGTTTCCATTTTTGCTCCGGGCGATGCAGTAACAATTTCTGGCACATCAAAAGGAAAGGGTTTCCAGGGAGTGGTCAAGCGACATGGTTTTGCTGGTGGGCGTCGAACTCATGGTCAAAAACATTCGGAAAGAGAGCCGGGTGCGATCGGAGGAGCGGGACGTTCTGGTGGAAGGGTTGTAAAAGGCATGAGAATGGCTGGAAGAATGGGAGGCGAAAGGATAACAGTATCCGGATTAAAAATTGAAGCAGTGGTTCCAGAACAAAATGCGATTTTGATAAGCGGCGCGGTCCCAGGTAGCAGAGGATCAGTTGTTGAAATCAAAGCGAACTAATTTTTGTAAAATAGAAGCTCTATTTTTTTGTTTTTGGGAAATAGTTTTCTAATTCGTCAGAGTAATAGAAGCTTTCAGCCAGCGAGCCCAAAATAGTAGAGAGCCTATTCTTTGTTTAGTTGTCGACAGTGAGTTTGTCTTGACTGATAATTAAAATTTTGATAGCATGCTCTGACTATATAAAAGAAGATTTTAATATGGAATCTGTTGTTTATAATCAAAAAGGAGAAAAAGCTGGTTCGGTAACTTTGCCCGAGGCCATTTTTGGTGCCAAATGGAATTCTGACATGGTGCATCAGGTTGTTACTTCTGTTTTAATGAGTCGTAGAAATTCGGTTGCACATGCCAAGACTCGGGGAGAAGTTTCTGGTGGAGGTAAAAAACCTTGGAGGCAAAAGGGAACAGGAAGGGCAAGACACGGTTCTATACGTTCTCCGATTTGGGTTGGAGGCGGAACGACTCACGGTCCACGTAACGACAAAAATTTCAACAGAAAGGTTAATCAGAAAATGCTTGCTGGGGCATTAAGATCAATTCTCTCAAAAAAAGCTAAGGAGAATGAAATCCTTTTCGTAGACAAGTTTGACCTCAAAGAAGTAAAAACAAAAAACGCTGTTTCTATCGTTAAGGCGCTTTCTGGAATCAAAGGATTTGAGATGATTTACAAGAAAAAGAACAACGCTATTTGTTTGGCGATTCCAGCTAATGATAGCAAACTAAAACGCAGTTTTAACAACTTGAGCAATATTTCAGTGATAGAGACAAGAAATGTAAATGCAGTTGATTTATTGAACAAAAAGTTTGCGATTTTTGTTAATCCGGAAGAATCTCTGAAAATTTTAAATGCACGGTTGAAGTCAAAATAATTTAATTTAAAATCATGTCTTTATTTGCTGGTAAAAATAAAAAAGAGGAAGTTAAAGAAAAAGCTTTAGTTTCAAAGGCTAATCTGGCAGTTAATTCATCGAAGGTATATTTTGACGACGTGATTTTGGGTCCTCGAGTAACAGAAAAATCCCATGTTATGTCGGAGTCTTCAAATGTTTATGTATTTAACGTTAAAGCTGGCGCGACAAAGGGAGCAGTAAAAAATGCTATAAAAGCAACTTATAAGGTTTCTCCAATAAAAGTTTCTGTTGTTCCGATTGTAAGGAAGACGAGATTTGTTAGGGGGAAAATTGGTCATTCTGTAGGCGGGAGAAAAGTTTACGTTTATTTAAAAAAAGGTGAAAAATTAGAGGTAAATTAAAGCGATATTAATTGATTTACACTGAAGTATCATGAAATCTTACAAACCAACAACTCAATCTCGACGTCAAATGACCGGTATAGACTGGTCCAAAATTTTGACTACGAACGAACCAAAGAAGTCTTTGACCAAAGGCTTAAATAGGAGAGCAGGAAGAAACAGTTTTGGCAGAGTTACGATGAATTATCAAGGAGGTGGCCACAAGAGAATGTATCGCGGTATTGATTTTTCTTATGACAAAAAAGATATTCCTGCCAAAGTTGAGACTATTGAGTATGACCCCAATAGATCAGGATTGATTGGCTTGGTTTGTTATAGGGATGGTGAAAGGCGTTATATGCTTTTGCCCCAAACGGTTAAGGTTGGTGATCAAATTTTGGTTTCTGTGAAGACAGAAGTAAAGCCTGGAAACAGAATGATTTTAGCCAATGTGCCAGTTGGTACCTTTGTTTATGGGGTAGAATTAATTCCAGGTGGTGGATCAAAAATCGCACGGAGCGCAGGTAATTATGTAGAGGTTGTGGCTCAAGATAATGGAGTAACTCATCTTAAAATGCCATCGACAGAGGTGAGAAAAGTTTCTAATAATTGTTGGGCTTCAATTGGCGCGGTTTCGAATGAAGAAAATTGGCTAGTTAATATCGGAAAGGCTGGACGAAATCGTTGGCTCGGTAAAAAACCTAAAGTACGCGCTAGCGCCAGAAACCCAGTTGATCACCCGTACGGTGGTGGAGAAGGTAAACAGGGACGTGGCCGAAGACGTGCCATTACAAGAACTGGATTGCCGGTTGGTAAGGGTCAGAAGTCTCGTCGAGCAAAGAAATACTCTAACGTATTTATAGTTTCAAGAAGGAGGGTCGGAGACAGGAAGGGAGAAACTCAAGTATCGTAATTTTTAAAACGCAAAATTGCAAAACAAAAATCTGTTGTCGGTCTTTGATTGGCAACAGATTTTTGTTTTCCGCTTTTTAAAAGATTTGACTTTATATATGCCTTTTGCTAGTATGACCACCAAGCGAAACCATTCGCTAAGGGCCAACAATTTAATCAAGAGGACAAGACACAAAAGTGTCCGGTTTTGTTTGATTAATTTGGGGGCGCAATTTTAGTATATGACACGATCAATTCACAAAGGTCCATACGTTTATGAAAAGCTTCTTCGGAAAATTGCCGGGAAGCGACCTGAAAACGTGCCTCCAATAAAAACCTGGGCCAGAGATAGTCAAATTTCTCCAGAAATGGTTGGTTTCAAGTTTTTGGTTCATAACGGTAAGGATTTTCCAGAAGTTTTGGTTGTAGAGGATATGGTTGGTCACAGGTTTGGAGAATTTGCTTTAACTCGTAAGTTTGTTAAACATGGTGGTAAGATGCAAAAGGAATTAGAAATGAAGAAAAAAGAGGCTGAAATAGCAGCTGCTAGCGCGACAAAAGCGGCTCCAGCTGGCGCAGAAAAGAAAGCCTAGTTTTTAAATATTCAAAATAAATTTTTAACATGAAAGCGTTTTTAAAAAATTACAGACAATCTCCGAGGAAAGTTAGGTTGGTTGCTGATCTGATAAAAGGCAAGAAGGTTGAAGATGCCACTGTTCTACTTAGTGTAACTCCCAAAATTGCGACCAGGGCTCTTTCAACTTTACTTCAAAGCGCTATTTCAAACGCAAAGAATGTCGGCAAGGATAAAAAAGATCTTTTTGTTAAGAGTATAAGAGTAGATGGCGGAGTGGTAATGAAAAGAATGATGCCGAGAGCTCGCGGGAGTGCTTATAGAATCAAAAAGAGAACTAGCCAAGTTATTTTAGAATTAGGAGAAAAATTAAAATAGCCTTAGTTATCAGCTGTTAGTTTTCATAAAAAATTGAAAATTAACAGCTGACAGCTAAAAGCTGAAAGCCAGATTATGCCACATAACGTTCACCCATATGCTCATAGGTTAATAATAATGCGCGATTGGAGAAGTCGCTGGTTTGGCGTGAGAGGCCAATATGCTTCTTTTCTTAAATGCGATGTGTTGATTCGCGAGCTTTTGTTGAAAAAGATGCGTGGTTTTTTTGTAGGTGGAGTGGAAATAGAACGTGGTAGAAAATCTATCAGAATAGTTATAAAGACAGCTAGGCCGGGTCTTTTGATAGGAAAGAGTGGCGAAGGTATTGTAAAGATAAAAAATGAAATCTTAGCTTTTCTAAAAAAGGAAAACCTGATTGGTCAAGAAGAATTGAAACTGGACGTTGAGGAAGTGAAGTCGCCAGAGGCTCATGCTGCCATAGTCGCTCAAATGATTGCAGAGAGTTTGGAGAAGCGTATGCCTTTTAGGAGAGTAATGAAACAGACTTTGGATAAGGTAATGGCTAATCGAGAGGTAAAGGGTATAAAAGTGTATCTTGGCGGTCGTTTGGGGGGCGCAGAAATCGCCCGTGCTGAAAAAATGAAAAGAGGAAGAGTTCCTCTTCAGACCTTCAGAGCGGACATTGATTTTGCTCGTGAGCGCGCTCACATGACTTATGGAGATATTGGTATAAAAGTTTGGATTTATAAGGGAGAGGTTTTCGCCGATAAGGGCCAAAGAAAGTAGTTTTTGGCTGTTAATTTTTAGTTTTGTTCTGAAAATTAACAGCTGAAAGCTAAAAGCTGGAAGCAGAAAATTATGTTATTGCCAAAAAAAGTTAAATACCGAAAGTGGCAAACAGGGCGTAGAAACCTGAAGTATCCTTTGATTGAAACCAGAGGCATTTCTTTGGATTTCGGTTCTTTTGGTTTAAAAGCTGTTGCTTTGGCAAGGGTGAGATCAAATCAAATTGAATCTGCCAGAAAGGTTTTGGCTCGTTCAATAGGTAAATTTGGAAAAATTTGGATAAGAGTTTTTCCTGACAGACCTTTTACACAGAAACCACCGGAAGTGCCAATGGGAAGCGGTAAGGGTGATCCACAGGGTTATTGTGTTGAAGTGAAACCGGGAAGAGTGATTTTTGAGATTGACGGTTTGTCTCCGGAAGAATCGAAAGAAGCCTTAAGGAAAGCTGGGACAAAATTACCGTTAAAGACAAAAATTATCAGCAGGCATTAATTGTTTCTGGCAGAGATAATATATAGAAGATTAAATCAAAGAAAAAAATGAAAGAATTTTCAAACAAAACTAAAATTGAGCTCCAAACACTTCTTTCGGAGAAAAGGCAGGGGTTGAGGAAATTTCGTTTTGATATGACTGGAGGTAAAGCAAAGAATGTTAAAGAAGGTAGAACATTAAGGAGAGAAATAGCTACGATTATGACGTTTTTGAATTCTTTAAGTAAAGATAATAATTAATTTTTAATATGACGCAGGTTTCAGAAAAAAATAAAAGCAAAGCACAAGTTTTGACTGGGACGGTTGTCTCTAGTAGAAATCATTGTACGATTGTCGCGATTGAGAGATTGGTTAAACATCCGAAATATGGTAAATATCTCCAATACAGAAAAAAGTATAAAGCCGGGGATCTTGCTGATTCAAGACAGGCTGGAGAAAAAGTGTCGATTGTTCCTTGCCCGCCGATTTCAAAAGAAAAAAGATTTAGAGTTTTATAAGTAGCCACTAGCTATTAGCTATAAGCTTTTGGTTTAGAACCGAAAGTTGATAGCTGACAGCTAAGGGCTGAAAGCAAATATGATACAACCACGTTCAATAGTTAAAATAGCAGATAACTCTGGAGCCAAAATAGGCAGAATTTTTAAAGTGCTTGGTTCTAGCAAGAAGAGGTACGCCGAAATCGGTGAGTTGGTTGTTTTGTCTGTACAAAAAGCGGAACCGAGAAAGGCCGTTAAGAAAAAAGATGTTGTTAGGGCTGTCGTTGTTCGCCAGAGGAAACCTCACAGGAGAGCTGACGGATCATACATCCGCTTTGATGAAAACGCTGTTGTTTTGGTTGATAAGTTAAAAAACGAACCTTTGGCCGGAAGAATCTTTGGACCGATTCCCCGAGAAATTGCCGAGGCCGGTTTTCAATCAATAGCTTCAAAGGCGTCAGAAATAGTCTAAATGTAATACATAAATTATGTTTATAAAAAAAGGAGACAATGTAATAGTTAGAAGTGGAAGCGACAAAGGAAAAATTGGTAAGGTGCTTTCTGTTATCAGAAAAGATGGAAAAATTATTGTAGAGGGAGTTAATGTTAAAAAGCGTCATCAGAGACAGAGAAAGGCCAATCAAAAGGGGCAAATGATTGACAAAACGATGCCGTTTTCAGTTTCT
>WBZP01006495.1_pt1 | contig 11565 bp, 9 predicted proteins | sample 5204301 | NCBI WGS metagenome assembly WBZP01 (sample SAMN12412401, study PRJNA552823) | activated sludge metagenome | isolation source: activated sludge from nitrification reactor of wastewater treatment plant... | place: USA: Pennsylvania | collected 2017
TTTGATGCAATGATACTATATTTGTCGCTCCTAAAAAACTGATTGATCCCATAAATCTGGCATTACATCATCAAAAATGCGGTCGTCCAAGGGGATAAGGTCGCGATGAACTTAAATTTGAAAACATGGAACAATATGTTTCTTTGTTTGGTCTGATCGACGACCTTTCGCAAATCGTGAAAAAGGCGGGTGATATGATCATGGAAATTTATGCCGGCGACAGCTATGGGATAAAAGTCAAGTCAGACGATTCACCGGTGACCCTGGCAGATTTGGCAGCCAATGAAATCATTTGTGAAGGTCTCTCCACCATGAAGCCCTTCTACCCTTTTCTTTCAGAAGAAAATATGCAAATTCCCTATGAGGAACGAAAAGGCTATGAATATTTTTGGTTGATCGATCCACTGGATGGCACCAAAGAATTTGTAAAGAAAAACGGGCAGTTTACCATCAATGTTTGTTTAATTCATAAAACCAGGCCGGTACTAGGCATGGTTTATGTACCGGTTGAGCAGGCTTTGTATTATGCAGTGGCCGGACAGGGAGCCTTCCTTGAATTGCCCGGCAAGCCCGTTTGTCGGCTTCAATGTGGTGAAATCAGACTGAGTGATAAAGGTTTGCGGATACCTTGTTCTCTTTCTCATATCAATAGTGACACCAAAAACTTCATACAACAGTTTTCAGAAGCTGAATTGTTACCCAGAGGCAGTGCTTTGAAATTTATGATGCTGGCAACTGCAGACGCCGATGTTTATCCTCGTCTTGCACCTACTATGGAATGGGATACTGCCGCCCCGCAAATCATTGTTGAAGAAGCAGGAGGCATAGTGCTCAATGTTGAAACCAGGGAGCCCCTTTCTTACAATAAAGAGAGCCTCGTCAATCCGGGTTTCGTGGCCTATGCTACTATTTTACAGGACTGATCAGAATCGAATTTCATAACCCAGGTGGGCGCCTATAAACTGGTATTTTTGAATGGTGCCGTAGCCCTGTGTATTGAAAACGGAAGGGTTGTATCTTCCCCTTATTGAAAACATAAGGTTGCCAATTCCCAATGGTTTTTTCACATAAATGCCGGCAAATCCGCTGACACCAATTGATGATCTGAAAGCAGCTGCCGATTTCACATCGATAAAATCATTGGCCGTGTTGAGAATTTTTCCCTTTGAAGCAAGGGCCAGATTGAAGTAAACACCAGCTTCTCCACCAATGGCAAAGCTGTTGAAATCTTTTTCAAAGAATACTGACAACGGTATATCGAAAGTGCTCAGGTAGTAGTGTGCCTTTGTAGTACCGGTAACACGCGTCTCAGAAATAATATCACCGTATATGGTTGTGATTGTATCACCGGTTTGGGAAACCGTAACAGAAATAATGCCCTGGGTAGTATCCCTTCTGATATAGCTGTAAGCCAGGTTCATTTGCTCACTTAGACGGGTGTATTGTAATCCGGTGCTGATACCCCAATTGGCTCCCGGTCTTTGTAGACGTGCATACAAAGCTGCCTGTAGCCCTTCGAGGCTTTTTTCATCTGCTTTTCTCAGTTCGAATGTTTCAGAGGGTACAGCTGTTTCTGAGGTTAATGATTTAAAAGGTTTGAAATAGCCAATCTCTGGTATTAGTGACAATTTCATACTTCGGTTTTTTCTAAAAGTCGGGCATTGGACGTCTCTATGGATTTTTTCTTTGTGTGCAGAATTCAGAAGCCGGGCAGGAATTTCTATGGGCAGTATGTTTTCTTCGGTACTGTTGATCTGTTCAACATGGGCAATGACCGGACCGGTGGATTCAGCTCCGGTTTTATCCTGGATGGCATCCGATGGTTTGGATGCTGAATTTGCTTTTTCCATATTCAAACCTAAACTCTTTTTCTGTGCATGGAAATTGGCGGTAGTATAATTTTGTGTATTTGCAGGTGGGTTATTATTAGTTGTATTGTTGATAGGATTAATATGATTATTGTGGTTTTCAACCAAAGCTGCAGTAGGTTGATTTTCTTGTTTGTTTTGGATGTAATCTTTATCCAATGAAGTTGGATTGACTTGAAATTGCGGCTTATTCAAAGTTGGATAAACCCATGCTGCTGCTCCCGTAGCTAAGACTAGAAGGCCGGTAAAAAACCACCAAAATAATGGTTTTTTCTTTTTCTCTTCCGTTTGGATAGAGTTCCACAGCTGGCCAATGTCAACTGTTTCTTCAGCATTGTTGAGTGTGGCTTTTATAGATTGTTCGAATAATCTGTATTTCATGTTAGTCCTTTGCTGTTTTATGAACCTACTTTAGCTACTAGCCGTTCGGAATAGTTTTCTGATTGTAAAATTTCTACAAGCCTGTTCCTTGCTTTGCACAATGTTGCTCTCGAAGTACTTTCTGTAATGTTGAGCATTGTTGCAATCTCAGTATGGTGGTAGCCTTCAATGACACTTAGGTTGAAAATTACGTATTGGCTATGCGGCAGCCTGTTAAGTAATTCCATAATGTCATCTTTGGCCATGCTGCTGTACACATCGGGAACTTCTGCGAATGCATTGGTATCGATGGCAGCCTCTTCCAGTGTATGGACTTCATACATTGTCTTTATTACCTTCAGGCTGCAATTAACGGCAATTCTTCTGAGCCATCCTTCAAACGAGCCTTTGCCGGAATAGGATTGGATGTACTTAAAAGCATTGATAAATGTTTCCTGCAGTGCATCTTTGGCCAACTCCTGATCATGGGTGTACCGCATACAAACGGCCATCAGCCTGGTTGCAAAATGTTGCACCAGACTGAATTGGCATTTTTCGTTTCCTGCCTTACATCCTTTTATGATCTCTTCGAGCTCCAAGTGTTTTTCAGGTTTTTGTTATTAAGTAATTTCAAATTTCTTAAGACCTACATAACAGCCCGTGTTTTTATCCGTCACCACTACATAGTATAATCCCTTGCCCAGCGTTTTCGCTGCATTGGCCGCTGAAAGATCAGTATTCATGTCTGTGCTCTTAAAAATTTTTATATCTCCGATGGTGCACTGCTGACACCCGCTACCCACCTGCACAACGGCGTAACCATCATTGCAGGTACCGCAACTGGTTTTGAAGGTGTTAACCGTTATGGAATCCGTATGAGGTAGGTTAATGGTGAAAACCCTTTCACAATTGTTGCTGACCAGCAATACATTGAATAAAAAACCTGTATTGAATACACTTAAATTTTGCGTACTGCTAATGGGAATCTGCCCCCCACTATTAGTATAAAGTGTGGCCTGGGTAAAGGGTGAAGAGGTAAGACTAAATTTGTCTTTGTCGCAGCTCGAAGGTGTGGCTTCCATAAACAGAGGATCCCCTACGATTTCAGTGCACTTGGATGCGCTACAGCCGTTGGCATCTGTAATCGTCACACAATACGTACCTTGTTGTGGGATCACTATATCTGAGGTCGTGGCACCGTTACTCCAGCTATAGACGTAAGGAGGCACACCGCCAAAAATAATGGGCCTCAGATTGGCGACACAACCTCCTTCGAGGTAAACGCTCATCACTCCTTTGTATTCAAGGCAATACGTTTTACTGCAGGCAGCTGTTTCATCGGTTACGGTTACACAATAAACCGTAAAAGCAGAATCGAGCTCACCAATCTGGAAAGATGGATTGGTATTGCCATTGCTCCATTTATAACTGTAGTTGCCACTTCCATTGGCTACTTTAACGGACATTTGTCTGTCGCAATCATAGTTGATCACAGCTGTAAAATCGCAGCCCGAACCACAAACATTGAGCTGGCTTGGGGTATTGTCACCTACATTTTTGGTGATGGTGGAACTGGCTTCTCCACTTACCTCATCATAGGCAAACAAGGTGTAATTATCGAAATCTTCACACAAAAGCCATGTAAGATCTTCATTGAAATTGCCGGTTTCATCAGCTCTGAATACCTTTTTAATTCCGGCAGCCTCAAAGACAACGATGGCTTTTTCTATTGGGTCACTTCCGCATAAGACCTGACCAATTACAAAAAGTTGATCGTTGGAAATGTTTACAACAAAGGGGTTGAGCTGAGTATTGTTGGTCAAAGGGTCTATTGATGTTGTAAATAGAGGTTCTATGCAATAACCGCCGGTGCGGACCTCGAAGGTTAGTTTAACGTTCTTTGGCATTTTACCGCAAAATACCCCCTCTTCGTCCGTTTGGCCTCCTGCGCTGTATAAGCCATCTGCATATACCGTAATCCATGCATTTTTGATGGGCTCATTGAATTGGTTTAATACTTTTCCGCATACCTCTACCAAAGGAAAGGGAGCATCGCAGTTCCAGAAACTAAAATGGGATACTTCACCGGTATAAAATCCATTGTTAAGTTGTGCTATGCCTTCTTCTTTCCATCTGCCTTTTGATTCGTCAAACGACCATAACGCTATCGATGCCGGTTTTTGTGTACTCAATGCCGGTATGCTGAAACTTACTTTTTTGTTATTGCCAATATTCAACTCTTCTCCACTGGTCGTTCTCAATTCAACGGCAAACATACCCGCAGTTCCCAGGACTACTGTTTTTCCATCTGCGGCATCAGCCACTAAGCCGCCGGGCATGAGCGAATAGAGAAACGGATTTTGGGGTGATATGAGTTTAGCGCTTACTTCTACATCGCCATTGTACACTGCACCATTTCCATCGACAATGGCATTGGCTGGGAACACCAGGGATCCCCCGCCTGAAATGGTAATGGTTCCACCGTTTTTGGCATCGAGGATTTTACCGGTTTCCAGTGACATTAGTCTCACGTCAGAATAAGTTCGTGCTGAGTGGGGATAGACCATATCTGAGCCTAAAAAATATCCGGCCTTTCTTACGGTAAGATAGGTGCCGTTTTGATCTACTTTTACATTTTCGAAGGAAAATATACCGTATGTGTTGGTCTTTGTGGTGGCACTATAGATTTGTACAACTGCGTCAGCTACGGGCACGTTGTTTTCGTCCACTACCTGACCGAGGATACTGCCGTTGACTTCTTTTACAATCTGGGCTGTAAAAGTAGTCAGAAGCGTTTCTTCTTCGTTGAAATCATCTTTGTGACAAGAGACTATTAGAAGCAAGCTAAGTAAGAAAAATATGGAGCGCATGATGGCTAATTGTGGATTAAAGTTAGGTTTAATTATCAGAATTTTGTGTCTTACTCTACATAGAGGACTATTTTGAGCATAACGCTCCCTCAGCTTATATATTTTTTTAACAATTTTTGCCTTTTGGAGGCATGCCAATACAGCTTAATCCTACGAACCGTTTTTAAAGGCGAGAGTTGTGAGTTTAAATATTGAAACACATCCATCTATATATATCAAATAGAATTATTAATGTTGAAAATCGCCTTTCGTTGCCGGCTTTTTGATTAAAGAATATAAAGTCAGATGGGAGTATCGTGCAATTTGAATTTTATTTGGCATCGTAAGGTATGGATCAGGTAGGTGCTTAAATGGATAATGTGACATCTGTACCCAGGCTGTTGCTTTTAATTTGAAGCAGAAATCCGGCTGACTGTGCCCGTTCGGCCATGGAATACAGGCCATTACCGGGTTTAACGGAATTGACATCAAAGCCAGAACCGTCGTCGCGAAAGGAAAGGGTTATTTTTTTATCGGTGGTAGCAACAGAAAACCAGGCATTACGTGCATTGGCATATTTAGCCGCGTTGTTGATGGCTTCCTTAAAAATTAGGTAAATATGACGTCTTTGATCCGGGGATAAAACCTTGCTTTCATTCAGTTTTGAAATATTGAAGTGAAGATCTACCCCTTTACTTTCCAGAATGTCAATGGCAAATTCCTGAATTTTGGAGATGGTCTCCGGGAGGCTGTCTTTTTTAGGATTTATACTCCATACTATTTCAGACATGGTAGTCATTACTTCCTTGATTTTTTGATGGATGGTTTTGTAGGTCTCATCTGTTGATTTAAGAGCCATCAATTCACTCATAATATTGATTTGCGAAAGGGTGCTTCCCATTTCGTCGTGCAGGTCTCGGGCAATTGAGTTTCTTAAATTTTCCAGACGCTTTCTTTGTGCATCTTTTAAGTAAAAATAGGAAGCCACAATGCTGACTCCTCCGAGCAGTAAGAGGAAGAAAAACCATGCACTTTTCCAAAAGGGAGGAGATATGTCAAATCTATATTCCAAAGTGTTGATGGAGGGTATGCCGTGTCCATTGATACCTCTTACTTTGAGATGATAAATTCCTGACCCCATACTGGAGAGGTTAAGGGTATTGGATTCCAGCGTTTGCCATTGGCTTTCATTGTTGAGACTGTATTCAAACTGGTTGAAATGAAGGCCTGAAAAATTATACATGCTAAACTGGAATTCCAGGGTGTTTTGATCATAATCAAGTGACAAATTATGTATGTCCGGCCTGTATCCAAAGTTTTCATAATTTTTAACTGATAAAGCAGTCAGGTAAATACTGTCCGGCGCATTTTGAATTAATTTTTCGATCGGAGCATACTTAAATCCACCATTCTGTTTAACCCAAAGTATATTTCCGGCCGGATTCAAAGAGATAAAGGGATCCGGAAATGTACTGATGGAAGAATTTTGGTAAGAGAAATGAGATATGGTCCTGCTGTAAAGCCTTGTCTGGGCTACGCCAAAGGCAGAATTCAACCATATGGCTCCATTTTTTCCAATTTTAATGGCTTTGTATCCACCAAAAAAATTGTTTTCATTTTTAACTACTTTCTGTATTTCGAAAATACGGGTGGCATCTCCCCGGAAAAAAGCTAAACCATTGTTGCCACCTACTATAAACTGATCATCTTTTACATGGCTTAATGACTCCAGAGGTCCCAGCATAAACAGAGAAGGAATTTCATTGGCTTTATATTCGTGTATACTTTGTGTAAGCGGGTGGTAAGAAACAACAGAACGAAGATTGGTTGTTCTGTTATTTACGATAACCCATAAATTTTGTTGATTATCAAAGCTGGCATCTACCAAATAAGTGGTGTAATTGTGTTTTTTAAGCCATTCATAAAGGAAGGTATGGGCTTTGAGTACATGCTTTTGTTCATCGTATTCATGCAGGTATTTAAGTCCTCCCATCCATATATGTCGATTTTTATCTTTGAATATGGATAGAATCTGATCTGTATGCTTTTCATCTTCATGTTTGATCTGTAGTAACTTATCTGTTTGAAGATTGTATTGAATGAGTCCTTTTTTGCGGGAGGACACATATAAATTTTGCCGGTCATCAACAAACGCTTCATGGATGAGATTTTCGGGTTGTGCATAAGGGATCAGTTTTTTGGGCAAAGGCAGATCTTTTCCTCTCTTCAGGTCAATGTGCACCAATGGGCCGTAGGAGAAGGCAATATAGGCCAGACTGTCGTTCTGTTGTCCCCCATAAAAGGCCATACTTTCAATCCAGTTTTCAAGTTGTGCAAGTTGTGGGGTAGAAAAATTTTTAAATACCTGCTTGCTTAGGTCAAATTTATGGAGGCCATAGTATGTACCGATCCACATATTGGCCCTATTGTCAAAAAGACCACAAAAGGCAAGTCCGTGGACCGTTTTTGGATCAGATGGGTTTGTACCCATATAAGTTTCAAATTTTTGATTGGTAGTAGAGAAACGAACGAGACCACTATTTGTGCAAAGCCAAAGTGTGTTGGGTTGGGAGGCTATGGGGGGAATGAGGGTTTGATATACTGTGTGTTGGGTCCTTGACAAATCGCCCCAATAGTGGTGACTGAATTTTTGTGTAGGTATATCAAATTTCAATAAGCCCTGTGACCATGTTCCAATCCACAATGTATGATGCCCGTCGAAAGCGATGTTGAGGTAATCTATTAGCAAATTCTTTTTTTGATATTGAAAATGGGCAGCATACCGCACAATTTTGCCGCTTTCCGGAAAAAACCGGATGAGGCTATCGGGTCTTACCAGCCAAATTTCATCTTTAGAGGTACGTACAAGGTCGGAAAAATCATTTCTGGATAGTTTGTTCAGGTAAGGAAATTGTTGAATATTCAATTTAAAACAAGAAGTATAAAAGACTCCTTTATTGGTAAACAAATAGAGAATATCCGAAGCAGTCTCATACTTTATTCTATATACCTGAGGATCAAAAGGCAGACCCGGCAATGGAACAGGCACTACTTTACCCGTTTCAGGATTTAGTCGATAAAGTCGGTTATGACCCAAAAACCAGATTTGATTGTGCCGGTCTGCCACAACATGGCTTACGTATTCTGCCAACAATTTTAAGCTATCAGCAATCGGGTTTGACCATCTTTTGAAGTGGTGGCCATCGAAGCTGAGCAGGCCATTTTCTGTGCCCACCCAAATTGTCTTGTCCATTCCCTGACTTATGCCTAAGATCTGTGAAGAGGGCAGCACGTCTCCTGGAATGTAGTGATCAAAAAAATAATCCGGTTTTTCCTGAGAAAACACCGTTGAACCCTTGGTCCAAATGCCCATCCAGAGCGTGATCAGGATCAAGCCCCTGCAAAAATGACCAAACGCGGAATAGGATTTCACGCGTTAAATTTAAGCAAAGAAAATAATTATGTTATTTCTGATGATTTTGGCGGAAGATATAAACCTTGTTAATGGCCTCGGTGGCAGAATGGACATGAAGTTTTTCATAGATCTTTTTTATATGGGAACGGATGGTATCGATGCTCAGATTTAATTGAGCAGCAACCATTTTGTAACTCAAACCCTTTGACAAGGCATCCAATATCTCGAGTTCTCTGGCCGTAAGGTCCAGATCTTGTTTGGCTGCAGGCGCCGATTGGATGGCCATAGAAAGTACTTTTCTGGCTATAGAAGGGCTCATCGGAGAACCTCCTTTGACAATTTCAGAAATGGCAGAAAGCAAGTCCATCACGCCACTTTTTTTCAAAAGGTATCCCGTGGCGCCGGATTGAAGGGCATTGAAGATTCTGTCATCATCGTCAAAGACGGTATTCATGATTACTTCGATTTTGGGATAACTGGCTTTCAGTATTCGCACTCCTTCAATGCCGGAAATGCCCGGCATATCAATGTCCATAATGACAACATCCGGTTGATCGGTTTGTACATCATTTAATATTTCAACACAATTGGCGTGTGAACCCACGAGCTGCAGACTATTGTCTGATCCAATGGCTGTTTCCAGCATCTTTCGGAGTCCTTCATTGTCTTCGTATAGGGCAACTTTGATCATAATCTGAAATATCGCATGCTAAAATAGCGTTAATAGCACATCTTTATGCATTTCAGCGACCACATGATAATGTCAAAAAACGAAAATCCCGCAAAACCTTTGCTTTGCGGGACGAAAAAACTTAAGTAAAAATGTATCTTTTGGTGTTATTCGATAACGATGAGTTTTTTTCTGACGATGATTCCTTTGTTCTCAAATTCCAGAAAGTAGCTATTGGCATTTAACTGACTTCCCTCCAGTCGAAGATTGTTGGAAGAAAGCTCTTGTTGTACAACTGTTTTGCCACTTACATCGATCACCTTTACTTTACCGCCAATCATATTTTCAGGAACATCCACATTGACTTCATTGCCTCTTTTGACCGGATTTGGATAAACTTTTACATCATCCATTCCCAGACTGGAAATACCCTGGATTTTACCGAGGTGCTCGTCCTGCAGTTTGCTGGTAAGCTTGCTGATTTCATTCAAGTCAATTTCACCAACCAGGTCGAAAACTACAAATTCGCTGTCGGCGGCAATGATGCCTACCAATTCATGGATAATTTCATGGGTCTCATCAACCATGATAACGATGTTGTTTTCTTTATCTTTTACCCGTACCAATTCTTCAAAGCCCTTAAGTTTGGCAATGCCGGCTTTGAATTCATTTTGCGGATTGCTTAATCCTTCGACACTGATCAGGTCAAATGATTTGATCTTAGAAACCAGATCGTGGGCCTCGCGGTTTTCTGAATCTTTGGTAAGTGTGGCAGCAATGTTAAACATTCTCTCACCTACTGTTACCCTGGTAATATCGTCTCTGTCCAGGAAATGTGCGTAGTTGTCTTCAATAAAATTCTGAGCGTAGGTAAAACTTGTAAATAGAAGGCAAACCAAAAAGAATATAGATCTCATGATGGATGGTATTTTTTAATAGTTGTTAAATTTAATATCCGGACTACCGGAGGTTTTGATGTTTGAAATGATTTGCGCAAATTGTCTTAACTCTTCCTTGACGGATATGGTTAAAAAAATGTTACAGCCTCTAAATAAAAATTATAGGCACGGCCATATTTTGCGATAGAAATCTTCTGCTCTTTGTTTACGTTGGAATGCAGTTATGGTTGTAAACACCCCCAGCTTCCTGCTAAATCAGCTTTCAAAAGATTGGCTTTCATAATGCCAAAAAATTCGATCCGATCTATTTCCTGTCCGCCAAAGCTGGCAACATAAGGGTTGTAAACCTGGGCATCGATGTAGGAAAATTGATGGGACTCCAGAAATGAGGCAAGTGAAATCATGGCAAACCGGGAAGCATTGGATACGTGGCTGAACATAGATTCACCGGTAAAGACCCCACCCACAGCTACTCCATAAAGTCCGCCCACCAATTGATCATTTTGCCATACTTCAACACTGTGGGCATAACCCATTTGATGCAGCCGTACATAAACATCAATAAACTGGTTGGAAATCCAGGTCGAAGCCTGGCCTTTTCTTCGGGTCTCTGCACATGACCGAATGACTTTTTCGAAATGGCCATCAAATGTCACTTCAAATTTTTGTTGGTTGAAATACGAACGTATGCTTTTGGGTATTTTAATTTTTTCAGGCCTGATGACATACCTCTGCTTTGGAAAATAAAAGGCCCCTACTTTATCAACATTGTCCCAGGGGAAAATCCCAAAACGGTAAGCTGTCAGCAGTATTTCCGGATCGTCCATGAAGGCAAAACACAAAAAGCCCTGTTCATCTGCTGTGAGCGGGTGGGGCATAGTGCCATCCTGATTGTTGTAAAGGATTATCCGTGGGTTCTGGTATAACATTTATTTTCCCGGCAATCCCGACTGTTGCGGGAGACCTACCTGCTTTCTACTTCGGTTTCGATCACTGCTGACAAGCCCCTTTCGATGAGTGCATCTTTCATGGGCTTGAGTGTGTCAAAGGGAGCTGTCTTCACCGTTGCCTTTCCTTTGAAGTGGATGATCAGCGACAACTGTTCAGATTGTTCCTGGGTATGTTTGCACACGTCCATCAGGCATTGAATAACCCAATCAAAGGTATTGTGGTCATCGTTGTAAATGATGAGGTAGGCAACATTGCCATCAGTGGTTTGTTCCAGAATCAACTGCTCTTCTGACTCTTCGTTTTGGTGGTTGAAGTGTGGCAACATTAGGACTCCTTTAGTGATTGCAATACTTGATGAATAGCAGCAAAATTAGGAAGCTCACCGGCATTTTCCAAAATTTCTGCAAATCTTATTTTACCTGCTGCATCCACTACAAAGGCCGCTCTTTTGGAAACCCCTTTTAAACCACCCGCAAAAACCGGATACAGGGTATTGTATTGAATAGAAACTTCCTTATTGAAGTCGCTGAGCAAATGAAAATTATAGTTTTGG
>WBZP01006496.1_pt1 | contig 11565 bp, 17 predicted proteins | sample 5204301 | NCBI WGS metagenome assembly WBZP01 (sample SAMN12412401, study PRJNA552823) | activated sludge metagenome | isolation source: activated sludge from nitrification reactor of wastewater treatment plant... | place: USA: Pennsylvania | collected 2017
CGATGGCGATATGGCGATCGACGACATCGAGACCCACACCGGAGCACCTGGGTCGCCACTGCCGTTCCAGATCATCGAGGCCCTGGTCGCACAGGGAAGCGACTCCCCCCGCACCCGGACCCTCGTCCGGATGCCCGGCGTCCCGAAGGGGCATACCTGGGGGTCGGAGAATGACGGCTCGGCGGACGGCTGGTTCGCCATCGACTGGGAGACCTACTCCGACCGGTGGCACCTCGTCGCCGACGACGACATCAAGGCGTGGCACCTCGTGATGCGGGGCGTGGCGCGCTCATGAACCCAGCCATTGTCGTTCACCCGCTCTGGATGGCCCGACTCCGCGAGAAGCGGGTCAGCTACATCCACGTTCCCGGTGTGTCCTCGGCCCAGCGCGGCGACATCATCACGTTGGAGGTGGTCAGCAACCTGGAGACCGAGAAGCCGGAGGTTCGCGTCAGCGCCGAGGTCACCGATGCCACCGTCATCACCTGGCCCAACCAGGACAACGAGGACGTGGTGGTCTGCACGATCGTCAGCGTGCAGCTCCGGGACTGAACGATGGCCGGCCGCAGTCATCCGAAGGGGGTCTGCGTCGACCCCGACTGCGGGCTGCCCAAGTACGCCAAGAGCAACAAGTGGTGCTACGAGGGGTGGCTGCGGCGCCAGCCGATCGGGGTGCGCGAGCAGCACCGCGGCATCAAGCTCGCCCTGGTCCCCGAGGAGCTGCGCAAGAAGGTCTGCCCCGAGCGCCTGTGGCCGGATGGTCGGCGCTGGTGCTCGGGGTGCCAGACCTTTCCGTTGCTGATCGACTGCACCGGGTCGCGGTGCAAGACGTGCGCATCGGTCGGTGCGCACAGCTCGCGCCTGGTGGCCGAGTACGGCGTCACCCGGGACTTCTACGAGGCACTGTTCGAGCTGCAGGGCGGGCGGTGCTACATCTGCCAGGCCACCTTGCACTCCAAGCGTCCCGCACTCGACCACGACCACGTCACCGGAGCTCCCCGCGGACTGGTCTGCTCGGACCCGGAGTGGGGTTGCAACGTCAAGATCATCGCCAAGCTCGACGCCAGCAAGGACCCGCTGGCGATGGCCCGTCGAATCGTGGAGTACATCACCGATCCACCAGCGGCGAAGGTGCAGGTCAAGGCATGATTTCGCCCAATGGACACCTTCACCCTGCCCACAGCCCTCGAGGCCGAGATGCTCGACCACGCACGGCGCGGCAGCCCGAACGAGGTCATCGGATTCCTGATCGGACCGGGCGGGACGATCAACATGCCTCACCGCATCGTCCAGATGGACAACGTCTCGACGAACCCGACCTGGTACTGCGAGCCGGACGCCGAGCAGCTGGAGAAGATGTTCGCGGAGCTGGACGCGTTCGGCGAAGACCATCACGCCGTTTACCACTCACATCCAATATCCCCGTCCGCCATGCCGTCGGACAAGGACATCAGCCAGGCCGAAGACCTGGACACGGTGCACATCATCGTCGCCCCGAACGCGGTGCCGGCGATCCGGGCCTGGCGCATCGAGGCTCGCCGCGAGGGGCGAGTAGCCGTCGAGGTCCCCATCGTGCGCACCTCGAGTGCAGATCAGATCGTCACGATGCAGGCTCACCTGGTGCCGGACAACGTGGTCGGTCTGGCCTACTCCACCTCGGCCGGCGAGGTCAGGTCGCTGACCCGCGTGCGTGTCGTGCGGATGCAGACCGACTCCGTGGTGGTCGTCCATGAGCGTCGACAGACCACCATCGGCCTGGACCGGATCCGCTCGGTCCAACTCCTCGAGGAGGCAGCTCTCGGCGCCAGGCGCCGAGGATTCGCTGCCCAGCTGCTCCGTCACGCCGCTGATCTGATCGATGAACACCGGATCGGTGACAGCCGAGCGGCCGTCGAGGCCTCCTGTCACGCCCTGCCCGGACTACGCCCCCGCATGGGGGAGTGAGGAGCCACCAATGCCCACGACATCCGACCTCGGCGACACCTACCTCATCCTGCCGCCCAACAACCTGGGCAACTTCATCCGCCCGGTCCGACGGGGCTACATCCACGAGGAGTGTGGCAAGCGCACCATGCTGGGCCTGTCGATGGCCCAGGCCTACGCCAAGCAACCCACCTTCTGCGCCGTCACCTTCTGCGTGCACTGTGAGAGGCACCGCCCGGTGGCCGAGTTCACCTGGGACGACGGCAGCGGTCAGTTGGTGGGGTCGTGAGGGACGTCATCGTCCATCGGCGGTGCCAGACGATGACTGGCCTCAGTGCCGGTGAGGCCTTGCAGCTGCGCCACGATCCGGCCACGGTGCAGAAGCTGTGGTGCTTCCGCTGCTCGGACGCCTTCCCGCTGGAGACGTTCACCTGGGCTGACGGGACGGCGATCCGGTGAACGGCGAGGCGCACGTCGACTACGCCCTGGTCACGGTCGACATCGACATGCCCGAGGACCCGGACACCTTGATCGCGATCCCCTGGGGGCAGATCAACGAGAGGGTCGATGCCGTTCTGCGGGTCGAGGGTGTCGATCTGGGCAAGCGCCGACTCGTCATCGGCCTGGCGGTCGAGTTGATCCCCGTCTCAGCTCCCTGGACCGAGCTGCGAGAGGCCAGGGCGAGCGTGGCGCTCGATCGGGATCAGACGCACTCCTGGAGCGACTCGTGACGCGACGGGCTGGCGAGCGCGCCTCTCGTCGCCACTTCGACGGCACCGAGGACCCCTTCGCGCTCTGGGACTTCGAGGGCACCGGCTTCCACCACGGGAGGGTCCGCCCGCTGCCCCCGTCGTGAAGTCGTCATGACCCCCGGCCATCTCGTTACCCTGCCCGCGAGGGAGGACCGAGATGGCCGCTGTTCTGCTCGCACCGTCGAACGCCTGGGTGTGCACCGCCTGCGGGCGGGAGTACCTGGCCGCACCCGGCAAGCTCGGCGTGCCGCTGCACCCGTGTCCGAAGATGGCCGGCCTGATGACCCCGTTCACCCGACCCGGCGTCGCTGCCGGCGTGGTCCGGGTCGAGCGCGAGGACTACTCGGCCGGTCAGATCCTCGCTCGTGACGACGAGGGCCGGGTCGCCGGTGCCGTGTCCGTCATCCGGGACGACGGCGAGGATCGCGCCGTCTTCGCTCCCACCGCGGTCGCCGACCTGAGAGGGCACTGACATGGTCACCAATGAGGAGTTCGCGGCGTCCGCGGCGGACTACTGCGCCGGACAGGTGGTCGCGCTCCAGGAGAGCGTGCTCGGCCTCGAGGAGAAGGCGGCGCGGCTCGAAGAGCAGGCCGCTCAGGCCCGCCTGGACGTCGCCGCCGCCGTCGAGGCCGTCGAGGCGATGGCCGCCGAACGCGACCAGTGGCTCGACGTGGCGGCGGGAGCCGGATCACCGGCGCCCGAGGAGACGGTGGACGCCGAGGCCGGTTCGGCCGTCGGCTCCGGTGAGGCGGTGCTCTGATGGCTTGGACCGACAGCCGGATCTTCCGGCAGGCCGTTGCCGACATGTTCGGCAACGTGGCCGCGATGGACCTGGACGCCGACACGTTCAGGGTCGCGCTCTACAACAACACCATCACCCCGGACAACGACGTCACCGCCGCCAGCTCGGCCTACAACGTCGGCCAGTGGGTGACGGCGCAGGAGGTGTTCCAGGCCGGCCAGTGGGCGCAGGCCGGGGTCGCGCTCTCCGGCGTGACGCTGAACGCCGGCACCGCCGACGTCGTGTTCTTCGACGCCACCGACCCCAGCTCGGGCACTGCGGCCACCCTGGCCAACGTCTACGGCATGCTCTGCTATGACGACACGCTGACCACCCCGGTGGCCGACCAGGGGCTGACCTACAACTATTTCGGCGGCGTTCAGAGCGTGACGAACGGCCAGCTCACGATCGTGCTCAATGCCCTGGGCATCCTTCGTATCACCCTGTGAGGAGTCCACATGGCGCGCTCTGAATACGCTGTCGGCACGTCCGCCACGGTCGCGCTGAGTGCCGGCGTCGCGCGAACCGCGCTGGTCGTGCTCGGCTCGGCCAACGTGCCGGTCGACCTGCTGAAGTTCTCGATGGGCTTCGACGGCATCTCGACCAACGCCGTGCCGGTGTTCTGGGAGCTGTGTGCCCTGACCGGCGCGACCAACGCCACCCCGGGCACCAACAACACCTCCGAGACCGCGAACATTCAGCAGCTGTCGGGTCGAACCGCGGCCAACGGTTTCACGGCGTTCTCGGCGGCGGCGGCCACCTTCGAGCCGACCGTGATGACCCGGCTGCGGTCCAACTACCTGACCCCGACCGGCAGCCTGTGGATGTACGACTTCCCGCTCGGGGACTCCCCGGACTCGCCGCTGGCCCAGGGCTTCGCGCTGCGGTTCACGGCGCCGGCCGCGGTGAACGTGCGCGCCGACTTCCAGTTCGCGCGAGCCTGAGTCGGTGAGGTCTCCGGTCCTGCCCAGGGTGAGGGGAGCGACGCCTCTCGCCGAGTCGGTCACCTTCTCGACGTCCGGGGCATCGTTCTCGCCCACGGTCGAGCTGACGGGCGGCAGCGATGCCACGGTGACATGGACTGTCGTCGAGACCGGCCAGACGGCGACCGGGCTCTCGCCGACCATCTCCTTCGGGTCGGCGGCGCCCCGCACCGTGACCCTGTCCGCCACGCACCCGGGGGGTGGGGCGAGCGCCCTACCGGACGTCGTGACGATCAACCTCGGTTTCAATCATCTCGACGACGCCGGTATCGACAACCTCGGCGCCGGGTACGACAAGGCACCCGAGTCGGTGACGGGCGTCGCCGGATTGCCGCTGTGTACGGGTCTGATCCGGTTCATGGCGGCGAACATTCCCGGATTGGTCGGCCACCTGTCGCTGACCGGGTTGTCCCAGTTGCAGTTCGTAGAGTGCTTCCAGTCTCGACTCACGTCGATCGACCTGACCGGGTGCACATCCTTGATCCGGCTGTGCGTGGAGCAGTGCAACCTGGCGGCGCTGGACCTCAATCCGGTCACCGGATCGCTGCGTGACCTGCGCGCAGCTGCGCAGCAGGGCGGGGTGTTGGCCATGACCTCGCTCGCGTCACCGATCACCCACCTGTGGCACTACTGCGTGCGAGACCAGGTGGTCGTCAATGAGGCCTCACCCGGGGTGTCGCTCCCGGTCCTCGAGCAGCTCTGGATCTGGAACACGGGCCAATCCGGAACCCTGGACCTGTCCGGCCTGGGCGATCTCTCGTCCCTGCTGGCCTACGAAAATGCCTATACCGCAGTCGATCTGACGGGATGCACCCTCGGGCAGATCGACCTGCACGCCAATGCTCTCGGGCAGGCCGCGGTCGACTCGGTGCTCACCACTGTCGATTCCTGGGGGGTGTCCAGTGGTGCGCTGGACCTCGGGGGGAACGCGGCGCCATCCTCGACGGGGTTGGTCGCGAAGGCGGCTCTCGAGGCCCGCGGGTGGACTGTCACCACCTCCGCCGGTGGCGGGGCGAGCACCGGATGGGCCGACGATTTCCAGCGCGGCGACGCGACGGGCCTGGCCGCGGTCGGCAACGGGTGGGCGGCGGTGTTCGCCGCAGACGCGAACATCAACGCCGGTGACCTGGTGCGCACCGACTCCGGGTCGTACCGGGTGCTCTACAACCCGACCGACGGCGACCTCCCGGCCAATTACCGTGTCACCGCGACGATCGCGGGCGCATCCAAGGCGGGCGGCTTCCTCGGCGTCATGGGCCGATGGGCCAGCGGCAACGGAGTGGCAGGGTTCTGGAATTCGAGCAGTTCGAGCATCGGCCAGCTGTACGTCATGGACGCCAACAATTACCTGGCAAACGCAATATTGGTGACGCCGGACAGCGCCATTCCGGCGAGCTGGACCAATTCAGGTGTCGATTCGACGATGGCTGTGGAATTCGTCGGCACCACCGTAAACATTCTTCTCGATGGTGTCCTCGTCGGTCACGCGACATCCACGCGCAACTCGTCGGCCATCGGCACTGGCGTCGGAATGGTCGGCGAAGGAAACTCACGTCGACTCCGGTCGATCACGGTCACGGTCTGAGGGACGCTGCGCTATGGCCAAGACATCTGCGCTGACAGACACTTTCGACACCGCGGACGGCGCGAAGTGGAGCGGCTACGGGGGATCCGTCACCGTCAGTGGTGGTCAGCTGAGTATCGCCGCGAACTTCACCGGCTTGGTCACGGCGGCCGCAGACTGGGATGCCACCGGCTCTGAGGTTTTCGTCGAGGTGGTCAATGGGGGATGGCTACAGATTGCCAACTCGGCGGATGACTCTGTGAGGGTATTCGCCGACGTAAACGACACGACGTTGTTCATGCAGACCTATCAGGGCGGCGCATTCTCCAGCTCGAACAGCATCGCCTACAACACCACCACCCACCGGTGGTGGCGGATCCGGATGGATGCCGCTGCCGTCACCGTATTCCTCGACACGGCCCCGGACGGGGCCACCTGGACGCAGCGCCTCAGCCAGGCCATCACCCCGACCGGTAACTACGCCACTTCGACCTCGGTGTCTCTGCGCAGCGGCGGGACGAACCCCGTATTGATCGACAACGTGAACACCGCACCCGGTGGCGGTGGTGGGGGCGTTCCCCAATATCTGGTAGCGACACCATCACAAGCGGCGCACCGAGCATCGTCGTGGTGAGGGAGAGCAATGGCTGACGCACGCGCGAACTTCGCGGCCTCCCAGGTGGCCGTCGCGCCGTCCCCGGCGAGCAGCGGTGTCACCCTGTCGGTTCTCGCCGGACACGGCACCCGCTTCCCGGCGGCGGTGCCGTTCAATGCGGTGGCCTCGCCCCCGAGCTGGGACGGCAGCCCCACCACCGTCGAGATCGTCCGGGTCACCGCGATGTCGGGCGATGACGTGACGGCGATGACTCGCGCCCAGGAGGGCACCACGGCGCAGAACATCGCCGTCGGGTGGACGTTCGCGGCTGTTCCCACCAAGACGATGATCGACGATCTGGAGTTCCCCCAGATGCTGCCGACGTCGCAGGGCTGGCCGAACCTGGCCGTCGCCGGGTCCGCACCCAGCGCGCCCGCGGCCGGGATCACCCTGTTCGCTCGGGACATCGCCGGACGCAATCTCCCCGCCATCATCGGGCCGGCTGGTGTCGATACGTCGCTGCAGCCCCTGCTGGGTCGCAACAAGATCTGCCTGGTAACCCCGGTCGCCAACGTCGCGACGCCGTCCGTGACCGGGGTGGCGATCACGGCCACCGGGACCGGGACCGCTGCTGCACCTGCCAGCACGAACCTGCACACGTCGCTGAACCGGGTCGACTACCTGGTGACCACGGCCGCGACGACAGCTGTCGCCGGGTTCCGGCAGTCGCAGGTGTCCCTGTGGCGAGGCAACGCCGCTCGCCTCGGCGGGTTCACCGTCATCATCCGGTGGGGTCCTGCGACCGGCGTCACCACGTCGACCCGGCGCGCGTTCGTCGGCCTGATGGGCTCGACTGGTGCACCGACCGATGTGAACCCGTCGACGTTGGTCAACATCATCGGCATGGGCTGGGATGCCGGCGACGCCAATGTGCAGATCCTGCACAACGACGGCACCGGGACTGCGACGAAGATCGATCTCGGGGTCGCACGGGCCTCTGCCGACCGGGTCGCGGTGTACGAACTGGCATTGTTCGCCGCGCCGAACGGCGCCAACGTGCAGTACGCCGTCCAGGACCTCACCACTGAGACGGTCCTCGGGTCGGGGACGATCACGACCGACATCCCGTCGAACACGACGTTCCTGGGCGTCCGCGGCTACACCTCTGTCGGGGGCACCAGCGCCGTGACGGGCCTCGCACTGATGGGCGCGTACATCGAGACGGACCTGTAGCCCATGGCGCGGCTCGGGCGGGGTCAGCCGGCGAGGTTGATGATCCGCGACACCGTGGTCCGCGGCGTCGTCGACGATGGCACCGCGGGCCTGCTCGGCAGTGCCGTGCTGGGCCGGATGGTGCTCGGCACCGCGACGCTCGGCCAACCGCCAGCTGCCGCCGGTGGCTCGGGCACCACGGCGAACGCCGGTGCCGCAGCGGCCACGGCGAACTCGCCGTCCGCCTCCACGGCGGTGCGGGTCAACGCAGGCGTCGCCGCGGCGACAGGTAGCGCCCTCGCAGCCACCACGGCGGTCGGTCCGAGAAGCGCCGCGGCAACGGCGTCCGGCGCGGTGCCGGTGGCCGCTGTTCAGGTGCGGGTCACCGCAGGCGTCGCCGCGGCATCCGGCGCCGCTCATGCAGCCACGACCAGTGGCGCCGTGCAGGTCCCGGCCGCAGTGGCCTCGGGTACCGGTGCCGCGCCGACGGCGACGACCCGGGTGCTGGTCAACGCAGGTGTCGCGGCTGGATCTGGTGCTGCGCCCGACGCCACGACATCGTCGTCCGTCTCGGCGATCGCCACGCCCGGCGTGGTGTTCGACTTCACCGACTACGCCGTCCACGCTGCTGCGCGGGCCTACTTCCGCCCCGGCGTCTCGACCCTGATCCAGCCCGGCATCGTCTCGACCTCGGCCAGTCCGAACGCCGGAACCGCTACTGCGGCAGCCGTTGCCCAGTCGCCGCGCACCGAGGTTCGTCCCGCGCCGCCGGTGGCCGGGGCTGCTGGTGCCGCACCTGCTCCGCGCACCGAAGTGCGGGTCAACGCGGGTGTCGCCACGGCGACAGGTCAGGCCGCGCCCGCAGCCGCGACGGCGAAGCCCTCGGCGGGCACCGCAGCGGCGTCCGGCGTGGCGGCGTCGGTGGCGGTGGCGGTGCGCGTCGCCGCCCAGGTGGCCTCGGCCACCGGCGTGGCGGGGTCCATCAGCACCTCGGGGGCAGCCAACGCCCTGGCCCAGGTGGCCTCGGCGTCCGGCGCGGCCCTGCCATCGAGTGCCGTGGTGTCGGGCACCGCCCAGGTGGCTTCGGGGTCCGGCGCTGCGCTCGCTGGATCCGCTCGCCTCCAGGCGTCGGCCGCAACGGCGCTCGGTGCGGCGAGCGCCCCGGCGCCGTCGATGGTGGTGCGGGTCAACGCCGGTGTCGCTGCGGGGTCCGGTGCCGCTCTGGCGGCGAGCGCCACCAGCGCGGAGCAACGACAGGCCTTCCCGGGTGTGGCGGCGGCGTCCGGCGCAGCTCACCAGGCAGCCACGGTGGTGCGGGTCGCGGCGGGCGTGGCCATGGCGATCGCCTCGGCTCCGACCGTCGTCGCTCAGCTCGGAGCTCGGCCGGCTGCCGGGGTGGGCTCTGCGGTGGCGGCGGATTCGACCACCCGGATCAGGTTCGGCCCGGACACTGCGTCCGCCTCCGCGGCCTCGCCGGACGCCATCGCCCGCATCGGGGCTCAGGCTTCGGTGGCCACCGGGGCAGCGTCGGCCTGGCTGGCCTCGATCCTCATCGCGCTGCGCGCCCAGGCGGCCCTCGGCAACGGCGCGGCGCTCGATGCCGTGGCGGCGTCGTCCATCCGCGATGTGGTGGTCGTCGTCACCCTCGGCGCCCAGACCCGCTGGGGTGCCGTCATCGGTGACCAGGGTTCCGGGCGCCACGGCGACCTCGGGATGCATACCCGCTGGGCCGCCACCGTGGGCACCCAGGACAGCTAGCCTGTGCCCCATGGCGGACCTCCTGACTTGGTCCTTGGTGGCGGAGACCAAGGAGTACGTCGGGCCGCTGTCGATGACCCTGGACGGCGCGCCGGTCGCCAGCTTCGAGGTTCAGCTGACGAGGTCTGACCTCAGACCGTCGAGCAGTGCATGGGTCAGCCCGGTCTCGGTCGACGGAGCGCTGCGCGTTCTGGTGGGCGCGGGGACCTCGTTCCCCCTCGTCGCCGGGGCGAAGTACATCGTGTGGCTCCGCACCACAGACTCCCCCGAGGTGCCCGTCTACCGGGCCGGGTTCCTACGCGCGACGTGAGAGCCATCGGCGTCGCGGCCATCGCCGCGCTGGCCGGGGCGACCGGAGTCCTGGTGGCCGGCGCGGTTCTCGATCAGGTGGCCGTGGAGCCGACCTCGGTGGCCACCTTCGCGACGAGTCGCGGTGCCACCGGCGCTCCGGCGCGAATCGTTGCCGCGCCCACGACGGCTCGACGACAGGTGACGACTCCGGGGCGACGGACGACGACAGCTCGACGAGAGACGGTCGGCGGGGTCGTCCGCCCCGGGGCGTGGTGCGCGAAGGCGGACACCGGCAAGTACGGGAAGACGGCGGACGGCACCGTGATGATCTGCTCGGCTGAGGGCGAGGCGCGTCCGCGCTGGCGTGCTGCGAGCACCTCGGCGCCCAGGACCGTATCGGCGGCGCCCACCTCGCGCCCCCCCAAGCCAGTGCCGCCAGGTGACCCGACGATCACCGAGGCACCGACTCCGACGACCGAGCCGCCGTCGCCCATTCCGACAACTCCCCCGGAAACGGCGAAGTCCCCGGTCGGCACGACACCGGGGACCTCGCCGCCCGTTACCCCGACCACGTGAGTTGTCGAGACGCCGGGCAATCGAATCGAACCGTACGACTTCAGGGGGTCGGGGGCACGACCTCGATCAGGCGGGGCGATGAGGCGACGCCCTGGTGGACGATGCGCACCGCGACGCTGGCGGGCTCCACGGGACCGAAGGCCGCGACACGCCGCACGTTCTCCCCGCCCGAGGTGGAGGCCTGGTCCACCCAGACACCGGCGCTGTTGCGTACCTGCAGGGTGGCGCGGCCGTTGTCGCGAGCTCCGGTCCAGGACGAGGTCGACGCCACGAAGTCCTCGAGGTTGAACGTCACGAACAGGGACGTGTCGTTGTAGAGCTTCGCCCCGGTTGTGGCGACGTGATGACCACCGACCACCTTGACGACGGGCGGCTTGGGCTGGGCGTGATGGGGGCGATGGGCCACCGGCGCCAGGAGGAAAGCCGCCGACAGGGCGACGGCGACGGCGCGGGAGGTGGGTCTCATGAGGTGGTCTCCAGAACGTGTCGGGTGCGGGCGATGACCTCGGCGGTACCGAGCCGGGGCAGATCCCAGACGTAGGCGTGCTTGGCGCCGAACTCCTCGACGGCCAGCTCGTACATCGCCTGGCACTGGTCGGTGCTCCAGTACTGGTAGGTGCTGCCCACCATCATGCCGATACCGAGCGATTCTGCGGGGACGCCGGCCTTGAGGGCTTGGTCGAGTCGCCACCTCACGTCGTCCGCGCTGATGAACGCCGGCCCCTCGTAGAACTGCTGACCGTGGTAGCGCAACCGGCCACGCTTGGCCAGCTCGGCACTGACCGGGAGGTAGGCGTTGGCGTAGGTCCCGTTCGGTGCAGCGGTCCAGCGCACCTGCGGCATCCGGCGGGCCAGCTCGTCGTCCACCGCCATGACCGAGCTGAGCGGGATCACACCCTGCTCACAGTCGATGTCCAACAGGGTGAAGCCGCCGATCTTGTCGGCGGTGCGCATCAGTCCATCGACGAAGACCGACGGGTTGTCCAAGAAGATCCCACCCTGGGCGCCGCCCAGGCTGACCCCGATCTCCGCGCCGGAGGAGCGCAGCTTGGCCAGGTCGGTCTTGAGCACGTCGGTGCCGAAGGCGGTCAGCGAAGCGTTCGGGTCGCCGAGCAGGGAGGGCGGCCCA
>WBZP01006497.1_pt1 | contig 11563 bp, 12 predicted proteins | sample 5204301 | NCBI WGS metagenome assembly WBZP01 (sample SAMN12412401, study PRJNA552823) | activated sludge metagenome | isolation source: activated sludge from nitrification reactor of wastewater treatment plant... | place: USA: Pennsylvania | collected 2017
CGACAGCCTGCCCGACGCCGTGCTGGTCTTCGACGCCGACGGCGACGTCCTGATCGTCAACCGCGCCGCCGAGGCGCTCATCGGCACCGGCCAGGCGGGCAGCACCCGCGCCGCCCTGGAGCAACTGGAGGCGCCGCTGCGGGCGGTGATCGAGGACGCCCGCGCCCACGTGCTCGGCGGCCGGGGCGCGTACGTGCCGCGACTCTTCGAGGACGCGGTGCGCCGGCCGTCGGGCAGCGACGGCGACCTCTACTACCTCGCGCGCGCCACCCCGGTGTACGGCGAGCGCGGCGACGTGTCCGGCGCGACGAGAAACGGATGGTTGCGCCTCGGGACTGTGCAGCTGAGTCTCCACTTGCAACCTCCTGCGTCGGTTTTTTCGTATCTGCTCAATCTGCCCCTGCGTTAGCTGTATCCCAAGCCTACCGTTCTCATCGAAATGATGAACGTTAAAAAGAAAATACTGTCCGTGGCCATCGTCGGCAGTTGACGGAGGAAATTCATAGTGACCGTGTTTCATAATGAGTATTATATACTATATAAAATGGCAGATTATGCAACTATTCACAAAGCTGGCGGGGTTATCATTCACAACAGGCAACTTTTGTTGACGCGCTCTGCGGGTAAGGATTTTTTTGTTGCACCAGGCGGCAAGCTTGAAAACAACGAGACGTCCAAGCAGGCACTTGTACGTGAACTTGCAGAAGAGCTGAAGATCATCTAAGCGAGTTTGGTATATTTCATGCAGTTGCAGCTGGTTCGGATGACAGAAGTTTGCAAATGGACGTCTTCACGGTAGACAGATGGCAAGGAGAGATTGTCCCTAGCAGTGAAATTGAGGAAGTTCGTTGGGTAACATCAAGTACAAACGATATAGAAATTGGATCAATTTTTCGAGTGGATGTTAGGCCGAGGCTTGTTGAAGCAGGTTTGATAGATTAAACCCGTAAGAGTGTTGACGAAAAGCTTGCTAAACAAGAGCACGAAACACACAGTTGATTGCAGCGATGGACGGCAGTCTGTTGTCTTGTTAGGAACCCAACAATTACGCAAGCGTGCGTTTCACATACATCTCCACCGTATGCCGTGCGTTTGGCTCTATATCGAGGCTGGTAAGTGCTTCATCGGCAGGTACCCACAGATAGTCCTGAGCTTCGTCGTTGAGTATCACTTTTTTGCCAGTTGTGCGCACGATGTTATCAACAAATATATGCTGAGTAGGTTTGTAATATCCAGAGTCTCTGATCTGATCAAAGGTTGCTAAGTGCTCACCGACAATACCTTTAAGCCCTGTCTCCTCTTTGACTTCACGAAGCAAGGCATCTTGCAGGCGTTCCCCACGGCGTACCCTGCCGCCAACCATCGAATAACGACCGCCCCATTTGTGAGTTTTGACCAGCAGGATCTCTTGCTTGTCGTGTACGGCCCGTTCTATGATTGCACCAACGGCGACGACTGATCCTGGTAGTATGAGTTTCTGCCATAGGGAATGGATGATTCTTTCGTTTGGCTGGATCATTACAGGTGGTAAATCTCCGGTCGTTGCAAGATAATGTGCAAGGTTTTCGGCACTCCATATCGAGTTTTGATGAATGTAGGCTGGGTGGTCCGTCGGCGCCTCACTAAAAAAGCAACGAACGTTTGTTAGCTGGGCGATGCCTAGCTCGTACGATGTACTTTTGCCAATATAACCGTCGGGGTTAACAAAATAGCTGAATCCACTAGCGCCAAGTGCGCGTAGTTTATGAAGATAGTGTAGCTCGACAAGCCGTGGATCCATATCTTGCTCGTCTTCAAATAGGGCAAAGCCGTCCCGGACATGGATGAGTTCCGATGCCTTTGGTGCAAGTACTTCAACACCAGCCGCTTCAAAGAGTTCCCGTACGCGCTGTATCTCAGCAAAATGTTTGCCAAAACTGCCATGAATGACGCAGCGTATAGGGGTCTGCATGACATTATTATACAATATTGGGATGACAGACGGAATTTTACTGATCGATAAGCCAGCTGGTATGACCAGTTTTGGTGTGGTTGCACGTGTGCGGCGTGTGCTGAGCGAGCAGGCGGGCAAAAAGGTGAAGGTAGGGCATACGGGCACACTTGATCCGTTTGCAACGGGACTGCTTATTTTATGTGTGGGCAAAGAAACAAAAAACGCCATGAGCTACACTAAGCTCGACAAAGTGTATGAAGCTACGGTGCGCTTGGGTCAGACAAGCACAACAGGTGACCCAGAGGGCGAAATAACCGACGTAAGCGACGCGCAGCCAGGCCATGACGAAGTGCAAAAGGCACTCGAAACATTTGTGGGTGAGATCACGCAGCGACCGCCAATATACAGTGCAATCAAGATTGGTGGTAGGCGAGCATATGATCTTGCCAGGGCAGGCAAGGATGTTGAAGTGCCAGAGCGAACGGTGACAATCTATTCGCTTGAGCTGGTTGACTATACTTACCCCGAGCTCAAAATTCGCGCGCATGTCAGCAGCGGTACGTACATTCGTACACTTGCCGAAGACATAGGGAAGCTTCTTGGTGCGGGTGCATATTGTACGCAGTTGCGCCGCACTAAGGTGGCAGAGTGGGATGTTGCCGATGCGCAGATGCTAGGCGATTTTGGGATCACAGAGGGTTGACTAAACATAAGTTTTTTGGTATAATTATATAAACATGCATAAGATTAAACTTATAGAAACGGTTGATGTTAATGAGACGCAGGCACCTAAGTCGACAAAACGTGCCCTTTTTCTGTATTCGGCGCTGAATACAATGCTTGATACTATCCCCGATCATGAGATTCAAACACTCCAGGGCGCAAAAATTGATGTAAATGCCGCCCCTTTGATCGATGAGAAGGATAAAAGACGAGTGTTGTATATGGACGAAGAGCACGGTTCAGAATGGTTGGCACTTGGTGATATAGGCATTTCCAGCGCTTCACTTACATATACTCCAGAAAGGGTTCTTGACGGGGATGTGTATCCTGAAGCAATCCAGCTCAAGGTATCTAGTACAAGTGGACGAAATGAAACTTACGATATGGAAGCGGGGGTTTCTGGCGATCTTGAAGATGTAGAGGTATATCAAGTTTTTGATAAGTACAAAAGCGTGGTTAGGAGAGATATTTCACGCAAAGAAGCTAATAAAATAGGCCGAATATTGTCAAAGACTAGCGAAATAGCGAAACAAAAAAGAGCTCTGTAGCCCCTTGCAACACCTACGATTATCTGATACAATACAACACTGATGATTACAGCAGACAACAAAGCAAAGGCTATCGCAGCAACGCAGACGAACAAAAAGGACGTCGGTAGTGCTCAGGTGCAAGTGTCGGTTTTGACCGCACGCATCAAAGAGATTACCGAGCACCTGAAAGTGCACAAGCACGATCACATGGCTCGTCGTGGGCTGATCCAGATGGTCGGTCGCCGCAAGCGATTGCTCGGCTATCTTGAGAGCAAGGATTTTGCAGGCTACAAGGCACTGATTACACAGTTAGGCCTACGCAAGTAGCAGTAGCACTGTCCAATACAAAAAGCCCCGTATAGATGGGGCTTTTTGTATGGCGTTTTATATCTGTTAGACTAGTGATATGAAGTGGTATCAACGACTACTCCGTTACCCCGAATTGTGGGTGCTGACTATTGCTGCGTTTATAACGCGCCTTGTATTTGTGTGGCAGCCACCAGCGGTGGTGTTTGACGAAGTGTATTTTCGTACATTTGCGGGAAACTATCTTGATGGTCATTACTTTTTTGACATTCACCCACCACTGGTAAAGCTGCTATTTGCAGGTCTGGCACAGCTTCTGCACATTACACCCGAACAGATGATCGACGGTGATTCTGCGGCAGTGGCGCTACGTGTGTTGCCAGCGGTTGCAGGGGCACTGCTAGTGCCACTTGTGTATGTGATTTTACGTCAGTTTGGGCTGGGGCGACGTGTAGCAACACTTGGTGGGTTATTGGTGCTGCTTGACAATGCATTACTCGTTGAATCGCGCTTTATTTTGATGGATAGTTTACTGCTACTATTTGGCTTTGCGGCTCTTAGCTGCTTTTTGGCGCTGCGGCGCAGCAAAGGTACTGTGCGGTGGGTGTGGACCGCAGTGCTTGCGGTACTGCTTGGCCTGGTAGTAAGTACAAAATGGTCAGGGCTCGCAATGGTAGGACTGATTGCCCTGGCGTGGCTCGCCGATGGCATAAAGCAGCGGGTGAACTGGCAGCGCATGGCGGGCGAAGCGGCGATTGTGGTGCTAACTATGGCCACGATCTACATTAGTTGTTTTATGCTGCATTTTGCATTGCTGCCAAAGAGCGGTGAGGGCGACGCGTTTATGAGCCAAGAGTTTCAGTCGCTACTTGTAGGAAGCCCAGTCTACAATTCCGAGCAGCGCATGGCTTTTTGGGATAAGTTCGTTGAACTAAACAAAGAAATGTATACATCGCAGAGCTCACTACAGGGTGTAGAGCACCCGTATGCATCGCGCTGGTACACGTGGCCACTCGAAGTACGCGGTGTGTACTACTGGCAGGGCGACACCGTAAATGGCATACAGGGCAACATATATCTGCTGGGTAATCCAGTGGTGTGGTGGGGAAGCACAGTACTCGTGGTATTAGCGTTTTTGGTATGGCTCGTGCGGCCGCGACTGCTTGGCAAAAGGCGACAGCTCACGGCGTTTTTGCTCATTGGCTATGCGGTGAACTTTTTGCCATTCGCGTTTATCAATCGCCCGATGTTTCTGTACCACTACTTGTTTGCATTTATTTTTGCCATACTGCTGAGCTGCGTCATGTTTGCGTTACTATTTGATTGGCAGCGGCGCAAATACGGCCGCAGAGCAGTGGTGCAAACATGGTGGGCAATTATAGCGGTGGTACTACTTGGTTTTCTGTGGTTTTTGCCCATAAGCTATGGCTGGCCGCTCAGCCCCAACGACTTACAGCTGCGCATGTGGCTGCCAACGTGGCGTTAGAGTGATACTATAGTGTTTATGTCGTGGCAAATTGTTATGCTGTTTCAGATCATCGTTAGTTCAGTCATGACGATTTTTTCGCGCAAGCTGGCGCTGGCAGACAGAAAGCTCTTTTATGTCATAGGCGTGTGTTCATACGCAATGGTTGCGGTGATGGGCATCATCTACACACTGGTATTTCAGGGTGGCGTGACCGGCTTGCCATCGGCGGAAGGCTGGCTATATATCGTCGTCGAGGGTATCTGCATACCGGCCTCGTGGCTACTGCTGTACAAGCTCATTGGTATTATTGGGGCGAGCAACTCTATGATCGTGTCTTTGATGAACACAATGACGACGGCTTTCCTAGGAATTGTGTTGCTGCGCGAGCCACTCACACTTATGTTTTTGGCAGGTGCCGCGCTGCTTCTTGCTAGTGGGTATTTAGCGTTAACGACTCAGGCAGATACAGAGCATCATCGCAGGGTAGCACTAGGTAAAAAGATTGGGCTTATTGCTGGTATGGTCGCACTTTACGCAGCGGGTATGTATAGCGAAAAACAAGCAATCGATACGATTGGCGTGTGGGATTACGCTGCGTTTGGGTGGAGCATGCAGTTTGTTGGGGCGATTGTTATTTGCGCATTGTTTGGTCGGTCAGAATTCGTGCATGTGAAGCGCGTAAGTGTTCATAAGGGTCTTTTGCTTGGATTTATGACGAGTATTGCGGGTGTGCTGTACATTTATGCACTGAGTATTGGTACGCTCAGCCATACGGTTGTTGCAAATAGCGGTAGGGTAGGCCTGACGATGGTGCTCGCAGCCCTACTGCTTGGGGAGCACAACTCGCTTGGTCGCAGAGCGACTGCGCTGCTGCTTTCCGTTGCTGGGATTGCGCTACTCTTTGTGTAGCTGCTTACCGTATGACGGCAACTACTGCGTGGCGGCCATCATTATGGCGCGTGCCAGCCAAGAACTGACTATGTGAGAAATAGTTTGGATCGGTTGCTGAGTCGGTGGGTGAAACCGTGATGTTTGTGGCTGGTATACCTGCGGCTTGTAGCTGCTCTGTTGCCACGTCGTGCAAAGAGCGGTTATCGAACGCATAGAGCGGGTAGCTACTTTTGCCTGCAGCGGGCGACAACCAAACGGTCAGATTGGCTGGGTTACAACCGTGCTTTTCAGCCAAATACTCAATACTTTTTGTACCACCGTATTGCTCGAGATTGTGGCGACCAAGGTGTGAGAGCATGAGGATGTTTTGCGTGGGATCATGAATCACAGCGCCAATGCAATCGGCTAGGGGCAAAAAGAGCGCATGGTCAGGCGTGGTAACTACCAGCGCGTCGCTGCCATAGCTCGTCGGCCTCGTCATGCCATCACCCTTATCGCCGTCGTGTAGCGTACGGTAACGACAAAAATCACCACCGTCATAAGTAAGTCTCACAAGCGTTGTGTTTTGTATATCAATGTTGTTTTTTTCAAGGAATTTTCGCCGCGCAGGAAGGGTTACCTTGAAATCAGGGTTGGATGACTTCATAGAGCCATCATCTACTGTCGATATGTACCATACAGCTTGCATAATTTTAGTATACAGAACTATTACGCCCATGCTTGAAAGTATGAATTTTTGCTGATATTTTTAATAGAATGATTTTAAGAGGTAAATTGAGCGGAGTAAATATCCGCGTACTGGCTGGCTGTGCCGTTATGGTGAGTGTGATTGTTGCGGGTATCTTTGCAACAGTGGGGCGCGTATCGGCAGACAACGCGATGTTTTGGGACGACGTGACAGCTGCAGTTGCGCAGACGAGCGATGAACCAGGGGTGACGTGGAAGAGCTGGTATCAACCAAACTGCCATGCGATGGTAGCAATTGTGGAAGATTATGGGCAGCGTGGTGAGCGAGATGTGTGCGTGGTGAGTTCTGAACATGCGCAACTAGCGGTGTTTGAGCAATCACCAGCCGGAAACCCGCTTTATGCATTGAAGCGTAGCGACGATGAGGTCTTCCATCGCATAGCGAATTTCTGGCCTTTTCCTTCGAACATAAGACTTTTGCCCAATGATATGATCTTGGGTGCATCGACGCATTTTGGCGATACAATGGTGTTGTTTTCGCTTGATGATTTATACGACAAGACAGTAACAACATCAATTCCGACCGGTCCTGATACGCATACAGATGTCTATGAGGTTGATATGAGCAGTAGATATTTATTTAGTGATGCCGCTGGCGTGCATCCAGTGGTTAATTCTGTTGCAGTATCGAAGAATGGACGCTTTGCTGTTGCGCAGGTGATTGGTTGGGGCTTGGCTCGTGTTGATTTGCAGACGCGTGCCATGAAACTCATCACGACAGACCAGAATAATAGTGGACCTACGGCGCTTGCAATCTCGAACGATGGCAATACGGTGGCTGTTACGGGGAGTGGGTCTATATATCATAAAGTGTATGCGGGATTGCATACTTGTGGCTCAGAATACTTTATTTTTAAACTAAAAGGTACGCAGTTGTGTCATAGTGTAAGTCTAAGCGATAAAATATTGAGCCAATTGGCGTATGGCACTTTATATAACCCCGAATTTCTTGATGGCGGGCATAGTTTTATGGTGCGTGTATGGAACGAGACGCAGCAACAGTCACGCAAGCTTGTATTTACTCCAGACGCAGATAGTTATCGTTTAGAGTATCTAGCAATGGGTGATTCTTATTCGAGTGGGGAGGGAGATATCGGGCGGACTGCGAACGGAAAGAAGTATTATTTGAATGGGACTGATTCTGGCGAGGATAGTTGCCACATCAGTTCACGATCGTATCCTTTCTTGCTACGGGATTATTTGGGTATATCGTCGAGTAATGGCATGCGCTCAGTCGCCTGCTCGGGCGCCCAAGTGACTCCTGATATGTATGGTAACTTGACTAACTATCTAGGTCAGAATGGACGCTTAAATGGCAAGACCAACCTAACCGCCATAAAGCAAGAGTCGCTGGAAGGCTTTACGCCAGGTCATATACCGCAAATCGAGTTCGTAAGAAAATACCAGCCAAAGCTTGTGACGCTTACCGGGGGCGGTAATGATGTTGGATTCGTTGACGTACTGCGTTATTGTGCGGTGCCCGAGTGGTATGATCTCGTACCGATTATTAGTGATTGTCAGTATGTGAATGAAGGCTCAAATCTTGCAAAACAATTGGCTAACACTATAGACACTCAGTACTACTACAACAAAAAACTCATCACTAGCATGCAAGCAGCGTCTCCGACCAGCAAGATTGTTTTGGTTGGTTATCCAAGTTTTATTTCAGAAGGCGGTGTATCGCTGTGTATTCCAAATAGCGGTACGCTTACTATCGCAGAGATCAAGATGATTAATAAGATGGTTGATCGAATGAACGGTATGCTCAAGCGATTAGCGCATGATACAAGTATAAGCTATGTCGACATCACGAACTCATTGAACGGTGGTCGCATATGTGAAGGCAGTGAGTATATGACTGCTGTATGGAAGAATAAAACAGGCAATGCTGGAGAGGTGGAGCAATTTCATCCAAACGCCGAAGGCCATAAGCGTATGGCAAAAGCTATAGAGAATGCAGGCATATCACTGCCAGCAGATACCGTGCCAAGCGCTGGTGACTACACGCCTTCTACGAGCACAAAAGAGACCAAAAAGACCACAATGGTAGAAAACGACTCTAGTATCAAAGTACTTGGCATGACAATCAAGATCGACTCAGGTATCCTGAAAACCCTTTCGCAGTTCACTATAACCGTACATTCTACTCCTACGCAGCTTGGACAGTTCACAACTGGTGCCGATGGCTCGGTCGATATGACGCTTCCGCTCGACAACGTGGGCATTGGTCGTCATGTGCTGGTGCTGGATGGTACAAGCGAGGAAGGAAATCCGATAGAGCTGTTCCAATTTGTAGAAGTAAAGGCGAGTGCTACCGATGCAGATGGCGATGGCATACCTGACGATCAGGATCCGTGCCAGTACATTACATCGTGGTACGACGAAGAAACGGGCGAAGATGTATGTGCTCCCGCTAGACAATCACCATTAGCCTACTCGGTGGTTGCAGGTAAAACAAATGGAACTGCAGTACGGACAACATCACAGACTGAACGGCATGACTATGCCAGCGCGACCCATGATGATGCCAAGGTCGCTACCATCGCAAAACCTCTGCTGGCAGCCATTCCTCAGGCGGAGTCTAAAACCGTTGCACAGGGTAGCTTTGTTGGCGTGATTTTGGGCGCAGTGGTTGTGGTACTATTGGGAGTAGTAGGATGGGTATATGCCAACAGAAAAAGCAAAGAATAATCAAGTAGGATCACGAAAAAAGCTTAAAACAGTGCTTATTGTTACGTGTGGGCTTGTACTACTTGTTTTGTTTGATATGTTTACCCCGATTTGGGGTGGGCAGATAAAATTTTATGCTAAATGGATCGAGTGTGGTCAAGCTCCACAACAAGAGCCAAATGGCATTGCGCCACAGTACGTGAAATCTTATGAACGGGCTCCCACTATCAGTATATGGAGGGACAATCATATGATATATTTCTGTACCCCTAAAGAAGCTGAACTAGAAGGTTACTCAAGTAATTCAGACTTTTACGATTTCCCACATCTGACACAACAAGAACGCAATGCGATGTAGTTTTAATGCTCAGATTGGTCAGTAATGACAGGTTCTTTTTTGCGGTTTTCCCACCAAAACCGTACCAAGCCTATGATCACGATGATAGCAGCAATATAGAGCAGGCTACTAATAAACCACGCAGCAAGTTTGAACAGTAAACCGAGCAACCAAACACCTACGATGATGGCTGCGATGACGAATATAAGGCGAGATAGTTTCATACTGCCATTATACAACATTCGTACTATACTAATGACATGACAAAAACCACAACCGTGATCATAGAGTTTGATCATGTGACAAAAAAATTTGGATCGTTTGCGGCGGCCAGTGACATAGCGCTTACAGTTCAAGCCGGAGAGGTCGTTGGATTCGTTGGCGAAAACGGCGCAGGCAAGACCACAACAATCAACATGCTACTTGGTTTTACATCGCCATCGCAGGGCGCGGTAAGACTATTTGGCAAACCTGTACGGACGTCGAACGCGCATGTGTCGCATCGTTCCATAGGCTATGCGTCGGGCGACATGGCGCTGCCAGACCATATGACGGGCGAGCAGTTTATACGATTTACCATGGCGCAAACAGCTGGCGATCATGACAAGCGCTACGAAGAGCTTGTGGATGCTTTTAAACCACAGCTCGACAAAAAAATCAGCACGCTTTCGCGTGGTAACAAGCAAAAGATCGCGCTGGTCGCAGCATTTGTGACAAGCCCCAAGCTGATCGTGCTCGACGAGCCAACAAGTGGGCTTGACCCAGTGATGCAAGATGTATTTTTGGACACCATTCGCGACGTGGCAAAACGTGGTGCAACGGTATTTATGTCGTCGCATTATTTGCAAGAAGTGGCCGAGGTCGGTACGCGTGTACTGCTGATGAAGCAAGGCAAGATCATGGAGGACCTTTCGGCCGAGCAGCTGCAACAGCGCGGTGGCAAGATTGTGACAATCACCACCAAGCATGCGGTGACATTGCCCAAAAACAATGTAGTCGAGCCAACTTCGGGGCGTCATGGTGGTTACCATCGCACAGAATTTGGCTTTACTGGTGAGCCGTCGCAACTTGTAAAATGGCTGGGCGGTCTGACGGGCGTGATAGACGTGTCGATTACTGATCGCACGCTCGAACACGAGTTTCGTAGTGTGTATGAATCGGAGGCAGGCAATGTTTAAAGACAAAACATCCACACGCACCAGCCACTTCTCCTCCGGCTCGGCTTATACCAGCCTTTCCTCGCTCAACGTATCTAGAGATACGCCTCGTTCGGAGAAGCCTGGCCTTAGCTCGAGCGGGAGAACAAGTGGCCAAGGCACGCGCAGACGTTCTGTCTTTAGTGTATTTACAAAGACTTTGCGCGACAAACGCGGGTTTATCATCGGTTGGTTTGTGGGATTTGCGGCGCTGGCGGCGCTCATGGTGGCGTTTTACCCGTCTATGCATCAGGAAGGCACGATTGATCAGCTAGTAAAGACCATGCCTCCTGCATTTAAAGGCCTTGTGGGGAATCTTGCCGATCTGACGCGGTTCGACACGTATTTGGCATCGCAATTGTTCGACATTCGTATATCGCTGCTGGCGGGTATTATGGCGACAGTCTTGGCGCTTGGTATTACCGTAGGCGAGGAAGAAAAGGGCCAGCTGCGCACATTGCTTTCGCTACCCATAAGCCGCACTAAACTGTTGCTGCAAAAGTGGGTTGCTATGCTGCTGATCATTTTTGTGACACTACTTGGTACCACGGTGAGTATATTTGCACTGCAAGGTACGGTAGATGCGTCGATTGAATTTGGCGTGCTGGTGAATTTGTTTGTCATGATATGGCTGGTGATAGCAGCGCTTGCTAGTGTGACGTTTGCAGTTGCAATAGCCACCGGCAAACGCAGTCTTGCCATGCTATTTGGTATTTTGCTGCTAGCGGGCAGCTTTATAGTGTCGACATTTGGTATGTCGGT
>WBZP01006498.1_pt1 | contig 11561 bp, 12 predicted proteins | sample 5204301 | NCBI WGS metagenome assembly WBZP01 (sample SAMN12412401, study PRJNA552823) | activated sludge metagenome | isolation source: activated sludge from nitrification reactor of wastewater treatment plant... | place: USA: Pennsylvania | collected 2017
GAACAGGTTGTCCTTGGTGAGACCGGCGTTGTTGACGAGAATATCGAGCCGGCCGCCCAGCGCTTTCACGGCTTCGTCGATCAGCTTGGCCACTTGCGCGCGGTCGGCAAGATCACAGGGTACAACGTGGACGCGGTCGCCCAGTTCAGCCTTGAGCGCTTCGAGCGCCTCGACCTTGCGCCCCGAGATGGCAACCGTGGCGCCCGCCTTATGGAACCAGCGGGCGATCTCGGCGCCGAGCCCGCCCGTCGCACCCGTCACCAGCGCCGTCTTGCCTGTCAGATCAAACATGTCTCGGTATCCTCATATCCGGCGCAGGACGCGACCGGGTGCCAGCCTCGATTGGGCCTCATGAATCTGGGCCTCAAGAATTCGGGCGGTTTTGGGCGAGGCGGGGGCGCGCGTCAAGAACCAGCACGCCGCAACACGGTTAAAGTCTCAGGTCAATTCGTCCATCCAGGCTTCGCGCCAGCGCGGGCTCTTGGCAAAGCGTTTGTGTTCGCTCGCCAATTCGGAGGCGGCCGGCGGTGGGCCATGCCAGAACTTGGGCGCCGTATCCCAATCGGCGGCAAGCTGGCACATGCCGTCCGGATAGAGCATCAGGTGGGCCACGTTCCATAGCCCGCGCGGGGCGTGGATGCCGGCCGCGCGCCGCTCCCGCTCCGCCTTGATGAAGGGGCGGATGGCATCGGCCTCGGCGGGATCGAGCGGTTTTCTCGGATCGCCCTTGCCTGCGATTTCTATTCTGTTGTCGATTGCGGCGAGGTTGAAAGACACGCGCTCCCAGGACTTCTTGCCGCGCGGGATATGATGATCGAGCGCCTTGGCGATGGCCTTGAGATTCGCGTTCGCTGCCATCTCAGCCCGCGCCTGCTCGCCCCATGCGGTGAAGAAGTCTTCAAACGGCTTATCCGGCGGAGACGGCTTCAAGAGCTGCGCCAGCGGCGCCCCGATGCGCTTTTCGAGAAACGCTGAAAATGCCGGGCGCCCATCGGGCACGCCCTCTTCTTCCTCATCATCGCCCCTGATGAGATCGCTCGGCAGCTTGACCGGCACTCCGCCGATGGACGACCGCGCGACCAGGGCACCTTGGTCGTCGAAACCGGCGAGCGCCCACGCCGCCAGAAACGCTGCAAGGTGCGAAGCAAGGATCTGCTGTTCGCCTTCGCTGCCGATCAGCACAACCGGCGGTTCCCCGCTCTCCCCGTCGCGGAACCATTGGGCCACGCGCGACCCGTCCGGCAGCCGCATGAAGCAGCCGAAGTCGCGCCACAGATCAGCACCGTTCTCGATCCAGTGATCGTCCATCCGGTCGCCAAAGACGCGCGTATAGCCAAGCGATCCCCAAGGCTTGTCCTTCAAGTAGGTTGCCACGTCGAGGATCAGCTGCGGCGCCTCGCGGCCATCGGGCCATTGCCGCGCGATGTCGTCGGGCCTTGCGACGTTGTTATAGGTTTCGCTCATCGCCGCGCCTCCGTGAGCACCGGTGCCCGCCGCGAGCGACCCAACTGCGGCCGCCATCCCGTTGAGGACAGCGCGGCGAGAGAGCGACCGGCCCAAGGCATCACGAACCAGACAGCGCCGGCCACACCGCGTCAATATCGGCCGGAGCGCCGATGGACGCTGCCTTGATCGATTTATCGATACGGCCGACGAGGCCAGCGAGCACTTTGCCGGTGCCGATCTCGTAGGCTTCGGTGATGCCGTTTGCGGCCATGTACTGCACGCATTCGCGCCAGCGCACCGTGCCCACGACCTGTTCAACCAGGCGCTTCCGGATCTCATCGGGATCGGAAATGGCGCTGGCCACCACATTGGCGACGACGGGAACGACGGGCCTATGGATCGTCACTTTCGATAAAGCTTCGGCCATCGCGTCGGCTGCGGGTTGCATCAGCGCGCAATGGAAGGGCGCGGAGACGGGCAGCGGCACGGCGCGGCGCACGCCATGCGCCTTGCCGACTTCGGCGATCCGATCGATCGCCGTCTTGTGGCCCGACAGGACGACCTGCGTCGGCTCGTTGTCGTTGGCAACCTGGCAGACATCGCCTTGCGCCGCTTCGTCCGCGACCTTCTTGGCAACATCGATGCCGACGCCCAGCAGTGCCGCCATGGCGCCCTGGCCGACCGGCACGGCCTTCTGCATCGCCTGGCCGCGCAGCTTCAACAGCCGCGCCGTATCGGCGAGCGAGAAGGCGCCGGCGGCGGCGAGCGCCGAATATTCCCCCAGCGAATGGCCGGCGACGAATTTTACGCGATCGGCGAGCTTGAAGCCTTTTTCGGTTTCGAGCACGCGCATCACCGCCATCGATACCGCCATCAGCGCCGGCTGGGCATTTTCGGTGAGGGTCAGGGCGTCCTTCGGCCCCTCCCACATGATGGCCGACAGCTTCTGGCCAAGCGCCTCATCCACTTCGTCGAACACGGCCATGGCGGCGGGAAACGCATCGGCAAGAGCCTTGCCCATGCCGACGTCCTGGCTGCCCTGCCCGGGGAATACGAATGCGATGGCCATGTCTGTGCGTCTCCCTGACCCGTGCGGGCCGCGACGGCCCCTCAAATCGATTGGCCTAAGGGCACTTCCGGCGCTTGGCTGTCAAGATCCGGCGGCAGGCGTCTGCACGTCAGTGCGCGGCCTTGGCGCCAAACCCCATCACGCGCATGAGCGGCGTCACGATGAGGGCCGTGATTGCGCCCGCAATCAAGCCGACGATAGCTGCAAACCCGGCAGACGCCAGCCAATGCAGCACGCCCCCCAGCGCGGGCACGGCCGAGGCTGAGGCTTCGGCAATTGCGTGCTGAACGTGCTCGGGCCCATGCCAGCCGAACTCTGCGAAGCCATGGATCAGAATGCCGCCGCCGACCCACAGCATCGCAATCGTGCCGACGAGCGCCAGAACTTTCAGAAACGGCGGCATGCCGCGCACCAGCGCCCGTCCCAGCGGCGCCGAAAGTGGCCCGCCCTTCTGAGCCAGATAGACGCCGAAGTCGTCGGCCTTCACGATCAGCGCCACCGCGCCATAGACGCCGCCGGTCACGAGAAACGCGACGGCCGCGAGCACCAGCGCCTTGATGGCGAGATTGGGTTCAACGATGCTCGCCAGCGAGATCGCCATGATTTCCGCAGACAGCACCATGTCGGTGCGGATGGCGCCGTAGACCTTTTCATCCTCCAGCGCCTTGGCATCGACGGCCGTGGCCGATGCCGTGGCGGCGCCGGCGTGCTCCGCGTGTGGCGCAATCATACTGTGGACTTTTTCATAGCCTTCGAAACACAGATACAGCGCACCGATCATCAGGATCGGCGTCAACAGCCACGGCGCGAACGTCGTCAGCAGCAGACCCGCCGGAAGCAGATAGAGGATTTTGTTTTTGAGTGAGCCCCAGGCGATGCGGCCCACAATCGGCAATTCGCGCTCGGCGGCGAGGCCGACGACATAGCGCGGTGTCACCGCCGCATCGTCGATCACCACACCCGCCGCTTTCGCACCCGCTTTCGCCGCCTGCCCCGCCGCGTCATCGAGCGTCACCGCCGCAAGCTTGGTCAGCGCGACGACATCGTCGAGTAGGGCCAGCAGTCCGCCGCTCATGATAGAGGTCTCCCGTGATGGCCCTCACGGGCACCGCAAATGATGAGAACGGAAAATGCCCCGATCCGGTTCCCCGGCGCAAGGCCCCGTGACACCTCTCCCGTGACATCGCTCCTGATCGCCAGGGCTCTTCACGGGCGCTCAAAGCGCATGGCGAGCGCCGACGTTGCAACCGCCATCAACAGGATGGCGGCCCCGGCGGCGGCAAGCGCCTGCATGTGTCCCGCCGTGATCAGCGCGCCGCCGAGCGTCGCGCCAGCCGCCTGGCCGATGTAGATCGCGGACGTATTGAGCGCGATCGACGCCGACGTCAGATCCGGCGCCAAGGCCGCAAGCCGCGCCTGCTGGATCGACATGGTGGCAAATGTGCCAGCCCCCCACAACGTCGCGGCGATGATGACGGCAGCGAGCGTGGTATCCATCGCGAACCACACCGCGAGCCCCGCGACCATGGCCATCAACGTGAAAAGCGCTGCGCGCGGCGGGCCGATGCGCTGGACGAGACGGGCGGCCGCGACGTTGCCGAGGGTTGCCGCAAGCCCCCACCAGACGAGCAGCAGCGTCATCATTCCCCCGCCGGCGTCGAGAGAGCGCTTGAGCGACGGCGTCAGATACGTGAAGTGGGTGAAGTGGCCGATACCGTTGAGCGCGGTGACGAGCAGGACCAGCAGCAGCGCCGGCGAGGTCAGCACCTGCCGCCACGCCGCCGTGTTGAGGCGCGGCACCCGGACGCCTGCGGGCATCGTCACAAATACCGCGCCTGCCGACACGAGCGAGAGCACCGCCAGGATGACATAGGCCATCCGCCATCCAAACGTCTGGGCGATCAGATTGCCGAGCGGCATGCCGCAGACGGTGGCGAGCGACCAGCCGATGAAGATCAAGGTGATGCCGCGGGCGCGCCGTTCGGCCGGCAGCAGCACACTGAGCGCCGAGGCGGCCTGCGGCGTGAAGATTGCCGCCGCGATCGCCACGCCGACACGGGCAATGTTGAGCACACTGAGAGAACCGGCATACGCCGACGCGAGATTGGCAGCGGCACAAAGGATCAGCGTCGCGACCAGCAGCCGGCGGCGGTCGAAGGTTGTCGTCGCCGCGGCCGCCAGCGGCGCTCCGATCGCGCAGACGATACCGCTCACGAAAATCAGCGCGCCCGCTTGCGGCAGGGTGATGGAGAGGCCGTGCGCCAGATCGTTGAGAATGCCGGCCGGCAGCAGAATGCCGGTACCGATGACGAAATTGCCAAACAGAAGCGCCGACACCAGCGCCGTTTCCCGCCGGCCGCTAAAAACACGAGTGCCGGCCCCTGATGTGTCAGCGGCCGGCATCGATCAAACTCCTCGGCGTGCCTGCGCACGCGGCATGAAGGGCCCACATGGGCGAACACTATACCCAAGCCCCCGATGCGGCCGCTATCCGTTATGCGACCGCTTTCGCGTCTCAGGCGACCTGCTGGCCGTCTTCGTCATGATCGACGACGAGTGTGCCGTTGACCAGATCGAACATCACTTCCGGCCCGCCGCTTTCGGCGGCGGCCAAGGCGGCGACGAGCTCATCTGAAATCGGCGCGACTTTCATGTCGGCCCGTTCCTCGTCGTCGGCTTCAAGGTCGATCATGGTTGCCTCGCCCTCGGCGCGGGCTTCTTCCGCGGTCGCCCCAACGGCCCAGATGCTCTCATCGGTGTAAGCTGCAAACTTCATCACGCTCTCCCTCTTGATCGTCTCAAGTCACAAAAAATCACGTCCCCCCGGCGCGCATGCGCTGGGAGCCGGCCTGCCGTCCACGTTCGCCTGCCGAACGGGACCCTGCCCTCATAGGCCATGATTCCTGTGCCGGTGGGATGGCAGGACGGTCAGAATATTTTTTTGCTCAGGGCTTGGCTGACCGACTCAAGTTGCATGGCCACGACCGGGCGCGCGCCCGTGCGACGCGACACTTCCAGCTTCTACAAGGGCTTGAACCCTCTCCCTTCAGCCACGCAGAAACGCGAGCCGGATCAGCTTGGCGATGAGCAGCACAAAGGGGGCGGCGTGCAGGGCGAGATCGAACATGTCGAGCGGCTTCGTCAGCGTGCCCTGCGACAGCATTCTCAGTTTTTCGACGATGTGCGGCTCCGGCACGAACGGGGCGAGCCCGAGCGTCAGTGCCGCGGCGATCGCCGCCCAGAGCGGTATGGAATCGAGAAAGGTCATGGGGTGGATGTTAGAGCACCGCAGCCGCACCGTCCGCGAAAAAATTACCGCGACCCTTTTAACCTCAGTCCTGGTTTCGCAAAAAATCCGCACCCGGCTTATCCCCGCCCTCCCCGCCGCGCCGATACTGGCCGCCATCCGCTTCGCGAAGGGCGGTACCCGGGGCGCCGGGTACCGTTGGAGCGGAGGCACGAGACTGCACCTCCCGCCACGCACGGTGTGGTGCTGAAAGAAACCGCCGTCCGCGATGGGGTGAGAGTCCCGTCGTGTGGAGCAGCCCACTGGCGAAAGTGGCGGCGTCTAAGCTTGACACTCTCCTGCTACGGACCGGTTCCGGGTTCGCAGTTTTTGAATTGACCAATCCGCGGCTCGCGGCCGGTCCGTTCTTCGGTGTTGCGCAACCGGCTCGCCTGTGGCGAGCCGGCCGGTCGCGCTGGGCTGCGCACCGCCATTGAGGCGGGCAAGGCCTGACGCGTCATACCTCAGGCGTCCGTCTCAGCACGACGAGGCGGTTGATGGTCCGGCGCGTGACAAGCGCGTGGGCTCCGCCGATGAACTGGCCGAGGATCAAATTGCGCCGCACGCTCCTTGGCGCCTCACGCAGTGGGATCGGATGAAAGCCCCAGCGCACATAGTGCCGTTCATTCTGGCGGCCGGTGACGAGGCATACCGTGTCCGTGATATCGGCAAGCAACGCCGAGATGAGGCGCCCCGCCATTCCGCCGCCGCGCCGGCCGGGCGCCACGACAAGGGACGCCAGTTCGCGCGCTCCATCACTGTGGCGGCGCAATTGCACCGCGCCGACGATGCCGCCGCCCTCTGTTGCAACAATGAAATTGCGCCAATCCAGATGATTGGGGTTCAGCCGTTCGGCACGAACCAGCGCCACGATCTGATCCTGGTCCTCAGCCGTCGCTTTGCGGATGTTTGCGGACATCACCTGATCTCCTTTGCAGTTGCAGGAGCCGGCGGGATAGATCCTACGATAGGCTTGCGAAGTTCCGGCAGGGACAAGGCCGGCGGCACGCCCCTTGCGCCCGATCGCCCTTAAGGGGGGCCCCTGGCTTGCCTTCCCCCCAAATCCGCGTATAAGTCGCCCCTTCACCCGCTCCGGTAGGAGGCTGAACGGGGGCCTGCGTGTGGCTGAGATTCAATTGAATCAATGGCTTAGGCAGGAGGGTTTTCGGACCCGGCCCCCAGTGTCTTCTCCTTTGGGTACTGGTTAGAGCCTTTCCTAGGGCTCAACAGGGCTTTGCGCCGGAGCGATTGACGCGTCTTGCACGAGCAGGCGTGACACAGAAACGAAAGGCTGATCCGTATGCCGCTCTACGAGCATACCTTCCTGGCGCGCCAGGACGTGACCCAAGCCCAAGTCGAAGCCCTGATGAAGGAATTCGAAGGCGTCATCGCCGAGGGCCAGGGCAAAGTCACCAAGCAGGAATACTGGGGCCTCAAGGGCCTCGCCTTCAAGATCAAGAAGAACCGCAAGGCTCACTATGCGTTCTTCAACATCGATGCGCCCCCCGCAGCCGTCACCGAAATGGAACGGCGCATGGGCATCAACTCCGACATCATCCGCTTCATGACCGTCCGCGTCGAAGAGCTCGAGACCGAGCCGTCGGTGCAGATGCGCAAGCAGGACCGTGAAGAGCGTGGCGAACGTGGGGATCGTGGCGATCGCGGCGGCTTCGGCGGCGGTGGCCGTGGCGGCTTCGGCGGTGGCCCGCGTGGCGATCGCGGCCCCGGCGGCGGCGGCTTCCGTGGCGGCGACCGTGAAGGCGGCTCGACGTTCCGTCCCCGTCCCCCGCGCGATGGAGCCCCGCGTGAAGGCGGCGCCCCCCGTGAAGGTGGCTTCGGCGACCGTCCGCGTCCGCCGCGTCCCCCGCGTGATTCAAACCCCGGCTCGGAGGGCTAATCCATGGCTGAAATCGCGACCACTGGCGGCCCTGCCCGCCGACCCTTCCATCGCCGCCGCAAGACCTGCCCGTTCTCGGGCGATGCGGCTCCCAAGATCGACTACAAGGATGTGCGCACGCTGAGCCGCTACATTTCCGAGCGCGGCAAGATTGTGCCGTCGCGCATCACCGCAGTGTCGACCAAGAAGCAGCGCGAGCTGGCGCAGGCCATCAAGCGCGCCCGCTTCCTCGGCCTGCTGCCCTACGTGATCAAGTAACGTCATCGCGCCTTCCGGCCGGCTCCGCGGAGCGGAGTCGGAAGGCGCAACCCAAACAGTTGGGTGAGGACGGCATTGGCCGGATCTCACTCTAACCGCCAGACCCGCGGGACAGCACACGGCGATGAATACGAACGCACTTTTATTGGCGATTTGCGCTGGGTTGATCTCGGCCGTCGTCTTTGCATCTGCCACGACGGGGCCGATGCTGTTGCGTCTCGTCTTGTTTTTCCTGACACCGCTGTCGCTCTATCTCGCCGGACTTGGCCTTGGCCCCGCCCATGCGGCCATCGCTGCCGCCACCGCGACGTTGTCGGTGCTGCTCGTCACCAATCCGGCGGCCGCAACGCTCTATGGCATTTCCGAAGCCGTGCCCGCCGTTATCATGTCCCGGCTCGCCCTGTTGAGCCGTGGCGATGAGGCAGCGCGCGAGTGGTATCCGATCGGCCGCATCATTGCCGCGGCAGCGCTGATGAGCGGCGCGTTTGCCGCCATGATGCTGTTCGCGATGAGCGGCGGCGACATCGAAGCGCTCGGCAAAACGGTGCGCACCTTCGTTGCCGCGTTCGTCAAAATTGAGCTGCAGCAATTGCCCGGCGCACCGGCCGTCACCGAACCGCAGATTGACGAAATCGCCAAGACCACACTCGCCATGCTGCCGTGGGCGCTGGCGATCTTGTCGATGCTGACGATCCTCATCAATCTCTGGCTCGCGGGGCGCATTACGCTCGCCTCCGGGCGGCTGACGCGGCCTTGGCCCGATCTGGCGACGACCACTCTGCCGCAAGGCACGGCGCTGGCCTTTGTCGCGGCAATGGCCGGTGCCTTCATCGGCGGTTTCCCGGGGCTTCTCGCTGGCGGCTTTGCCGCTGCCTTCGCCTTCGCCTTCCTGCTCCTCGGCCTCGCCGTCGTCCATACCGTCACCCGCGGATCGCCCTGGCGCTCGTTCGTGCTGGCTGTGGTCTACAGTGCACTCCTCGTTTTCTTCGCCGGCACCAGTCTGGCGTTGACACTTCTGGGCCTTGCCGAAGGCGCCTTCGGCTTCCGCTTCCGGCAGGGCCCGTCATCACCCAACCAATCCGACTGAACCATTCGCATTCGTCAAAGGAGAACGTTTCATGCAAGTCATCCTGCTTCAGCGTATCGGCCGCCTCGGCCAGATGGGCGATGTCGTCAACGTCAAGGACGGCTATGCCCGCAACTTCCTGTTGCCGCAGAAAAAGGCCCTGCGCGCCACCGAAGACAACAAGAAGGTGTTTGAGTCGAAACGCGCCCAGCTCGAAGCCCAGAACCTCGAGCACAAGAAGGAGGCCGAAGCCGTCTCCGCCAAGCTCGAAGGTCAGAGCTTCGTCCTCATCCGCGCAGCCGGCGACACCGGCCAGCTCTACGGCTCGGTGTCGACCCGCGACATCGCCGATGCCATCACCGCCGGCGGCTTCACAGTCGATCGCAACCAGGTCGTGCTCGACAAGCCGATCAAGGCGCTCGGCATGACGCCGGCCAAGGTTCAGCTGCACCCGGAAGTGCTGTGCAACGTCACGCTCAACATCGCCCGCTCTCAGGACGAGGCCGACAAGCAGGCTCGCGGCGAGAACGTCTCGGTCATCAAGGATGAAGCGCTCGAACTTGAGACCTTCAATCCCGACGCCGTGTTCGAGGAAGGCGCGGCTCCTTCGGCCGAAGACAACGCGTAAGCCGGGTCCCTCTCCCCGCAGAAACGGGGAGAGGGCACCTGCACCGATTCGCGCCACCGCCAAGGATATTCCGCCAGCGGTGTTGATAGCGGGGATCACAAGCGCTTGACGCGGTGGATGGGGAGACGAATCGCGGCCGGAATCGGCTAGCTTGCCCCCATGGCAAATCCCGCAGTCCTCCTCACCGAAAAGCTCAAAGCCGCCGCGGCGGCCGATGAGCCGCTGACGTTCCGTCAGGCCCCGCACAATCTGGAAGCCGAGCAGGCCCTGCTCGGCGCCATCCTCGTCAACAACGAAGCGCTCGACCGCGTCTCGGGGTTCCTCGCGCCCGGACATTTCTACGATCCGCTGCATGCCCGCATTTTCGAGACGCTGGCCGCGCTGATCCACGCCGGCAAGACGGCGACACCCATCACCGTCAAGTCGTTTTTCGAGACCGCCGAGCCGATCGACGCGCATACCAGCGTGCCGCAATATCTGGGCCGCCTCGCCGTCAACGCGACGACCATCATCAACGCCGCCGAATATGGCCGCACGATCTACGATCTGGCGACGCGCCGCGCGTTGATCGTGATCGGCGAGGACATGGTCAACACCGCCTACGACAGCGCCATCGACCAGCCGCCCAAAACCCAGATCGAGGAAGCGGAAGGCCGTCTCTACGGCCTGGCAGAGCAGAACAAGTACGGCCAGGGCTTCGAAAGCTTCAACAGCGCGCTCACGACCGCCATCCACATGGCCAATGCCGCCTTCCAGCGTGCCGGGCACTTGTCGGGCGCCTCGACCGGCCTTTCCGATCTCGATAACAAGCTCGGCGGCCTGCAGCGCTCCGACTTGATCATCCTCGCCGGCCGCCCGTCGATGGGCAAAACCGCGCTCGCCACCAACATCGCCTACAACGTCGCCAAGGCGTACAAGACCGAAAAGAGCCCGGACGGCAGCGATGAAGTCGTCGATGGCGGCATCGTCGGGTTTTTCTCGCTTGAAATGTCGTCGGAACAGCTCGCCACCCGAATCCTCGCCGAGCAGGCCGAAATCAGCTCGGAAAAGATCCGCCGCGGCATGATCGACGAGCACGAATTCCGCAAGCTCTCCGAAACGGCGGCGGAGATGTCGCGCATTCCCCTCTACATCGACCAGACCGGCGGCATCACCATTGCCCAGCTCTCAGCCCGCGCCCGCAAGCTCAAGCGCCAGCACGGCCTCGATCTGCTGGTCGTCGACTACCTGCAGCTGCTCGCCGGCTCCAAGAAGGGCGACGCCAACCGCGTTCAGGAAATCACCGAAATCACCACCGGCTTGAAGGCGCTCGCCAAGGAGCTTGCGGTGCCGATCATTGCGCTGTCGCAGCTCTCGCGTCAGGTGGAAACGCGCGAGGACAAGCGCCCGCAGCTCTCGGACTTGCGTGAATCGGGCTCGATCGAGCAGGACGCCGACGTCGTCATGTTCGTGTTCCGCGAAGAATACTATGTCGAACGCACCAAACCCGCCGAAGGTACGCCCGAATTTGCCGACTGGATGGCGAAGATGAGCGCCGTTTCCGGCAAGGCCGAAGTGATCATCGGCAAGCAGCGTCATGGCCCGGTGGGCACGGTCGAATTGTCGTTCGAAGGCCAGTTCACCCGCTTCGGCAATCTGGCTCGCGACTATATGCTGCCGGAAAGGTGAGCTATTCCCTCACCCCTTCCCCTGCCCTAGAAATGGGGCGTGGAGGGGTGAGCATCAGGGATTCATGTCAGATCCACGCCAGCACACGATGCGACTGAAACCGCCGCTTGCCGATGGGGCGGCGACCGGCTTCGTCACCGTCGATCTCGCGCAGATCGCCACCAACTGGCGTAAGCTCAAATCCCTCATCGCCCCGGGCGTCAGATGCGCGGCGGTCGTCAAGGCCAACGCCTACGGGCTCGG
>WBZP01001292.1_pt2 | contig 11560 bp, 8 predicted proteins | sample 5204301 | NCBI WGS metagenome assembly WBZP01 (sample SAMN12412401, study PRJNA552823) | activated sludge metagenome | isolation source: activated sludge from nitrification reactor of wastewater treatment plant... | place: USA: Pennsylvania | collected 2017
CACGGCCGTCAGGGCGTAGGTTGCGAGGCTGCCGACCGCCGCGGCGATCGCGGTCGCCGGGGCGGGGCGGAGCCCGACGGCGAGGGCGCTGCGGTAAAGGAGCCACGATGCCCACGGCCCGGCCACGCCTAGGGCGAGAAGGTTCGCCCCGAGGGTCGTGATGCCGCCGTGGGCGAGCAGCAGCGCCTGGTAGACGAGGACCACGAGGCACACCCCGGCCATGACCGCCGGCCCGAGGAGGATCGCGCCCAGGCCCGCGCCGGTCGGGTGCGAGCAGCTCCCCGCGAACGACGGCAGCTTGAGCGAGGAGAGCAGCAGGCAGAAGCCGGCCGCGGCGCCGAGACGCAGCCGGGCCGAGGGGTCGCGGTTCACGGCGCTCACGACGGCGCGCCCCCCGGCGTACGCGAACGGCACCGCGGCGGCCGTCCAGGCGAGGGCGTGAGCGGGGGGCAGGAATCCTTCGGCGATGTGCACGCGAGCCTCCGAAACCCGGAGGCTACGGAAGAGCGCCTTCTCCGTCGCGCTCTTCCCTGCGGCCGGTCGGCCAGGGACGACGAGCGGCCGCAGCGAAGCGACGAGCGGACGGCCTAGCCGCGCTGCGCCCGGCGGGGGCCGGAGCGCCGGCGCCTGCGAACGACGCAACGGCCCAGCCCTTCGAAGAAGCGCTCCCAGGGCAGGCGGCGCCCGATGATCACGAGCTGCGACCGCCGGCGCGGGCCGGAGTAGGGGGCGAGGGCGAGCCGGCCGGGCACCCATTGGACCTCGTGCAGGCCCCGACGCCCGACGAGCCTCACCGCCCCCTTCAGCCGGACGAGGCTCCGGCGGTAGCGCCCGAGCAGCGCCCGCAGCTTCTTCTCGTCGACCGGGCCGAGCGGACGGCAAGCGATGCTCTGGTAGCCGGCCGTCGAGTCGGCCGGCCCGGCCGCGCGCGCGATCGCCGGGCTCGGGCGGGCCTCGAGCACGACCTCCGGGGCGGCCTCGGCGAACGACGTGCGCAGGATCCGGGCGGCGGGGTTCAGGCGGCGCACGCGCCGCTCGACGAGCGACACCGCGCCCGCCGGGGCCTCGTCGACCTTGTTGAGCAGCACGACCTGGGCGGCCCGCAGGTGCGAGCGGCCGGCCACCCACCGCTTCTCGAGAGGAGCGAAGCGCGGCACGTCCACCACCACGACCACGGACGCGAGACGGCCCTTCGCCTCGCCCTTCCCGTCCGCCAGGGCCGCGTCCACCTCGGCGACCACGCGGTCCGTCGAGGCGAGCCCGGTCGTCTCCACGAACACCGGCTGGCCCGGGGCGCGGTCGAGCAGCGAACGCAGCCTCTGCGGCAGCTCGCCCGAGAGGTCGCAGCACACGCACCCGCCGAGGAGCGCGTCGAGCTCGAGGTCTCCGGAGCGGGGGTGCTCGTGCAGGAGCTCGGAGTCGACGTCGTGGGAGCCGAACTCGTTCATCAGCACCGCGGGCCGACGGCCCCGGTCGAGCTCGTGGGCGAGGAGGCGCTTGAGGAGCGTCGTCTTGCCGGCCCCGAGAAACCCGCCGATCACGTAGACGGGCGAGGACGGGACGGCTGCGGCCTCGGTCATGTCGCCGGGGCTGCCCGAGGAGACGGCGGTCACGGGGAGCCTCTTCCGCACGTCTCTACCAGCTCGCCTTGATCACGCCGGGGATCTCCCCCCGCAGGGCCAGCTCGCGGAACGCGATGCGCGAGAGCCGGAACCGGCGCAGGTACCCGCGCGGGCGGCCGGTTCTCGCGCAGCGGTTCCGCAACCGGATCGGGCTCGCGTCCCGGGGGAGCTCCTGCAGTGCCAGCCGCGCATCGGGCTTCTCCTCCTGCGTCGCGCCCGAGTCGCGCAGCACGGCCTTGATGGCGGCCCGGCGTGCGGCGTATTTCTGGACCGTCCGCTGCCGCTTCACTTCGCGCGCCACGGAGCTCGCCTTCGCCATCCGCATCCCCTCTCTTCCGTCCGACGCTCTCAAGGTACCGGGCAGGCACCAGATCGGAGAATCGCTTCCCGCTCAGGTGCTGTTTCCGAGGCACGGGCGGGCGCCCGTACACGGCGAGCGGAGGGCGGTGCAATCCCCGAGAAGGGCGTCGAGCTCGAGGTCGCCGAAGCGCGGGTGCTCATGCAGGGGCTGCTCGGGGTCGAGCGAGCGCTTTCAGGGCCGGCGGTCGGGAGCGACCTGCGGGCGGGCGGGGCTCTCCGGGCGAGGCGCCCAGCGCGACTCCCAGCCGAGGGCAACCCCGACCACGAAGGGTGCGAGCCGGTCGTCGCGCGCGTCCGGGATCGAACGCCAGAACTCTGCCCAGCGCTCGGGAGCGCCCGAGAGCGAGACCGCGGCGGTCGCCGCCTGGTCGCGCAGCGTTTCGTTGGCGAGCGGCTCCGGGAGCGAGCCGTACTGGAGTCGGTCGAGAACGGACGCGTAGGCGAAGGCCGCGGCCGCCAGCCGCGGCTCCATCGTGAGGCTGGAGCGGTTGCGCGCGAGGAGGTCGCGGCTCTCCTCGTCGAGCGCCGTCTCGAGGCGGGCGAACAGGGCGTCCTCGCTCAGGCCGAAGCGACCGAGGATGCGTCCGACAGCCCGTGTCGCCGCGGCGTCGAGACCGTTCTGCCACCGCAAGGCCTCGAGCGTCGCCTCACGTACGGCCCGACCGATGAGATCCCCGAGCTTGAAGTGCGCGCCGGGGTCCGTCAGCGCTCTCCGAGTGAGGTCGAGGGGGGTGGCCACGACGAACTGGTCCGTACCGGTCCCGGTGGCGAGATGAGTGGACTGGCGGCTCGGCACGCCGAGCTCGGCGAGCGCGGCCGACTTCGCTTCGACCATCGTGACGGCTGCCCGCACGTCGGCGCCGACGGCCAGCGGCTGGTTCACCAGCAGGATGGTGTTGATGGTCCCGGCATCGGGGACTCGCTGCGCGCCCGTCTCGCCCTCGAACCAGCGCGCCGGGTCGCCGGCGCGCGTCGCGTTCGTCTCGACCCCTCCGGTGACGAACGCATCGACACGTAGCCCGCGGTGCTCAGCGTGTCGCCAGGACAAGTGGTTCATGCTCGCGGCCGTTCCAATGATGGCCACATCCCGGGGGTCGAAGCCCAGATCGCGGGCCACCTCCTCGTGGAACCCGTCGCGTCCGAGCGCCACGATGTGCTTCGAGCGCGACGTGTGGCTCGAGGGCTCGAGGCTCTGGTGGTTGACGAGCGCGCGCAGGGTCGTCGAGACCCCGCCCGTGATCGCCGACGTCGACACCACGCGATGCGGCACCTTCAGGCGGACGACCACCGCTTTCCCGGTCCGGGAGGCCAGGAAGCCCGGGGTCTCTGCCAGGGTGACGGCGGCGACCTGCGGCCCGAGCTCGGCGGCCGGCGCCTGAGCCGTGAGGAGGCGGGGCGTCAGGAGAAGGACACCAAGAGCGACCGCGCGAGCGGCACCGGCAGAAGTCAGGCTCTCGCTCATACGGGCCTCGCCCGGAACCAGCCGAGCAGGAAGAGCATCGCCAGCACGAGGGCGGTGATTCCGGGAACGCGGTCGGCCGGCGCGACCAGCTTCTGCTCATCGGCGTGTCTCGCGACCTCCTCCAGGACCTGACCACTGATCTGCTGCGGCGCTTCGGTCGAGCCAGTGGGGGCAGCGGCAGCGGCCGGCGGCGGCGGTGGGGCAGGTGCCGGAAGGGGCGGCGCCGCGACGGCGGGAGGATGCGCGGGGGTCGACCCCATCGCTGGCGGCGCCAGCCCCTGCGGCGCTGTCGGTGCCGGGTCCGTCGCCGGCATCGGCGGGGCTGCCGGCAGGTCCGCGACCTTCGCGATCGATGCGGCGTAGTCCGCGGCGAGGGCGACACCCCCCGGAACTCCGGAGAGGGCCTCGCGCACCTGACGGGTGAGGGCGGAGTTGCGGCAGATGGCCGCCTCGCAGACGGCACCGTGGGCGACGGCGCTGCGCGCGAGCCTCCCCGCGACCTGCGCGAGGTCGGCGGCAGACGCCTCCCAATGACCGCGAGAGGCGGCGCCCAGGAGGTTCCCGAGAAGGACCTGCTGAGCGTGCGGGTTGTGACGATCGAAGAACGCGTCGAGGCCGAGGCGAAACGAGTCGTCGACGAGCACCGACTTCACCTCGGCCCAGTCGGCGCTCGTCACCATGCGTGTCGCCGTGGAGTCCCACAGGTCCAGGTGGTCGCTCAGGAACATGAGGTTGCGGGCGCCGTCGTAACCGTGCTTCATCATCTCGGCGATCCACTTCGGGTTGAAGTAGCGGGCGCGGAGCTCGCTCTGGATCGTGCCGGCGGCGGAGTCCATGGAAGGCCGCTCCTTGTCCCGCAGGTTGCTCACGTAGAGGTCGACGTCCCGGCCGGTGAGGGCCTTCGCCGCGAGGTTGAGCCCTCCCAGGTACGCCGCGGGCATCGGGTTGTCGAGCATCCCGTTGACGTTGCTGCTGCGGGGGAACGTCGCGGCGTCCACCTGCCTCAGGCTCGACTGGAAGGTCGAGACGGCGGGAACGCCGTAGAGGCCGCCCCCGTAGGCGTGGCCGACCCGCCCGGTGTACAGCTCCGCCATCTTCTTCTCGTCCCCCCGCTCGTCCCCCGACTTCGCGAGGAACTGGATGCTCGGCGAATAGGCGCTGGGGGCCTCGGAGAAGACCCTCGCGCGGGAGAGCTTGTCCGCGTTCTCGGAGCCCTCCCCGGCCGCCTCGAGCCGCTCCTTCTCGCGTGCGGTGCGGGCGGCGACGGGGTTGTCCGGCTCCGGGCTCGAGGCGGCCAGACGAACCGCCTCGCTGACCAGCTCGACCTTGTCGAGGTAGTGGTCCCGGTACACCCCGCTGATCGTCAGCAGCACGTCGACTCGCGGCCGGCCGAGCTCCTCGCGGGGGATGAGAGCCACTCCGGTGACGGCTCCCCGCTCGTCCCGGACGGCCCGCGTGCCGAGCAGGTGGAGGATCTGCGCCTCGGTGACGCCGTGGGTGCGGGCGATCTCGCTCGACCAGACGACGAACGCGAGCTGCGACGGGAAGGCGCCCCCGTGCTTCTCCCGGTGCGACGCGATCAGGGCCTCGGCCTGGCGGATGCCGACGGCCTCCGCTTCCTGCGTCGGGAGCGCAGCCTGGTCGAAGTTGTAGAGGACTCGCCCCGGAGGGACCGCGTCGGGGTCGCGCATCGGCTCGTCCATCGGGCCGGGGTCGATCCATCGACCAGCCAAGGCCTCGAGGATGGCGGTGATCTCGCGCGGCGCCTCGCGGAGGCGGGAGGCGTAGTCCGACGTCCGGCGGAACGCGGGAGCCGCGCTGGCGGCGGCCGGGCCGAGGAGCGCCGCGAGCGCCTGCTCGGGCGTCCCGCCCCGGCCGAGCAGCTTCGCGACGACCCTCCGCACGTCGTCCGGTGGCGAGGCCGAGTGGGCGGCCAGAGCCTTGCGGGCCTCCGGGCCCAGCATGCCGGCGACCATGGAGGTGAGGACGTCCCCGTCCGGAGCTTCGCCGAGGATGCGGCTCCCGTGAGGCATGGTGGACCGCTCGAGCTCGTCGAATCGCGCTCGTACCGCGTCGAGGAGCGAGGGGAAGGGCTCGCTGGCGGGCTCGACGGTGAGGGCACGGGCGATGCCCGAGGCGGCGATGTCGCGCCGGATGAGCCGCTCGGCCTCCGCCCTCAACCCGGAATCCTGCTCCGCTTCGTACCGGCGGATCGCGGCCCGCAGGGCGCCGAGCCCCTGGTCGAACTCGTAGGGCGTGACGAGGTTGTACCACCCTGGCAGGCGGGCCATGCCCTTCCGCTTGTTCGAGGGTCCGCCACTCGCACCCAGTCGCTCGGGATGAATGTGCGGCGTCGGACCGAGGAGGAGGGCAACGTGATCCGTCGCGGCAGGCCCCTCCGCCTTACCGGGCTGAAGCACGATGTTCGAGAAGAGGCTGACCCACGCGTCCGCCCTGCCCTCCTCGTTCTGCAGCCAGAGGAAGAACGCGACATACTGGTGATGGGGCGGCAGCGCGCCTTTCGACATCAGGGCCTTGCGGCTTTGCAGGTAGCCCCAGTCCGGGTGGGGGCAGAGCCGGATCTTCCCGAAGGTCAGGGTCGGAATCGCGAGGAAGCGCCGCCCCGACGCGTCGAGGTGGACCATCACCTCGCCGGGCGGAGGGCCCCACATCTCCTCGATCTCGGCGCGGCGCGCGGCGGGAAGACGTGAGTACCAGCCGAGGTAGGTCTTCTCCGGGATGAGCGCGATCTCGTGCCGTGCGGCGCGGGAGGACAGCTCCCCGGGCGCCCAGATGCCGACGTTCGTCGCCTCGAGGCTGATCCGGCGCGACAGCTCGTCCCGGCCCGGGAGCGGCCCGGGGCCGAGGTCGTAGCCCTCGGCTCGCAGCGCCGCGAAGAGCTTCACGAGAGACCCGGGCACGTCGAGGAAGTCGTCGGGGTCCCCGCCGGCGTTGGCCTTGCCGCCGCCTTCGCTCCAGAAGGTGAAGACGACCCGCTTCTCGCTGTTCGGAAGTCGCCGCAGCCGCGCCCACGAGAGCGCTCGCTCGACGCGCCAGGCGACCTGCCCCGGGATGGGGGCCGACCGCGAGGCGCCGTCGCCCCCCGTGGCCTTCGCGGAGACGACGATCGGCTCGAAGCGGCCCTCACGCTCGGCGTCGACCACGAAAGGAGTGAGCTCGGGATGGAAGCCCGTCGGCGAGGTGTCGAACCGCGCGGCGTCGACCCCGTGCTGGTGCAGGGCGCCGACGATGGGAACGCCGAGCTGCCGGACGGACGCGATGCCTTTCTCGCGGTCGCCCAGGTGCATGGTGTGGTCCGTGAACATCAGCACGTCGATCGCCGGCCGGCCGCGGTGGGCGAACACCTCGTGCCAGGCGGGGCTCGCCCTGCTCGCGAAGACGACGGCGTTCGCACCGCGTCCTTCGACCTCGCGCACGATGGCGTCGACGGTGGCGAGGTTCTTCCGCCTGACCGACGACTCGTGGACGTGCAGGCCCAGCGTCGGGTGCGTCCCGTCGTAGCGGTGAGCGCCCGGGCCGGCCGACCGGCCAGAGTACCAGGCGAGGTAAGTCTCGAGCGTGGGGAAGAGGCCGGGCGCGTCGGGATGGTAGTAGCCGACCGCAGCCCCCTCGCCCGTCGCGCCCGACGGCTTTTCGGCCCCGAGCACCGCCCGCCCGGGCCTGCCGAGGAGGCTGGCGGCGAGCGCCGCGAGCAGGAAGAGACGCACGGGGCGTGAAGTGCGAGTCATCTCGCCTCCTTGGCTTCGTCGGGCACGTACACGACCTGGCCGGCCGGGAGGCGGTACGCCACGCCGAGCCGAGTACCCTGGCCCGAGAGCGTCCGGTCGGTGACCTTCTGGACCCTGATCTCGTTCCCGCGCTTCGTGATGATCTCCGTCGTCCCGTCGTCGTTCGTCTTGACGATGGTCATGGACGACCGGGCATCGAGGATCCGGCCGGCGGCGAACAGGGAGAGCAGCGCGATCATCAGGGCGACGATGAACGCCACGCTCACGTCGAAGAGGTTGGCGATGCCGGCCAGGGGGTCCTCGTCCTCGCCGGGAACGGGGCCGTGAGGCGACGTGCGCCGAGCGAACCTCATCGCCCCTGGCCTCACGCGGCGACGGAGGCGTCGGCCCGGCACTCCCCCTCCGCGCGCGAGAGGCGCTCCGCGTGGATCGCGAGCGCAGCGGTGTCGGCCCGGACCCAGCTCTCCCGCGCGGCCGCGACGAGATACGCGGCCACGCTGATCGTGAGGCCGATGACGGTGGCGGCGAACGCGGTGACCATGTTGCTCGCCAGCGTCGGCATGTCGCCGGACGCGAGGCCCTGGAGCGCGTCGGCCATCGGGATGAGGGTGCCCATGAGACCGAGCGAAGGGCCGACACGGACCGCGAGGCGCTGGCGGCCGAGCGAGCGCCAGCGGCGCCGCTCGGCGGCCTGGAGCGCTTCTTCCAGGCGAATGTCGATCTCCTCGGCCGGGCCCGTCCCGCGGACCGCATCGAGCCGGGCGAGATCGCGGTCGAGGGCCGCGGTGCGCCCGCGGTAGCGATCCCACGCCTCGCGGGCGAAGGCCCCGAGCGCGACGACCTGAGCCGCGAGGAGACAGAGAAGCCCGAGGAGGACGGGCCAGACGAGGCCGCCCGCGAGGCGGTGGAGGATCTCGCGAACATGGTCGACGGAGGTCATCTCGAGGATCCTCCCCCCCGGCTCATTCCGGGGGAGCCTTCGCCCAGTCGAAGCCTGAGGCTGGCGAAGATGCACCGGCCGGGATTGCGGTAGAACTGGTACGACTCCGCGTCGAAGAGGTTCTCGACGGTGAGGGCCAGAGCCAACCGCCGCGACAGGGGTGCGGTGAGGCTCGCGTCGACCTCGAAGATCGGATCGTAGCTCCCGGGAACGCCGTTCACGACGTCGGTGTTCGTCTCGGTCGAGTAGATGTCGGACTGGTAGCGAATCGCGGCGACGAGGTCGAAGCCCCGGTGCGAGCCCGTGACCGTGGCGCTGGCTCCGTGCACCGGCACGAAGGGGATCCTCTTCCCGACCGTTGCGGGAAGCGGCTCGTTCTCGGTGATCCGGGCGTCCGTGTAGTTGTAGGCGGCGCGCACCCTGAGAGACGGCCACGGAGCGATCACCGCCCCGACCTCGACGCCGCGAGTGAAGCCGCGTCCGGCGTTGAGCATGCGCCGGGTCCTCCCCGAGGGATCGAGCGACAGGTCCGTCGCCCGGTAGATCAAGTCGCGGATGCGGTTCTCGTAGTAGGCCGCCTCGAGCTCCACCGCGGACCCGAAGCGCTGCGACGCCCCGGCCTCCCAGGCGAGCATCTCCTCCGGGACCAGGTCGGGGTTCCCCTTGAGGAACGTCCCCGCGTCGAGCAGGTCGCGATACAGCTCGAAGATCGAGGGGCTCCGGAACGCCGTACCGAGGCTGGCGCGAAGCGCCGTCCCCGGGAGGGGCTCGTAGAGAGCGGCGAGCTTCGTCGTCGCCGCGTTCTGCGAACGGGACGGCTGCGAGACCGTGGGCTGGCCCACCCCGGACTTCGTCTCGCCGTCGCGCGTGGACCAGTAGTCCCAGCGAGCGCCGCCCGTGACGTGCAGCGCCGAGGTGAGGTCCGCCCTCGCCTCGGCGTACAGCCCCTGCGAGACGGCTTTGCCGGTGCTGAAGGTGTCCAGCGTCGGGAGCCCGCCACGCTCGTGGTAGTTCGTCGTAGGAGAGGTGGTCACCGTGGCAGAGTCGAGTCGCGAGTCGAAGCCGGCGACGAGGGTCAGGGCGCGCGCGACCTTCCGGCCCCACTGGAGGTTCGCGAACGCTCCCCGGAAGCTCTGGTCGGTGTACGTCCCCGGCCCCCCCGACAGCGTCGCCCCGGCGCCCGGAAGGGAGGTCCAGGCGAGAGGCGTATCGACGACGCCTGCCTGAACGCGGATCTCGCCGGTGGCCTCGCCTTCGTGGCGGAAGAGTGACTGCAGGGTGTTCGTCTCGCCCCCTTGAAGCGCTCCGAGGAACTGACTCGGAGCGAGAGTGGTCTTGCGCCAGGTTCCCGCGTCGTCGAAGACGACGTCGCCGGAGTCCACCGGTGTGCCGTCGAGCCGTCGCACCGAGGTGGAGTACTCGTCCCAGCCCGCCTCGTTCTGGTTCCGGAAGAACTGGACCCCCAGGTTGGTACGGGGCGCGAAGGCGTAGTCGATGCGGGTGCGGAAGGCGTGCTGGCGGTACCAGTTGTCGCCTCGCAACCCCACCGCGTACGCGGTCCCGCCGGTCGAGGTCGACACGCGGTCGATGCCGCTCACCTGGATCCCTCCGCTCGGGGTGCTGGGCGTCGCGGTCCGGGTGACGACCTGCGCGGGGTACCCCCCCGTCCGGAGGTGCTGGTAGCCGGCCGTGAGAGCGAGCTTCTCGAAGAGGCGATCCGCGTAGCGGAGCGAGAACGTGCCGGTGTCGTGCGTTCCGTACTGGCCGAACGCCTCGAAGGACCGGCCCAGAACGGGGCGCGTGCGGATGTTCACGACTCCACCCATCGCGTTGCCCCCGTATAGCGACGAGAAGGGCCCTCGCACGACTTCGACTCGCTCGACTTCCTCCGTCTGGACCCCGGTCCAGTTCACCGCTCCGAGGTAGGGATCGTTGAGGGGTTGGCTGTCGAGAAGGACGAGGACCCGGCCCTGTCCGGACGACCGGCCGCTGAATCCGCGAAGACCGACGCCGACTCCGTTGTCCGGAATCCCGCGGCTGCGAAAGGCGGTGACGCCCTGCACGCCGACGAAGACCTGGTCGGCGGTCCGCGGGCTGCGCTTCTCGAACTCGGAGCGCGAGACCTCGTCCGTCGCCGCCGCCGTCGTCTCTCCGCCGAGCGTCCCGCGGGTCGCTGTCACCTGAACCTCTTCGCGGAAGCGGACGGAGCGCGTCGATTCCTCACCGGCGGCCGGCGGATCCGCCTGGTTCGTCTGAGAAGCTCCCGAGGCGTCCGGACGGTTGGGCGGCGGCGGAGGCTGGGCCACAGATGGGCGCGGAGCCGCCGAGGCGATGACGAACGCGAGGGCACACGTGATCACGGGCGCTGCATAGCGGCGTGGTCGAGGGAGCTCTCGAAGGGGCAGGCCGGCGTGCTGGGTGTGTGTCGACACGACACCTCCTTGTCGCGGGAGAGTTGCGGGAACAGCCGCGCTCCTTCACGCGAGGGGGATCCTTGCGCCGGCGCGCCTCGCCGAGTGACTCGATTCCGGCGGACGGGCGAGCGAGCCCCACCGGTGGTCCCTCGGCGGCGGCAGGCCGCGGGCAGCCCCGAGCCCGGCTGGGGTTCGGATCGGCCGCAGGAGTGCCTGGCTTGCCGGTCCTCGGCGCACAAGACTCGCGCCGGGAGCTCAGGCCCATGACCTTCCCCGTGTCTGCCCTCGCTCGCCGCGACGTCGCTCGTCAGCGGACCTTCCGGCGCCGGCAGCGTCGTCTTCCTCCACCCCGACGGAACGAGCCTCGCGCACTGGAACGCGGCCCGCCTGATCGTCGCCGGCCCGGACGGAACGCTCCACTGGGACCGACTTCCCGCGGTCGGTCTCTACCGCGGCCACCTGAAAGACGCGCTCGGGGCGACTTCGAACGGCGGGGGCACCGTCCACGCATTCGGCGTGAAGGCGGGCGCGCGCGACGTGGGCGCGGAAGGCGGAAGACCGCTCGTCTCCGCCTCGGGACGGCCGGTGAGCATCATGAGGGAGGCCCTCGCCGCGGGTCTCGGGGTGGGTATCGTCAGCACCGCGGCCCGAGCCGGGTCGATCCGGGCCGCGCGCCGAGCGGGCAGATAGCAGGCCAAGAACGCCACGAGCCCGAGCGCCAGCACAGCGACCGCGATGCTCGCCGGGTCGAGCGCGCTCACACCGAACAGCAGGCTCGCCATCAGCCGCGCGAGACCGAGCGCGCCGACGAGCCCGAGCGCCGCGCCCGCGGCCAGCAGGCGCGCGCCGTGGCCGAGCACGTGCTTCACGATCCTGTCCGGTTCGGCCCCGAGCGCCATTCGCACGCCCAGCTCGCGTGTGTGCTGGGCGACGTAGTAGGCGAGCAGGCCGTAGAGGCCCACCGCAACCAGCGCGAGCGCCAGCAGGCCGAAGGCGTTGAGCCGCACGCTCCA
>WBZP01006500.1_pt1 | contig 11555 bp, 10 predicted proteins | sample 5204301 | NCBI WGS metagenome assembly WBZP01 (sample SAMN12412401, study PRJNA552823) | activated sludge metagenome | isolation source: activated sludge from nitrification reactor of wastewater treatment plant... | place: USA: Pennsylvania | collected 2017
CACCGCGCCGCGACATTTCCGGCAACGCTTCGATGGCGCGGGCGGCACCGCCGAAGTGGTTGATCAATTCGCGAAAAGTGACGGCGCCGACGTTTTCGGAGCGGATGAGGCGGAGGCACGCCATCTGCTCCTCGGCACTCAGTTGTGCCACCGGCAATGGCGCGGGTTGAAAAAGCCCCGGCGGACTGTCAGCTCTTTTCGCCAATCCGCGGCTCCTCGCCGGATTTGAGGCGGCGGATGTTGGCGCGATGCTTCCAGAAGATCAGTGCCGACATCAGCGTCGCGACCGCGCCAAGCTCCTTTTCGCCCATGCCGAACAATGATGCGGGCACCGCAAGGGATGCAATCAATGCAGCAAGCGAGGAATAGCGCATGATAATCGCGACCATCAGCCAGACGCTGGCGAACAATGCCGCCGCCTTCGGGACGAGTGCCGCCAGCACACCGATGTAAGTGGCGACGCCCTTGCCGCCCTTGAACTTCAGCCACACCGGATAGAGGTGGCCGAGAAACGCGCCAAGGCCCGCCAGAACCGCAGGTGCCTGCCCGAACCAGTAACCGGCGAGCAGCACGGCGGCCGTGCCTTTCAAGCCGTCGAGCAGCAGGGTTGCCGCCGCGAGCCCCTTGTTGCCGGTGCGCAGCACGTTGGTCGCGCCGATGTTGCCAGAGCCGATGTTGCGCACATCGCCGAGACCCGCGGCCTTGGTGAGGATGAGGCCGAAGGGGATCGACCCCAAAAGATAACCGATGAAGAATGCGAGAGGCAGCCAGTACCAAAGCCCGCCGACCATCAGAAGCAGAAACGAGGATTGCAGGCTCATGGGCGGGAAGGCTTCCTGGCGGGGCGTGGCGCAAATGGTGACAAATCTCGTGGGCACGGTATGCAAAGTTCGCATCACTCGCAACTGATTGGTGCGCAGCGCCGCCCCTGAGGCGCGTGAGGGAAAGGGCTGCGTTGGGACGCGGCTCTCAATAGAATAAGCAGTCCGACTGCGAGCGGGCGCTGCTGCACATACGGACGTTCGATCATGGCCGGCGATATCCGCCGTCGTGAGCACGCATTGGGACCAATCGGCGGCGAGCATGAGCAAAGAGACCAAGTTTCCAACCCGCCGCGATACCCTCAAGGCCGGTCTGTCGCTTCCCCTGGCGATGACATGGAGCAAGACGGTGAAAGCCGGCTCAAGCGACCCCATTGTCGTCATCGGGGCCGGTCTTTCGGGTCTCTCCGCCGCGCGTGATCTCGCCCGCGCCGGAAAGCGCGTCGTCGTTTTGGAGGCGCGTGAGCGGATTGGCGGGCGCATATGGACATCGCGGCAGTGGCCAACTCTGCCGGTCGATCTCGGTGCCAGTTGGATACACGGCGTCAAAGGCAATCCGTTGACGGCGCTGTCGGAAGAGGCAGGCGCCAAGCGGCTGGCGACCCGGTACGAGTCATCGACGGCCTATGACGCGAAGGGACAGATCATCGATACCGAAGAGGTGACAAAGGGGCCCCATGCGATCATCGCGCGTGCGCGAAAGGCCGCCGCACGATTGGATCAGGACATATCCCTGGCGCAGGCCATCACATCGACTGAGCCGTGGGCAACGGCCGATGCTGCGCAGCGCCGCGCGATCCGCCATGCCGTCAATGCCGCCGTCGAGCAGGAGTACGGTGGGGACTGGTCGGAAATCTCTGCCTGGCACTACGATGACAGTCAGGAGTTTTCCGGAGGCGATGAACTCTTTCCCGGCGGTTTCGACGCGATCCCTTCGCACTTGGCCACCGGGCTCGATATCCGCACTGGACACGAGGTGTTGTCCATCACTCCGATTGCCGGAGGCGTGCGCATTGTCACGACTGGCGGCGCGGAGATGAATGCGAGCCATGCCATCGTCACCCTGCCGCTCGGCGTGTTGAAGGCTGGCACCGTTAAATTCGGCGCCGGCCTTGCCCCCCGCCGCCAGCGCGCGATCGAGACGATGCGGATGGGCCTGCTCAACAAATGCTGGATGAGGTTTGACCAGGTCCGTTGGCCCCCGGACGTCGATTGGATCGAATGGATCGGGCCACAAGACGGCTACTGGTCGCAATGGGTCAGCCTCGCGCAGCGCACGAAGCAGCCTGTCCTGCTGGCATTTCACGCTGGCTCGCAGGCACGGCAGATGGAGCAAAATGACGACAAGGCCATGGCGGCCCTGGCGCACGAAGCGTTGAAGGCGATGTTGGGAACATCGTTTCCGGCTCCCGCTGCCGTGCAGATCACCAGATGGTCACGCGATCCTTTTTCGCGCGGGTCCTACTCGTTCAATGCCGTCGGTGTGACGCGGCAAACGAGACAGGCGCTTGCAGGCAGCGACTGGGATGGCCGGTTGTTCTTTGCCGGCGAGGCGGCGTCCGCCGATTATTTCGGCACCGCTCACGGTGCCGTCATGTCGGGCCGCGTCGCCGCCAAGGCGGTTTTGGGCGGATAGGATGCTGGCCCGGCAGGCTTACGTCCGCTCGACGCCCGCGTATTCATAGACCGTATTGCCCGCCACGACGGTGCGCAGCACGCGGCCCTGCATCTTGGCTTCGTCGAACGGCGAGTTCTTGGACCGCGAGCGCAGCTTGTCCTTGTTGATCACCCAGGGCTCGCCAAGGTTGAACAGCACGAGGTCTGCGATCGCGCCTTTGACGAGGCGGCCCGAGTGCAGGCCTAACAGCCGGGCCGGGTTGATGGTCAGCGCCTTCAGCATCGCCATCAGCGAGATATCGCCCGCATGGACGAGGCGCAGAGCCGCGGGCAACAGCGTCTCAAGCCCCACGGCCCCGTCGGCGGCTTCTGCAAACGGCCGGCGCTTGGTATCGGCGTCCTGCGGATCGTGGCTGGAAACGATGATATCGATGTCGCCCGAGGCGACGCCTCGCACCATCGCCGCGCGGTCCTCATCCTTGCGCAACGGCGGCCGCACTTTGAAGAAGGTGCGATAGGGGCCGATGTCGTTCTCGTTCAAGGTCAGGTGATTGATCGACACGCCGCACGTTACCGGCAGTTTGCGGGCCTTCGCGTTTTTGACGACGGCGAGGCTTTCCTCGCAGCTGATGGTCGCCGCGTGATAGCGCCCGCCGGTCATTTCGACGAGGCGGACGTCGCGCTCAAGCGTGATCGTCTCTGCAAGTTTTGACGCGCCGGGAAGGCCGAGGCGGGCGGCAACCTCGCCCGAGTTCATCGCCGCAGAGCCGGAGAGGTGGGGATCTTCGGTGTGATGGACGACGAGGGCGCCGAAGTCCTTTGCGTAGTTCAAGACGTTGCGCATCACGCGGGTATTGGAAATGGTCGACTTGCCGTTGGTAAAGGCCACCGCGCCCGCCCGCTTCAACAGGCCGATCTCTGTCATCTCCTCGCCGGCAAGTCCCTTGGTCATCGCCGCCATGGTCTGCACATGGACGAGAGCATTGTCGCGGGCGCGGCGCTGGATGAAATCGACAAGCGCGACCTGATCGATCACGGGATTGGTGTCGGGCATGACGACGATGGTCGTGACCCCGCCCGCAGCTGCGGCGTGGCTTGCGGTCTTCAACGTTTCGCGATGCTCAAATCCCGGCTCACCGGCGAAGACCTGGGCATCGATGAGGCCAGGGGCGAGGACGTGGCCCTTGCAATCGACCACCTCGGCGCCGTCGGGCGCATTGCGGCGCAGATGGGCGCCGATGTCTGAAATGATGCCGTCCTTGACGAGAACGCCGCCCGGCTCGTCGCGGTTCGAAGACGGGTCGATGATCCGCGCGTTGATGAAGACCGTGGACTTGCCGGCCGCCACCGGCTTCTCGATCGATTTACTGGCCGGGCTCATAGGGCTGCTCCCGGATTGGCGAGGTGGGCGGACACGGCTTCAAGCACCGCCATGCGCACGGCGACGCCCATCTCAACCTGCTCGCGGATGACGCTGCGCGAATGATCGGCAATTGTCGAGGCGATTTCGACGCCGCGGTTCATGGGGCCTGGATGCATGACGAGGGCATCCGGCTTGGCGCGATCGAGCTTGTCCTGGTCAAGTCCGAAGAAGTGGAAGAACTCGCGGCTGGAAGGCACGTAGGACCCGTCCATGCGCTCGCGCTGCAGGCGCAGCATCATGACGATGTCTGCGTTCTCGATGCCCTTCCACATGTCGGTATAAACTTCTGCGCCAAGCCGGTCGGACGCGGAAGGAAGCAGCGTCGATGGGGCGATGATGCGGACGTTGGCGCCGAGCGTGTTGAGCACGTTGATATTGGAGCGCGCCACGCGCGAGTGGAGGATGTCGCCGCAGATCGCGACCGTCAATCCCGCGATGCGGCCCTTGGCGCGGCGGATGGTCAGCGCGTCGAGCAGGGCCTGCGTTGGATGCTGATGCGCACCATCGCCGGCATTGATGACCGAGCAATCGACCTTTTGCGACAGAAGCTCGACCGCACCCGCCGCATGATGGCGCACGACGATGATATCGGGCCGCATGGCATTGAGCGTTACGGCCGCCCTTCGTCACCGACGAGGTCGCGACGTTCATGTTCATCACGTCGGCGGAAAGCCGCTTGCCCGCCATTTCGAAGGAGGCTTGCGTCCGCGTCGAACTCTCGAAGAACAGGTTGATCAAGGTGCGGCCCGACAGCACGTCGCGCTTTGGTCCGCTTTGGCGGTTGTGATCGGCGGCCTTGTCGGCCAGATCGAGCAGAAAGTTAATCTCGGCCGCCGTCAAACCTTCGCAGGTCAGCAGGTGGCGGCGCGGAAACCGCGTCAGCTCGGTGGGGGTGCCTGATTTTGCCATTAAAGCGGTGTCTATAGGGGGAGTCTCAGCGGCCCGCAAGCACTCGCAGGTGGTGGTCCGCCCTTATGGTCAATTCGCGCCAAATCTCGTGCTAACATGGGATTTTAGGCACACCTCTTCATCCAGGGTGATGGCCATGGCAACGTCGCAACCGCCAGACGATGTTTTCAATCAGTCGCCACCGTTCGAGGACGTCAATCTTTATGCAGGCGATCGGGCTTTGCAGCGTGCGCTCGCGCGTGAGGGCGGCGGCAGTGATGAGGCGGCGCTGCACGCCTTCGGCGCATTGACCGGCAGCGCCGAGGCGCAGGACCTTGGCCGCCTCGCCAACGAGCATCCGCCGCTGCTCAAGACCCATGATGCCAAAGGCCACCGTCTCGACCGTGTCGAGTTTCATCCGGCTTATCATGCAATCATGCAGGCCAGTACGCAGGCAGGCGTGCACGCGCTTGGTGATGAACCATGCCCGCATGTGGCGCGGGCGGCGAAGCTTTATCTCGCGATCCAGATGGAGGCAGGTCACGTCTGCCCGTTGACGATGACAAATGCGGCTCTGCCAGTGCTCTTCCGCATGGGGAGCGATGGCGAAGCATGGATCACGAAGGCGCGCACGCCGGGCTATGACCCGCGCCACCTGCCACTGCAGGATAAGCGAGCCGTCACGCTTGGCATGGGCATGACGGAAAAGCAGGGCGGCACGGATGTACGCGCCAATATCACGCGCGCGGAGCCTGCCGGCGCGCGGCGGCCGGGCCGCCAATACACCGTCGTCGGCCACAAGTGGTTCATGTCGGCCCCGATGTCGGATGCATTTTTGATTTTGGCGCAGGCACCCGGCGGGCTCACGTGCTTTCTGATGCCCCGCATCTTGGAGGATGGCCGCGCCAACGCCCTTCATTTCCAGCGCTTGAAGGCGAAGCTCGGCAACAGGTCGAATGCATCCTCAGAAGTCGAGTTTGCCGGTGCACACGCCATCGCGATCGGAGACGAGGGCGAGGGTACCAAGGTCATCATCGACATGGTGACGGAAACGCGGCTTGATTGCGCGGTGGCGTCGGCCGGGTTGATGCGGTCGGCGCTCGCCCACGCGATCCATCACGCTCATCACCGCCGCGTGTTTCAAAACGTCCTCATCCACCAGCCGCTGATGATGCACGTCCTGGCCGATCTGGCGCTTGATGTCGAAGCTGCCGTCGCCCTCTCGTTCCGCCTGGCGCGGTCGTTCGACGGATCGTCCGATCTCGATATCGCCTGGAAACGGATCATGACCCCGGTTGTCAAATACTGGACCTGCAAGACCGCACCGGCGCTCGTCGCCGAGGCCATGGAGTGCCTGGGCGGCAATGGCTACGTCGAAGAGCAGCCGCTTGCCCGCATCTATCGCGAAGTGCCGGTCAATTCGATTTGGGAAGGGTCGGGCAACGTCATGGCGCTTGATGTGGTGCGCGCATTGCGCCGCCAGAGCGATAGTGCGGCGCTGGTTGTCGCCGATCTGGCGGGGCGCGCCAAAGCGGAGCCGCGTCTTCATGCGGCGGCGATGGCCTTGCAAACGTTGCTGGCCGATACGGCCCGTCACGAACAGAACGCGCGGGCGCTTACCGAAGATCTTGCGGTGCTGGCGGCGGCCATCCTGCTGGCTCAATCGGCGCCACCTGCCATTGCAGAAGCGTTCATCTCTGCACGCCTTGCGGATCGGCGCTGCGCGTTCTACGGCAGCCGCATCACGTCTGGTGATTGCGCGGCAATCCTCAGCGAAGCCGCGCCGCAAAATACGCTCACGTGAACAACCAGGATGAGACGCCGCCGCGGCGGGCCAAATCGCACATGTCGGCATCGAAACCGGCGAACATCAGGTGTGTGGCGACATCGTCCAGCCATTTCGCGCCGTTGTGTGCCTCGCGGTAAGGCTGCAGGATATTGATCCAGGCCTGCTGATCGAACGACCGGTCGGTCATTGCGAGCGGCGGAATGCGCTTCAAGTCCCGCTGGCTCGCCATCCACGTGTAGGCCGCCTGCCAGATCTCGGTTGATGCCGCCATGTTGTGGCGCGCCTTGAGCTGGGTGATGGCGAGCACGCCCGCTTCCCGCTGGTGCGGGCCAACCTCCAGTGTCGCGGCGCGAAGCCCATTGCGCCTGACGGAGAACAGCCGGCATTTGTCGCGGGCGAGCCGCTCGGCATACTGATCGGCGCAGTTCTGCATGGCCTGCGCTTCGGCCAGAATGTCTTCCTGGTTGAGCAGCGGCTCAAACGAGTATCCCAGTGCGGCGCCGGGCTTCAGCCACGGATCGACAACGATGCCCGGCCTCAGCTGCAGGACAAGGCGGACGCGGTTGAACCAGCTCTTGGCCGCGCACAGCGCCGTGTCAAACGCGATCTCCGGCCGCCACGGCACCACGATCAGCTTATGCGCGTCGCAATGCGGCTGGCCCGAATACCAGGCATAGGCGGCCACCACCGCAATCAGCTTTTCGGCATCGCCCGCGTCCGCGAAAATCGGTTGATCGGCGAGCCAGATGGCGAAGTCCTCGTGGCACGCCTGCGCTGCAAACGACACGCACTTCAGCCAGAACGCGCTGTCCTCGGGCGAGGCGGGCAAGCGCGTCGCAATTTTCCGGCTGAAGGTTTCGCTCATCGGCAGAGCGTCAGGCAATTCGGTGAACGCTTCGGGCGGCAGCTTGCGCAGCCACATCGGCAGATCGAGCTTGCGTGCGACCGTCTTCAATTGAGCGCCGGATTCGATGAGGGCCAGCGCGTTAAGCCGGGCGGCCGCAGGACCGCGGCGAACCGCAAGCGCGTAGAGCGCGCCGGGAAACACGCTCGCCAGATCTGCGAGACGCGGCGAGGTGCGCACCAGGCGGCGCGCTTCACGCCGGATCGGCGCATGAAAACGCTGCACCAGAGTTTCCAGCGGCTCCGGCAGGGGCAGGGGCGTGGCCTCATAGCGCGCGGCGCTGCGCACGCGCTTATCTGCCAATCTCAACTCTTCACTCATCTCAACCGTCCCGGTGGCGCAACACGGTCCAGCCCGCGAACCGGCGCCTTCGACATCCCAATGTTGAGAGTGCTCAGCCAATGCGGCGAGCATGCGACCGCGCATAGGCCAAAGCAAGAATGGGCCAAAGGCTCCGGACTTAAGTGCTTGTGAGTGCGCTTGATGCGGACTGAGACGGCCATCAGCCGCGCGCGGGCTCCTTCAGCCTGTCGAGCGCGCTCTGCAGGATCAGCGTGGCTGCAAGCTTATCAATCACTTCCGCGCGGCGCTTGCGCGATTGATCGGCGTCGATCAGCATTCGTTCGGCGAGTGCCGTGGTCAGCCTTTCGTCCCACAGGAAAACCGGTATCGGCGTGATCTTGTTGAGGTTTCGCGCCAGAGCCCGGGTCGCTTGGGCGCGCGGCCCTTCAGTGCCGTCGAGATTGCGCGGTAGGCCGAGCACAAGACCTGAGACGCCATGTTCGGCAATGAGGGCCAGGAGCCGCGCGGCGTCGGCCGTAAACTTTTTACGAATGATGGTCTCAAGCGGCGAGGCGATGGTGCGTGTGACGTCGGACAGCGCGAGCCCCAGTGTCTTGGTGCCGGCATCAATACCGATCAGGCGGCCGGCGGGCCCTGAAGCGGCAAGAAAAATATCCTGATCCTCAATTGTCGTTCCGAAAGGGGCCGGTTTGACATCATCGCCGGGCATTACGGGCGGCCTCTCGCTTCAAGGGGATGCGCGATGCGCGCAAAGTGTTGCGGGTTAACAGCATCTTACTTCAATACCTTCAAGGAAGATCAACCATTCCTGACTAACGTGGCCCAGAAATCTGCTGTCAGGAGTAACAGATTATGGACGCGTTGCTGTCCCCGGCCCAACTTGCCGGTCGACTTTCCACCGAGCGCGGCCAGGCCGCCGTTCTGGCGACATTTACAGCCACGCTGTTCTTGTCCGCGCTGCTTCTGTTTTCCGTTCAGCCCATGTTTGCCAAGATGGTTCTGCCGCAATTGGGCGGTTCGCCGTCGGTGTGGGCGGTCTCGACCTGCTTTTTCCAGGCGGTTCTGCTGGCCGGCTACTGCTACGCGCATCTCCTCAATCGCTACGTCGAGCCGCGTCTTGCGCCGCTCGTGCATCTGATCGTTCTCGCCGTTGCCTACTTGGCCATGCCGATCGGTCTTCCCTCAGGCGCTTCCGAGCCGCCGACCGATGGCGCCTATCTCTGGCTCATTGGAATTCTGAGCGTCGGTGTCGGCCTTCCGTTCTTTGCGGTTTCGGCCAATGCCCCGCTGCTGCAGGCCTGGTTCAGCCGGACCGGCAACCCCCATGCCCAGGATCCCTATTTCCTCTATGGCGCCTCCAATCTCGGCAGCCTTCTGGCACTGCTGAGCTATCCGGTCCTCATCGAGCCGATCATGGGGCTCAATGAACAGTCGAGCGCCTGGACGCTCGGCTTCATGGCGCTGGCGATTGCGATCGCCGGTTGCGGATTGATGATGCTGACGCTCGGCAATGCCGCGGCCACGGCCTCGAGCCGTGAAGCCGTCGCACAGGCTGCGGCCCCGGTCACAGCCTGGCAGCGCGGCCGCTGGGTGCTCTATGCCGCCGTCCCCTCGGGCCTGTTGACGGCCTTTACAACCCATGTTTCGACCGACATCGCCGCCGCTCCGTTCCTGTGGGTCGTGCCGCTGTCGCTGTTCCTGTTGACGTTCGTGCTCGTGTTCCGCGAGCAGCCGCTGGTGCGCCATTCGCTGATGCTGCGTCTGCAGCCGCTGCTTGTCGCCATCACCATCCTGAGCCTCATCGGCACGGTGTTCGACTGGTGGCAGTCGAGCCTCGCCGCCTTCGGCAGCTTTATCGTCACCACACTCGTTGCCCACCGCGCGCTTTATGAAGACCGCCCGGCAGCGACGCATTTGACCGAATACTATCTGTGGATGTCGTTCGGCGGCGTCGTCGGCGGCACGTTCGCGGCCATCATCGCGCCCCAGATCTTCAACGCCACCTATGAATTCCCGCTGCTCTTGATGCTTGGCATGATGTGCCGTCCGGGCGTCTTCGCCAAGATCGAGGAAACGGAACAGCGCTACCTCGGCATTGCCGCGCTGCTCGGCGGTGTCGCGCTTGCCATGGGCCTCATCATCAAGTTCACCACCACGGACCAGCAGGCCTGGATGTACGGCATCTACATGATCGCCGTCGGCTCGGCCTTCCTTGTCGCCTACAACTCGTATGCCAAGCTGCAAGTCGTCATCGTCGGCATTCTGGCGGCCGTCGTCGTCGTGCTGCCGTCGCTGCTCAACCGCGGCGAACCCTCACGCTCGTTCTTCGGCGTGTTGCGCGTGCTCGAAAGTGAGGACGGCAAGGTGCGCCGCTTCCTGCACGGCACCACCAGCCATGGCGCTCAGCGCCTCGCCGACGACAACGGCAAGGCGATACTGCCGCCCGTTCCGGCGACGTACTATCATCCGAAATCGCCGATGGCGATGGCGGTGCAGGTGGCCCGCGACGTGGCCGGCAAGCCGGTTGAACAGTTCCGCGCCGGCATCATCGGCCTCGGCGTCGGTTCGATGGCCTGTTACGCCAAGACGGAAGAAGCCTGGCGGTTCTACGAGATCGACCCGGCGGTCGTCACCATCGCCGCCGATCCCAAGCGCTTCAACTTCCTCTCGGCCTGCCGGCCCAACGCTGATATCGTCATCGGCGATGCCCGGTTGACGATCGCCAAGGAACAGCCGGCGAGCTTCGACTATCTCCAGGTCGATGCGTTCTCGTCAGATTCGGTGCCGACGCATCTGCTCACCTCCGAAGCCGTGAAGCTTTATCTCGACAAGCTGACGGACAAGGGCGTGCTCGCCATGCACGTGTCGAACCGCCATCTGGATCTGGCCCCGGTTGCCGCCGCCGCCGCCCTGGCGACGCCTGGCACGCATGTGGCCATCGTCCGCTCCAACCCGGCCAACCCCGGTCTTGATGCCGCTCCCTCGGTGGTGGTGGTCGTGACCAAGGATGCCGCCTCCTTCGTCCCTCTTAAGGCCTGGACCGATGCCAAGGTGCAGCCCGAGCCCCTCGTCAAAGCCTGGACCGATGACTTTTCCGACGTCGTCTCGGCCTTGTGGCGGGTCTACACCAAGCAGCGGGCCGGGACCTGATTTCGAGCCCCCGGCATAGACGCCGGCTTCAAGACCATGAACTTTCCGGCAAGGGCGCCCTGATGCAGGGCGCCCTTTTCCGTTTTGCCGGGTCAAATTGCCCCCTGATGGTTGCGCAGCGCCCGCCCGGGCAGCTAAACAGCGTGCCGAACACCTGATCCACCCCATTCGAGGTTCAAGCCATGCAGGTCGATGAAGCGACCGTCCGGCGCATTGCGCGCCTTGCCCGCATCAAGATCACCGACGCCGAGGCGAAGGGTCTTGAAACGGAGCTGACGCAGATCCTGCAGTGGGTGGAGCAACTGGACGAAGTCGATACCTCCAAGGTCGAGCCGATGACGCGTGTCGTTCCCATCGCCTTGAAGCAGCGCGACGACACCGTGTCGGACGGCGAGATGGCCGATGCCGTCACCGCCAATGCGCCGCTGAAGGAAGATCACTTCTTCGTCGTTCCCAAAGTGGTGGAGTAGGCCATGCGCCCGTTGCAGGTGTCGCTGCTTGGCCTGCTGGTGTGCACCCCGGCGGCGGCCGGCGAGGTGAAGGGCGATTTCATCGGCCCGGGCGTCTATGCCATGCAGGGGCGCTGCGAGAAGCTCGAGGCGCTCGCCAAGGGCGGGCCAAAGAACGTCGAAACCGTGCCGGAGACCCTCTCGGTCAATG
>WBZP01006502.1_pt1 | contig 11549 bp, 9 predicted proteins | sample 5204301 | NCBI WGS metagenome assembly WBZP01 (sample SAMN12412401, study PRJNA552823) | activated sludge metagenome | isolation source: activated sludge from nitrification reactor of wastewater treatment plant... | place: USA: Pennsylvania | collected 2017
TGGACTGGAAGGTCACCTACGCCACTCGCAATGAGGTGACCGAGTTCGAGGAGAACCGGCGGATCGCGTGGCGCACGCTCGCCGCGAGCCCACTGGACAAGCTCTTCACCGGGCGGACCTGGCGCTATGAGCTCGAGCCCGTCGACGGCGGGACTCTCGTGAGGGAGACCTGGGATACCTCGACCGAAGCCTGGCCCGGACGGCTCGCCATGGGCCGCCTCGCCGGTCTGACCCGCCGCAATATGGAGGCGACGTTGCGCCGGATCGAAGAGGTCGTCACCGCGGCGGCATAGGGTTGGGTGCGACATGAGCACCCTGTTTGACGGCCTGCCCCTCTTCGGCGACGAGCCCGCGGTCGACCCGGCGACGCACGCCAGTGCGCACGCGGCGCTGGTCAATGCTGCTGGCGTGCCCTCGTGGGCTGTCGATGCCGCGCAAGGCCGGCCCTCCAGCCCTCCGCCGGCCTGGGGTGCCGCCCCGAAGGTGGACCCTGAGACCTTGCTTGAGGGGCTGAACCCCCAGCAGCGGGCCGCTGTGGTGCACGAGGGCGGGCCTTTGCTCATCGTGGCCGGCGCCGGCTCGGGCAAGACCCGCGTCCTGGCCCATCGGATCGCCTATCTCCTCGCCGAGCGCGGCGTGCAGCCCGGCCAGGTGTTGGCCATCACCTTCACCAATAAGGCCGCCGCCGAGATGCGCGAGCGGGTTGAGTCTTTGGTCGGCCCGCGCGCCAAGGCGATGTGGGTGATGACCTTCCACAGTGCCTGTGTGCGGATTCTGCGCCGCGAGGCACCCAAGGTCGGGATGAAGTCGACCTTCTCCATTTATGACGCTGCCGACTCCCAGCGGCTGATGTCGATGGTGCTGCGCGATATGGACCTTGACCCCAAACGGTATGCACCGCGGGCCTTCTCGCATCGAGTCTCGAACCTCAAGAACGAACTGATCGATGAGGAGTCGTATGCCGCCTCCGTCGGTGAGGCGTCCCCCCATCAGGACCAGATGCTGGCCGAGGCCTACACGGCATACCAGCGTCGACTGCGCCAGGCCAATGCCTTGGATTTCGACGACATCATCATGACCACGGTCCACATGCTGCAGGCGTTCCCAGAGGTGGCCGAGCACTATCGGCGACGATTCCGGCACGTCATGGTGGATGAGTACCAGGACACCAATCACGCTCAGTACCAACTGATCCGCGAGTTGGTGGGGGTCGAGCAGGCCGGCGAAGACGAGTTCCGGGTGCCGCCCAGTGAACTCGTCGTGGTCGGTGACGCCGATCAGTCGATCTACGCCTTCCGAGGCGCCTCGATCCGCAACATCATCGAGTTTGAGGCGGACTACCCGGACGCGAGAACCATTCTGCTGGAGCAGAATTATCGATCGACGCAGACGATCCTTCGGGCGGCCAATGCCGTGATTGCCCGCAATGAGGGGCGTCGCCCCAAGAACTTATGGAGCGATAGCGGCGATGGGGCGCCCATCGTCGGCTATGTCGGCGACAACGAGCATGACGAGGCGGCCTTCGTTGCTCGGCGGATCGACGCCCTGGGCGATGAGCACGGCGTGCGGCCGGGGGATGTGGCCGTCTTCTATCGAACGAACGCTCAGTCGCGGGCGATCGAGGAAGTCCTCATTCGAGTGGGCTTGCCTTACAAGATCGTTGGCGGCACGCGCTTCTACGAGCGTCGAGAGGTCAAGGATGCCTTGGCCTACCTGCGGGTGCTCTCGAACCCCACGGACACGGTCAACCTGCGACGCATTCTCAATGTACCCAAGCGCGGTATCGGCGATCGGGCAGAGGCCTGTGTGGCGGCACTGGCGGATCGCGAGCGGATCCCGTTCATCGCGGCGTTGGGGAGGGCTGCCGATGCACCCGGGATCGCGACCCGGTCGGTCTCCGCAATCGAGGCGTTCACCCGGCTGTTGGAGTCGCTGGGTGCGGTGCGCGATGACGAGGACGCGGGCGTCTCAGATCTCTTATCGGCGATCCTCGAGCAGTCGGGCTACCTCGCGGAGCTGCGTGATTCGCGTGACCCGCAGGACGAGACGCGTATCGAGAACCTTGCCGAACTCGTCGCCGTGGCAAGGGAATTCGACGAGAGTCGCCGCGAGACCGGTGAGGTGATCTCGTTGGAAGACTTCCTCGAGCAGGTCTCGTTGGTAGCCGATGCGGATGAGATTCCCGATGCTGGCGACGATGAGAGTGGCGTCATCACTCTGATGACGCTGCATACGGCCAAGGGGCTGGAGTTCCCCGTCGTCTTCCTCACCGGACTTGAGGACGGCACCTTCCCGCACATGCGCTCCCTGGGTGACCCCAAGGAACTCGAGGAGGAGCGCCGGCTGGCCTATGTCGGGATCACCCGGGCCCGAGAGCGATTGCATCTCTCCCGCGCAGCTGTCAGGTCGGCCTGGGGTGCTCCGCAGTTCTCGCCAGCGTCGCGCTTCCTCGGTGAGATCCCGGCGGAGTTGGTCACGTGGGAACGAGAGCTGTCAGGCTCGGCCGCCATCGGACGGCGTGACCAGCGACCTGCCGTGGCAACCTTGGGTGGCCGGCCTGGAGTGCGTTCTCCGGGCAATCGGCCAGTGATTTCGCTGCGCGCGGGCGACCGGGTCAACCACGATTCCTACGGGCTGGGGACGGTCGTGCGCACCCTAGGCGAGGGGGAGCGCACGCAGGCGGAAGTGGACTTCGGCGGAGATGCCGGGGTCAAGCGCTTCGTGCTGCGCTACGCCCCACTCGAGAAGCTCTGACCGGCGGCACACGCCGCGCTGATGCTCCGCGCTGTCAGGGGCTGATGCTCCGCGCAGTCGGCCGGAGTCAGTAGGGGAGACCGCGTGCCTGAAGCCAGGGCGACGGGTCGACCGCGGCGCCACCCTTGGGGTGGATCTCCAAGTGCAGGTGGGGGCCGGTGGAGAGGCCGGTGTTGCCGCTCAGCCCCACCACGTCGCCGGGCAAAACTTCCTGGCCGACCTTCACAGTGGTCTTGCTCATGTGCTCGTAGTACGAGACGGTGCCATCCCAGTACTCGATCTGCACACAGATCCCAGCGCCGCCGAAGTAGCTGGCGAAGGTCACCTTGCCCTTGGACATCGCCATCAAAGGAGTGCCCTGAGCGGCGGTGTAGTCATTGCCGTAGTGCATCCGGTAGTACCCCAGCACCGGGTGCAAGCGCATGCCGAAGTGCGAGCCTGCGGGCTTCATGCCCTTCATCGGCGCCACCCATTGCTTGCCATTGCGCTCCAGAATCGCGCGCTGAGCAGCGGCCTTGATCGCGGTGCGAGCACTGCCTCGGGAGGCTGATTTGGCTGCTTCATCGCGCCCCACCAGAGCCGAGGTCTGCTTGCTCACGGCGGAGCGACGCTCGGCAATGGTGCTGTCGTCAGCGCTGGCCTGAGTGGCTTCGACCTGGAGGGCGATGGCCTCGGTGCCCGTGATCGAGGCACTGGACGCCTCGTCGCCGCTCACCAGTGCGGCACCGGTAGCCGTGGTCACCAGGGCAGCGGCTGCTCCGAGCGGGAGCAAAGCCGAACCGATTCGGGGTGCGCGAGAGGGCGCCGCATGGCGTGCGGCATGGCGTCCACGGTAAGACCGCGATGTGTGACGGCCGGAACTCACGGGCTGGGCAACCTCAAGGCTGGGCATCAATGGACGGCGCCACCGGAAAATCAGGGGCGGCAGCGCACCTGCCCTCCACCATACCGTTACTCGTCTGTTACCAACAATCCGTCCACCGTCGACCACCAAGCCGGCGACCGGCGTCCGTCCTGGTGGACCGGTCCATCCATCTTCGAACCGGTCAACGCACAGGGACGACCGCTCGGACGTGAGATTGCACCCACCCGCGGCGCAAGAGCAGTTCCGCCACCCCACTGGCCCAGTCAGGCGGCTAGGCTCCCCACTGTGTCAGGGGTGTGCCTCCGCCACGCCCTCCCCGCACGCTCACCGTCGATGTAACAGAACGGAAAGCCTGAAGTGGATCTCTTCGAGTACCAAGCACGTGACGTGTTCGAGAAGCATGGCGTGCCCGTGCTTGCCGGCGCCATTGCCACCACTCCCGAGCAGGCCCGTGCGGCCGCAGAGGAGATCGGTGCCCAGAGCGGCGGCGTCACCGTGGTCAAGGCCCAGGTCAAGACCGGTGGCCGCGGCAAGGCAGGTGGCGTCAAGGTCGCCAAGAGCCCGCAGGAGGCGCAGGAGTATGCCGCGGCCATCCTCGGGATGGACATCAAGGGCCACACGGTCAAGACGGTGATGATCGCCCAGGGCGCCCGGATCGCCGAGGAGTACTACTTCTCGATCCTGCTCGACCGCGCGAACCGGCGCTACCTGGCCATGTGCTCCAAGGAGGGCGGCATGGACATCGAAACCCTCGCCGTGGAGCAGCCCGACAAGCTCGCCATGATCGCGGTCGACCCCAACGTGGGCATCGATGACGCCAAGGCGCAGGAGATCGTGGAGCAGGCCGGCTTCCCCGCGGAGGACCACGCCGCCCTGAAGAACGTCATCAGTCGCCTCTGGGAGGTCTATCGCGACGAGGACGCCACCCTGGTCGAGGTGAACCCACTGGTCAAGACCGAGGACGGCACCATCCTGGCGCTCGACGGCAAGGTCTCCATTGACGGCAACTCCGAGTTCCGTCACCCCGAGCATGAGGCGTTCGTCGACCACTCCAAGACCGACCCGCTGGAGATTCTCGCCATCGAGCGCGGCCTCAACTACGTCAAGCTCGACGGCGACGTCGGCATCATCGGCAATGGCGCCGGCCTCGTCATGTCGACCCTGGACGTGGTGGCGTATGCCGGTCAGGAGTTCCCCCGCGCCGATGGCACGCACCCGGCACCCGCGAACTTCCTCGACATCGGGGGTGGCGCGAATGCCGAGGTCATGGCCAATGGACTGGACGTCATCTTCGAAGATGGCCAGGTCAAGGCGGTCTTCGTCAACGTCTTCGGCGGCATCACCGCGTGTGACGCGGTCGCTGACGGCATTGTGCAGGCCTACGGGATCCTGCAGGGTCACGGCAAGACGCCCAAGCCGCTCGTCGTGCGCCTCGATGGCAATAACGCCGAGGAAGGCCGCGCCATCCTCGACCAGGCTCAACTCCCTCTGCTGGAGCGGGTCGACACCATGGACGGCGCCGCGCGCCGGGTCGCCGAGCTCGCCGCCGGCGTGAACTGACTTCGAGAAGACGACAGGACGGCAAGAGACAGCAATGGCAATCTTTCTCGACGAGAACAGCAAGGTCATCGTCCAGGGCATGACCGGCTCCGAGGGCATGAAGCACACCACGCGCATGCTCGCCTCCGGCACCCAGATCGTGGGCGGCGTGAACCCGCGCAAGGCGGGCACCTCGGTCGACTTCCCGGGCGGCGAGACCGTACCGGTCTTCGGCACGGTGCAGGAGGCCATCGACGCCACCGGCGCGAATGTCTCGGTGATCTTCGTGCCGGCGGCATTCACCAAGGCCGCGGTCATCGAGGCGGTGGACGCACAGATCCCGCTCGCGGTGGTCATCACCGAGGGCGTTGCCGTTCGTGACACGGCGGAGTTCTATAACTACGCCAAGGACAAGGGCACCACGCGCCTGATCGGCCCGAACTGCCCCGGTCTGATCAGCCCCGGCACCTCCAACGCCGGGATCATTCCCGCGGACATCTCGGGTCCGGGTCGGATCGGCCTGGTATCCAAGTCCGGCACCCTGACCTACCAGATGATGTTCGAGCTGCGTGACTTCGGATTCTCGACCGCAGTCGGTATCGGCGGTGACCCGATCATCGGCACCACGCACATCGACTGCCTGGAGGCCTTCGAGGCTGACCCGGCGACCGTGGCGATCGTCATGATCGGCGAGATCGGCGGCGACGCCGAGGAGCGGGCCGCGGCATACATCAAGGACAACGTGACCAAGCCGGTGGTCGGCTATGTCGCTGGGTTCACCGCCCCCGAGGGCAAGACCATGGGCCACGCTGGCGCCATCGTCTCCGGCTCCTCGGGCACGGCTCAGGCGAAGAAGGAGGCCCTCGAGGCCGCTGGCGTCAAGGTCGGCAAGACGCCCTCCGAGACCGCTGCCCTCATGCGCGAGATCATGGCGGGGTTGCCCTCCTGACGGTGCGCCAAACGCTAACGAACCGGCCCGGCCCCCCTATGGGGACCGGGCCGGTTCGCGGATGCCGGCACTAGTCGCCGGTGTTGAACACCGCCTCCCACCGACCCTGCGCTGTGATGGCCAAGCGCCAGCCGATGTAACCCGTCTGGGATTGCATGCGATCACGGTCTGCGGCGGTGATGATTCCCGCGGCGATGGCCTCATCCCAGGCCGTGGGATCTTGGCTTTCGGCGTTCACTCGCGGCCAGGTGATGGTGTCGGTCTCCGCCTTGGGGGGAAGCCACCGACCCGGGCGCGCCGAAAGCGTCCGCAGCATGCCTTCCATGATCGGCAAGCCGGCCGATGTCGCGAGTTGGCTGTCCCATCCCTGATTCTCAGCCCCCACGCTCGTCTGATCGCGCTGGGCGAGGGCGACCACGGCCTTTGCATCACAGCGAGCGAGGGCGTCCCAGAGCTGCTGCGCGGCGTTCGCCGCGCCGACTTCGTCCGTGTGCAGACCCTCGATGTTCAGCGACAACGACTCCTGGCTAATGAGGCTCGCCAGCGGGCAGCCAGCGGGCGCGGGGGGCGTCGCCGTCGGAGTGGGGGTCGGGAGGAGCCGGCGCCCTGCAGCAGACGAGCTCGGGATGGGGGTCGATGCGGAGGTGCTGTTCGCCGGAGGCGCGGCGGTACCGTGCGGCCCCTGCATCACCACGAAGGTGATGACAGCTGCTGCCGCGGCCAGACCGCCGACGAGCGCCATCAATCGCCCGCGCCGCCGCTGCTGGCCAGCCTGACGGATGTGCTCTGGCTCAGGCATCTCGAATGGGTCGATGTCCTGGCCGAGCCGCTGCAGGCTGTGACGAATCAGCTCGTCATCCTCTAGGGACCAAGGGGTGATATCGGGAGCGCGCGTCATGACGGCACCTTCTTCGTGGGTTCGCTGGTGATGTCGGGGGTGGAACGCAGCAACTCGGCGAGTTGGCCGCGCCCGCGGTGCAGGTGAGCCTTGACCGTGCCGATCGGGCGGCCGGTCTCCAGAGCGATCTGCTCGATGCTGAGGTCGGCGAGATAGTGCAAGGCGATGGCCTCCCGATGGACGGGGGAGAGTTGGGCCAATGCGGTGAGGATGGCGACGCGATCCTCTGAGGGGGCGGGCGCGTGAGCAACTGATGCCTGGGCGAGACGCATGGCGCGTACCCCAGAGTGGTCATGGCGCCAGGCCGAGGTGGCGAGCCGACGGGCCACGGTCCGCACCCACGACAGTGGCTGTTCGTATCGACCCACAGAACTCCATCGAGACCAGGCACGGGCATACGCCTCCTGGGTGCAGTCCTGAGCCACCGTGAGGTCCCCGGTCGTGGCGTAGATCAGGTGAACCACACTTTGGGCCGTCCGACGATAAAAGTCGTCAAAGTCCTCGGCGTGCGGATTCAGAGCCATGCCCCACCTCCCATCCTTGTGTGCGGGCCGCCTTCTGCAACCGCGTCAAACCAACAGACGCGCTATCGACCCCTGAGGTTACGTTTCGCAGCAAGTTTCCGGGCCGTGGGCGGCGTGTGCTCCGCGACGGTCGCGCGGGACCCTCGCACACTGGTGAGCAATGAGCACCATCGACCGGCTTCACGACGAGACCGACAACTCCCCCGAGGAGGAGTCGGAGGTTGCCCCTCCCGGTGCAGCGCGCGCGGCTGTTGTCGGTGTGGTCACCGGCCTCGGCTCGTTGTCGCTCCCGGTGGTGATCTCGCTCTTGGCGTGGCTCTTGGACCGGCGTTCCAGCGGCTCGGGGATGTCGGTGGTCGGTGCTGGGGCCGCCCTCTGGCTGCTCGGACAAGGCGTCACGCTCACGACCGCGCACCTCGTCGTCTCGATCACCCCGCTGCTCCTCACTGTGGGCGCGGTCGGGGCCGCCTGGTTCGGACTGCGTGAGGCGCTGCGCGGGGTGGCCGCGGACGGACCCCATTGGTACGGCCTGGTCCGTACCCCGATCGCCGCCTCGATCGGCGCATGGTGGGGTGGTTATGCCGCTGTGGTACTGGTGGCCGCCGGACTCGCCCTCGCTGGCCCGTTTGGGCTGGTGTGGTGGACCGTCCTGCTTCCGCTCCTGGGTGTTCCCGTCGTCGCCATCATCATCGTGGTCGCTCGGCTCGTGAGCGATGAGCCCTATGCCGTCGGCCCCCGACTCGATCTCGACCGGGTACCGATGGTGGTGCGCCGAGCAGTCGCCCCGGCGATCCGCTCCACCGGAGTCGCGCTGGGCGCTGGGTTCGCGTTGGTCACGGTCGCCCTGGCCTTCGGCATCGGCGAGGTCAGCCGCGTGCACGCTGCACTCGGCGCTGGGACCTTCGGTGCCATCGCGATGAGCGCCCTGCAAATCACCGCCGCTCCCAACCTCAGTCTGTGGGCGCTCTCGTTTGCTGCTGGCCCCGGGTTCCAGGTCGCCGATGGCGCGACCACGACCTGGTCCGGCTCACGGGGCGCGTTGATGCCGCTGATCCCGGTGTTCGCGGCCCTTCCGCAGCCCGGCGACTTCCCCTGGTATGCCGCGCTCGCCGTCCTGATCCCGGTGGCCATTGGTGCGTATGCCGGTCACCGCGCGGTGGGTTCGATCGCCCGGCTGTCCTCGGTCCGGAGCAAGGTCGAGGTCGCCCTGGTGACCGCACTGCTGACAGCCGCCGCACTTGCGCTCCTCGACCTGATCGGGGGCGGTGCGCTCGGCCGCGCCAAATTGGGCAACCTCGGGGCCCCCACCGGTTGGTTCTTCCTCGCGCTCCTGGCCGAGTTGACTCTGGGCGCAGTGGTCATGGCACTCATCGACGCGTGGCGGCTGCGAAGATAGCCGCGTGCGCATCGTCGTCCTCGTCTCCGGATCCGGAACCAACCTCCAAGCACTGCTCGATGCCGCTGGTGACCCCGTGTATGGCGTGGAGATCGCGGCCGTTGGCGCCGATCGGGGCTCGATCGAGGGCCTGGCGCGGGCGCAGCGTCACGGCATACCAAGCTTCATCGTGCGGGCACCCGAGTACCCCACGAGGGCGGCCTGGGATGAGGCCCTCGCGGAAGCGATCGCGGCGCACGATCCCGATCTCGTCGTGTCTGCCGGTTTTATGAAGATCCTCGGGCCAACCGTGCTGAGCCGGTTCCGCATCATCAACACTCACCCGGCCCTGCTGCCGAGTTTCCCGGGCGCCCATGGCGTGCGCGACGCCCTCGCCCACGGGGTGAAGGTCACTGGCTGCACAGCGCATTGGGTGGACGCCGGTGTCGACACCGGTCCGATCATCGATCAGCGTTGCGTCCGCATCGAGGCCGGGGACACCGAGGACAGCCTGCACGAGCGCATCAAAGTCGTTGAGCGCGACATGCTGGTGGACGTGGTGGCCGCCCTCGGCCGCGAGCACGCCGGCGTCTAGCAGGGTCTCACCGCCGGTAGACTTCGACCTGACGACTGGCGCAGGTGGGCGACCACCAGGGAGTCTTTGGCCGTGAGCATCGCCCGCCTGGGTGCTCACCGAGTTCGAGGAGCCCTTATGGCTATCAGCGTCACCCCTCCCGGCCCCACCCAGGACGTGCGTCCGGTGCGCCGTGCCCTGATTTCGGTGTTCGACAAGACCGGGTTGGAGGACCTCGTGCGTGGGCTGCACGAGGCCGGTGTGGCGCTGGTCTCCACCGGCGGGTCAGCGGCCCTCATCGGCTCACTCGGCATTCCGGTCACCCAGGTGGAGGAGCTCACTGGGTTCCCCGAGTGCCTCGAAGGGCGGGTCAAGACGCTGCACCCGATGGTGCACGCTGGCTTGCTGGCGGACACGCGCAAGCCCGATCACCTCGCCCAACTCGATGACCTCGGGGTTGTCCCCTTCGACCTGGTCGTGGTCAACCTGTACCCGTTCACCCAGACCGTCGCCTCCGGTGCGGCCGCGGACCAGATTGTCGAGAATATCGACATCGGTGGGCCGTCGATGGTGCGCGCCGCTGCCAAGAATCACCCGAGTGTCGCGGTGGTCACCGACCCGGCGACGTATGCCGATGTGCTGGCTGCCGTGCGCGCAGGCGGCTTCACCTTTGCGCAGCGCAAGCGGCTGGCGGCCGAGGCGTTCGTACACACCGCGACCTATGACACTCAGGTGGCGTCCTGGATGGGCAATGCCTATGCCGACACCTCCGATGGCACCGGCTTCCCCGCGTGGCTGGGTGCGACCTGGGATAAGGCGGCCGTGCTGCGATACGGCGAGAACCCTCATCAGCGAGCAGCGCTCTACACCAACGGTTTTCAGCCGCAACCAGGACTCGCTCAAGCGGTCGTCCTGCACGGCAAGGAGATGTCGTATAACAACTACATCGACGCGGACGCCGCCGTGCGAGCGGCCTATGACCACGGCGACCAGCCGACCTGCGCAGTGATCAAACACGCCAACCCCTGCGGCATCGCGGTCGGCGAGGACATCGCGCAGGCGCACCTCAAGGCACACGCCTGCGATCCGGTCTCGGCTTTCGGCGGCATCATCGCGGTGAACCGTCCGGTGACCGCGCAGATGGCGGACACGGTCAAGGACATCTTCACCGAGGTCGTCATTGCCCCGGCTTTTGAGCCTGAGGCGCTGGCCATCCTGACTCAGAAGAAGAACATTCGGTTGCTGCAATGCCCGCCGCCAAGCCTCGGTGGGGTCGAGGTGCGGGTGATCTCCGGTGGCCTGCTGATGCAGCAGCGCGACGCCATCGACGCCGTCGTCACCGACCCCGAGACCGGCGAGACCACCGGCGGCGATGACCCGACCAACTGGACTCTGGTCGCGGGCCCGGCCGCTGATGACGCGACCATGGCCGACCTGGCCTTCGCTTGGCGGGCCGTGCGAGCCGTGAAGTCCAATGCGATCCTGCTGGCCCGCGATGGCGGCTCGGTCGGGATCGGGATGGGCCAGGTCAACCGGGTCGACTCCTGCGGCCTGGCGGTCTCCCGCGCGGGCGCTGAGCGCGCCCAGGGCGCAGTGGCCGCCTCGGACGCCTTCTTCCCGTTCGCCGATGGCTTGCAGATCCTCCTCGACGCGGGCGTGCGAGCGGTCGTGGCTCCCGGAGGGTCGATGCGCGATGCCGAGGTGATCGCCGCTGCGCAAGCGGCCGGGGTCAGCCTGTACTTCACGGGGACCCGTCACTTCGCACACTAAAGTCGACGCCATGAACGAGAGCCCCCAGGACTACCTCGACAGCGCCCCGACGCCCGGGCGTGAATGGCTCATCGAGTTCTGGGAGTACGTCGATCGCCACTATCCGAGCGTGGCACCAACGATGTTCCGGCAGGTGCCGATGTACAAGTTCGCGGACTCCTACCTCAAGGGCTATGTGATGTTCACGGCGGCCGCGAAACATTTCACCGCGCATGCCATCGACTTCGACCTGGTGCAGGAGGCGAAGGAGTCCATCGCCGGTTCGTTCGGCGGCAAGGGTTCGGTGAGCGTGAAATATGCC
>WBZP01006503.1_pt1 | contig 11547 bp, 11 predicted proteins | sample 5204301 | NCBI WGS metagenome assembly WBZP01 (sample SAMN12412401, study PRJNA552823) | activated sludge metagenome | isolation source: activated sludge from nitrification reactor of wastewater treatment plant... | place: USA: Pennsylvania | collected 2017
GGCCTTACATGATGCCGATAATCTCGACTTCGAAGCGGATCGGCTTGCCGGCGAGCGGATGATTGAAGTCGAAGAGAGCCGTGGTGTCGGAGAGCTCGCGCAGGAAGCCGGCGAAACCGGCGCCGCCATCGGGCGCGCCAAACTCGATCAGCGAGTTTTCCTTGAGTTCGATATTGGCCGGGAGGGCGTTGCGCGCTATGCGTTCGACAAGCTGCGGGTTGTATTCGCCAAAGGCATCGCTGGAATCCAATTGGAATATGCGTCGCTGCTGCGCAGGCAGCCCGATCAGGCAATTTTCAAGCGTTTCGGCAAGCTGGCCGCTACCCATCTGGAGGGTCGCCGGGGAAAGATCGAAGGTGCTGACAAACTCATTGCCGTCTTCATCGGACAGCCGGTAATGGAGCGTCAGGTAGCTATCGGCCTGCACTGTGGGAACGGTCGCAAGGGCTGAATCTTTCGAGTATTTCAACGGATCAATCATCATTAACCCTCATTGGCCTCATGAACGGACGCGACCGTCGCATCGGTCGTGGGCTTCCTCGCGAACTGATCCCAGGCCATCAAAATGGCGCCAAGGGTGATAGCCGAGTCGGCGACGTTGAAGGCCGGGAAATAATACCCCGCCATGTGCCACTGGATGAAATCGACCACAGCGCCGAAACGGATTCTGTCGATCACGTTGCCGAGCGCGCCGCCAAGAATCAGGGTAAGCGCCAGCGAGAGGCGGAACTCGCCGCTATGACGGCTGAGCATGCCGACGATCCAGGCCGAGACGCCCAGCGCCAGCGCGGTGAAGAACCAGCGCTGCCAGCCGCCGGCATCGGACAGAAAACTGAATGCCGCACCGGGATTGAAGGTCAGCACCCAATTGAAAAACGGTGCGACATAGCGCGACTCGCCGGCCTGCATGGCGCCGAGAACGATCCACTTGCTGATCTGGTCGATGGCGACGACGATCCCGACCAGCCACAGCCAGGGTCTGATGTTACGCGCAGGCACGGGCTTCGCCTTCGCCGTACAGGTTGCTCACGCAACGCTCGCAGATTTCCGGATGCTCGGGGTGGTGGCCCACGTCTTCGCGCACATGCCAGCATCGCCCGCATTTGGCATAACTCAATGCGCGGCATTCCAGCTTCTCCTCGGCGCTGCGCACCAGACGGGTCTTCGAACAGATCAGCACGAAACGCAGGTCGTCGCCGAGCGAAGCCAGGATGTCGTACTTCTCGCCGTCGGCCTGCACGCAGACTTCGGCTTGCAGCGACGAGCCGATCTGGCCGGCGACGCGGAGTTCTTCGAGGGCGCGCGTCACTTCGGCACGGTAAAGCCGGATCTTTTCCCATTTGTCGAGCAGCCGCGCTTCGTCAGCCGGTTCGGGCAGTGCCTGCCAGGTTTGCAGCATGACCGACTCGTTCTTGCCGCTCAGCGTCTGCCAGACTTCTTCGGCGGTAAAGGAAAGGATTGGCGCCATCAGTTTGGCGAAGGCGCTGGTGATATGCCACAGCGCGCTTTGTGCCGACCGGCGTGCCGGGGAGTTAGCAGCGGCGGTGTACAAGCGGTCCTTGAGGATGTCGAGATAAAAACCGCCGAGGTCTTCCGAACAGAAGGATTGCAGCGCCTGCACGACGCGGTGGAATTCGTACTTGCCGTAGTCGGCCGCGCATTGCGCCTGTAACTGACGCGTCATGGCCAATGCATAGCGGTCGATTTCCAGCCATTGTTCGGGCGGGAGCAGGTCCGAGTTTGCGTGGTCTTCGGCGTCGAAATCGGAGATGTTGGCGAGCAGGAAACGCAGCGTGTTGCGCATGCGGCGGTAAGACTCGACGACGCGCTTGAGGATCTCGTCGGAAATCGACAGTTCGCCCGAGTAATCCGTGGCGGCGGTCCACAGGCGCAGGATGTCGGCGCCGAGCGTGTCCGAAACCTTTTGCGGGGCGATGACGTTGCCCTTGGATTTTGACATCTTGAGTCCCTTGCCATCGACGACGAAACCGTGCGTCAGCAGCGCCTTGTACGGCGCGCGGCCGTCAATCGCGCAGCCGGTCAGCAGCGAGCTCTGGAACCAGCCGCGATGCTGGTCCGAACCTTCCAGGTAGAGATCAGCCGGGTAGTCAAGCTGGGCTTGATGCGACCCGCGTAGCACGCTGGCATGGGTCACGCCGGAGTCGAACCACACATCCAGCGTGTCGTTCATCTTGCGGTAATGTGCGCTTTCCTCGCCGAGCAGCGCCTTGGGGTCGAGCGAAAACCAGGCTTCGATGCCGGCCTGCTCAACACGCAGGGCGACTTCTTCGATCAGCTCCGGCGTACGCGGATGCAGGGCGCCGGTTTCCTTGTGCAGGAAGAACGGGATCGGCACGCCCCAGTTGCGCTGGCGCGAAACGCACCAGTCGGGGCGGGTTTTCATCATCGCTTCGAGTCGCGCGCGACCCCAGGCCGGGAAGAACTGCGTTTCGTCCACCGCGCGTTCGGCGATCCAGCGCAGCGTGGCCGCATCTTCCCTGTCCTTGTGATCCATGCCGACGAACCATTGCGTCGTGGCGCGGAAGATGATCGGCGTCTTGTGCCGCCAGCAATGCGGGTAGCTGTGCGTGATGCGTTCCATCTTGAGCAGACGCCCCTGGGTTTCGAGTTCCTGCACGACCAGCGGATTGGCTTCCCAGACCGATTTCCCGGCCAGTGGCGAAACGGAAAGCGGGGGAGTTGCGGCCAGGAACTTCCCGTCGTCGCCGACCGGGTTGACCACCGGCAGGCCATAGACCTTGCCGATCTGGTAGTCGTCGGCGCCATGCGCCGGCGCGGTGTGGACGAGGCCGGTGCCGGCTTCGAGGGTAACGTGCGAGCCGCAGATGATGGCCACATCGCGCTCCTGGAACGGATGCTTGAGCAACACGTGCTCAAGGGCCGCGCCTTTGGCTGAGCCGATGACCGTGCCTTCCAGGTTATAGCGCTTCAGGCAGGCGTCCGCCAGTTCATGAACCAGGATCAGTGTGCCCTTGGGCGTATCGACCAGGTCGTAGTCGAATTCGGGGTGAATGCTCACCGCTTCGTTGGCCGGCAGCGTCCACGGGGTGGTGGTCCAGATCACGGCAAAGGTGGGCGCGCGCAGGTGCGACAGGCCGAAGGCTTTGGCCACCTTGCCGGTGTGGTTGGGATGGACTTCGAAAGCCACGTCGATGGCCGGCGAGTTCTTGTCCTCATGCTCGACTTCGGCTTCGGCCAGTGCCGATGCGCAATCGAGGCACCAATTGACCGGCTTCAAACCCTGATAGAGGTAACCCTTCTCCAGAATCTTGCCGAGCGAACGGATTTCGTCGGCTTCGGTCTTGAAGGCCATGGTCAGGTACGGGTTGTCCCATTCGCCGAGAACGCCGAGGCGGATAAAGTCATTCTTCTGGCGTTCGACCTGTTCGGCGGCGAAGGCGCGACACAAGGCGCGGACCTGGTCGCCGGCAATGTGTTTGCCGTGTTTCTTCTCGATCTGGTGTTCGATCGGCAGGCCGTGGCAATCCCAACCGGGAACGTAGGGCGCGTCGAATCCGGCCAGCGTCTTCGAGCGAACGATGATGTCTTTGAGTATCTTGTTGACCGCGTGGCCGATGTGGATGTCGCCATTGGCATACGGCGGGCCGTCGTGCAGAACGAAGCGCGGGCGGCCTTTCGAGACTTCACGGATTTGCTCGTACAGTTTGTTCTTCTGCCAGGCAGCCACCCATTGGGGCTCGCGTTTGGCCAGATCGCCGCGCATGGGAAAGGGTGTGTCCGTCAGGTTTAGAGTGTTCTTGTAGTCAGGCATTTGAAAAATTTCCACGGCGTGGTCCAGGGGATGAGTCCGGACCGGATGTTTATTTCACGGGTGCGTCGGAGCATCGAGACGGCGAAAGTAAGCTTTGGCCTGGTCTACGTCATCGGCGATCTGCGACTTGAGCGCATCGAGGTTGGGGAATCTTATTTCATTCCGCAATTGGTGCAGGAAGCGCACGTTGATGTGTTGGCCATAAATCTCGGTTGAAAAATCGAACAGATGCACTTCGAGAAGCGGGCGGTCAACCCGCGCGGCGCTCGGACGGAAGCCGAGGTTGGCCACGCCCCGCAGCGCTTGCTTCGATAAGCCGAGAACCTCGGCGACGAAGACGCCCAGTAGCGGCGGCTTGTCATGCTTGATACGGATATTGGCGGTGGCAAAACCCAGTTGCCGTCCCATCTTGTCGCCATGGACAACGCGACCGTCGATCGAATAGGGCCGCCCGAGCAGGCGAGCGGCATAATCCAGCCGACCTTCGGCGAGCGCGTTGCGTACCGCCGAACTGGACGCGCGTTCGCCTTCGACGGTCACGCCGTCTATCGCTTCCACCTGAAATCCGTAGTGCTTTCCGGCCTCGCGCAGCAGGGCAATATTGCCCCGACGACCCACGCCAAAGCGGAAATCGTCACCAACGATCAAATGCTTGACGCGTGCACTGCCGACGAGAATGCGCTCGATGAATTCTTCGGCGGATAGCGCTGCGAAGCGGGCATTGAAATGGCATACGTAGGCGAGCGCCGCTCCCTCTTCGGCGAGCATCTCAAGCTTCTCGCGCAACGTGGATAAGCGAGCAGGCGCGGATTCGGAGCCAAAGAACTCGCGCGGATGCGGTTCGAAGGTCAGCGCAGCCGGGAGCAGGCCTTCACGGGCAGCCGTTGCTCTTAGCTGGGCAAGCAGCGCGCGGTGGCCAAGGTGCACCCCATCGAAATTGCCAATGGTCAGCACCGTGGCGCTGGGCGCTTTACGAGTAAAACCGCGAAAAACGAGCATCGGAGAGGGCCGGCGTATTAACCGAAAAGGCGAAGAAAGGGGCTGAATTATAACGGTTTTTCAGCCAGTATTTTCAGCAAGACGCACTGTGGGCGTCTTGGCTTCGGGCTACCGGGTTGAGGTTTTTCCACGGGCTCGATTCGACTTCACCCATTATGGATATTTCCGGCTGGCTGACGGTGCGTTGATTGAAGGTCTGATTTTTGCCGCTCAATCCCCGAAATTTTCCGGCATCTGAACGGCCACCACTTCGCCGCGGGCAGTGGCGACGCCGTCGGCAAAAACCGAGCATTCGACGACCACCTTGCGCCCCTTGATTTCCTTCACGCGGCCGCGAATTTCGAGTTCCCGCCCGAGCGGCGTCGGCTTGAGATAGCTGACCTGCAGGGAACCGGTTACGAAACGGTAAGCCGGCAGGCTGTCCATCTCCCGGCCTTCGTTGCGATACATCGCCGCGGCGGCGGTACCGGTGCTGTGACAATCGATCAGCGAAGCCAGCAAGCCGCCATAGACGAAGCCGGGAATGGCCGTGTGACAAGGCTCGGGCGTAAAGCGGGTGACGCTTTCCTCACCCTCCCAGTAGGTCTTGATGCGGTGGCCGTGTTGGTTGTGGCTGCCGCAGCCGTAGCAGTGGGCGAGATTTTCCGGGTAGTAATCCTGAAACGCTTTCATTGGCAAGTCTCCTGTTGGGCGCGACGTCGCGGTGATCAAGGGGTCTATTTTCGTGCAACAAAACGGATCGTGCCATCGTCGCCCGACAAGCGCGTGAGCCTTCCGGCATGTTCGAGGCGGTTCAGATGGGCAATGGCTTCGCCCATGGCGAACATCGTCTGATGGCTGTCGAGTTCGCGTGCGAACAGTGACGACAGCAACTCCGCTGCGCTGCGCGGTATTTCGCAGTTTGCTTCGAGAATTTTCAGCCGTTCGGCATGGTGCTCATGCAGCGCATCGATCCGGTCGTGCATGCCGAAAAACGGCAGCCCGTGCGAGGGGAGCACCAGCGTCTCCTCGGGCAACTGGCGATAGCGATCGAGCGAGGCCAGGTAATCGGCAAGCGAGTCGGCCATCGGCGTGACGGCGTAAACGCTGACATTGGTCGAAATCGCCGGCAGCAGCATGTCGCCGGAAATCAGCAGGCCAAGGTCGGCACAGTAGAGCGCCGCATGCTCTGGCGAATGGCCGAAACCGACACAAATCTGCCAGCGCTGGCCGCCAATGGTGAACACGTTGCCGTCGAACATTCGCCGATACGCGGTGGGCAGGCACGGCACGCCACGTTTGTAAAGGCCGCGGTTGCCTTCCAGCCTGGCGCAGCGCTCGGCGTTCAGGCCGTGCGCGCGGAACTGGCCCAGCATCGCTGCGATGCCGTGCCCGCCCGTTTCGTGCCATACCGCATGAGCGGTCAGATACTCGCCGAGCGTCATGAAAATCGGCGCACCGCTTCTCTCCTGCAGCCAGGCGGCGAGGCCGAGATGATCCGGATGAAAATGGGTGACGACGATGCGCAAGATGCGCCCGCCACGCGGCGACGCGTTCAGCCGGGCGAGCAGGGTCTCCCAGAAGGCCTTGACTGCGTCGAGCGCGAAACCCGTGTCGATGAGCGTCCAGCCGGGCCGGCCCGCCTCTTCGTCTTCAAGCAGCCAGAGGTTGATGTGGTTGAGGGCAAACGGCAGCGGCATGCGCAGCCAGTGAATGCCGGGAGCGACCTCAATGCTTTCTCCGGCCGCGGGGGGCGTGGCGTGTGGATACTCAGGCAACATACGCTGGATTGTAAAAACCGCGGGAATCGATACACTTGGCCCATAGAGTACGGGACGCAAGGAAATCACTGAACATCACGGCGTATCCTTCGTAAGAAATTTCGCGCGACAGCCCGTGATTTCACTCGACACGATAACAGGCAGGCCACCGGTGGAAAAAAAAGCGACAAGTTTCAGCATCTCCGATCTGGCGCGTGAATTTGGCATTACGCCGCGCACGATCCGTTTTTACGAGGATCAGCGACTGATTTCACCGCAGCGCGAAGGGCGAACCCGCGTGTTCAGCCGCCGCGACCGCACCCGGCTCAAACTTGCGCTGCGCGGCAAGCGACTCGGCTTCAGCCTGGCCGAAATCGGTTATCTGATCAATATGTACGACTCGGCGCGCGACAAGAACACGCAACTGACCGAACTGCTGAACGGCCTGGCCCAGCGAAAGGCGGCGCTGGTTCAGCAACGTGAGGATATCGAAGCCGTGTTGCAGGAAATCAATGCCGTCGAGCAGCAGTGCCATGAACTGCTTTCAGCCCGCGCGGCACAGGACGTTTCGCCCTCAGGATCGCTGTAAATAAACAAGTCTCCGGGATGTCGCGGGATTCCCATGATACAAATCAGTTGACGTTAACGTCAACGTCAATTTAAATGCCGATTATGCACAAAGCTCAGGATCCACAATTCGCCGAACGCATCCGCGCCAGCTTCGGTCGGCAACAGGCCATGACGCTGATCGGCGCCAGCATGCCGGTGATCGAGGCCGGCTATACGGAGATCCACCTGCCGCATAAGCCGGAGATTACGCAGCAGCACGGGTACATCCATGGCGGGGTGGTCGGCATGATCGCCGATTCGGCGGCGGGTTACGCGGCGAGCACGCTGACCTCGCACGAAACCGGCGTGTTGACCGTTGAATACAAGCTCAATCTGCTGGCGCCAGCCGAAGGCCACTTGCTGATCGCCGAAGGTTCGGTGATACGCTATGGACGAACGTTGATCGTGACCCGAGCCGATGTTTTTGCCGTCAAGGACGGCAAGAAGACCTTGTGCGCCGTCATGCAGCAGACGATCATGACCCTGCACGGCAAGAAGGACAACGTTCTGTAGGACACCAGCAAGGAGAGCGACACATGGACTACCCGAGCCTCGGTTTTGCCCACGGTGAAACCATCGATATGCTGCGCGAATCGATTCGCCATTTTGCGGCGGCCGAGATTGCCCCGCGCGCTGCCGCCATCGACCATGACAACCTGTTTCCGGCCGATCTGTGGAAGAAGTTTGGCGACATGGGCCTACTCGGCATGACCGCCGACGAGGAATACGGCGGCACCGGTCTCGGCTATCTGGCGCACATCATCGCCATGGAAGAGATTTCGCGCGCTTCGGCCAGCGTCGGGCTGTCGTACGGCGCGCATTCCAATCTCTGCGTGAATCAGATCAGTCGCAACGGCAACGCCGCGCAGAAGGCCAAATATCTGCCCAGACTGATTTCCGGCGAGCATGTCGGCGCGCTGGCCATGTCCGAGCCGAATTCCGGCTCCGATGTCGTCAGCATGAAGCTGCGTGCCGACAGGAAAGGCGATCGATACGTTCTCAACGGTGCCAAGATGTGGATTACCAACGGCGGCGACGCCGATACCCAGGTGGTCTACGCCAGGACCAACGCCGATGCCGGCCCGAAAGGAATCACCGCGTTCATCATCGAGAAGGGGATGAAGGGTTTCTCCTGCGGCTCCAAGCTCGACAAGCTCGGGATGCGCGGCTCCAATACCTATCCGCTGTTCTTCGACGACTGCGAAGTGCCTGCAGAAAACGTGCTCGGTGCGCTTGACGGAGGCGTGCGCGTGCTGATGAGCGGTCTCGATTACGAACGCGCGGTGCTGGCCGGTGGGCCGCTCGGCATCATGGCGGCGGTGATGGATGTGGTTCTGCCCTATGTGCATGAACGCAAGCAGTTCGGTCAGGCGATCGGCGAATTCCAGTTGATGCAGGGCAAGATCGCCGACATGTACACCACCTTCAACGCCTGCCGGGCGTATGTTTATGCCGTGGGGCAAGCGTGCGACCGGGGCGACGGCAGTGGGCGCAGCCCGCGCAAGGACGCCGCTGGTGCCATCCTCTACGCGGCCGAAAAGGCCACCTGGATGGCCGGCGAAGCGATCCAGACCCTGGGCGGCAACGGTTATGTCAATGAATATCCGGTGGGTCGCCTGTGGCGCGACGCCAAGCTCTACGAGATCGGCGCCGGCACGTCGGAGATCCGCCGCATGCTGATCGGTCGCGAATTGTTTGGCGAAACGGCTTGACCGGTTATCGACAGGAAGCTTGGCCATGATTCTGACGCAAGAACAGGAAATGATCCGCGACTCGCTGCGCGCTTTTGCGCAGGAGCGTCTCGCCCCGTTTGCCGGCGAATGGGACCGGCATCACACCTTTCCGGCCGCCGCCTTGCGCGAGCTCGGCGAGTTGGGCGCGCTCGGCATGATCGTGCCGGAGCAGTGGGGCGGCGCCGCCATGGACTACCTGTCGCTGGTGCTGGTGCTGGAGGAAATCGCGGCCGGCGACGGCGCCACATCGACCATCGTCAGCGTCCAGAACTCGCTGGTCTGCGGCATTGTCATGAAATTCGGAACGGGCGAACAGAAGGAACGCTGGCTCAAGCCGCTGGCCCGCGGCGAGAAGCTCGGCTGCTTCTGCCTGACCGAGCCACATACCGGTTCCGATGCATCGACGATCACGACGCGCGCCGACCGGGTGCAGGATGGTTCGGGCGATTTCTTTGTGCTCAACGGCGTCAAACAGTTCGTCTCCACCGGAAAACACGCGCAGGCCGCCATCGTTTTCGCAGTTACCGACAAGGCCGCCGGCAAGAAGGGTATTTCCTGCTTCCTGGTGCCGACCGATACGCCCGGTTATATCGTCGCTCGTATCGAGGAAAAGATGGGCCAGAACGCCTCCGACACGGCGCAGATCGTTTTTGAAAACTGCCGCGTTCCCGCCAGCGCCTTGCTCGGCGCGGAAGGCGAGGGCTATCGCATGGCGCTCTCCAACCTCGAAGCCGGGCGCATCGGCATAGCCGCGCAGTCGGTGGGGATGGCGCGCGCAGCCTTCGAAGCGGCAGTAAAGTATGCCAAGGAACGCCAGACATTCGGCACCGCGATCATCAACCACCAGGCTGTCAGTTTCCGCCTCGCCGACATGGCCACGCAGATCGACGCGGCGCGTTTGCTGGCCTGGCGTGCCGCGCTGCTGAAGGATGCCGGCAAGCCCTGCCTGACCGAGGCGTCCATGGCCAAGATGTTCGCCTCCGAGATGGCCGAGAAAGTGTGTTCCGATGCCATCCAGATTCACGGCGGCTATGGCTACGTCAGCGATTTCCCGGTCGAGCGGATTTATCGCGACGTGCGCGTCTGCCAGATCTACGAAGGCGCGAACGACATCCAGCGGCTGGTGATCGGCCGCGCGATTGCGGCGGATTGAGCTGAGAAAGGTAAAGTGGATCATGACCAACATCGATAGTGCTCTGGAATTCTATTTCGATTTTTCTTCGCCCTACGGCTATCTGGCGTCGGAAAAGATCGACTTGCTGGCGCAAAAATTCGGTCGCAAGGTCAAGTGGCGCCCGATTCTGCTCGGTATCATCTTTCGCGAAACGGGCGCCGTACCGCTGACCCAGGCACCGCTCAAAGGCGAGTATTCGCTGCACGATTTTGCCCGCTCGGCGCGTTACCTGGGCGTGCCGTATGCGCACCCGCGGCGTTTCCCGGTCGCCACGCAACACGCCGCACGCACCTATTACTGGCTGCATGACCAGGACTGCGCCAGGGCCAGGGCATTTGCGCATGCCGCCTACCGCGCCTTTTTTGTCGACGGGCAGGATATCTCCGATCTCACCGTGGTGCTCGATCTGGCCTCGCGCCAGGGCGCGGATTACGACGCCCTGTCCGAAGCGCTGGCCGGCCCGGCGATCAAGGCGCGCCTCAAGGCCGAGTGCGAAGCGGCCATCGCCATAGGCGTATTCGGCTCGCCGTACATCCTCGTCGATGGTGAACCTTTCTTTGGTTCGGACCGCCTGCCGCAGATCGAACTCTGGCTCGAAAAGGGCGGTTTCTGATGCCTGTCTTGACGACTCAGCTCGATACGCGCAGCCCCGATTTTCAGGCCAACGTCGGGGCCATGCAGACGGTCGTGAGCGACTTGCGCCAGACCGTCGACACGATCGCCCTGGGCGGTCCCGAGGCGGCGCGCCAGAAACACCTCGCACGCGGCAAACTGCTGCCGCGCGAACGGGTCAATACGCTGGTCGATCCGGGCTCGCCTTTTCTCGAGCTGTCGCAACTCGCGGCGTACGGCATGTACGGCGGCGAAAATCGTTTCGAGGTCCCTGCCGCGTCGCTGATTACCGGCGTCGGTCGGGTCAAGGGCGTCGAATGCATGATCATCGCCAACGATGCGACGGTAAAAGGCGGCACCTATTACCCGATGACCGTGAAGAAGCACTTGCGGGCGCAGGAAATTGCCGGCGAAAACCGTCTGCCGTGCATCTATCTGGTCGATTCGGGCGGCGCATTTCTACCGCTGCAGGACGAAGTCTTTCCCGACAAGGAACACTTCGGGCGCATCTTCTACAATCAGGCCACGCTTTCGGCAGCCGGCATTCCGCAGATCGCCGCCGTGATGGGCTCGTGCACCGCCGGCGGCGCGTATGTTCCGGCGATGTCGGACGAGTCGATCATCGTCAAGGATCAGGGCACCATTTTTCTTGGTGGTCCGCCCTTGGTCAAAGCGGCGACGGGCGAGGTGGTCAGCGCCGAGGATCTCGGCGGTGCCGACGTGCATACGCGCATCTCCGGCGTTGTCGATCACCTGGCTGAGAACGATGCGCATGCGCTGGCCATTGCCCGGCGCATCGTCGGCGACCTCAACTGGCGCAAAAACCCGCCGGTCAGCCTGGTCGAGCCGCGTGCACCGCTCTATGCCAAAGAGGAACTCTACGGCGTC
>WBZP01006504.1_pt1 | contig 11547 bp, 23 predicted proteins | sample 5204301 | NCBI WGS metagenome assembly WBZP01 (sample SAMN12412401, study PRJNA552823) | activated sludge metagenome | isolation source: activated sludge from nitrification reactor of wastewater treatment plant... | place: USA: Pennsylvania | collected 2017
TGACCCAGCCCCTTCGAGACTGACTCTGTGCACCAATATATTTAGTCGTATTCGTAAGCTGTAGCTTCTACACGATCATCTACAGTACGCTTTTCACGACGATCATGCTTGCGCTTATTAAATTTTTGACGTTGAGAACGAACATCAACATCATCAAAATCATCTTCAAAATCGCGCTTAAAACTCTTTCCCATTTTATCCTCTATTGTTTCACATAGTATTTATAAACATAGTAAAATTGACCAGTGTCTTTCTTGTATGGATTTTCGGGAGGGCGCTGAACCGTACCAATAGGAACCCGCATTGTCGTCAAACTAACCCATACAAGTTTTGTTTTAAGTAGCATTGAAGACCTTTGGTAGGCCCATTCTACATCTGGAACTTTACAACACTTAAGTAATGTAACATAATATGTTTATATGTCAAGTAAAAATTAAGGAAATAAAATATACAATACCCATATTACAACTATAACAATTAAAATTTCTACCATTTTGAAGGAAATCCTTTTGGATATGCTTTTTTGATTAATGCTGCCGTTAAATTTTTAAAAGGCAATTTTTTATCTTTACATTCCATTAACAATTTAGCATCATCATTATGCATATTTTCTAACATTGAAATAAAAATTTGAGTTTTCTTTTTAACTGGAACATCTTTATAAGTTCCAATATTTAAGAAAATGGCTAATTTTGGAATTTCTTTATAAAAAGCATATAATAATACAGAAGGTTCGTCTCTAGAAGGTTTATATTCAATATTTTCATTTAATACCCATTTAATATTTGGATTAAACACATAATCTAATAATGTTTTTAAATTTACATCACAAATTTCATACATACGCTCTATACGTTCTTTTTCAGTTTTACCTTCATCAATATATTTTAAATTAAAATATACTGTATTTTTCATTGTTGGCATTTAAAATTCCTTTTAATTAAAATTCTTCAATTTTACCCATTAATTCTTTTAATGAATGTTCAATGCAATAATTAAAAATATTATTTTTAGATTCATGTGGTTTAGAATATTCATCTAAAATTTTATTTTTTATTTCTAATGGAATTTCAAATAAAGATATAATTTTTTGATTTGTTAAAAATCTATTTCTAGTTTCAACTTCCACATTTTCTATATTAAAATTATCAATAAATGTTCTACCAGCATCTTTCTGAGTTCCACCAGTTATAAAAACATCTTCTGGTGAATTAATGTTGGGAATACCATCACTCCTATCACCTTTAATAATATGTTCTAATAAAAATTTTTCTGGAGTAAGTTCTTCTATTATTTTTTCTTTATTTTTAACATATGATCTAGTAGGTTTCATCCATTCGCCTTTTAACGGTGAATATACTCTAGTACCTTCTATTACCATAAGTTGTAATAAGTCTTTATCATTTGTAACAATTACATTAGGCTCAACAGTACTTTGAGCTAAAATTGCTATAACATCATCACCTTCTGCACCTTCAACTTGAATCATTTGATATGGAAAATTATTTTTAATTTCTTCTTTTATTTGATTTATAGCATTAAAATATAAACTAATGCCTTCATTTTTCTTTCTATTAGCTTTATAATATGGAAATACAGATTTACGCCATGAATTTGGCCCATCACAACACAAAACCATTTTTGAATCATCAATTCTATTTGCAGCCCTAATAGAATTTAAAATGGCATGTCTAATTAAATTAATATTAAAATGTTCTGGTTTTGGGCAAGCTGCCATAGCACTAGCAAAAGCAACACCACTATAATCTGTTAATATCATGAATTATCCATTTTACTTTCCATCATATGCACATGATCTACATAATCCTGCATAACATGATGTTTACCTACTGTTCTTAAAATTGCAGATTTCAAAGATTCAAACACTAAATTAAAATCTTTTTCTACATTATACGAACCAAGAGGAATATTATGATTTCTTAAATTAAATAAAATTTGTTCTGTATAATGTCTTGCTAAATTGTCTATTTCTTTCTTGTTTACTTCATTTATATCAACTTCACCTTGAGGTGATTTCTTAAGTAATGGAAATATCAAAACTGTACCGTTTTCTTCTTTTTCTTGACTCATTTAAATGCGACAACCTTAATTAAGTCTAGTAAGAAATTCTTACTAAATTTGTTACTACCTGAGACATATATTGTCTCTAAATTTAAGTCCAAATCATGATAAAGAAACCAATATATTTTTTTATCATAATCTGTAGCTTCAAATTTTGTAACTTCACAATATTTTTGTAAAACAACTTCAACATCTTTACAAAAATTATTCATTTTATTTAGAATTTCTTCAGGTATTTTATATTTAGGCTTACTAGAAAGTATTTCAATTAAATGTTTATTATTTAAGTAATCGAAGGTTTCCATTTCTTTCCTTTAACCTGTTCACTTGATCAAGTTGTTTTTTAGCTTTTTCAACATGGTATCTGTTTCCTCTTTTTAAGAATACAATACCATTTAAATGATCAACTTCATGTTGAACAACTGTAGCATCCATACCACCCAATGTTGATGTATTAATATCACCAAATTGGTTTGCATGACGAACTCTAATTAAATCAGGTCTTTTAACTTTAAAATGTAACCCAGGATATGATAAACAACCTTCTTCTTTAACAACTAAATCTTCCGAAAAATGAACAATTGTAGGATTAAAATAAGCCTTAATTGTTTCAGGTACAAAATATGTCCCCCAAACACAAACTGATAAATTTATCCCAACTTGATTTGCACTTAAACCAAGACCTTTATGTTGAATCATGGTTTCAATTAATTGTTCAACTAATTCTATTGGATTCATTTGTGGATTATTAAAATCAAATTTTTCAGTAGGTTTATGTAAAATAGGATCAGTATTTGGAATTAATGCAAGAGTCATTTGTCACCAGCAATTTTCATTGAATGATATATTAATAATATTACAAATAGTGGCCAAACAAAACAAGCAGTAATAACAATTGTAAGATTAACTGTACCAAATAAATGTTCGTCTAATTTATAAAAAATTGGACCAAACCCAGCCCCAATCAATAAATATATTATTAAATATATCATTACATTTTATCCTTTGTAAATTACTTCAGCTAATATTGGTTGATGTTCACGAAATGCCATAGGTATTAACCAATGTAAATTATCTATCAAATCATTCCTTGATGATATAGTTTTAAAATCAATTAATTCTATCTTTTCACCACTATCATTACATTCTGGTAATTTAGGAAGATTTTCCATAGAAGCTTTATAAAAATAAACTTCATCACCTGTATTACCACCACCAGCCTTTTCAGTTATACAATATAATTCCCAATTATTTATAATAAGGCCAGTTTCTTCATGAAATTCACGTTTCATACAATCATCAGGCAATTCACCAGGATCAAGTTTACCACCAATACCATTTAATAAATTATTTTGCCAATGTAACCTATGTTCTGGTGCATAAGATTTCCTTAGTAAAACAATTTTCCATGGTTCTGAATTTGTATTTTCATATTCTATACTCGTTTCACCTGTTATTAATAAAAATCCTACAGTATATAACATCTAAACCTTTCTAATATTCAATTTCAGAAAAATTATTCAACTTCTTAATTTCAATTGTTTTATTGAAGTATTCAATCATGTCACTACTATGACTAATTACAAATATACTTCCATTTAAAGTCGAAAGAATTTTAAGTAAATCATCAATACCTTCACCATCTAATGAACCATCTAAGACTTCATCAAATATAACTAAATTAGATGACATACTATTTCTAGTTTTAGCTATTTCTCTCCAAGTAAACAAAATAGCCAAATCAATTCTTTGTTTTTCTCCTTCACTAAAATTATCATAAACAAATTCGTCTCTATGACGTGAACTTATTTTTTCATCAAAATTTTCATTTAATTCAAAACTATAAAAAGCATTCATATCAGAAAGATATTTATTAATTAAGCGATTAAATTCTGGTATATAGTTCTGAATTACAGTAGCTTTAATTCCATTATCTTTCAACAACATTACACATACATCATGTGCAGCTTTTTCTTTTAATAGTTTTTCTCTTTCTTCATTTAATTCTTTAATTCTTAATTCTATCACATCAATTGATGAAAGCAATTTTGTTTTATCATAAGATTGTTTTTTTATATTTTCATTTAATATTTGTATTTTATATTTTTCTTGTTCAATTGTTCTTTTATGTTGATCAATATAACCTTCATTTGTAGAAATATCAATATTTACCATTTTTAAATCTTCCAACCCAATTGACAATTGATCAATTTGGCTTTGTAATTTAACTATCTGAACTTCTAGTATACCTATTTTCTGTTTTCTTTTTTCTTCTTCTATTTTAACAATAGATTCAGAAATTTCTTGATTACAAGTAGGACAAATACCACTTAAATGTTTATGATTATTTAATTTTTCTATTTCACATTTTATTTCATTAATTTTATTATTTAATTTTTCTTCAGTTTTAACAAGAATACTTAATTTTTCTTTTTTCTTCTTAAGTTCATCTAATTTAGGTTCAAGTAAAAGTAAATCTGATTCACATTCTTTTATTGTATTTTCAAAAGTTTTTATTTGTTTTAATGATTCTTCATTTTTCTTATCAAATTCTTCATCTAAATTTTTAATATGTGAATTAACTAATTCTAATTTATTTTCTTCTGATTTTATATCTTTACTATTATTTTGTATTTCTAAATTATTAGATGTTATTTTCAATTTTAATAAATTAGACATTTTAGAAAAAATTTCAAGATCAAGTAAAGCATCAATTACTTCTCTACGTTTTGGAGTAGTAAGTTTCATAAATGGTGTATAACTTGATTTAGATAAAATTATAATTTGTTTACAAGCATCATCAGTAAGTTTTAAAATATCTTTTTCAAGATGTAATTGATAATCATCAGTACTAGAATCTTTAGGAATTAAAACACCATCCATATATATGTTAAATATATTTGGTTTTAATCCTCTTTCTACTTGGTATGTTTTACCACCAGTTTTAAATTGAATTTTAACCCATAATTCTTTTTTATTAATTGAATTAATTAATCTTGGATTACTAAGTTTTCCACCTGTAAATGATTTATTAAAAAGAACATAAAATAATACATTAATAATGGTTGATTTGCCATTACCATTCTTACCTATTATTAATGTCCTTATACCTTCATTTAACTCTAATCTTGTAATGGTATTTCCGTAACTTTGGAAATTTTTAAATTCTAGAAAATCAAAATTTAAGATTGTTTTATTCCGTTTTTTAATCTACGTTCTACAGCTTTATTAAAATCCCATTGAGGATATTTTTCATTATAAATTTTAATTGCTTCTTCTAATGTTGAAGCTTCTATTTCAATTTTTTCAACATCACCATTTCTTACATTACCTGGAAATTTATATATCATTTAACCTCTAACGCTTCTTTATATAAATCCAACATAAAAGTTTTTACATTTTCTTTATCAATTTTATCATTTTTTATTTTATCAATATAATCTGTAATAATTGATTCAGTATTACCTAATTGTATGCCATTTTCATCTTCTTCTAATGTTTTAACATTTAAACGTTTGTTATTAATAACTTTAACTTCTATTGGTTTATTATTTTCTACTTCTTTTATATATTTCTCTAATCCAATAGCATCATTATTTTCTACATAAATTTTAACATAGCAATCTGTAATATTTTCTATTTTACTATCTGGGCCATTATATATTAATTTTTTAAACATTTCAATTTTATTAGGTATAAAAGTTAATTTTTTAGTTTCCACATCAAATATATGGAATCCTTTTGGTTCCCCAAAATCATCCCAAGTATATTGAGCAGGAGTACCTAAATAATGAATGTTTTTATTTGAGGATTTTATATGAAAATGACCAGAAAAAGAAATATCAAATTTTTTAAATATTTCTGGGTCCAAACCTTTAAGACTGGGGTGACCTTTTGTAATATTGAAACCTTGTATCTCTAAATGACCCATTAAAATTTTAGCTTTTGTTTGTTCCAATTCTTTGAAACATTTTTCTTTATTTTCTTTTGTTATCCAAGGAATTATACAAACATTTACACCCAAAACATTAATAGTTTCAGGATTTCTATAACTTTTCCAATTATATTGTTCAGATAAAATATATTCTACAGAATTAACATCATTTGTATTAGTATAGTAAGTATCATGATTTCCAATTACACAAAAAACATCAATATTTCTATTTTTAAGAGGCTCAAAAAACATTCTTTTTGAAGCTTCTAAAGTTAGAAAATTGATTTCTTTTCGTTTATGGAAAACATCCCCCAAATGACCCACATTTTTAATTTCTAATTTATCTATAACTGGAAAAAATATTTTACTAAAAAATTCTTCCTGTTTTTTTAATATTATAGGATTATCTTTACGTATACCAAAATGTGAATCAGTTATTAAAGCTATTTTTTTACCCAAATTTAACCTCTTTTTTGGGTATAATACTTTATTATGAAATATTGTCAAGTTTATCTTTTGGAATTATTTCCTTGATATGTTTTTCATATTTTGACTTTTCTGATTTCGCGTAAAGTTCAGAACTTACTATAAATTTAATAGTAAAATAACAAATTTTGTTTTCTTCATCATAATCTTCTATATGTTCTAAATAAAAAAATATTCTAAAAACCCCAAATTCATTACTTTTATCAACATTATAATTTCTTGTATCATTTTTAATCATATGATTTAAAATTTTGGTTAAATCATATGATTTAACCAACCTATTTAATAGACTATCAATTAATTTGTTTCTATAATTATCCATTTAATTTATCCAATAATAATTTACGTTTATCTACCAAATAATTAGTTTCTTTACCTTCTTTAATAGCAATTTCAATGACTTGATTTATTAAAATAATATCATTTTTTATTTTCAATTTCTGTTTTTCTGTCATTGTTTTTCCCAATATCATTAAATCTACGATCTAAAAACCTAGGTAAACCTCTATCCGTTATATCTTCAAGTAATTTTTTTATTTCTTCTTTCATTTTCTTTTCTTTCATAATAAAACGCTATCTATACCTTTCATTAATCTAACCCCAATTTTTGTTTTGTTACAATAAATTCTTTTACCAATTTATTTCTTTGAATGTCATCAACAGTAAATGTAATATGTTCTACACTTTTCATATTATCTAATATTTTAATAATGTTCTTAACTTCATTCTTATCTTGTTGTTTAACATGATCTGATTGCGTATAATCTCCGCAAACAATGACCTTACAATTTTCACCAATTCTTGTTATGATTGATGAAAATTCATGTAAGGTCATATTTTGAAATTCATCCACAAATAAAATACTATCTCTAAAAGTAGTACCTCTTAAAAATGACGATGTAGTAAATTCTACTATATCTTTACGCTTGAGCAATTCATAAGCATCCCCTCTCCCAAACAATTCTGAACATATTCCATAATAAGGGGCTTCATAAACTGCTGATTTAGCTTGCACATTTCCAGGTAAAAACCCCATATCCCTTGTGCTTACAACACTTCGTATAATATATAATTTTTTATATTTTTCACTATTAGCTAATATTTCATCTAAGCTTAAATATAAGGAAAGAAAACTTTTACCACAACCTGCTATACCATTTAACAATAAACTCTTATCTTTATCATAAGCATCAAAAGTTTTTTCTTGATTTAAAGTTTTTGGTATTATTTCTTTTATAATTAGTTGCGTTTGCTGGGGTTGTAATTTAGGTTTTTTATTTTTCTTTTGAAATTTTTTTCTTGTTGGGAAGGGTTTGTTATTTAGTTCGAAGAATTCTGTTTCTTCCATTTATCTCTTATTTACTCCGTTAGTTTTGTCTAACGCAGTATTTATTAAAAATTAATTTTTATAACATTTATCGCAACCATCTGCATTAGTATCAGAACCACCATTACATTTCCAATAAGGAGGACATTGTTGTTCATATTTTTCAACTGTTTTAACAGTTTCTCCAACTGAATAAACCATAAGACCCATAACAAAAATACCAAAAAAGAATAATATTACAGCACAAACTATCCTGTATAATTTCTCATCACTCATTAATTATTTTCCTTGTAATTTACGCTTTTCTGCTTCTAAATCACGAGTTTGTCTATCAATATCTGATATGCTATCATTTATACCTTGTAATTGTCTTTTGTAAATAGTTTTCACTTCTTCATTAGTTTCTCTAGCAGCTTTTAATTCTTTGTCATCTTTTTTATCATAAAGTTGTTCTTTATTTTGACGAAGAATTTGAATACTATTATCAATTAAACTAGATTTAATATCATTAACTTGAGCAATTACGTATTTTTTAGAAGCTGGTACTGGACCATCAAAATAAAAATAACCACTAAATATGGCTACTACACCACCTACTGCTCCACCTATTAACTTTAGGTTTTCTAGTAACCATTTTAGCATTATTTTACCTTTTCTAATCTGTCTGCTAAATCGGCAACTTCTGCTTCTTCTTTACCTTGAACATCTAAAAATGTACCAAGTATAGTGCTAAAATTATTTAATTTATCAAGTGAACTTTGAAAATTTTTATATTCTAAAATAGATGGTTTAGATTGCATAGATAAACCAAATTTACTACTAAAATCATCACCACTATATTCCAATGTTGTACTTGATTTTGTAATTTATCTACAGTAGCTTTTATTAAATCTATATTATCATTAAAATCTAAATTTATTATTTTACTTTTCATTAGGAAACTCCAGTTTATATTTTTCTAAAATTTTATCAAGATGATTTTTTATTTCTTTAATCTTTAAGAAATATTCATATTTTTGTTGTCTATTTTTACTTTGTTCCATTTGTTTAATATAATAATCAAGTTGGGCTGGTAATTCAAGTTTCATTTGTTGTTTCTTCATTAATAACATTTTCTTGTGCCTTCTTTTTATCTTTATTTTCTTTTTCTAAACGTTTTTCTTCTAAACGTTTTTCAAATTTTTCTACAAATTCATTGCGTTTATCTTGAGAATAATCTGTTATACCATCATTTGATGATGTTGGTTTTTTCCTACCATCTTCAACTCCTTCTTCATTAAATATTTCACTATTTTCAATAGCTTTATATTTAGTATATAGGTATTTTTTTTCTTTTTCTATTTTTTGTAAAAAAGCATTATGACAAGCAGTAGTAAAATAAGCAAACGGATTTTTTGTTTTTTCTGGATTAAAAGTATCTATATATTTAAGACAAAAATAAACAGCATCCATCACCATATCTTGACGAAATGGATATTTTATGAAACTTCTATTATAACTATAATTTTCAGCTAATTTCCAAAAACTTCTTCCAAGATATTCGGAAACTAATGGTTTTTCAACCCGTTTCCCTTCTCTCCATTCTTTTAATTGTTCTTTATGTTCTAATATAGCTTGCAAAAACTCTTCATTGTTTATATAGTCAGAAATTGGTTTTTGTTTGTTTGTATCACGTTTTGGTAAATGTTTAACGTTATTACTAATAGGCAATTAAATAACTTATCCTTTGTTTCTTATAGCAGCAAGGAATTTTTCCTTGGCTTCCCTTTCTTCTTTTAATGGGTCTATTTTTCTTGATTTTTGATTTTTTAACATGCCTAATTCAGTAATTGATTGAGTTATATCATTCACATCTGTTTTAGTAATTTCTTCATTATGGTTATCATTCAATTGTTGTTTAATATATGAATTTTGTATTTGTTCTAAATTTTCAATTGGTTTTTCAAATTCAACATCTTTAAGTTCTTCTAATTCCATAGCTTTCATTTCAGCTTCAAAATCAGCTAAATCTTGTTTAGAATATTTCTTATTATCATTTTCAACTTCTTCGAATTCAGATAAAAAATCTTCGTATAATTTATTATTAAAATTCATTAATCTGTAAACCTTTCAGGATTAGCTCTTCTAACAACACGAGCTAATAACCTATTTTGAATGTTTTGTAATTCAACAACTGTAGCAGCTATATCTCTATGCGGAGTTTCTCCACTAGAAGCATCATAATTATATAGATTAATATATTTCACCCAAAAAACTTGTAACAAATCAAGTAATTCTTTTTCTTTTTCACTTAATTCATTCATTTATAAGACCAATATATTTAAAATAATTTTCTGTTTTATTTTCTTCATTTTCTTTCATTTTATCTTCTCTATAACCATCTTTAATAAGTTTACATACATTTATTAAACCATAATCATCAATTAAATATCAAAACGTTCGTCTGAATTATTATCTTCCATTTATTCTATCTTAATATTATTAATTTTAAATTTGAATTTTTCAGAAGCATATAATTTAAGTCTTTCACCAAAATGTAAGAAAGTAAAATTTCTAAAATTTTGATTCTGAGTAATATCATCTGCAATATCAAACACAGTCAAATGTGTTTTTAATCCTCGCTTCCTTAACCCTCTACCTATAGATTGTAATAATCTAATTCTGCTTTTAGAGGGAGAAGCTAAAATAATATTGTGAAGATTCACAATATTTATACCTCTTTGAAAGGTTCCAAATGATGCTTCAATGATATTATTTTCTAAATGAGCATCTACTATTTGTCTTACTGTTTCACGTTCTTCTGCTTCAACCTTACCGTCTATATACCATAAACCATATTTTTTGTCAAGTTTATCATTAGAATCTTTTAACATTTGAAACAAAGGGACACCTTGTTTCTCAATATAATTAAATAATATAAGTGTATTTCCAGGCAAACTTAATGCTAGATTTGCTATAAATTTATTTCTTCTTTCATGACTTACTATAAAATCAATTTCATCATGGTAATCTTTTTTATATGATTTTCTTGTTTCTTCGGAATATTTTAATAACAAACATCTAATATTTAAAGTTGATAATATACCTTTATCCATTAATTCTTTGGTATCTGTAAATTTTTGAGCAGGACCTAATAAACCTTCAATTACTAATTTATTAACTTCAATCCCATCTAAAGTCCCTGTAAAACCAAATCTTAAATCACATTCTGTACATTTTTCTAATAATGTATTAAAACTTTTTGCTTTTGCTTCATGAACTTCATCAATAATAACCATTTCATAGTCATCAAACCATTCTTTATCCATATCATAAACACTTTGCCATGTCGAAATAACAATTTGATTTAAGTTATGTTTTTCATAACCTCCCATAATAATAGAAACATTATCATCTACTGACCACCCATTTTTTAATGAATATTCTTTAAAATCATTAAACATTTGTGTAACCAACGCTTTTGTTGGTACAATAATTAATGTTTTCTTTTCGTAAAAACGGCATAAAGTATATAATGATAGAGATTTACCACTACCAGTTGGTTGTAATATTACTGCTCTTTGTTTTCTAATACAATGAGCAATACCTTCAACTTGATAATCTCTTATATCCATATAATCTGGAAGTTGAAACGATTTTAATAAATCTTCAACTTCCAGTAATGAAATTGGTGTTTCATAATCGTCACATTCAGACGAAAATTCATGCCCATTATGTT